>ERZ1034897.34-NODE-34-length-84678-cov-172.501613_pt1 | contig 84678 bp, 101 predicted proteins | sample MGYA00520629_ERZ1034897 | MGnify/ENA primary metagenome ERZ1034897 (study PRJEB33766, sample SAMN09781789) | gut metagenome | biome: gut microbiome | host: Homo sapiens | place: Madagascar | study: EMG produced TPA metagenomics assembly of the PRJNA485056 data...
GTCTTGTAGGGGTAGAATTTGACAATGTTATTATCCCACTCATCGTCAATCATGCCACCCTCTTTAAGCTGGGTGGATGAAGCCTGAGAGCCCGTTAAATCCTGACCATCCTTTTTGCCACCGGGACTGTTGAGGTCGCTCTTGCCAGGCTCAACGGGTTCGTTGGCAGCAGCCTCAGCAGCGGTTGCGGGATCAGGACCCTCGCCGCCAATCTGAGGCGCAACGTTGTCGCCAACAGCCATGAGCGACGAGCCGCCAGTTACAACGGAGAGCAGCATGAGTAAGAGCCAAGTAAGAAAACGTCCGCTTTTAATAAAATTAATAAACCGATAGTGTTTCATTTAATTGAAATTTTAGAGATTAATAAATAATAAAATGTGTTTTAATTTTAAACCAGACCATCCCAGAAGCCACTGGACTTCTTTTTGGTTGGCGACACGCCGCCGTTAGTATTGAGAGAAGGAGGAATCTCGGTCTTTTCGGAACGCTTGACCCTGTTCTGAATCTTCTCGTTACGGCCTTGCATAGCACCCTCCTCACGTGCGGAAGCCACATCAGCATCGTAGTTTTGAGCGTTTTTGAAGAGTTGCCACGTCTCGGTGGAGACTATACCATCCTCAGCGTCGCCGATAACCTTGAAGAAACTCTCCCAAAGGTCGGCTTTGGCATCGTCGTCAAGACCAAGTTCGTCCATAGCGTCGGCTGACTTTTGGAGATTGGCAACAAGTTCTTTTTCGTGGTTTTCCTCGTCGGCCTTCTTCTGCTGAAAGTCGGCAATCTGCTGAGCCACCTTCTTACCCATCTCCTCGTCCTGCATAGCAGCACCGATGTCGATGCCCTGAGAAGCCATCCACTCGATAGGGTTAAGGTCGGGATTCTTCTTAAGGTCCATAGCCATAGCTGCAAGCCAACGGTTGTTGTCGAACATTTCGCTGAGAGCCTTTCCGTCCTCCTCGTAGCGAGAGAGAGCGTCGGCATCGTCGTTCATTGCACCATAGCGAGCCTCCTTGTCCTCAAAGTCGATGTCCTTGTGGCGTTTGGCAAAACGCTCGGAGAAAGCCTTGCGGTTAGGTCGGTCGTCCACGGGTGGAGCTGTAGCCGCTGCCTGCGGCTGAGCTTCGGTCTTGATTTCTTTATTTTCTTCTGCCATATCTTATATTTAATAAGGTGTATTATTCTTTACCTTTTCCGGGTATCTACATATTTTAGTTTACGCTTGCGAATATCCTGATTTTTTGCGTCCGTTTTTCCGTGTTTCGTACTTCTAACTTTTGGATAGACGAAATACGGCATTTCGCGCTGTCATTTAGAGTATTTTTGCGCTGATAGACAATGACGTAAGATAGAAATATGCAGAAAAATATACCCACCTTATCACGTGTAATGCCGACTTCGGGCAAGACGTTTGACACCGTACGGAGACGTAAGGAGCGGCAGTCGGGCAAGAAGGCAGACTATGAGCTGTTGCAGCGATGTTGGCAGGCCTGGAACAACCTGGAGGAGGTGCGCATGGTTAGAGACAGAGCCAAGAGATACTGCTACGGCGATCAATGGGGCGACACAGTGAGAGTGTACAAGAACGGATACTACTATGACATGACGGAAAGAGAATACCTGAAGAGGAAAGGCTCTGTTCCGTTGTCGAACAATGTGATGGTGTCGATATTGAACACTCTTGTGGGAATGTACGCAAAGCAAGGTACAGAGCCAGTGTGCTTTGCAAGAACACGCTCTTCACAGTCACTCTCGGATATGATGTCTGCCACGATGCAATGCAACTGGCAGAACACGCAGATGGAGATATTGCTGAAGCACGCGCTTGAAGACTACCTTGTAGGAGGAGTAATGGTGTGCCGAGAGACATACGAAGACAGAACACAGGAGATAGAAGACTCGTGGACAGACTACATAGAGCCAAACTATGTATTTTGGGAGGGAGGTTCAGACCCAAGACACCTTGACTTGTCGCTGATAGGCGTGCTGCATGACGAGTCAATAAACGACCTGTACAAGAAATTTGCGAAAGACGAGTATGGACTTAGTATAGACGACCTGAACAGGATATTCGACATAGACCCGGATGATAATCAGACGGAAGGAACTATGCACAACGACACAAATGACCTGTCGAACATATCATTCGATATACCGTCGAAGCGTGGACGATACGTGAGAGTAATAGAAGCGTGGACGACGGAAACGAAATACAGATACCAATGCTACGACCCGATAGCGACAAACGAAAGTGATGCCTACTTCCGCATAGAATGTGACGATAAAGTGTTGATAGCAGAGTTGAACGCAAAGAACGCGGACAGAAAGAAGCAGTATGACTTGATGGGAGTGCCACCAGAAGACAGAGCCTATATAACGGCAAAGAAAGTGGCAGACAAGTATTGGTACTACACGTTTATGGCACCAGACGGAACCGTGCTATGCAGCGGAGAGACGCCATACGATTTTAAGTCGCATCCATTCACGATAAAGCTCTATCCGTACATCAACGGAGAAATACATCCGTTCATGGCAAACGTGATAGACCAGCAGAGATACATCAACCGTTTGATAATAATGAACGACATGGCAATACGCTCGTCGGCCAAGGGTGTTTGGCTTATCCCTACACAGGTGTTGGACGGAATGACACCAGACGAGTTTGCCGAGCAAGCAACGGAGTATGACGGAATGATATTCTACACGCCTAAAGCGACATTGCCAAACTCGCGACCAGACGTGATAACATCAAACGCTGTGAACCTTGGAACAAACGAGCTATTGCAAATGGAGCTGAACCTGATGCGCGAAGTATCGAATGTGTCAGGAGCGTTGCAAGGCAAGACGCCAACGGCTGGAACATCGGCCTCGAGATATGCACAAGAGTCGCAGAATGCCTCGACCTCGCTATACTCGATACTGAAAGACATGGAATCGTTTACGGAGAACATTGCACAGAAGAAGTGCATGACGATAAAGCAATACTATGAAGACGGACGACCCATCTTCAATAGCGATAGCACATATCCGATAGAGTATGACAGGATGGGCGCAAGAGACATAATGTTCAAGATATCTATCAAGAACGCTGCTGCCACAGCCACCTATCAGAACAACGTGAACGACAAGCTTGACATGTTGCTTGACAAGGGAGCCATCAACATCATTCAGTATCTACAGAACCTGAACGAGCCGTTTGCAGACAAGCTGCTGCAGGACGTGCAGAGTAATATAGAAGAGCTGAAGGCGCAGCAAGAGGCAATGGGGCAGCAAGCACCACAGAACGGAGTAGTGCCAGAGGCAAACCAACAGGCAGTAGAACAAGCGCAAGGATACTTGATGCAATAATATAAATATATAGAACCATGCAGATATCCATATATCTTGAAGATGTGAAGGAGGCCGTGAAACGGCAGCTATCCATCATAGGAAAGCATCATAACACGCAGAAAGGAGACACGCTGTTTTCGGTGACAACACTAAGCGGTGTGGAAGAAGCGGTTATGCAGCAGTGTATAATCGACGGAGCGCAGCTTGTGGTATCGAACCTTGCGCCTGTTTTGTCGGAGTATAGTGTAGGAGACCTGCCCGAAAAAGGGAAGCAAAAGGAAGGAGAAACCGTGCCATACATAAGCTTTGAGGTAAACACGACACGAAACAACAATGCACTATCGGGAGCGGCACAAGACAGCGTGAAGTCGCTGCTCATTGCGTATGTGACGCAATCGGTGTTGGCAATGGTACTGCCAGAGCTTGCGGGCAAATATGCGACGGACGTGCAGACACAGCTGCTTGCAGCCACACGACTGATATTTACGAAGACGCCGCCAAACAGTTCGGAGAAAACGCTTGCGGACTGTGAAGGGTCTGTTACGCTTTAGATATTAACACGAATAAAGACAAGGCATCATGATAATAAAATTCCAGATAATAAAATCCGTGATAATCGAGGCTGTAAAGGCAGCGACCTATCTTAAAGGCAAGATAGACGAGGCAGCACAGCCAGGGCAGAAAACGCCATACTTCGAGATAGCAGGAGACGAAGAGGTGCACGAGCGCACATTGGACCGTGACCTGACAACAGCACTCGAAAAAGCAAAGATAATCTTTGTAGACTACTATGTGCCTACAGCCCAGACGATAGGCGACAATGCCTTATACTACAGCGACAAGACAAACGACATAGTGGAGTTTACGTTAAACGTGTCGCGACGATACAACGGATCGTTGACAGACACGTTGGCAAGACTTGTAGCAAAGTTTGTGGAGGATACTATGTGCTACGAATGGTGGGTAAAACTGGGCAACCTAAACCAGGCAGCACCGTATCAGTCGGCAGTGGCAGCGGACGAGATTGCGATAAGACGCTGCTTTGTATTGTCGGCACCAGCAGTACCGATAATAAAATATCCCACAACACTAACGGCAAAGGTAGACGGAACAGACGCGGAGGGCGAGATAATAATACGTGTGGACGAGAATGCCACGGTGTCGTACAGTATTGACGCAGGAGCAGTAGACGACATTGAAGCACGCTCGGAAGACACAGGCATAGTGGAGATAATGCGCTACAGAGCACCAATGACATTTGAGCTTGTGCCACGTAACACGGGAGTAGCGAGGATAAGACTATTCTCACGACATACAGACAATGTGTATGTGGAGTTTACGGTGATAGTGTCGAAGGAGTACTACTAAAAACAAAAAGGATATGAAAAAGGATTTTTCGGAAATGCATCCGTTTGTAGCTTCAAGACAGAGAGGGTGGATACCAGTAGCTAACCCCCTTGAGCCACAACCACCAAGGAGAGCATACGGACATAGCATAAAGCATATCTACATACAGGCAGACCAACTGTTGTTTGATGTGGACTCTGTGACATCATTGATAGACAAGGCTACGAGGAAGACACAGGAAGAGACTGAGGTGACAACATCGGAAGCGGACTCGCAGAGACCAATGTTCTACAGATGGTTTGACCAATATATAGCGTCGGTGGAAAGAATACTGTCGGCTTATGTGGCTAAACCAGAAGGAGTAGCGAGAATGAACGGGCTGAAAGAATGGCAGGAGAAAGAGATAATACTGGTGATGCCGGATTATTGGGACGCGACGGTATATGATGCGTTGGTGCAAGCCATTCATAAGTATGTGGTGGATGGGGCGTTGTTTGAATATCTCTCCAACACGTTAACATCGAGAGACCAGAGAACGATAGACAGGGGGAAAAACTTGGAGGACGGAGAGAAGGTGATAAAAGAACTGAGCAGTAGGGTGTTGCCGGGAACGATACGGAAACACTTGAATCCGTTTTGATGTGAGGTGTTGTAACACCGAAGGAAAGGGAAATATATGGTGAAGACATTGGACGACATACCTCTTTTGTCGGAGAACAGGAAGAAGCTGTTGCCGAAAGGGAAAAAGGCACAGAAGGAATTTATCCGTGATTTGCTGTCGAGGAATCAGGAAAAGTTTGAGGAGCTGTTTGAGGAGCTTGCGGAGCATGACCCGAAAGCGTGGTTGCTGCTGTATCATGACATGCAGAAACATGTTGTGCCGAAGCAGTCGCAGGTGAACGTGTCGGTGGGCATAAACAAGGACTTCCAGGAATTGGTGGCGTTATCGACCACAAAGACAGATGACCCGTTGGCTATAGGGGCAGAGCCTGTGCCGAAGATAGAGGATGCGGACTATGAGGAATTGAAAGAATACGAAGGATTATAAGACATGACGACTATAACCGACCTTGACATAGATAAATTGCTTGCCGAAAATAAGAAACGATATGATGAGATTTTCGGTGAGTATGACCCGTGGACAGGCGTGGGTTGTTATGATTTTAAGAACAGAGTATGCCTTGAAATACCAGACTTCATCATCCCAAAGATGTATGTGCCGAAGGAGTGCATGCGAACACTGCTGTATAAGAACCTACAGCATTTTGGCACGATAAAGGAGGTGCTGATACAAGTACTACATAAGGAATATGACGAGGAATCGGAAGACACACAGAAGCTAAAAAAGCTGCTGACCTTTGAGATATTCAAGGTGAGATTCAGGGAAGACCCAGAGTTTGCGCTGTTTGTGACGGATAAGATTGAGGACAAGAGAACGGGAGACATGATACCGTTCAGACTGAACTATCCGCAAAGAAGACTTATCAATCTGTTTGAGGAGCTGAGACACAAGAAGAAAGCCATACGTGTGGTAATCCTAAAGGCTCGCCAGTGGGGAGGCTCAACATTGACGCAGCTATACATAAAATGGATACAGGATTTTAGACGTGACGGTTGGAACGCCATTGTGCTATCGCAGGTAAAGGGAACATCGAAGAAGATTAAGGCGATGTACCGAAAGGCCGTTGAAAGACAGAAGGGATGGACGATAGGACACCCTGGAACACAGTTGATGCTATCGCCATACGAAAACTCTCCCGATGACTTTATTGTGACGGATGGCAACAAGGCGTTGAGACGTTCGACGCTGACCGTAGCCTCGTTTGATAACTTTGATGCCGTGCGTGGTAACAACTTCCACTGTGCCCACTATTCGGAGGTGGCATATTGGAAGAAGACACCAGAACATGACCCAGAGGGTGTAATCTCGTCAATTTCGGGCGGTATACATAACATGGAGGACAACGTAGAGGTGTTTGAGTCAACAGGACGAGGAGCCAGTGGCTTCTTCTATGACCGTTGTCAGTTGGCAATGGACCCATCGAACAATGACGCATACGCATTCATCTTCATACCCTGCTTCATCATCGAGAACGACATGGAGCCAGTGGAGGACGAGAGGGAGTTTGCCATGTGGCTGTTGAAGAACAAAGACCGCTCAACCTGCCCCAAGGGATATAGAGAGACAGGCAAGTTCTTTTGGCGAATGTGGGAAAAGGGAGCTTGCTTCCAAGCTATCAACTGGTACAGAAACTTCAGAAACAAGTTCAAGACGCACGCTTTCTGTGCGACAGAGGCTCCTATCGACGAGGAAGAGGCATTCAGAAACTCGGGTAATCTTGTGTTCAACCCTTACTCAATAGACGACCTAAGGCAGGGCGAGGTAAAGAAGCCTAAGTACATAGCAGACATTGTAACCACTGGCGAGAAATCGACGGAGGCTATAAAGAATGCAAAGATAACGATAAGGGAAGACGGAGAAGGCGAGTTGAAGATATGGAGCCTGCCAAACAACAAGATATTGCGTGTAGCAGACAGATATGTGGTGAGCGTGGATATTGGAGGCAAGTCGTCTACTTCGGACTATACCGTAATGACAGTGGTCGACAGAATGGGCATGATGCCATCGATGAAGGACAAACCGCGTGTGGTAGCCCGATATAGAGGACATTGCAGACATGACGTGTTGGCATGGAAGGCAGCTGCCCTGGCACACTATTACGACGATGCTCTGCTTGTGATAGAGAGCAATACTGCCGACCGCGAGAAGAACAACAACACAGAGGGCGACCACTTCGGCTCTATAATCAATGAGATAGCGGACTACTATCCTAATCTGTATCAGAGACGCTCGTCGCCTGAGGACACTGCTGGCAATGTACTTGCCAAGTATGGATACCAGACCAATAAGATAACAAAAGGCTGGCTGATAGACAATCTTGAAGCGTTTGTGGATGATAAGCTTTGGCATGAGCCAGACACAGAAATGTATCATGAGCTACGTATCTACGAGCGCAAGGAAGACGGTTCGCTTGGAAACATCGAAGGTTCGGGCAACCACGACGACGTGCTCATGTCAACAGCCATAGCACTATATGTATCGACACACGAGATGGAACTTCCACGCTGGCGCACCGACGAAGGACTCAAACACCACTCCGACGGCGTACGCACCGAAGCCTTAATCTAAGAATAAAAAAGCATCCCACGGCTTAGTAAGGCCTACAAAGAAGCAAGCCCAGCAAGTCTCACTATCATTTCATCAACCATTTTAATTCAATACAATTATGCAAAAATCAATCTCATTCCCCAAAGGTCTAACAACCTCCCCATCCAACCTCCTCTCCGACGACACCGACCTCGTCGAGTCTGTCAACATGCTTTTCCGAGCCGGAGAAATGCACCCAATACAAGCCCCGGTAAAGATAGGAGCGTTCACCAACGACAAAGAGGAATTGCGTTTTGTTCACAATATCGATGGATATGTAAATTACATTACACACGATGGTTTGTCGCTTCGTATCTATAATTATGCTGATGCAGAATTAAAGCTGATATTCAAAGAGGATATACGTGGTTTGTTTGCTATCGACGCTGTACATTCTACACTTGTACTCTCTACTGCTAAAGGCATTTTGTATATTCATTTTATTGCCGGAACGTACACCCTTCTCGGTGAACTCCCCAAACCTTCTGTTACATTCTGCCTTGAGGCCGCCCAAACATACAATAACGACAATACATACACTCCACCTACACTTGTCGACTACACAAGGGCAGCTGAATGCAAGGCTTATTATTCTACTGAAGGAAAATTGTGTCAGTTCGAAGAAATAAGTGGAATTACCGAGAGTGGCTATCATCTTCAAGTGTCGAGTGTCTCAAATTCCTCTACAGACGATAGTAACACTCAAACGTATATCGGATATGGAGTTATACCATCAAAGCAAGCCGATTTCAATGATGCCGTGCAGGGTATTCTTGCCCACGGAATGAACAACGTGAAAAAGAACCGTGCCTTTGCCTTCCCGTTCTTTGTACGCTTCGCATTGCGTATGTACGATGGTACTTACACACGTATCTCCAACCCCGTGCTATGTCTACCGTCTATTCATTACAATGGCTTTCTCAAATCAAAAGCTGTTAAATTAGGTGGACGCCTCGGTAGCTCGGAGATGCAATTTAATGTAACAAACCAAAAGTCTGGATATTTTATTCCCTGGCTTAGCGATGCTGCCTTGTATTTCAAGTGTTCAATTCCAGATATTGATAAATGGAAGGACATTATCAAGGATTTTGTCGTATTTGCATCTGACGAAGTTCTACCTTTTACAATGGATGGAGGTTGGAAATTCTGTCAGCCATCTTCATTGATTAAGGAAATTCTAAACAATTCAATAGGAAAACGGGACATTATCACTCTTGATTATATCAAAGACCTGTATTTCAATTCCACAGAAGAATGGACGTACGATTTGTCTTCAAGTGGCTCGTTTGGTGACAAAAAAGACTATTATACCAGAGGTCCACTTACTTCCCTTATCGTTGCCGAAAAGCGCAAGTCCGAGGAAGACATCAAAAAAGAACTTCTCAAAAAGTCTGTCTTCTACAAGCTTTTTGAGCTTAAGGCTAATTCGCATCTTCTTGACGGCAAAGCCTATAACAACTCGCAAGAGCTTATCGAGGATGGCGTCGTTGAAAATCTCACCGAGCAACAGCAGCTTGGCGTGGACGACTACTACGGATGGACAACATTAAGAGCAGGAAAAATATTTACCTACAACTCACGCATTAATCTTATTAATGTTAGGCGTTTACCATTCAGTGGTTTTTCTCAGTTCGTAGCTTTTAAGCCTGAAAGTCCAGATGCTCGGTCTCTCGATTTCTACACCCGCATCCAATCCTCCTCAATGGAGGCATGTGTCAAAAGCACAGTCCGTACCATCCCCGAGGCTCTCCGTATGTGGTTCTCTTACCCCGACCCTAACGCCAAGGAGGTGATAATTGTTGCTGATAATTCCAATATCCTCTCCCTCTCCTTACAGCAGCACCCCCGTCTCAACGCTGCCTACTTCATGGGTAATTGGCCGCCATCGTCCAAGCCAAGGTTTACTACCGGCGAAACGCCCTCATTAAAATACGATTCCGAGCTCCTCACCTCCCAAATCTTCACCTCCGTCGTCAACAACCCCTTCGTCTTCCAGGCATCCGGCGACAACACCGTTGGCACAGGCAATATCCTTGGCATTGCTGCCAACACCGAGCCTATCTCTCAAGGCCAATTCGGTCAGTACCCTCTCCTCGTCTTCACCACAGAAGGCATCTACGGCATGTCCGTCAACTCCGAAGGTCTCTATTCTGCGTCCTACCCAATGTCACGAGAGGTATGCAACAACCCTGCATCCATCACGCCAACAGGCAGTCTTGTCTTCTTCACATCTGCCAAGGGACTAATGGCGGTATCGGGAGGAAATGTATCGTGTGTCTCCACCCAGCTGCAGGGACGCAACCCGTCACCACAGTTCCTCACACTCGGCGACGGCAACTTCATCAAGTTCCTTAGCGGTTCCTTCCTGGCATACGACTACCGCGACTCCCTCCTTCACATCCTCAACCCCAAGCAAAAGTACGAGTATGTCTATTCCATACCAGACGGAACATTCGCAAAGGCAGAGCTGTCAGACAGGGTCCTTACAACAGCCAATGTCTATCCCGACAGCCTCATACAGCTTGTTAACGGCACCGTCCTGTCCCTCAACTCCAAGCCCGACATCAATGACGACACAACGCTATATAGCGGAACATTTACGACACGTCCTCTGAAGTTAGGTTCGTCGTTGCAGCTAAAGACAATACATCAGATATTGCACCTCTTTGATACGGCGAACGGCAAGATAGCGCTGCGTATATATGGTTCAAACAACTGCAGAAACTGGTGTGAGCTACACTCGTTGCACGGCAAGCCATGGAAATACTACACCTTAAGTTATAAGCTAAGCAATATGCTTGCTACGGATACGTTTGCCGGAACGGTTGTGGATTTTCAGCCACTATTTACGAAAAAGATGAGATAAAAAAAGAAAGCTATCCGTCACGGACCGCTTTCTTCTTAATTTTCGATGAAAAAAATATTGAATCCTTTCTTTATTAACCTAATGACCTTCTTAGTATATGAAAACAACTTAAACCAAATGTAACCAAACAAATAACAATAAAGGTGAAGCAGGCCATTAATGCCTGGTATCACCATCATTATAAGGATAACGGGCATACCAGCCTTAAGACATCCTCTAAAGTCGCCTCGCTCGCCCCACATGATGCCGAACATGGCGAAGAGTAAGCCCGACATACCGACAGTAGACCTGTCTGTAAACATAGGCAAGAAGCTCGCAGCTACGGCAATCAAAAAGCCCGACACGACATTCATCTTTTGCTTGATGTTCCACAGAACGAACAAATTGGCAAGCATGTGCCAAATGTTGGCGTGTTGGAAGCTGTAAGTGAGGTGGGGGATCAGACTGTCGTTAGCCAGAACCCCCATACCTCTATGAAGAAGCGAACCGAAGAGACTAAGTATCGTTAACAGTAGCTTTGCTTTTACGTCCACTGCCATACACTTCACGATGTCGGAAATCCTTTCCATAGAGTCTGTACTTAACAAATATATCTTTAACCGTGCGTGGCGACAAGAAGAACTCGGGAGCCGGAAGCGAGACAAGTATAGGGCACAGAAACCACAGGGACTTGTTGACATACTCCTTTCGCTGTGAGAGTTCCTTCATGCGTTCGAAAAGCGAATAGTAGAGCCGACGTTTGGAGTCGCCCAAAGCATCGACAATAGAGTTGTCGCCAACGGCCATGCGTCGAAGTTTCTCGTAAGCCTCTTTAGCCGTAATATAATAACGAGGAGCCGGATGCTTGGCAGTCTTGACGTATGCGTCTTGCTGACTCCATGGACGGGAGTGCTTGCATACATCACAATAGGCTTTTCTGAGAGCCTCGCGCTGCAAACGGGTAATATCGTAATTATTCTTTGTCATTCAAGGAAAACGGTTTAAGAGGTTTTGTGATACAAAAATACGCAAACTTGTACAAATGAACAAGTTTGCGTATGATATTTTGGTATTAATTAAAATCTATTTACCTTTATTGTATATTACTATTTTGATTCTTTATTATGTTTATAGCAAATATGACATGGGGTTTTGTGTAACTTCTTAGCTTGTTCGAGAGTTACTTGTTTTATCTCTCGGCTGCAATTGCGCAAGCCTTTGCATGATGCGGATTTGTGGTAGCGCTTGGATTGTGGCCCAGTGCAAATGTAGACACCATCGCCTGTAGCGCAAGCGAGGAACATTAGGGAAAGAAAGAGTACTTTCATTGTTGTTAAAATTAGTTATTATTGCGTGCTGCAAAAGTACTAAATATCTGTAAGACAGCAAAGGAATATTACCAAAAGGCGTAAACCCGTTTACAAATAATATTGCGCTATAGAATAAGAAGCCTGGGCAAGAGAGCCAAGGAGATAACAGGGAGATTCGGTGTTGAGAGGAATGTTGTAGTAATCGGATATGTGAGTTGTGGCGTGGAGAAGTTCGTGGGTGAGGGTGTTGAGAAATTGAGAGGGAGAAGAAGAGGGACAGAGAACGATGAGAGTGCGATGAAGAGAAACGTTGGTATAGGTAAAAGCAGTATCAGGGGTAGACTGAGAGACAAGAATACAGGCATCTTCAAGAGGACGCGAGTGACAGGCGAGAGCTTGAAGATGTCTGCGGATAATATCGACCCTTGAAGGAGGGACATTGTAGAATATCTGCACCGTCCAGTCGTAGGAATGGAGGTGGATTTGTTGTGAGCGCATAGGCTATGAGGGGTCTAATATGTCTTCCCATGGGATTGGAGTGCCGGAAAGGGCGCAATCGGCATAGAAACGATTGAAAATAAAACCGTCGGGCTGGTCTTCATCATCGACATAATCCTTGACAAAGAGAGCAAGAGCACGCTCGTCGGTGATGGAAGAGCCGTAGAAATCGGCAAGAGCCATGTTGAGAACATATACATGGTCGTAGGCAATGGCGTTGTCGAGAGTTATGCCGTACTTGTGGATAACCTGCTCAACCTTCTCCTTGGTCCAAGGAGTGATAGGTTTGTTGTCGCGACGCATAAGAGAGACAGCGAAGTCGTGCATACGTCGTGAGAAATGATAGCCGTAGTGACGGAGATAGGCAAGCATTTCGGGAGGGCGGTAGTCGTATTGGGACAGAGATTGACGAGGTTTCATGTGGTGAAATATTTTTTTGAGGAGAGTAGTAGGTCTATAAGTACGAGTAGTTATATGTTTTTGTGTACATATATTACTGTACTCTATATTGCTATACTCTCCTCGGGTTATACATTAGTAATCGTTGTCGTAGTCGCGACGGTCACGTTGTCGGCGGTTGTCGGAGAAGTCCTCACGCTCGCGATAATCGGGACGGGGGTGATATTGGTCGCGGTTGCGATAGTCGGAGCTGCGATAGTCGGGCATAGGACTGCGCTCATTGAACCGCTCACGCTTGATAGAGTCGAGACAGGACATGACCTTGCCTCCATAGCGAAGCATTTTCTCGGCGTTCTCGGTGAGTTCAGAGAACTTATCATCGGTTATTTCAACAATAAAATTCATAGTCGTAATGTTTTAAGTTTCTAAGAGAAAGAATTTCTTATGCCTTGGGTTTGAGAGCCTGGGCAAGCATACCCTGGATATTGGAGAGAGTGCCTTCAATGCCAGACATCTTAGTCTCGAGTTGGGTAATCTTCTGCTCCTGCGCCTTCTCCTTAGCAATCTGAGGATTGAGCTGAGAAAGCATAGTCTCGCATGAGGTGACGACAGAACGATGATAATCAACACTGTCAAGAATCTGACGAGACTGACGAAGCATAGCCTCAACCTCGGCAGACATGGCCTCGCGTGACTCTGACACAACAAGGGAGCCAGAGTTGGCAATCTGACCGTTGGAAGGCAGCTGTTTGAAATCCATTTCACCATCGGGAAGCTTCACACGCACATCAACAACAGACTCCATAGGTTGAGGGGAGAACTGCCCGGGCTGATAAGTGGGAAACTTGGGCTGAGGATTGGAAACAGAGACAACCTGCCCTATCTGTAAAGTAGGCTCGTTGCTCTTGTCAAGCACATAAAAAATACTATTGGTACGCAAACCGCTGAACATAAGAAATCCTTTCTTTTAGAATAGGTTAGACAATACCCGTCATGAGCTGAAGGGTGTTAGTGTCGCGCTCGAACCAGAACTGGTAGACGCCAGTACCGGGAAGGTCGGCGACGGTAAGAGGAGCACCGTTGTACTTAGTGACGGCTTGGGTGGCTCCATTAGTCTCGAAGAGAATAGGGAGCGTGCCGGTGGTTGCTGCAGGGATAGCCTGAGCCAGCTTAACAAAGACCGTTCCGCGATAGTTGGCCGATGCAAAAGCATGGTTGCGGAAGGAGAACGTGACAGCTGTAGCAGAGACCGCTACGGCAGTGGAAGCTACGGCAGCGGAACCACGACGGTTGACCCATGAGAAGGGATAATTCCAAATAGTTGTCATATAGAACCCTCCTTTCTCATTAACCCCAAAAGCCGTTGGCATTGGCGTTGGCGTAAAGACCGTACTGAGCGGCAACACAGTTAGGGACAGTAACAAAAGGCTGATAAGGGACTGTCACGGTGTTAGGCTGAGCACACTTGATTGCGCTAACCTCCTTCTGCAAGCCTGCAAGAACCGCGTTGACGGGAGCGAGAGCCTGACCGACAATTTGTGATGTCATTGCAGAGGACTTGTAGGTGCTGTTCTCCTCACGAAGAGCATCAAGCTTGCTCTGCATTTCGCGCATTTCGGCTTGCTTCTGACCGTCGAGGAGAGTCTGTGTGCTATCCTTGATGGCGTTGTGCAAGTCGCAAGTCTGACGCTGAGTCTCGAAGGCGACACTCGCAAAGCCACGTTCCTGTCCGTTAGCCACGTTGTTGATAGAACTCTGGAGAGCGTTAGTCTGCTGACAGATAGCAAGACGATTCTCGCAGCAACAGTTAGCAAGCTGCTGAGCAATCTGCATATTGCCCTGCTGTAGAGCGTTGATAGTCTGCATACCAGACATACCCACCTGGTTGCCTACAGACTGGACCTGTGAGGTGAGAGCCGAAATAGCCGACTGAATCTGTCCTTCGGTGCAGTTGAGCTGAGTAGCGAGATTAGACAGAGCGTTGCGGTTGCCACCGATAGCGTCCATGAGCAGAGAGCGTCCGTAGTCGTTGTTGATTTCGTTGGCAATGTTTCCACGACCGTTGCCTCCGAAGCCGAATCCGTTACCACCCCAGCCACAGAAGCAGAGGATAAACAAGAGCCAAATGAACCAAGAACCTTCGCCGTTACCGAAGCCTCCACCACGATTCATTGCCAACAGAAGGTTAGGGTCGAGACCTCGCTGTTGAAGAAGAGGAGCTAACATGCTCATCATGCTACCACCACCACACTGTCCGTCATTGCCGAAGACGTAAGTTTTTGTTTCAGACATAATAGTAAGATTTAAATTTCGCCCCAATGTCGGGACTTGATGCAAATTTACTTGTTATATAGAGAGTAGCCTAACAATGCTCAAATGAGGAAGAAGATACTCATACATACGAAAAACCGCCCTGTTATCACAACAGAACGGTTCAATTACAAATGAAAAACAACAAAAAAAAGACTAATCCAACTCAAAAACATTATTTAATCTTACAACCATCAAGTTCGGATAGACTCCATGAGAGTTCCTTGAATCCGGCAGTCTTACGTCCGCGCGGGATGCGTCCATCGGCAACATAACGGTCGAACTTGGCGCGTGACATATTGAGATAACGACAAGCCTCGTATTTGGAAACACGGCGTTCCTTGTCGGCAATCATAGTGCAGAGGTCGAGAAACATGCGCTCCTGCTCGTCGGTTGTGGCACACTCGCCACTGTCAATACGGTCAACAAGCTCGACGAGAATCTTGCGAATAGACTTTAAGAGAACTCCCATAGGGTTATATTTTACGGTGGTAAAGCCATATCATGCTTATTAGAAATATGGCAGGTGATATAACTAACAAAAGACCTACATACTTTATAATACGACACCATAACGGAACAATCCGCTCTTGCGGAACTGGAATATCGACGCTTTTCTCACGGGCAGCATAGATAGTGTCACGCTTGATAGAAACACGGTCGCGCCAACGGGTAATCTCTTTGGTGCGGTATACGGTATCGCCTTTGATGATGGACTCGAAGTAGATTGAGTCGTGCATGTAGATGCTGTCAAGGCGAAGGTTGTTGACATGTACTGTATCGTGAAGGGTGCGTTCGAGGACTACGGGCTTAGAGGTGGAGCAAGCGGAGCAGCACATCATTAAGCCAAAACAGATTGCAAAAACCCAAGTCCACAAAATACTAACATTACAATCGAGTTTGTCAAGTTCTCTTAAATCCATATTGTTACTGTTTTAATAAAACCTTTTTTGCTTTTTCGAGATACGCCTTGCGTTGGGCGAGACCGTTGGTGCCACCGTTGATAGTCTTGGTGATTTTCACGATGTCGTCCTTGTCGGCAAGCTTATTGAGATTGTGGGTAAGCCAAAACCACATGGAAGACTTGACTGCGCCAAGAGGTTTCTCGAGAAGTTCGGGGTTGGTCAACACATCGCCTTTGCAGTATTTGGAACTGTTGTAGGCGGAATAGTTGGCACGCCCGGTGATCTGAATAAGACCACGACCGCGATATTTATAGCCATCACCATCCTTTTTGGGGGTGTTGCCAAGCATCTTCGCAAGCTTACCAGTGTCGTATTTGTCGAAGTAATGAGTAGGGCCTTGCTCTACCGTATACCTAAACTCAGCAGACTCATGAAGAATCTGTGCGAGATAATGACACATACGAAGCGGTGTGTCGATATGGAAGGTGTCGGCATAGCCGTTGATGTAGTTGATGTATTTGTCGATACGGCCTGAGGCGACAGGACAAATCTGCAATAATTGCTGCTTGGTTATTTTCATTTTGCTTCCTCCTCGATTTGTTCGGGATTCTTGAAAAACTTAAAATTCTCAACAAACTTAATGGTGAGAATGTAATATAACACAGATACAAGCTTGTACCATGAGGAGCCAGGTGTGCAGAGGCTTCGCCAGTTGCGCAAAATGTTGGTACCGAAAACACCGATTGCTATAAAGCAAACGTATTTGACACAAGCAAGGGCTTGCTCTTCGGAGTGCATGAAGTGACCGATGATAAACATGGACGCTGCCGTGGCAAAGAAGATGAAGCAATAGACCAAGCACATGCCTGCCTTGCGCCACGACCAATCCTCACCATTTTTTATATCAGCGAGCAAGCCGAAGAAAAAATTAACTACAAACAGGATAAGCATTGCGAACATGAAATCCTGAATTGGACTGAGAAGGGCCAAGAACGCCCCGGCAATCGCGTATAAAACACTCCTTATATCTATCATAACAATTCATTTTTGCGCAAATTTAATGTATAAGGAGATAGGATTTACGGTGTTTCGTCCGTCGCAAAAAATAAAAATAGGTAGCGACATTGAAGCCGCTACCCTGCCCTATCAGATTTTATCCTCAATAGCATCGAAAGCAGAACGAACGTCACGGCTGAGTGTGCGTGCGTAACGCTGTGTCTGACGAAGATTAGCATGACCAAGTACCTTCGAGACTACATTTATAGGCATTCCCTTTGAGAGGAACATGGTGGCTGCTGTGGCACGTCCCATGTGGCTGTGAAGACTCTCGACACCAACCATTGAGCCTATGACCTTGAGAAAGTCATTATACTTCTGGTTGCTGATTTTTGGAAGATGGTTGTTGTACTTCTTTAGTATCTCCACTGCCTGGGGAAGGAGTTGGAGGACAAAGTCAACATCTGTCTTGACTCGGCGGTCGTGGTAGAAGTATTTACCGTCAATCAGGTCGCATTCGTGGAAATCAAATGCCATGAGGTCGGAATAGGCGAGTCCGGTGTAACACTGGAAGAGGAAGAGGTCACGCGCCTTGACGAGGTGAGGAGTAGCGACGGTGAGGGAACGGATAGACTCGAACTGCTCGATGGTGAGGCAGTCAACGTACTGCTTGTCGCCTCGGGGTATTTTAAAACTAAGACGACGATACGGATTGTCCTGCACAAGGTTGTCAATGACAGCGTCATTGATGAAAAGCTTCAGATACTTGTGGTAGTTGTAGATGGTAGCCTGTCCAATCTCGCGAGTATGCAAGTATTCGTCCATCGCACGAACGTTGGCGACGGTAAGATCGGCGAAGGAGACTATTTTGCCCCAGGAACGAAGGAAGCGAGTAAAGACACGGTAGCGGGTCTTTGTGCTTTCAGACACACGACGCGCAGCTGTGCGCTGCTCGCAATAGGTAGGGAAGTCTATCACCTTGTCAGTCGATTCACCTTGGAACATACGTGTGAGCAAATTGAAGTCAAAGCTATCTTCTTTATCGTAGGCTTTGTTTACGATTTTGTTAGCCTTGACTCTGATAGCTGTCAGACGTTGATTCAGCTCTTTTCGGTCGGGATGGCGAATAATCTTACACTCACGGCTATCCCATTCATCGGCAGACACCTTAATGCCAGTGGCAAAGTATTTCTGCTTGCGGTTCATACTAAAGCGAATTTCAACAGAACCTTGCTTTCCGCTCTGTGCGGCGTGCTTTCTGTCATAAACAATGTTAAATCTCAAAATTGCCATAATGCGCATAAATTTTAAAATGTTCACGATGTTTCGGGGAAACAAACACGCATTTGGTAATACACTTTTTGACGGTTGGTAATACATTGGTAATACATTTCAATCAAAACAAGCGTCCAAATGCGCGAGAAAGCCGATAAATACTGGTGTACCCGAGCGTTGCGAAGTAAACTGGTTTGTGAACGAGTTCACGTTATAACTTATTTACTGACAGCAACTTACACAAAGCAAAATATCGCTAACAGCTTGGTAAAGAAGCTATTAGCGATACAATCAAATTTGAAGCAATTCGTTAAAAAGTGATCCGCATGGGGTCACCTATAGAATATGGTAACTATCTGATTGTCAGCTTTCTTTACTTATTAGATGCAAAGGTAGGTAATTTTTTGGTAACACATAAACCATTTTATAAAATAGTTTACGGTTTAACATTTTTTAGACGGTTAACGAAAGTGAAAAGAATTTGGTCAGTTGACCAAGAAAACGTATCTTTGCATCGCTTATTAGTAGTCGCGCACTGATAACGATACAAACAGAAGGAAAAGTATACTCTCTATATACTATGAGTCCCTATTCAAAGTTCGAAGCGCGACACGAACGGCGGATAGGGACTTCTTTTTTCCCTATCCAGACATAGAGGTTAAATCCGTGCGGTCCTCTTCGGACTATTACCATCCGATATATAAAACCGCTCTGTCTGGTAGTTTATACTTATGTTTGGAAATCCTGCGCTGTCTTAACGTTGACAACAGGTGCCCATCTTCCGAAAGGAATCCCAAACATCTGTGAAACAAACCTTATGGGCATTAAGGAACTATGCAGGCCTTTGCAAATCGTGTTTCCGCTTATATATAAGTAGGTAATAAAAAAAAGGAACACATTGCAGCTGTCGTCTCATATAGAGATGGGCATAAAACGTGATATGCACTCATGGTTATAGGAATGGTTATATAATATTTTTATTTGTGAATTAGTTTTGAATGTTTTTTAGAAAGGCAGCCATCCGTGAGGACAGCTGCCTTTCTTGTTTCTACTCTTCCTGCTTTATCCAAGGATATAAGTACTACCCTACAAGTTGCTGACGGTCGGGAGACTGCTTGTTCTGGTTCTTCTCCAAGATAATGCAGCGCAGTTCCTTGATGATGCCTTCCTTGACGAGCAGCTCTGTCTCGTACTTCTTCTTAAGCTCGGAGACGTCGGGATGGTCGGTGACGAACATGGGTTCTTTGCCGCGGATAAGCCATTCGGCTGAGATTTCGGGGAAGAGACCCAGTATCTTCTCGATAAAATCCAATTTGGGAGGCTGAGTGCCATTGCAATAGTTTATGACTGTTGCAGGCCTTAGAGCGAATTTGTCAGCAAGACCACGAGCCGAGATGTTGTAATGTTGGCGTATGGCTTCGAGGCGTTCAATAATGGTTGTCATAGCTGTAAAATGTTTATGAATGTTTTCGTATGTAAAATTAGTTGAACAAACGTATGTTTTTGATGCGTTTTCTTGGTCACATGACTATATTTTCGTACATTTGCATCTGTAAAACGGTTCACAACCGTTACGCAAACGGATTTATTATGCAAATATACAAATAATATGGCAAAGTTAGTAAATAAAACGAAAATAATTGTGCCAAAGGAACAAATTTCCGTACTGATGGCACGTTTCGGCTACAAAAGAACAGCCGTATACAATGCGCTCGCCTACCGCTCACAGTCGAGTGTGGCACAGAACATACGCAAAATGGCCTTGGACTCTTTAGGGGGGAAGAAGGTCAGATTGCCGATGTTCGAAGAAGAATAGAGAAAGCTGACTATCAGATATTAAAGCAATTTGTATTATGCGGAAGCGTCCGCATTAACCATAAGGTTACGCTGCTGGTGCGTGAGCATAGGTAGCTTTTATACAGAAAACTTAAAAATCAACGCTATGCTGCAACTTTTCACGACACAGACCTATCAAGATAGGGTTGACGAAATGTACGGGCTGCTCATGAGTGACGGGGAGTGTTCGCTGAGACTGTTTGAGTGGCGCATGAGACGGATACACTGTCTTAACTTAAAGATTAAACAACGCTCCGCTGACATGGGTCGGAAGGAGGAAATATACTAAGGATATGTTTTGGAAGAAGAAACAAGACAAGAAAGAGACTTGGGGCAAGCCCGCAAGGACGGGGAAATGGAGAAGCACAAAGTCACTGAAGGACAAGCTCGACAGAGTAATGAGCCTTTATATAAGGCTTCGCGATGTTGACAAGAATGGATATTTCAGATGTCCGACGTGCGGAAGAATACTCCCCTTCTCCAAAGGCGACTGCTCCCACTTGTGGGGACGCGCTCACATGAACACGAGATATGACCCGGACAACATGGTGATGGAATGTGCATACGACAACCGCATGAACAGCTCACATCTGTTAGAACTGAGCAAATACTTTGAGAAGAAGCTTGGCACTCAGAGGTACGAACTGCTGAGGGTGAAGCATAATCAGAGCAAGAAATGGTCGAACTGGGAGCTGGAGCAACTCATTGAGTACTACAGCAAAGAAACAGAACGACTGAAAAAGGAGAAGAATTACGAAGTGTGGCGCGACAAGGTGTAAGGGTCGCGAGGCACGAATGGGAATGAAAGTAATTTCGTACGTCATAATTAGTTTTTAGCTATTATTAGACATTATGTGTAGCAGCGGCTACAGTTATACTCATAATTTTTCCTGCTGGTGCGTGAGCATAGGCAGTTTTTTACAGGAATCGGGAGTGTGGCTGCTGCTTGGGTAGTGCAGATGTAAGACAGGATACCGATGTAAGGGTTCGATTCCCTTTACTCCCACTATTATTAAACCAAATGACAATGGAGAAGGAATATGTATTGGAAAAGATACGAGAGTTGATGTCCGACGATTCGAAGAGACCGATGGGCGTGGACTTCGTGAAACTGAAAAATGCCGTGCAGACTGACTTGAGTAAGTTGTTGAACAAGCTGTATGAAGATGGCGAGATTAACTACTTCAAGACGCTGAACGGAGTGACAATCTATTTGAAGGATTCAAAACAATAAAAATATGGAATACATAAAAATCAACTCGCTGAGCTTGAGGAACTTCAAGGGAGTGAGGAACGCTGAATACGAGTTTGGAGACCTTGTGAACGTGGTGAAAGGACGCAACGGTGTTGGTAAGACGACGATTGCTGACGCTATCTGTTGGGTGCTGTTCGGCACAAACCAGGCAGGAGACACCAAGTTTGGTGTGAAGACCAAGGACGAGAACGGCAATGAGATTCCCGATGTTGAGCATTCAGTGGAGATTGTGCTGAGCATAAACAACGTGGTAATTTCTCCAGACGGTGGACAGGGAAGCGTCAAAAGCGTGAAGCTGACCCGAATACTCAAAGAGAGCAGAAGCAAGGATGGCAGCGTGACGAACACCTATACATACAAGGTGGACGACGAGGTGGAGACAGCTGGCGACTTCAAGAAGGCCGTAAGCGAGATTTGCCCGGAAAAGGTGTTCAGACTTTGCTCCTCACCAAACGCTTTTGTTCAGATGGAATGGAGCGAGCAGAGAAAGATGCTTATTGAAATGTTCGGCGAGCCAAGCGTGGAGGAGATAATGGGCGGTGAGAAGCGGTTTGACCCGATAAAGAAGCTGCTTGAGAAGAATGACTTCGACAAGGTGTTGAAACACCTTTACTACATGCGTAGGGAGGTGCAGAAGAAACTGGATGATGTGCCCGTGAGACTTAGTGAACTCGACAAGGTGCTGCCGAAAGCGGAGAATTGGGAAGAGATTGAGAAGCAGATGGAAGAAAAGGACGGCATCATCAAAAACAGCATCCAAAAGATTTCGCTCATAGAGAATGGCGGTGGCATACGTGTGGTGAATGAGTCCCTTATCCACAAAATGAACTTCCTGCAGAAGCGGTTGAAAAACATGTGTGAATGGGCACGCAGACAGTCAACCAAGATTTTGGATGAATACACAAATGCGAAAAGCAAGTTGGAGGTGGAAATCATCGAGACAAAATCAAAAGAGAGAAGACTTGAAACAAAGAGAACTTCGTTGATGGATGACATAGGCCGACTTAAGGAAGATTTGAAGTCTTTGGAAGACCAAAAGAAGGACGGTTCAGCAAGATGGAAGGCTGTATCGGCAAGAACGTGGGAATGGGACGATAAATTATCGTATTGCCCCACTTGCGGACAGGCTTTGCCAATGGACAAGGTGGAGGAAATGAAAGAAGAATCACTCGAAAGATTCAATGCCGCCAAGGCTGCTGACTACAAGAAGCTCAAAGAAGAGTATGGCAGAATAAAGGATGGAGAAAATCAAATCAAGGAACTTATCGAGGAACATAAAGAAGAACTTGCTAAGATTAAAGCTCTGTTGGAGGACGTCAAGAAGAATTTGTATGAAAAAAGCGAGGCTCTGAAGAAGCATGACGCCGATGTGGAAAAGAAGCTTACTTCGGTTGAGGATTTGTTGACACAGAAGCCCGAGTATGCCGAAGTATGCGAGCAGATTAAGGCATTGGAGGCTGAAATGAACGCTCCTGCTGTGGACGAGGAGGGTGCTGCAATGATAGAAGAGTTCCGGAAGATTCTGATTGAAGCCTCAAAAGAGAGGGAGAACCTGCTGAAGCAGCTTGCCGTGAAGGAACAATACGACAAGGTGGCGAAGCAGATTGAGGGCATAAAGAAGGGACGCAAGGCTTTGCAGGAACAGCTCGACGACTATGACGAGAAGCTGAAAGCAGCCAACGACTATCAGCACAAGGCCTGCAAAGTGTTGGAGGAGAATGTGAACAAACACTTCGGGTTGGTGAAATGGTCTATGTTCCGGCGTCAGCTTGACGGAACGGAAAAACCTTGGTGTGAGTGCTCGGTGGACGGTGTGCCCTACTCTGACTTGAACTCGGCTGCAAAGATTAATGCAGGACTCGACATCATTGACGCGCTTAAGAGATACTATGAGGCTGACGTGCCTTGCGTTATCGACAATGCGGAGACTGTACTTGAGCCGCTTTATGTTGGTGGACAGCAGATAAGGCTGACCGTGACGGAGGACGAAAACATTATCATCGAACAGCATGACGATAAAGACGAAGCATAATATAGGCGATATGGTTTGGTTCCTGGACGGGTATCGGGCGCAATGCTGCAAGGTGACTGGAGTGGACGTGCAGGTGCTCGGGAACTCAAAACCATACGTGCAATATAGATTTTGCGTGTTTGCCCCGGTAAAGGAGGAACATGTGTTTAAGACAAAAGAAGAACTGATAAAATACATATCAAAATGACACAGACAATGACAGCGGTGGCGAAGCAGCCACAAATGACAGCTCAACAGCAAGCAATAGTAACCTTCAACAATAAGGTTAACGGCAGCTATGTACAGAACCAACTGAAAAGCGTGCTTGGAGCAAACTCTGGTACATTTGCCACTTCATTGGTTGAAATCTTTACCAATGACAAGAAATTGCAGGGTTGCGACGTGAACAAAGTAGTGCAGGAGGCAATCAAGGCAGCAACATTGAAGTTGCCACTCAACAAGCAGTTGGGATATGCCTATCTGATGGTTTTCAATAATTGGGACAAGGAGGCTCGCAAGTCGGTGCCAACACCAACCCTAACCATCGGTTACCGTGGCTACATTCAGATGGCAATGCGCACCGGACAATACCGCAACATCAATGCCGATGTGGTATATGAGGGTGAGCTTCGCGGAAAGGACAAGTTGTCGGGAAGCATTGACCTCTCGGGAGAAAAGACAAGTGACAGAATAGAAGGATTCTTCGCTCATTTCGAGACAGTAAACGGATTCTCGAAGACCTTATATATGTCGCTTGCGGAAATGGCAGCGTATGCGTTAAAGTATTCTCCATCGTTCAAGAGGAAGGCAACGAAGGAAGACCCTATACCTACAGTGGACAATCTTTGCGACCTTGCGAACGGACAGGCACAGAATGGACCGACGGGAAAGGTTGGTTGGGAAGGCGATTTCCTTAGCATGGGCATCAAAACTGTGTTGAGAAGACTGCTTTCAAAGTATGGCTATCTGTCAATAGAAATGATGGGAGCCATATCGGACGATGAGGCTACGGCAACGACTCAGCAGGTACGTGACGAGGAGTTTGCGGAGGTGAAGGAAGTGATTCATGTGGATGAAGAGACGGGAGAGGTGCTAAATGAGGGTGAGCTTCAGAAAATGGCAGCACATGAAGTGCCTGACGGAAGCGAGGACGACGAAAATAAAAATCCGTTTGAGAGTCATGACGCTTAAAATAATAGGCAGCTCCAGCAAGGGCAATGGCTACTTGCTGGAGGCTGAGAATGGTGAGCAGCTTGTAATCGAAGCAGGTTGCAGACTGATGGCTGCTAAGGAATTGGGCTTGAAGACAAGTAAATGCGTGGGGCTGATTTGCTCGCATGAGCACGGAGACCATTGCAAATACGTTAGAGACTACACCAAAGCAGGCATAGAAGTCTACTCCACTTCTGCCGTAAAAGAGAACAACAAGTTTGGCGTTACGGCGGTGGAGCATGGCAAGACATACCAAGTTGGCGATTTCCGAGTAACGCCTCTGAAAGTTGAGCATGACGTGGAATGCTTCGCTTATCTTGTGCATCATCCGGAAATGGGGACGCTCATGTTTGCGACGGACTGTTGGAACTTACACCAAGTGGTGAAGGGAGTGTCGCATTATCTCATTGAGGCTAACTATCAGGACGAGGTGCTTGATGAATCCGTGCGAACTGGCAAGACAATACAGTCGATGGCAGACAGAGTAAGGCTGAGTCATATGAGCTTAAAGCATTGTGTGGAGTACTTGAAGATGTGCGATGCAGGGAAAACAGCGAGGACTATAACGCTGATTCATGCGAGCGAGAGACATCTGGACAAGAAACACGCTGAGCTGACGGTGGCGGGACAGACTGGTGTGCCGACATGGGTGGCGAAGAAGGGATTGGAAATTGTATTAATGTAAAACAATAAATAACATGAAAGAAGAAGTATATCAAAAAGCTATCACTAAGAGTCGGTGTATAGATGCTTGTAAAAACACTAATTATCTATTTATTAGTGGGGGACCAAAAGAAGGGGCATTGAAGAGCATTGATTTACTTTTAGAACTCGACTGGGAGTTTAAAAATAAACTCCTTGCTTTATTAGTGGAGACAGAGAAGCGTTTGCAAAAAGAATTTGATGAACTTTAAAAATAGGAATTATGGAACCAATGGTAACAATATCCGTTAAGGACTATAACGAACTTGTGCGGAATAGTGGTGATAAACGTGTGCTTGAGTTGCTGACAATAATTGTTAACTACGCAAACAAAGAACAGGAAACGGTTTGGGTGACACGAACGCGTTTCGACGCAATAGATATGCTACGAAATTTTATCAAGCAACTTCAGAGCAAAGAACAAAGTTTCGAGGAAATAATGGAGTGGACTAAAAGAAATTTTAGCAATGAGAGTACCGAGGAAGATAAAGAAGGCAGCGAAGTACGTTGAGCGTCATGTGCGACATACGTCAAGCGGATTATGGATAATTCCTTATGACGGATTTGTTGTAAAAGGACGCTGCACAAAGTGGAAGTTGAAATGCTTAAACGAAGTCAAAAGAGAACTTGTTAAGAGGTTTTCTAAAGGATGGCAATGTTATTATGAAGGCATTTTAATGCATTAATAATAAAATAATTGGAAAGGGGGTAAGGTGGTATGGCGACTTTCGAGAGACTGAACGACCCAAGGCAGTACATGGCTGCTATGAGAGAGATAGACAAGGCTCGCGACTGTGGGTATGCGATAGACATTACGAAGCACAGAGAGGTGGCTACTGACAAGCAGATGGCTTATCTGAACTTCATCGTCAGCTACTTCGGGTACAAGCAGGGCGAGAGTTTCTATAGTGTGCTGCGAACGATACAGCAGGACGTATGCCCACATATCTTTCTCGCGGAGGATAGCAAGAAGCCGAAAAAGTTGTGCTATCTGACTACAGCGGAAATGTCGAGCGTGATTAGAAATTTCCTGGACTATGCGTCGATGAGCGAAGTGGTGATACCGAGCAAGGACGACCAGAGAGGAATGAGATTAGCAAAGGCAGAGCTGGAGAGCGGAGGAGCAGGATGGGTATAGAGTGTGTTGAATTTGGAGTGTTGAATGTTGAATTGTCGCCTTTGGCGATGAGGAATTAATAAATTAGGAATTAAGATGATACATATTGAAGGTCCAATAATGGAGATTTTGCCTGAGAAGAGCGGTGTAAGCCAGTCGTCGGGCAAAGAGTGGAGAGAGCGTGACGTAGTGATAGGCTATGTGACGAGTTTGCAATATCCGAAGAATATTGTGGTGACATTTAGAGGTGCGCAAGTAGACGTTGTGAACCAACTGGGCAATGGTGACGCTGTGGGATGCGACATAAGCATTGACGCAAGAGAGTGGCAAGGTCGGTGGTTTAATACGGTGACTGGGTATAATCTAAAGAAACTGTAAAAAATAAGATTATGGAAGAAGACGAAAGGACGAGGCAATGTATTGCCTATTTGACAAGCTTGGGATATAAGGTTGTCAATCCGGAAAAGGGCAAGACTTTAGCGGAAAGGAGGAAGGCTTTTGCGGAGGCTTTGACTCCATTCCTTGAAAAGGGCTACTCAAGGGAAATGCTTAGGGACTTCTACAACTACTGGGCACAGGTTAACGAGGGTGGCACGAAGATGCACTGGGAGAAGCAGAAGACGTTTGAGATAGCACGAAGGTTGGCTACTTGGAAGAGGAACGAGAACGAACGTAAACAATCACGGCATCCACAACAGTTGGACATCGGCATGGTGTACAAGCAGAAGGAGGATGAATTTAAAGACGAAGAGACATGGTAGAAAAAGACATAAAAACCGTGTGGGAGGAATATGAGAAGTCGCTGCAAGGCACAGGCTTCTTTGGCACTCCCCAAAAGGTGGACATACACATTGAGAATGCAAAGGCTCTGCTTGTCAGCGGTCTGCGCTATTACTGTGGCGAGAGTGCCGTGTGGCAGCCAGAGTATGACGGTGTAGCGGAATGGCTGACGGATAACAAGGGGCGTGGACTGTGGCTTTGCGGTGAGTGTGGACGTGGCAAGACGCTGATAGGAGCGAAGATTCTGCCCGTGCTGTTCAACTTCTATCACTTTCCTCGCAAGACTATCACTCTATACGACGCGAAAGACTTGAACAGCAAGTTTGACGAAATCGTAAAGAGACACATTATATATATAGATGATGTGGGCAAGGAATCGGTGGACGTGAGCTATGGCAACAGGAATCTTAGATTCCCCGACATTGTGGACGAGGCAGAGAAGAAAGGCAAGTTGCTAATATTTTCTACCAACTGCTCTCAGGAAAAAATGATGGAGAAATATGGTGACAGAACTGTTGACAGACTGAGGGCGATAACGAAGAAAATCGTGTTTAGGGGGAAGTCGCTAAGGAAATAACAATAATAATGAAGAAATGAAAGGAGAATATTATGGTAACAATAAGTCATGAAGTGGAATTTGAATTTGACGCTGGTGAGTATTGGGAAGAGATACTCGACGACATGAGCGTTGATGAAATCGAGGACTATCTGGATAAGAGAAGGAAAACCTCTTACGACAAGCTAAGCTATGAAGAAGCAAAAGTTGCTCTGCAAGGCGTGGCTAAGATAAAGCTGCATCCCAACCTGCTGTGTTGTAGGGATGAAGTGAAGAAGGCTGTGAACGAGGTAATGAGTGAGATTTGGATATAGTAATAACTAAATAAAATGATAAGACAATGTATAATAAGGATATAAATATTGCGGAGATATTGAAGGACTGCCCAATGGGGATGAATCTTTATTCGCCGCTATTCGGAAATGTTGAACTTTTTTTAGTTAGTGAAAATAATATTCCTATAAAAGTCAGAATCAGTAAGGGCAGAACATATGATTATTATACCTTTACAAGCGAAGGGTATCATTATGTTGGTTATTACGATGCAGAATGCCTCCTTTTCCCATCCCGTGAAATGCGAGATTGGAGTAAATTCTTCAAGCGAGGGGATGTGGTGTATATCAAAGAAGCTAACTATGTCACAGATTACGCTATCTTTGATAGTTGGAAAAACGACGATTACACTGAGTTTAACGCATCAATCTTTTATAGCAATAAGTCTGGATTTGCAGAAAGAAAGGTGTGTAGAACAAAGTTGTACAATAAAGCTAATGACATTCTAAAAGCGAAGCTTATCACCTTTATAGAACAACATTACAACGGCAAGTACAATCCCGACACCCTGCAAGTAGAGCCAGTAAAGCCCGAATGTCCGTTCAAACCGTTCGACAAGGTATTGGCGAGGGATACCGACGAACATACATGGCGTGCTAACTATTTCTCGCATTACAGTAGTGACCCTGAATATCCTTATACTTGTACAAACGGCCTTTATCGTTATTGCATCCCCTACGAAGGCAATGAACACCTCCTTGGCACAACAGACCCATACACGGAAGGAGGTAGCAAATGAGCTGTCCCTTCTCCCTCGAAAGTGTCAAGTTCCGTGAGACTGCACACATAGCCTACGAGGACGAATACGTCACGGCATACCAGTCCACCGACATCGTTCCGACGATATACAAGAGCGTCAACACCCCTCGCGACAAGAGCGGCTTGGCATCTGGCAAACCCGAGACTTACTATTGCACTCAAGACAGCGGGTGGGCCACGGAAGAGATATTCGTTAAATATTACCAGGAAATCAGAGAAAAATTCTAAGTTATGCTTATGATAGAAATGTTAATTGTTATAGCCTGTTCATCCCTCGCCATTGCATTATTCTATACGTTCTTTAAAATTGGCAGACTGAGTGCTTGCGACAAAATCCTCGAGCATTTTGAAGATGCCGTAAAGACTATCGGCAAGCAAACCGTAACAATCCAAATTTACGAAAAAATGCTTGAGGAAATAGAAAAGGAGGTACAGCAATAAAGCAAGATACAGGTAGAACTCAACATAACAAAAATAAAATGAGATTCGGTCATTGTAAAAACTGTTTTTGGTACAAATGGGGATATTGTTTCATGCTACATGTCGAGACAAGAAAAGAATCATATTGCCCAGACTTCTACAGCAGAAAGACAGCGAAAACAGAGAAAGAAAATTTAGAGCAAACCATTAACCGTTGGATTGCTCAAAAGCAAATGTCGTTGTCAAAGTTAAATGATATTATAAATAATTATAAGAACTCAAAAACAGAAAGGAAATGATATGATAGACGAAAATAAAATCATAAAAGCAGCAATTCTGAATGCTGATAAATACAAGCCGTGCCGTAGTATCTTGGTTAGGGAAGATGCGTGTCGCGCATCGTTTAAAGATGGTATTGAATGGTTCAAGAATGCTATTTGGCATAAAGCAAAAGAAGAACCCGAAGAGCATAAGTTCATTATCACCCAATGGCTACATGAGGGCGAAATCTGTTATGAAGCAGACAGGACACAACCTAAAGTCGATTGGCAGAATCACGTTACGGAGAACAACATCATTAAGTGGTGTTATGTCGAAGATTTGCTGACGAAAGGAGGTGAGAAATGATTAAAGCAGAAGACTTGAGGATAGGAGACCTCGTAAGAGTAAATTGTAATTGTGCTCTTACTGAAGGAACAATAGGTACTATTGTTGAAATAAGTAAGGAAACAAATTCTTATAATAAAAAAGAATTTGTCAGGCTAAACCCTATTAATAGTGTTAGTGATTATGGATGGGGAGTTCTTAGTAATAATATTGAAGGAATCCCTCTTACTCCCGAAATCCTCAAAAAGAATGGATGGAAAGACATTGCTTCTAAATCCATTCTATGGGTCTACTACTGTAAAGAAAAGTGCTCAATTAACGTTGGTCACTACGATAAATCAGAAAAACCATTTAGGGCTATTTTAGGTAGAATGGTCTTAAAAAATATTAAGTACGTTCATGAACTACAGCACATTCTATGGGCACTGGGCAAGGACGCAAACTTAAAGATTTAAAACAAATACAACTATGAACAAAGAAATGAAACAGTACATTGGTACAAAAACAGTTAAGGCAATGCCTATGACAATGGGTGAAGCCTACGAGCGCAAGCTTTTGAAGGAAGGTGTAAGACCTTCTGAGTGTGAAACAGACAAGGCTGGCTACCTTGTTGAATATGAGGGTGGCTATCAGTCATGGTCTCCTGCCGAGCCATTTGAGAAGGCTTACAAGCTATCAGAAACATTCCTTGACAGACTGTGTATTGAATACACAGAACTGATGGAACGTGCAGAGAAATGCAATGATTTCCTTGCTTCAGACAAAGTTAAAGAGTTGGACAGAACATCTCAAGCTCTGCTATCTGTACAAAGCGGATTGATGGACCAATACAGTTTTGTCTTGGGAGACCGAATGGCTATTGTGCGTAAGAAAAAGCCTGCACTTGACACTTTTACATTCGGCACAGCAGTACTCTTCCTTAAAGCAGGTATGGCTGTTCGTAGAGCAGGATGGAAAAAGGGGTTGCCACCTGTAATTGCGCCATTTCCGGAATACAATCCAATAAATAGATTGGAATATAATGCTGACTACGATTTAGTATATATACGAACTAAAGATGGTAGCATTGGTGTAGCGGACGGTGCATTTTATAACATGTTATCAAAATATACATGGGATAAGGATAGCAATGGATATATTTCAGCTTCATTCAAAGATAATGGAAGAGTTTATCCGCACAGATTACAAAATTATATTATTCAAAACATTCCAAACGGTTATATTGTTGACCATATAAATGGCAACAAATTGGATAATCGCATGTGCAATTTAAGATTTGCAACAATAAAAGAAAATAATGCAAATCGTGCAGCAAAAAATAATTCATCAAGTCAATATAAAGGTGTTTCATTTGACCGAAGCAGAGGAAAATGGATCTCAGCTATTCAAATAGATGGCAAAACAAAACATATTGGTAGATTTGATAATGAACGTGATGCTGCAATCGCATACGACAATAAAGCCCTGAAAGAGTATGGAGAATTTGCAAGATTAAATTTTCCCAAAATATTTGAAACATCATTCGTTGTCAAGCAAGTTCCTGCCCACATCACAGCCGACATAATCCCTAACATGCAGTCACTACCTCAATCTGCCAAGGACATCATCATGGCTCGCAAAGAACCGCATATCGACTACACCAATCAGATGCTTATCGTCAATCCTGACGGACGTGCTGACTCATGGGTGCCGTCTTCGAGTGACGTGTTTGCAGAAGATTGGGAATTGGTAACAGAGTAAATAACACTACAAAGAAATGAAAATGGATAAATGGAAAGTCGCCGCTTTTGTGGCGTGGGTTGTTGAAACGTTCATTGTTGCCAGTATTACGCTAAGAGGCATAAGTAAAGCTGATACAACAACAAATCTGATAAGCGTGGCAATCTTTTTATTTTGGACGCTTTTGTCCTTGGCAACGAATGCTTTCACTTTTAAAAAATAATAACAATGAGTAAATTTAAATCAATGTGTATGTTTTTGCTGCCTATAACAGCATTGTGTTTAACCTCTTGCAGCGAACGTGTAGACGCTGGCTCTGAAGGCATTCTTGTCAACCTTTACGGCTCAGACAAGGGCGTGGATGATGTGAGTCTCGTTACGGGTCGTGTATGGTATAACCCGTTTACGGAAGAGGTCTATGAGTACCCGACATTCGTACAGACAATCGATTATCCTGCATTTACCGTCAACGCTAAGGATGGTTCAGAGTTTACAGTTGACCCGACTGTCTCTCTTAAGATGATTGACGGCAATGCGCCGAAGGTGTTCAAGAAATACCGCAAGGAACTCAGCGACATTGTAAACGGAACCCTCTTCAATTACGTTAAAGACGCCTTCCGTATTCAGCTCAACAAGTACACCACCGACCAGATTGTCAGCAACCGCGATATAGTTGAACGTGCTATAGAAGCGCAGCTAAGCGAAGCTCTCACCAACGAACACTTCCACCTCGAACAGCTCACGTCCGGACTCAAATATCCAAACTCTATTGTGCAGGCTGTCAATCAAAAAAATAAGGCAATTCAAGAAGCACAGCGAGCACTCAATGAAGTAGCCGTAAAAAAGGCTGAGGCAGAGAAAATGCTTGTACAGGCGCGTGCCGAGCGCGAAGCCAACGAACTTAAATCTGCAAGCCTTACTCCCGCTATTCTCAAAAAGATGTGGATTGAGAAGTGGGACGGAAAGCTTCCAGTTTATGGAAACGTGCCACAGATTATGATGACCAAGTGATTAACCCTCTCCCTGGTGACAGCAGGGAGAGATAAACAAACAAAGATGAAAAATGTAATACAAGGGGATTGTCCGTGCTGTCCTTATGCGGACCTATATGGTGGATATTGTAGTTATTATCACTTTTTTCCTGCCAATATCAATTTCGGAGAAGCAACATGCCGTTGTGAAAATTTAAAACCAAGAAAGGAAGAAGAAAAATGAACAAGCGACAAAGAGAGAAATATAAGTGGGTTGCGAGCAGATGCGCACATAGCAAGACTTATATGGAAGAAGTGCCATATTGTGATTACTACATTCCTCGTGAATACTTTATATGCGCACGACAACCTAAATACACACACCACTTTTTAGACGAGTTGCAAATTTGTTCTTCTGACATATGCGACAAATGTAAGTCGTTCACTCTCTCACGCAAAACAATGAAACTTGCGAGAGAACGCAGAGATTATGATAGATATATGAACAGAAATTATTATAAAATAAAAGAACAATGAAGTTTATAGAAGTAATTTCTGATACACGTGATACTGTTAGTATTCCAGTATCAGACATCAAGGAAATCCATGATTGGTGCGGTGGAAATAGTTCCGTCCTAACAGTACATGGTGAATATTACTATAGTGGACTTTCACGTAAACAACTTATAGAAAAAATCGAAAATTTGTAACTATGTCAACATCTGATTTTTCACACATTGGTCTTAAGCGACCAGTAGAACATAATAAGCAGCCAAACCGCATAATATACTTCGGTACTGATGGCTGTGTTGGGCATTATCCTTTGGGAATCAACTTCACTCTTTCAAAAGAAGAGTATAAGGATTCTAAAGAGATAGACAGAACCATAACCGATGAGGTTTTAAACGAGAATGGCTCCTTTCTACGTTACCTGTCAGACGGAGTTCCCTACACATGTTTCGGTGTTCCTTACTCTCCAGATGATGAACGCCCAGGTAGTAAGACTATCGTATTAGTTGAATATGGTACTGTACAAGAAGTAAAGGACGCAATCTTGCAAAACCCTTTCCTCTTGGACAAATTCAAGAAAGTAAAAGAGAAGTATAAACTTAACATTGATTTTTTGGAGGACAAAAAATGATGGAGAATATGATTGACAAAATGCTCATGTCACTACCAACTTTTGACATCAATCCTGACGATGGTATAATACAAGTGAGTGATAAAGGAGAGTATACACCCCTTTTATGTCGTTATGGCAGTAAATGGCAACTTTATTGGTCGGATGGTGAAAATTATTCTTTCCCTGTTAAAGAAGAAAATACTCCTACCGAGGCAATACAAAAGGCTTATGACTATAGTATAGAACAAGGATGGATAAAAAAGGAGGAAGAACAATGAACAGAAAAGAAACAGCAGAACGCATCAAAATAATGCAAGCATTCGTCGATGGCAAACTGATAGAATTCAAGGATTGTATGGGACGTTGGTGTGTAGCAGTAAATCCTTCATGGAATTGGGATAGTGGAGGAGAGTACCGCATAAAGCCAGTACAAAAATATCGCCCATTCGCTAATACAGAAGAGTGTTGGCAGGAGATGTTGAAGCATCAACCATTTGGATGGATAAAAGACAAAGAAAATGGGGCTTACGTTATGATTACGAAAGTTTATGACGATTCGGGTGAAATGTCTATCAACGGTAATACGGGATGGGATTTTTTTAGACTTATGAATTATTACACATTTCCCGACGGCAATCTCTTCGGTTTAAAGGAGGAATAATAATGGCATGGGTAGCAAAAGATTATATTGGTGAATGGATATTCAACTGTAAGCCTGATATGTGGGCTGGTGATTGTGTCGAGCACAACTATTGGTTGTCACAAGATGATAGAAACGTAGCCTATGGCTTCCGACTTCCTAATGGCAGCATAAAGAAGCTTATCGGACGAGAGCTTAACTGGAATGATGAACCTGTAAAACTTAAGGAGGAATAATTATGAAAGCAAGATTAGCAAAGAAGATAATTAAGGCGAGTGGTACTTATTGTTTCTATTGTAGGAATTGCGACACTCACAGTAGATATAAGTATCATCCGTATTGGACAAGCCATTGGAACTACTATGGTTCTCGGATGGGAGGCGTTCCCTCAGCAGTTTGGAAGTTAGACCAACGCTTGAATGCAGCTTTGCGACGGCTGCCTCAATATACACAGAAACTGTCGAGTGCTGTTGAGGAAAAGCTGATGGAGATAAAAAGAAACAGACTACACAAGATGTTGGAACGAGTAAAAGCCCGACAAAGCAGTAAGTATGGGGACAGTAATGGGAAGGCAGATTTTTCAATATCCGGTGAGATGGAGAGTCTATTTTAACGGCAATCTGTTAGACCGGGAAGCAAGTCGTGAGCTGACCATGCTCTACCAAAGACTCATGGAAGAGGAAAAGAGGAAGAGGGAGTTTGTCCCTTATAGGACTTACTTCCGCTCCTCAATGTTTAACATTATAAAATGGAGGCGATATGAAAATACGTATTGCAAAGAAAAAGGCTAAGAAGGAAGTTCTTGTTGAGTACCCTTCTTGTAAAAAGAATCACATAAAACTGACGAAATTTAGTGACCGTTACAATAATCAATATGATTATATTTATAGAGAATATAGCAAACCTTCCTTCGATAGGGTTTTTCTGACAGTTCCAAGAGGGAAAAAGAAGAAACCATTTGATGAATTTTTGAATAAGAATAAAGGTGGTTCTATACCACCACAAATTTGTGAAATTTTAATAATATGAAAATTTATATTCAAGAATGGAGACGGCATGAAAATACGTATTGCAAAGAAAAAGCTTAAGAAAGTAATATCTGAAGCTTATCGTATAAACAAAAGGCGTGTGAAACTGTCGAGGACGTATTTTGCTTTTAGAAGTGGATATGGTTATCGGTATCGCGACGGTAGTATTAATTATTACTTTATAAGAATACGAGAGAAAAAGAGAAAGAAACCAACAATTTTAACCAGGAGGAGTCTGCGTCGGTTCGTGAAAGATATGTTCAAGGCTGACGAAAGGAAACATGTGTCCGAGACTGAAACAATTAAAGAAGCATATCATCAACCGCCAAGAACACGTAGATGTCGTAGGACACATGGCAATGTCAATAACAGTAAATAATAAAGTACAACATTAAAAAACAAATAATATGAAGATTAACATTTTAGATTTTTTCATGGCAGCATTGCAGATTGCCTTTATCGTGTTGAAAATCTGCGGAGTGATTAACTGGTCGTGGTGGGTAGTGCTCATACCGATTCTCTTTTTTGCAGTTATCAATATCGCTGCCCGTTTGTTCTTGTGGTGGGCAGAGAGCTACAAGAAGCGTAGACTCAAAAAGCTGTTTGGAACAACCAACCCTCTTGAAATCCGTATGAACCAAATACAGAAGCAGAGAGAAGAGTTAGAGCGTAAACGCGAGGAGAGAATGAAACAGATGAACATGGACAAGTAATAAGCAATCTATGGAGAAAAGAATTATCTACAGAACAGAGGTTTCTGTTAGCAACATGATGTTGGAAGCAGAAAAAGGGATGGAGATTTGCAGCGAGGAGGTAGAGGAGGTTTTTCTGGCGGGATATATATCCTATTACTCGCGAAGAAAGCTGTTCGGCTTAATCCAATTGCCCGACAAATACGTGTACAAAGTATATCCTCACCTAATTGTGCGTAATAAATACACTAATAACGTATACGTAAAATCACCAAGCTTCTTGAGCTTCGAAAGCAAGAAACGCCTCATGGAGGAGACACAGAACTTGGAGTCATGGCTGCGCAACAAGTGCAAGCAGTACAAGCAAAGCAAGCAGGATGAATAACAAAAAGCGGATGGAGAGGGAAGCAAAACCCCTACTCCATCCGCTTTTTCGTTTAAGAGTTCACATACCACCAAATTTTATCTGTTGGATGGTCGCTATCCTCGTCAAGGAGAAAGCTGCGTGCCAGCTCACACGACTTCTGTAGCAGCCGTGTGCGGTCGCGGAACCATGAGCGGAGTGTCTCGATATGGTTTGAGTACATGAGATTGACAGTCACACAAAAGTCCCAAAAATTGTAATCGTCGGGCAGGGTCGGCTGAATCTTGTCGTAAGTTGCCCTTATCTCCTCGTATGCGAAGAACGGAGCATAGCATTTGTGCGTGTCGTCAACGAAGTAATACATTCGTGCGATGGCTGCACGTGCATTGTCTTCCTTGAAATGGTGGTCGGAGTCGAGGAGGTAGAGCATTTTGTGGAGAGCAGACTCCATTTCCTCGTCGGTCATCCCGCATGTGTTATTGCGGATGCGGAATGCTGCGCTATCGAAAGCGTCAGCAAGTAAGTTGCGTACATTCATAGTTATTTGGTTTTAGTGTTAGACGTTCTGTTGTGTCGGAAGATGCGGCATATCACCTGCACGAAGGCACAGACATACAGAGCCAATGTCATGATTATGAGGATGAAGTCGGCATCGTACATTTCGTTGGTTATGAGGCATGAACCGTAATATAGCCGTATGGCATTTGTGCCAACGATGTAGGTGAACGGTATGCGCCATATCCAACATAGTCTGAAGAAGTGACTTGCAGGGAGCATGAAGACTACGGGGAAGATGTAGACCATAAAATAGAGATAGGCGATGCATTCCTCGTTCTCGCGTATGTCGATAAGTATCTCACGCGGATTGCTATGAAAGCTGTATACTCCATACCAATGGCATAGCATGAGGAAGACAGGCACGTATCTTAAAGACTTCTCGTAGAAGAAGAAAATTGAACGGTTGAGTATTATGCTCACCCCTGCTGTTGTTTGTTTAGATAACTCTTTCATAAGCCTATTGTTTTATAAAAACGTAAAATTAGCAAAAATACTGACAAAGTGAAAGAGTTTACAAAGATTTTATAAACAAATGTACGTTTTCTTGACATATATCTATTAAAAAGTAAAAAAGGATGGGGAGATTATTTCTCCTCATCCTCTATCACTTTTCCGACAATCCATTTGTTGCCGTATTTTTTTATCCACATGTCGAGCCATTCAAGAGCCGAGAGCAGGTCTTTATTCTCGGTGGATGGTGCGCCCTGCTGACTGGTGTATTCTCCATAGGACACTCGCCAAAGATTTTCGGGGGTCTTGACGATTGTGAGTGGCGAGCGGTAGGTGGTTTGTGCATTGTATGTGCGTAGGCTTTGTGGCAGATTTTTGAACATCCGGTGGTAACGACGGTCGGGGTGTCCTTCTGCCTTGGCGTGTGGGTCGTGTGGCAGGGGGTCGCCTTCTCGCTCAAGCTTTTCTTCGACTGCCTTGCGCACGAATGACGCTCTGTGTCCTCTCACGTTGTCAAGACGCTCGTAGACTGCGTCATTCATCCAAAAGGTCATGCGTTTGGGAAACTTAGGGTCGGGTGACATAGCTGCCTTGCGCTTTACGGATGGTCGTTTGGGCACATATCGCTCTATCTCCTGGAGGTTGCCTTTGCTATCTCGCGTGAAAGCAAAAACAAGCGACTGCGTTATCTTGTTGTAGACCTCTGCCTTCTCGCTCTCGGGATAGTCAGCCATGAGCGACTTGACGATTGACTTGAGCTGCGTTTCGCCTTGATAGGCTATCTCTGTGCGGTCAAGTTCGAATAGGTCGTCGTAAATTACTATTATTGATTTCATGCGCAAGTAATTAGTATTGATACTACTATTACAGCGAATATACACCATTCTTTACCATTCATATTTTGCTGCTAAAGATGTTGACTTATTGGCTTAACTATTCGGGAATATAACTGTAATTGTTATTCAGATATTCCTTCAATTCATCAATCTGTTCTTCAGATGGTTCATTACTTTCAAGTTCGGAATCATCGAAGAACTCATAATAACCTGTTCCGTTCTCTGCATTATTGATGATGTACTCCGCAACGGTCATGCCGTTCTCAATAATGTATAACTTATCGTCGTGAGCGATTGACTGAACATAAGTATCAATAGACTTTCTCATATTTTTGCTTTGACCGTGATAGCGAGGGCTAAAGGTTTTAATTGATGCAAAGTTAATAATATTTATCGAACAGACAAATTCATTTCGGGGGAAATATCCCCAATGGCTTTTATGTCTGAAACGCTGTCGTCTTCGGTGAAGAACTTCACCTTCATGTTGTCGTCGATGTGTGCCATTGCTACTATCTCGCCTTTTTCATCAGAGACAAGACAAATATCTCCACGTACTTCAGACTGCTTGCGGAGATACTTAACGGTCGCGTCCTTAACTGCGAGTAGGTTAAACTCTTTTGTGATTGTCTCTCCCGACATGGGGAAAGAGAATGTGAATTTCTTCTTTTTCATACTGCTTGTTGTTTTGATGTGTTATTCGTTTCGGGTTGTTCTATCAATGGCAGCACTCCGTGCGCCTTTAGTGTGTTGTAGATGAAAAGTCTCCCTTTCTGTGTCCACTTCACGTTGGAACGTGCGCCTTTAGAGCCGTTCTTGTGGGTGTAGGTATAAGTTTCCGACTGCACATAACCGCAAGGCAAGTATTTGGCATAGAGAATCCATTGTGAGCCTACTTTGTGCTGAATGCCGTAATTCCTTAACAGAATGTTGAACGCCTTGGCAGACTGACCATAGTCCTGCGCTATTGCCGTGACGTGGATTGTGTCCTTGCATTGCAGGATGGTGTCTACATAGCTAACCTTTGGCTGCATTTCGGTAATGGCTGTAGATAGCTCAATTATCTCTGTATTCTTCTCCTCGATAAGGATTGTCTGCTGGGCGGTCTTCTCTTCCAACATCTTCTTCTCCTTCTGCTCGGCTATCCATGCTTCGGCTCGGGCAATGGGGTCTTCGATTTGGTAGGATGGCTGCACGGTCATGCTCTTCTCAAGTTGCTCAAGACGGTTGATGATACGCTCCCGAAGGAGTGCGTCGTAACCGCTTGCAAGGATAAGGCAACCTTTGGGAGTGAGGGAGTAAAAGTTAATTTCCTTATAACCGCCTTTGGGTTGTAACTGCTTTCGGGATGACAATCCAAAATTGGATTCTGATACTCCTTGCTCCAACAGCTTGCGTATATCTCTCATAACGTGAGCGTGTTGCTTACCTGTAATCTCCGCTATTTCAAGCGAAGTCATACGGTTCTTGTCTGTAGAATCAGACAGTACCAAACTGCTCCCAAGGTCGGGAGCCTCAACTGATTTAATTTTGTCCATAATCTAAACTGCTAATTGTTTGTTATTGTTCATACATTGTTTTATCATATTCATGCTGCCGTTAACGAGATTAACAATGCGCTCGTGGTAGAGCGTGAATTTGTCACAAGCTCCATAGCATTGCACGACTTTCATCTGCTGTAGGTCTACCTCAACGGTCTCGATACGCTTGTTGTCGATACGTGCGGAAAGAATGAGCGAGTTGGGCTTCTGATAGTACCTGTTGGCGTATACACAATGGTGCATCGCTGTGCCTTCCTCGTAAAACTCCTGCACGGACTGTAGCACATGGCATGAGATTAGGTTGTCGCTAATGGTCATGCCGAAGAAACAGCTGTGAGCCTTGACGTATTCCTCGTCACAGGCAATATCCTGCTTGATGCGGTTTAGCTCTGCAACCCTGTCGGCTGCTGCCTCTTCCTTGCCTCTAAGTGCCGTGGCTGCTTGCATCGCCCAATCGTGAGTGTGAAGCAGATTCTCTGGACACACAAAGTGTGGGTTACTGAGGTCGCTGCCTATATGCTTCATGTTCTTAATCATGTCGAAATAGGTGGCGTATGATGCTGTCTTGCCTTCAATGGTGGGGATATAATTGTGTCGGAGCATTATGCGCACGGCTTGCATATAGTCCTTGTCCGTGATAAGGTCGTTATACATCATATATTGTGCAAGCTCGGGACGTTGCTTGAGGATGGTTTCGGCAAACTTGTCGGAAGAAAGGAAGCGATACCACATTCTGAGGTTGCTCTTGTCTATCAAGCTATCGCAATACTTGTATGTGCCAATTATCGACTTGTCGTGTATATACTCCACATCTACGTCAGTAAAGTGCATGAGCGTGCATATAATCGGTGGGTTGTAGCGTATCTCCAATGGTGAGGATAGAATGAATGCGTCTATATACCAACCTAACGCCCTTTGGCGTGCCATTAGAATTTGCTTCTCGCCCACCTTGTTCCACAGTTGGAACACTTCCCATGTGTCGTAAGATACCTCACGCTTGCGGTTGCGCTTGCGGTTGATGCGGAAGTAGCGGAGTACCTGCCAACCGTGGTACGCTTGATTAATGACGGCATAACAACGGTTGTACATGTCCTCGTATGCGTGTTTGCCGTATGTGTTGCGGATTAGGCAAGCTGTGTCTCGCTTGCCTATCTCGCCCATTCTGTGTGAGAGTCTTACGACTTCTCGTTCTGCTGTCGTGCGTGGTCTCATATTACATTCCTCCAAATAAATCAAGTTGTAGTGAGTTGTCTGAACCTTTCTTTGTCTTTTTCTTCGCCCTTTTATTTGCCTTTGGCTCGGGGATTAGTACTGGCTGAGGCTTCACCTCCTGCTTTGGCTTCTCTGCCTTTGAAGTCTTTATCTCTACTATTGGCGAATCCTTTGTGGGGTTAACGTCCTTCTCCTGATAGTAGTGGACTGCCATTTGCAGTACTTCATCATCCGATATTGCTGCACAACCGTTTACGGCTTGCTTTTGCGCCTGTTGTGTGATGTAGCGGATGCAATCGTTCATGGACTTTTGCTCGTCCTCATAACGCGCGCGGAAGTTGGGGTCTTGGCTTGCCATTTCCCCTAACTTTGCTTCGAGATATTCCTGTGCTGTCATAATGCTTCTATTTTTTATTCTTACAAGTTCCTAAGCACTCCAAATTATAGCTGTCGAAATCATCAGCCGTTAGAATAACGTCTCCTGTGCGGTACATGTGATTCACGGTTGCCTTTGCTTCGCGCTCGTCATTTGCTTCAACTTCAACCCTTTTGCATAAGGTCTCGATTATCAATACTTCGTACTTTGCCATAGCTGTATATTTAAATTGTTAATAATTAGTTCCGTTGTCGGTGTCGCTCCGAAATGGTTTCTGTCCCCAACGGATTGTTGTCACTTGATGTTGTGCGACCATTTGTAAAGCCTTTCAAAATGGTCTGAACCTGTGTACGTGTCTATGTCTCCGTAATCGTCTATATCGTTGCATAGCTGGCGAACATCTTGTTTGAGTTGCTGACGTTCCTTCTCTATGTCAGTAAGATATTTGATTGTTATAGCCGAAAAGGCTGCACTAAGGAATAACAGGATAAATAATACTTTGTTCATAATCTTCTATTGTTTAATTGTTTATAATGTATCATCGTGCGTAACAGACTGCCCTGCCGTGTATCTTGCGCAACATTGATAGTACTTCACGCTTGATGATTCTGTTCTGTATCGTGCGTATATGTCTCTCAAGTTCCTTCTTGGTCCAAAACCGCATAGTCGATGGCTTTTTGTCCTGACTGCATTTGCAGCAAAACCACATCACTCCACCATACACATCACTCAGTCCTACACAATAGGACGTGCCGTTGATTGTTACTTTCTCTTGCATTCTCCGAATAATTTAAGTTTGAGTTTCGTTGCATTCTCTATCTCCTCATTGACAAATTGGCTTGTAATCGGTGCAAGATTCTTGCGCTTCAACTGCTTTTGTCTGCTGTCGATATACTCGCCTAATATCTGTCTTAGAAATAGCTGTTCTGCAATGGTTAATGTTATCATACTGTCTGCTTTAGGGCGTCAGCCTTGGTGGGGCAACGCCCCACCTTATCTTCAGCTTATTCTTCTTCCGTAAACTCCTTCCAATGTCTCCCCACATAGATTCCTGCCACATAGGAGACGACTGCCAATGCTATAGTAAATTCAATCATGATTCGCCTCCTTTATTTATTCAACCATTCGGCAAACTTGATTGCTGACTGTTCATCAGCATAGTGGTTAACTCTAACACCTGTCTCAGCATTGATAATGCTGTAGATAGTGCAACCGCATTCGGTTTCTTTTCTTACGATGTACTTTTCCATATATGCAATAATTTAAGTTTTAGTTCCGTGCCGGGTCTCGAACCCGATGTGCGCCTTATCGCTCACGGATGAAGGGATTATTGTTTCGGCTTTTCGTAGTAGCACGATACCTTGTAGCCATTCTTTATAAGAATGTTGAGTAGGGTTTGTGCGCTCTTGTAGAAGAGATTCAGCTCGATGCTTACGACATCGTCTGTAAACAACCGTTTTTCACTCTTGATGATGTTGTTACAATGCTTCTTGTCAGCAAAGAAGGCATACACGAGGTATCTTTCTTCTCCATCAAGTTCAAATTCGCTAAGAAAGATAGCGAGGGCGTTGCCTGCGTAGATATTTACGTCGTAAGTTCTTCCTTTCTGCTTGATGGTCATCTTGCCCATCTTGTCAGTCCATTTCCATTGTAATGCCATAATTCTAAATGTTTGGGTTATTGGTAGGGAAATTACTCTCCCCATTTGAACTAAATATTGTCGAGTGACACTCTTTCTTTCACTTCAACTCCCACAAGGCAGGTGGACGGTTCCTTGAGTATATGGACTGATACCTGATTATATTCCCTTGCGTAATCGTGCATCTTCTGTCGTGCTTCCTCGGGTGTCAGTTCGTGATAGAATATTGTTGAGCCGAAGTTCACACGGAACAGATAGCATTTACAATTCTTTTTCATAATTGTATATTTTTAGAATATGTGTATTGCTGTTTCTCTCTTAGTTACTGCGTATAGCTTACCACTCTTGCCCTTCATTAGCAGACCATTGAGACCGTTAATGCCTTTTGAGTAGCCTATTTTGTCGTACCACTCTGGAATGACTGTTGTGCTGAGAGCGTCCGTAACGTCGATTGCTGCACCTGTCTTGACAAGCTCTTTGAGCTGTCTTGTTGTATACTTCTTCATAGCTGTTTATCTATATTGTTATTAATATTATAGCGTCCGTTTTTTCGCATTGAAGATAATTTTTGTTGACATTCCTTTTTTGTAGGAGCTGCGCATATTATACCTATTTCATCGAACGCTCCCCAATTCCAAGGAGCGGGACGTTTTTTATAGATTACCTTCTTCATAGCTGTATAGTGTTAATGGTTATTGATGTTTGGCGAAGCCTTGGAGGGGCAACGCCCCTCCTTATCTTCAATTAGTCTTCCTTATCTACCCAAAGCTCGTCTACTGCTGCGTCTATTGCTTGCGATAAGAGATAACAGCGAATCGCGACGTCAATGCCCTCTGGGTCGTCTCTTTTCAATTTCCCCCATTCTTCTTCTACTTCTGCGATTAGTTCTGAGTTGTGGCAAATGTTCTCTTCTGCTTGCCAAGCGTTAAAAGTATAGCTACCGCTGCCGTTGCCTGTCACTCTGTCAACCGTCCAAAGTTCATCCTGTAGTTTATCTTTGAGTTCGTCGGCATTCTCATAGTCTGATAAGAACACGTTGTCGTTGATGTAGTCCTTTACATCTGCTGTCACTGCTGATAAATAATCGTACTTTTCCATAATCGTATGTTTTTATTGTTAATATTAATGTTGGTGTAATCTCTTGATTACGCTTGCAAAATTAAGGTAAAATTATAACAGAAACAAGCTTTTAATAAAATATTACCTTTATTTTAACGTTAACAAATATAATTCTACCTTAAATTCACAGTTATTAATACAAATATTACTTTAATTATTGTATCTTTGCGGACTAAAACATTAAGGTAATATTATATGGCATTTAAACAGACCGATATTAAATTACATATAAAGGAGTATTTGTCTATGTCTTCTAAGGAATTTGCAGCGCAAATAGGAGTAACAGAAGTAACGGCAAGTAACCTCATAAACAACAAGACAACCCCAAGTATAGGCACGCTTTACAAGATAGCGAAAGTACTTGGTGTGTCTGTCGTACAACTCTTAGGAGAAGAAACGGAAGAAGCGAAGACCAACACGGACTTTGCAGCCTTCATCCGCTTCAAGGGCATCCATTACACGGCTGATTCTCTGGATGAATTCAATACAATCGTGGAAGAAATAAAAAGTATATCAAAATGAAGTGGAAAATATTAGGTATCGTATGCGCAATAGGGTTCTTTGCGTATCTGTTCTTTATCTTTTGTGAAAGCGTACAAGACAATGGAATGATATACACATTTCATTACATCTTAAATGCTTTGTTGTGGATTGTTGTGTTGGCTTTAACTATTGCGTTTACAGTGTGTTACTTCACATTTGTTCCTAAATACATAAGAAAGCTAACAAATGAAAACAATTTCATATCATTGATATGTACCATACTGTATTGGGCTGTATTTTTGACTGCCGTTTTTTGGTTTTTAAAAATAATCGGACCATTAGGAAAAGAATACGACAGTTATATTTCATTCCAGAAATACGTGTATAGACTTGAAAGAAATATTGATAAATAACAATGTGCCGCCACGCCGAGGGGCAGGGCGTCAGCCCTTGGGGGCGGCACGCCCCCTTATCTTCCCCTTGTTCCTCTTTCCTTCTCCTCCAATAGAGTCAAATCCTCCCATAGAGAAGAAAACACCCTCATTAGTCTCTCGTTAGCTGGGCAACAGTAAGGAGAGTAGAATAAACCTGAGAATCCTTCAATTTGATTAGGCTGTAAGCGTAATTTGTGCGTTTGCAGCCTTTTTTCGTGCAAGCGATTGGCTTGTTTTGGTCTTTTGAGGTTGATTTTGCGTGATTTTCCGCTTGATTAGGCGTTTTTACGAGATTTGACGAGTTTCCTTTTGTTCTCTTCTCTTCTTTTGAACAAAAATTTGTGCAAATATTGTCTTTCTCATGCGTACATCTTTATGCCCTTGACTGTTCATATTTTCCTTTCTTATTTGCTTTAGTCTCAAAAAATACGGGGGTTAGACCGCTTTGACTGTTCAAAAAGTCGGTTTTTGAATAGAAAACGCCCGACAAAGGGATTGGTGTGAAAAATGCAAATATTGTCTTTGGACGAAATACGGTAAAATTTATTGGGTTTAGGTGTATCTTTGGGCGTTCTAAGTCGTTCTTAGTCGTTCTTTGGCTTGTTTTCATGGCTTTTCATGGCTTCTCCTTCCTTCGGGATGGGTTCGGGATTCGTTCGGGACGTGGCATGAAGGCAGAGATTATACCACATGGGAGGAGACTTTATACCACATGGAGGTGGACTTTGCACCACAAAGGGCAGGATTTTGTACCACATGACTCGAAAATCGCACCAAATGAACAGTAAAATGGGCATGTGACCCTTATGGGGTCCGAACCCAAGGAGATATAAGACTGAAAATCAATCGGTTATGCGTGTGACATGGAAGAAAGTAGCACAAGGGTAATACTTTTTGGTGATTGGACGTGACTCCGTGGCTGTTGGCAGGTGGAAGGTGGAGGATGATGGACGTGACGAGGTGGAGAGCTGCCATGAGAATGCAGGTGGATGATGATAGGAGCGACGAGGGACGATGTGGGAGACGAGGCAGGGACAGCAGGGGATAGGCACAGACGAACCCAAACCCCCACCCCCCTTAGGTACTGGATGCAAATTATAGTAGATAAAAGCATAGGTGTAAATGTTGCTCTGCCAGGAAAAGGTACTACCGGGAAAGGAGGTCATTGTCATATTCCCCACAAAAAGGTACTCCGACAAAAGGAGGTATTGCTTGCATCCCTACCCCTTAGATACTCCGTGAAAGGAGGTCGGTTGTGGTTATAGGACTTGATAATTTCTACTATCGTAGATTTGAACATTAAAACTTGCAAGATATGTTTGAGATTGGAAAGAAGTTTAGGTTGCCGTTAGGCGTTAGTGAGGTTTCGGGCGCGAAGAATCCGATGATTGGGTTGCTGAGTGCTGCGAGCCTTGGTTTGAGTGTTGGCAGTTCGCTGTTCGGCGGTTTTAAGGCTCGTAAGGCTGCAAAGAGGGCTTTGCGTGAGAATCAATACCGCATGAATGCAGAAAAGGCTTGGTATGACAAGGAGTATAACACGGACTACTTAGACACCAAGGCAGGACAGAACTTGATGCGCAAGGCTCAGGAGGTGCAGAACAGTTATATTCGCAAAGCTGATGGTGCGGCTGCGGTTGGTGGCGGTACGGCTGCGAGTACGGCTATGGCAAAGGAGGCTGCCAATAGGGCTATGGGCAATACTGTGGCTAATATTGGGGCGAATGACACGGCTCGTAAGGCGAGTGTTTCGGATCAGCACATGCGTAACGAGAGCAATCTTTCTCAGCAGAGGGAGGCTATCTACAATCAGCAGGCTCAGAATGTGAGCAATGCGGCTCAGAGTATGAGTAATGCGCTGGCTGCGGCAGCTCCTGGTTTGGATGGTGTTCCTAAGAGTGGTCCGTTGAATGTGGACGTTGGTAGTGCTGAGGCTAAAGCAGCTGCTCAAGGTTCGCTTGCCCCAGAGATTGACGAGAAGTCGGCATTCGACAAGCGATTGAAGAACGTGACTGGTGTTTAATCATATATATATTTTCAAATTAAAATTATTGCTCAACATGAAGAAATTTAAGAACAGAAAGAATGTTAAGAACGTTAAGAACGTGAATAATACGGTGAAGAACAACGCCAATATGGATGGCTTTGAGGAGCTTGTCAAGGCGGCAAAGGAGTTCAATGGAGCTTTGGACGACGAGGTGGCAAACCGAGAGTACGAGCGCAAGAAGCTTGCTGAGGCGTTCGAAAAGAAGGCATCGAATGATGCAAAGGCGAAGGAAATCAAGGAGATTATGGAGACGGCAACGGCGACCATGCGGACCATTGAAGACATCATCAACGGTAAGATTGACGAGCAGCGCAAGAAGTCAAAATTTTTTCTCAAGCCATATTGTTTGGAACGTGAAGACTTTTTGACATATAAGGCCGAAAAGCCAAAGAAGAGCAAGCCTGCGTCTGAGGTTGAGTCGTTGAAGGCCGAGCTGGAGAACTTGAACGCTCACTTCAAGGGTGTATGTGCCGAGCGTGACAATCTTGCTGCTTGCCTGAAGTCGTGCGAGAAAGACCTTAAGCAGAAGCAGGACGAGGCGGTTATCATGAGACAGGAGGCAGTTTTCCAGTTCAAGCGCGCCGAGAAGGCTGAGGCTTTCATCAAGCAGATTGACGGGGCTTGTGACCTTATAAAGAAACATATTGCGGCTTATGGTTCAAAGAAGAAATCCAAGTAATCCGGCTGAACCTGCCCCGTTAGTGCAACAAGCTGCGGGGCAGGTGCCTGTGCAGGGGAATGTTGGACAGCCTCAGCAGGTTGTTCAGCAAGCTCCTCAGCAGCAGAATGTGGTGCAGCCTGGGCAGGTGGCTCAGCCTCAGCAACCTGTTAATGTGTTCAGCGGTGGCTCTGGACGACCCACCACGTTTGAGAACATGCCTACGACTGTAGGATGGACTCCTTTCGGCAACCCTGTAAATGAGGGGAGCAAGGCTCAGCAATCGTGGCAGACGATGAATTCCAAAAACACGGAAGGAAGAATGCCAGCCGCTTACGCTCTTAACTCTAAGACTTTGGGTGGTGTTGATTTGGGTGCTGTTGGCGGTGATAAGGGTGTTACTGCTGTGTTTGAGAGGGACGATAGCCAAAGGGATGGTGGTTTCTTTAAGTGGCTTGGCGGTCTTGCCAAGAAGCGACCGGGCAGACACGAGGGAGAGACCGACGAAGAGTATGACGAGCGCATGACAAGGAACAATATGCGTATTGCCACTCTTGCGGACGCTATCCGACACATGGGCAATATCTACAACACGATGAATGGAGGTCCTGCTCAGCAGTTCAACAGTCCTGCGGCTGTGTATGAACAGCAAATGCAGCAACGCAAGGCTGAGAGACGGTCGAAAGCGGCGGCTTTGGCTGAGAGTGCGTATAAGGATGCCTTGTTGAATATGAAGCGAGACGAGGCGGCTGCGGATAGAGCGTACAAAAATCTTGCTCTTGGCATACGTGGAAAGGCACAAGAGTTGGCTGAGGGAAAATTTGAACACCAAAAAGGAAAAGATGAACACAATGCCAAACTTGCCGATGATAAGTTTGCGTACAAGAAGGAGCAGGACGGAATCAAGAACAGTCAAGCTGCCCAACGTATAGCCATATCTGCAAAACGGGCAGCAAAGAGCGGTTCGGGCAGAGGAGGCAAGACATCGGGCGGCAAGTATTGGTTTGAGGACAAAAACGGCAAAATGCGTTATCAACCAAACAAGACGATGTGGGAGCAAGAGTATTATCGCGAATACGGAGCGTTGCCGAATGGAGAGTCGAACACTTCGGTTAGCACGAAGACCTACAATTCCAAAGGCGAGGAGATTACGAAGACACAACGCAAGAAAGGTCCTTCTATGACGAGTCAGGCAGCTCAGCAGCAGAACAAGGCAAGAGCTTCACGAAAGAGTAACGCCAAGCCAAAGAAAGGCGGTTGGGCGTCGGGTTTTAAACTTTAATTTGAAAAATATATGGCAATAGATAGAAGTAAGTTGCAGAGGATGTACAAGCTTATGGCTGACAACGGCTATACCCAGGACTATAATACATTCGAGAAGAAGTTTACTGGTGACAGCAATTATGCCAACAGAAAGGCTGTGTACGACCTGTTCACAAAGAATGGTGCAGACTTGGGAGGCTCGTATGAGGAGTTTATGCGCAAGTTGCAGAAGCCAAGAGCGACAAAGCCTCAGCAGCAACCAAAGACCGCATTAGGCAGGGCACAACAGAGCGTGGCGCAACAGAAATGGGGCGGCTATGTAAGTGAAGAGGGAAGAGGGAAGAGTGAAAAATCCTATGGTGCGCCTACTGGCCAGTTTGGAAAAAAGAGCGAATTGGTGCGCGGCTTGGAGAATGCGGACGCGGCACAGAGGTTGCAGACTCCCGTGAGCTATGCAAAGCCGGGTGCTGTGAAACAGATGGTGAAGCAGGCAAGGGAGAGACAGCATGTCATGGGGCAGAATGTGGAGCAGGCAGGACGTAGAACCATGCAGCCATTACGTGAAGAAGAGGAGAAAAACAGAACACCCGTTGTTGATACTGGCAACAAGAATCTGAACCAGTATGTGGTGAACACGCAGGGACAGATGGAGCGTCAGATGATGGACAGCGGACGTGAGATTGCAGGTGAGCATCTTGGAGACTATATATCCTACAATATCCGCAATGAGTTTGACGCTGCTGCCAAGAGAGGACTGGAGGCTGAGTCAGCCTTGAGCAAGGCTTCACCATTCGCCTCTATGGTAGCTGGCAAGGCTTACAACGATGCACTTGACCCCGATATGCTTATAAAGAATCTCTCCAAGAAAGCGGAGAGCGATATGGCAAACATTCTCTCAGATCCGAAAGTGCTTGAGGATATTGGCGTTAAGGCGGCTGCCTATGGTGTTGACCCAGAGGAATATGTAAACAAGATATTCGCTCCTGGCTTGCAAGCAAAGATAGCCGAGGAGTTTGAGAAGAGCGAGCTGAGCCGTAATATGCCTAAGAGTACGGCAGAATACATCATCCGTGGTGTTAATGACTCGATGATTGGCACTATCTTGTCAATGAGCATGATGTCAAAGAAGCAGAGACAGTATGCTCAGCAAGGAATGGCAATGACCGATAACGGCGAGAATCCTGATGTTAACCCGAATATGGGCGCAAGAGTGGCACGCGGAACATTGAGCTTTGTTGCTGATGCTCCTGTATTTGGTGCTGCTGGAAAGGCAGGTGCTGCTGTTGCAGGAAAGGTGTTCGGCAATGGCGTGGCACAGATGGCGAGAGTAGCAAATTCTTCTTTGGGTGGACGTATTGCTCGTATGGCAGGTTCGGGAATGGTGAGCCAAGGCGTTACTGGTGTGCTTTACGGTTCGACGAATGCGGCTGTGCAGAACTATTCTACTGGCGACGACACTTCTATTGGCAATACCGTGAAGCTTATGACTATGGGCGGCGTTTCTGAGGGCGCAAGCTGGGCCACTATGGGAGGTATCGGCGGTGCTGTAGGTGCAGGAATCTATAATGTAAGTGGCGTGAAGCGTATTCCTGCCAAGGTGTTCCAGATAGCGATGGAAGGCGTTGGTATGCACATGGGTGGTAATGTGGCCAAGATGATAGAGGGTCATGATACCGACTGGCTGAGCGTAGAGGGAAACCTTGAGGCTTGTGCTAATGTTGTAGCCTTGAAGCTGACACACGCAAGACTGCCTAAGCGTTATGCGAAGGACGGCAAGAAGGAAAGCTATCTTGGCATGGTGGCGAGAAATCTTTATAATCTTACTGTCTCGGACGGACAGAGAGCTGCCCTTGGTGGATATACTTTCACCAATGAGGAGAAAGAACAGCTGTTCGGGAGCGCGAATGCGCCAAGGAGAAAAGAATATATCTACGGATATGATAAGTATGACGTGCCTTTGACAAGAAGTGAAAATCTTATTGATTGGGCATTGAGAACCAAGAAGACAACAGCCAGAGGAAAGGGCGAGGAATCTTATAAGGGCACGGACGCTGAGTTTGTGAAGACTGCCTATGACGAGATAATGGCTGACAATACAATACCTTGGGACACAAAAGCCAAATTTTCTGCTTTGGTTATGGGAACTGTTCCTTCGGCACGTCCGATGATGGACCATATAGCGATAGAGCGTGACGAGAGAGGAGCGTATGTGGGTGAATATAGCCTTTATGGAGAGTTGCTCTCAAAGAACCGCTATAAGACAGCCGACGAATACGTTTCAATCAAATACAATCTTGGGGCGAAGAAAGAAAACCAACGTTTGAGTAATGCCTATGGTGCAGCTCAGATAAAGGACGAGAAGGCGGCACAAGAAACATTGGAGACTGTTGCTGAGACGTTTGGCTTTACTGCTGAACAGTTGAAGGCAGCTATGGACAAAGACCCGTTGAAGCGCAGCGAGGAGGAACAGAACGCTTGTGTGGCTCTGAGAAAGACTTATGAGGGAGAACAGTTCCCGGAAGGAACGTTGCATCCCGACCAGTCGCAGACAGAAGGCAAGGACGTGGTTGAGGAGAATAACCTTGGCACGGAGAATCCTAACAACGAGGCTGTGGCTGAGGTGCTGAACAACATGAATAATGCAGAAAAGGCGTTTAATGCAGCCTTGGAAAGCAACGATGTGTTGAAGCAAGAGTATGAGAGACTGACAAAAGAGGGTCTTTCGGAACCTCAGATATACATGGAGCTGATAAACTCGGGACTGACGCAGGAACAGCTTGCGCCTTTTGCCGACTACATCAACGCCAAGGCTAAGGCTTCTGGCATGTATAATGGCACCATGCCGAAGATTGCTGAGACCGTGCAGGAGCATGTGGAGCGATGGAGCTACAAGGGTGAGCTGAACGGCGAGAAGCAGGAAGGCGGTCAGATGTTGTTCGTAAAGGACAACAAGGGCAGACTGCTGATTGTTGGAGCGGGCGATGTTGCCTTTGATAATGATGGCAGAGCGAGAGAAAGCGTTGGCGACATGATTAGCGTGCTTGATGCGGAGAAGGGAGAAATGGACTTCGTAAGCGTTAAGGACGTGAAACTGGAGCGTACTGTGGCAAGCGAGGAGTATGCAAAGGAATACCAGGAACTGTTGGAGGTTAAGAACTCTGAGGTTTATGCTCAGAATGAGCAGCAAAGACAGATGGAGAATGCGGCAGGTGGTGTGTCACCTGAAGGTGGAAAGCCGGAACAGCCGACAACTGAGCAGGGCAATGCAGAGACTACCGTGCAGACTGGCGAGGCAAACAAGCCTGTGCCTACATTTGCCGATGGATCACCTGTGCCCATGACAAAGGATTCGAAGGGTCGCGAGACTGCTGACTACTCGATGATGACTCCAGAGCAGGGAGCCGAGTGGATAGAAAAGACATTCGGAGAGGATGCTGAGGCTGTGGCAGACGGCAAGATTGAGCGAGCCAAGAAGGATTTGAGCAAAGCCGAGAAGATGGATATAGACATGACCGCTGACGATGCGGACGTGCTGGAGGCTAAGACCAAGAAGAAGGCTGCTATTGAAGCTGCCCAAAAGGAGCTTGAGCTTTACACCAACATCAAGAAGGCGATGGTGGAGAAGAAGGTGAAGGCTACGATGGAGGCAGAAACAAAACCTTCTGAGGGAGACGTGAGCCTCAGCAAGCCGAGAGAGAAGTTTGAAAGCGGCACGCGCATTGTGGGCAACAAGCGCACACGCACTCTGCCAGACGGTAGCAAGATTAAGGGCCACTATGAACTGGTGGAGGCTGACAGCCTTACTCCTTCGCATAACGCCAACGATGGATATAAGAAGAGCGAGGGTTTCCCCGTAAACGAGGAAGGACGCACCATCAACGACCGTGACTATGAGAACGACAAGGACGCTCAGAGAGTGACGGACATGATAGCAAAGAACTACGACGGACAGGCAGTAGACCAAGTGCCAGTAGTGACAAAGGACGGTATCGTGGTTGACGGTAACGGCAGAACTATGGCAGGACAGAAAGCAGCCAAGGACGGAACTGACGGAGCTTACCTCGAGGCGTTGAAGGAGAATGCCGAAAACTACGGCTTCACGGCAGAGCAGATAGAGCAGAGCGGAATGGAACATCCAAGACTTGTGCTTGTGAGCGACGAACCCCTACCCTATGACACGGCAACATTCGCCAAGTTCAACAAGAACGAGAAGAAGACGCAGGGCAACACTCAGCAGACAGTTGCCATCTCGAAGAAGCTTGGAGTCGACGAGATTAGTGCCATTGCAGCCGAGATAGAAGGAAGTGGCAGTCTTGACGCATTCTTTAACAATCCTACTGCAATAAACTCGTTACTAAAGCGTTTAATTGATAAGGGCGTTATTGGCTTGAACGAAGTATCCGGATTGCGAGAGGGCGAGAACAAGCTTTCGGCTTCGGGCAAGGACTTTGTGAGAAATCTTCTGTTGGGCAGCGTGTTCTCGGAGGACACTATCAGAATGATGGGTGCAGACGCAGGTTTGAAGTCGAAGGCTCTGAATGGTATACGTGCCGTGCTTGACAACATGAAGCTTGGCGACTATGCCCTTAGAGGCGAGATTGACAAGGCTGTGCAGTTGGTATATGAGGCACGTCAGCAAGGTGGTGACGTTGATGCCTATTTGCGCACTCCTGCCATGTTTGGCGAGAATGCGGCAGACAGATACGACCCAATATCACAGTCTATAGCTCTTGCGCTTGACGGCAAGGCCGAGGACTTCCGCGATTTGATGATGGCATACAACCGCAATGCGGCACATTATGCCGACGCTAATCAGTTGGACGTGTTCGGCGACCGACCTACAAAGGAGGAGTTTATTAACGAATTTTTGAAACTTAGAAACTGGAAGAACTATGAAACAAGACGTTCAGAAAATGAAGGAAATGGCGATGTTGGCGGCACTCAAGGAAGTGAACCAGAAACGTCAGGAGGAAATGAAAGACAGCGACAAGAACGAGAATCAATTAGTGGAAGTACTGAGCAACAGCGGAAGAAAGTCGATGTTCAGCCTACACAAGAGCACAGTGGAACTGTGGGAGAAAATAATGAAGGAAAATCCGGAGTTGTCACAGATGCAAGCATTGGGACAGGCATTCGTGATAATGAAGGAGAAGGAGAAACAATAAATGCTAATCAAGACCCGCTTGTAAGAACGACTAAAGAGTCGTTAGAGAAGAACAAGGCGGAGTATCTTAAAGCCTTGAAAGAAGGTAAGACGGGCAAGGACCTTGAAAATGCGGAGTTGCATTACAAGTTTTCTTTCTTGGATTACCAAAATGTAATGGGCGTAACAGACGCTGAATCGCTTGAAAAGTTATGGAAGAGGGAGTTTGAATCGGCAAAGGATTCGGGTGAGGACCAGCTTTCAATCCTTCCTAAGAAAGAAGAGAAAGCGTTTGATCCGATTGGTAAGGCTGCGGAGAACTACAAGAAAGACCATCCTTTGACTGAGGGTGAGATTAGGAGTAGCGATGTGAACGACATTGCCAAGGATATGGCGGTGGATTATCTGAATGGCGAGGTGACGGATGATTTGCATCGTGCCGTTTATGAGAGCATCTATGAAAAGGTGAAGGATGCGAAGATGAAAAACGCCACTAAGCAAGCGGATAATAAAACAGAAACTACCGAAACTCCTAAGGTGGAAGCCTCAGCAAGCCCTATTGAGGGAATAAAGAACGCTGCCGAGAAGTTTGCTAAAGAGAAAGAGGCTGCTGCAGAAGCTATGGGCGAAGTGAATAAACCTCAACAAAAGGCAGACGATGCAGCTGTGGAAGCGTCGAACAAGAAGGTTAACGACCTTTGGAACGACTTGCTGAAAGCAGGCAGAGAGGATTTGTCGGCATCGTTCATCGGACTTAACGCAAGACAGCTTGAAGTGTTGCCTAAGCTTGTGAGCGCAATGGCAGAGAACGCTTACCTAAGAATAAAGAGAGGTATGCACAATCTTGAAGACGTGGTGAAAGAAATGCGCAAGGAGTTTGCTCCAGCAGCCCAGGTGTTCAAGAAGGAAGACGTGGATGCCATCTACGAGCAGATGATGAACATTCGCTATCGCGACGGTGAGCAGCGCATGAGCTTGAAGGAATGGGCAGACTACTACGAGAAGAGTTCGCATAAGCATCAGGAGAATCTGGCTGGTGACTCCAAGACTGCCGAGGAAAGGAAGCAGGCTGAGAAGAAATTTATAGATGCCGTGAAACTTCAACTGGCTTTCGGTCGCAAGATCAAGAGCATCATAGAACTGAGAAAGATTGCAGAGAGACATGGCTTGAAGGACATTAAGGATACAGACCTTCAGGAACTTGCAGAAGTTGCCATTGTGATGAAAGCAAGAGGTATCGCTTCTTCTGAATCAACCAACGATGCCGTGAAGTTTGAACGCATCAAGAAACTCTATGAGAACCAGCCGAGCCTCAACCAGCGTGACTCAGAGCGAGTGATGAAGCAGCAGTATTCTACACCTGCGCCTTACGCATTCCTTGCAGACATGTATGTGAAGGCAGGAATGGAAGTAAAGAGCGCATTGGAGCCAAGTGCCGGAAACGGAATGCTGACAATCGGCTTGCCTAAGGATGCGGTACATGTGAACGACATCGACGCACAGAGACTTGCCAACTTGCAGAGACAAGGCTTCAAGAACGTAACAAGCCAAGACGGAACACAGCCGTTTGCGGACAAGGACGTGGACGTGGTTGTGACAAACCCACCATTTGGAAGTGCCACACCAAGGGATTATGACGGTTATACTATCTCTTCATTGGAGGGACAGATGGCTATCAATGCCTTGGAGAGCATGAAAGACAACGGTCGTGCAGCCATCATCATCGGCGGCAAGACGGAATACGCCAAGAACGGAAGTCTGAATCCAAAGGACAAGGCTCTGCTTGGTTATCTCTACAGCCACTATAATGTGGAGGACGTGATAAACGTGGATGGAAGCCTGTACGCAAAGCAGGGCACAACATACCCGACACGCATTATATTGATTAACGGACGACGCTTTGACGAGAATGCCTATCCGCCAGTTAAGGACAAGGCAAGAGCGGAAGCCGTGAAGAGTTATGACGAACTTTATAAAAGAATAAACGATGATATACTACGAAGTGGAAGGATGGATTCTCCCGTCGGAAAAGGAGGAGAAGACGCTAACGCAAAGCCTAATAGACCGAGCGTTGCTAACGCTAATGAAGAGGGAGTACGAGCAGGAGGAAACGGAGGAGGCGAACAAAAGCCTTCAGTTCGTACTGGAGGAGTACATGACAAGACTGCCGAACCAGTTTCCGACAATGTATTGGGGACAGAAGGAGGAACCAAGCCAGGAGAAAATGGAGGACTTCCTGACGGAGCTGCTGGAGCAAACGGAGCAGGGGCAAATGTTACTCAGAGCGAGGGGTCAGGAAATAACCCCAATCCCGAAGGACGAGTATTGGGATCAGGAGGAAATGGACGGTCTAATACTCAGTCAAATGTTGGAGGAGCTACCAATACCGGGAGCGGAGGGGGACCACGGGGACAACTGGAGCGGTTGGACAGACCCGTACGTGGACTAAACGCCGAGAAGGTAGCTTATTCGCCAAAGAGTGGAAACCCTTTCACTCTGCAATCAGTTATGCCTGCCGACCAGCAAGAGCCTGTAAAAAAGAACTTGGAAAAGTTGGGCGATGCCGACCAATTCCTTGTTGAAGAGCTTGGCTATAACGACAAGGAAGACTTGTATTCACATCTTGCAGCAGAGCAGGTGGACTCTGTAGCCCTTGCATTGCAGCAAGCGAAGAATGGTAACGCTTTCATCATCGGAGACCAAACAGGAATTGGCAAAGGAAGACAGGCTGCTTCTTTCGTTAGATACGCAATTAAGAATGGTCAGACACCTATTTATTTTACCAAGACACCAGAATTGCTGAGTGATGTTTATCGTGATTTGGTTGATGTTGGCAGCCCAGAGCTTCGCCCATTTATACTTGGTGACGAAAATAGAGCTAACGTTACAGATTCAGAAGGCAGTATTGTTTATAAGGTTCCTTCCAAAAAAGAGAAACAACGTGTTCTCGACTATATCGAGGAACACGGCGAACTGCCAAAGGAATACGACTATATACTGACAACATATAGTCAAGTAGGTAATGGTATCTATGAGTTTGACGAAAATGGCAACCGAAAAGAAAAGGTCAAGAAAGGTAAGAACAAATCATTCGGAGGAGCAGAGTTTAGCGGACAGAAAAGACGTGATGCTATTGAGAAGTTGATGAATAATGCTTATCTTATCCTTGATGAAAGCCATGAAGCAAGCGGAAAAAGTAGCTGTGGAAATTACTTCCAGCATATCATTCAGAAGGCAAAGAATGTGACATTCTTCTCGGCAACCTTCGCAAAGCGTCCTGATAGCATGCCAATCTATGCGCTGAGAACGGCAATGAACCAGGGAGGACTGAAAGCATCTGACTTGATAGACGCCGTGAAGCGTGGAGGAACCACACTACAGGAAATCATGAGTCAGGCGCTGACACAATGCGGACAGATGATACGTCGCGAGCGAGACATGACAGGCGTGACTATTGACTGGAAAGCCATTGACGACCCCGAAGTTGTTGCCGAACAGCGCGAGCAGTATGACAGCATCATCGGTCTGTTCAACGACATCATCAACTTCCAAAGAACCTATGTAAGCGCATACGTAGACAGACGTAATGAAGAACTTGCAGAGGTGCAGTCGTCGATGGGCATAAAGCGTGGCACAGAAGCCTTGGGAATAAAGAACCAACCGTTTGCAAGCAAGGCATTCAATACTGTGCAACAAGTGCTTCTCTCGCTTAAAGCAAAGTCGGCAGCAGAAAGAGCTATTGAATACTTGAAGCAAGGCATGAAGCCTGTGATAGCATTGAACAATACCAACGAGTCGCAGACAGGCAACCTTGCGCTTGGCGAAGAAATGGATGCTCCCGACTTGGGCACATCACTAAAGAAAGGACTTGAAGGTACGCTTCGCTATACAAGCAAGAACGCTAAGGACGAAAGCGAAAGCGGATATATTAATCTGAAAGACTTGGGTGCAGATGCCGTTGAGGCATACCATGCTCTTGAAGAAAAGATAAGAAAGACAAGTACCGGACTATCGCTCTCGCCTATCGACGTTATCAAGAACGAACTGACGAAGGCAGGGTATAAGGTAGGCGAGTTGACTGGCAGACAGACTGAGTTTGTGTATAACGAGAACGGCACGGTAACGAAGGTGAAGCGTGCGGACACAGACAAGAAGAAACTTGCGAGAGAGTTTAACGACGGACAGATAGACGCGCTAATCTTGAACAAGAGTGCGGCAACTGGTATATCACTCCATGCTTCAAGCAAATATGCCGACCAGAGAAAACGAGTAATGATTGTTGCCCAGCAGCAGCTTGACGTGAACGATGAGGTGCAGATGCGTGGACGTATAGACAGAACGGGACAGGTGGCAAGAGGCGCATACGAATACGTTGTGTCGCTTATCCCGGCAGAGCAGCGACTGTTGATGATGTTCAAGGCAAAGCTGAAATCATTGGACGCAAACACCACTTCTTCACAGAAGAGCAAGTTCAATGAAATGGAAGTAGCCGACATTACCAATAAGTACGGAGACAAGGTGGTGAAGGAATACATGGCAGAACACCTTGACTTGTATGCACGTATGGCAGACCCATTCGGATGGGAGAAGTCTTATGGAACAGACTTATCAACAGTAGACCCGCAGAAACTGGTAGCTTCTTCTGACGGCATGAATAGTGAGGCTGGAGGCGACGCTAACAAGTTGCTTGGCCGTATGGCTTTGCTGAAAGTGAAAGAGCAAGAGAAGATGTTGCAAGAGATAGGCGACCTTTATGCAGCCGAGATACAACGTCTGAACGAAATGGGCGAAAACGACTTGGAGATAACAGAGTTGCCTTTGAAAGCTAAGACCTTAGACAGGATTATTTGGAAGGAAGGTACAGAGCCAGGCGGCGACAATGCCTTTGCCGACAATACTTATATAGAGAAGGTGAATATGGCTGTACTGAAAAAGCCGATGAAAGCCGAGGAGGTAAAGAAAGCTCAGGACGGACTCACGGGCGGCAAGTCGTGGGACGAATACCGCAAGGAGAAGCTAACCGCTGCAAAAGAATACTTTGACAAGAAGATAGCCGAAGCTACTCAGAAATACGAGGAGCGTGCCGTTAAGGCTGCAACAAAGGTAAAGGAGAAGTATATCAAGGACGCAAAGAAGGGTCAGAAAGAAACTGGCGTGAGCGACGAGCAGATTGAAAAGACTGCTGGCTATCAGTACGAAAACGCCTATAACGATGAGAAGACTAAGCTTGACGAAGTGGTGAAGAACCTCAAAGCGAAGTATGGCGTATTTGAGCGTGCGCTTGAAACATTCAACACAGAAGACGCATTTGTACTGCCAACAGACATGAACAATCCCGCTGAGTTGAGCGGATTCGGCAACAGCTATGGCAGACTGATAGACATAAAGATAACTGACAACTTCTCGCCAAACGCCTCAACAATATCGTTCGCCACATTGGACGGACGAAGAAAGATAACATTCCCTATAAACGGAAAAGCAGGACTCGGAATCGACAAGGTTGATGTTATAGAAATTATTGACAGGCAGACAAGGCAGGCATCGTCGTTGGGTGACAAGAATCTACGTGTATTGAGTATGGATGCCTCCAACTGGGACAAGCTGACAAGCAACGAGAGCCGTAAGGACGGATATATCATTACCGGAAACTTGCTGCAAGGCTTGATTGACACCAAGGCAGAGTTCTTGGGTGCTCAGTTAGTGAAATATACAACAGATACAGGTGAAGTCAAAACTGGTATTTTGTTATCTGGTAATGTAAAACTGAAAAACCTTGCCAACGAGAAGCCTATAAATAGCGTAGCTGAAAAATTTGAATTGCCATCGAACAAAGGTGGCATAACCGAAATTACTTCTTCGGACGGAGACGTGAAGATAGAGCAAGGTTTCGACTACGTTAAAATGACACGAAACTATACTATTCGTGTTCCAAAGAGCAACAAGAAGGGAGGCAAGTATTTCCTTGATAAGGAGCTGCTAAAAATGGTTGATGGCGGTAACTTTGAGACAAGAGGAAACACGATGCTTGCCGAGGTAAAGGCAGACAAGCTAAAGGATGTGCTTGACAGACTTTCGGAGCTTGGAGTAAAGGTAAAGGAAGAAAGCAAGGTGCATTACCGCATGGAGCTTGGCAACACCTTCTCAGACAGCAAGGAACACTTTGACGCTGTGAGAGACAGAGCTGTGGAGGAGAAAGGTATTGTTATGCCTAATCTGAATAAGGAGAAGGTGAAGGTGGTAGAGGTTGAGAAGCATGGCTTTGAAGGCGATAGTAAAGGAGCTATTGAAGAGGCAAGAGCATGGGCAAAAGAAAACATTGTTACAACAGACAAACAAGATTTGCCCACTATGCGTGATGGCACACCTTATACTATTAGTAAGAAAGCCGTAGACAAATACCTTTCTTCAAGCGCAGTAAGCAAGAGTGATGAACTTGGTATACATCTTTCTGTGCTTCCTAAGCTTACAGATGTTATCCATGAGAGCATCGAGGCAGAAATTCATCCGGATTACAAAAAGGGTGAAGACGGAATACGTGGTATTGAGAATGGATATGGAGAAGGTATTTTGGTGCATAGACTTTATGGCGCAGTAGAATTGGACGGTAAGATATATCGCGTTAAAACTACTATGCAAGAGTTTAGAGGTGCGGAAGAAAACAAACCTCATAGCTATGAGGTAACAAAAATAGAGCTGCTTGACGCTCCTGGCACAGCGGTGTTACCCGACAGTTCCCCTTTGGACACGACACCAAGCAACTCTAAAAATATAACGTCGGAAGGTTCCGAGAAAGCGAACGAATCCGACAGTCTCCCTTTGAACAGTGCAACCAACGGTTATATTTCAACTGCAAAGTTACTGCAAGGAGTTGAGAAATCCTACGATTCGGGCAAGAAACTGCTTGATGAGAGTAAAAATTTAACAGATGGGGAGACTTTCTTTAGAAAAGAAGGCGATGGTGTTGTAACACCTGAGAAGACTTCGAATGCTATGAGCGAGCGTATCATCAAGACCGTGGAGAAGGTAGCCAAGAGAACTGGAGGCAAGGTGAAGATGGTGAACTCGGTTGAGGAGATTGAGAACCCGAAGGTGCACAAGGACATAGAGAACGGCAAGCAGGTGACTGGCTGGTATGACGAGAAGACGGGCGAGGTGCATCTGTATATGCCGAACATCCATGACACGTATACCGCGGAGAAAACCGTATGGCACGAGACTGTAGGACACAAGGGCATGAGAGGTTTGCTTGGAGATAAGTTTGACTCCTACATAAGAGACCTTTGGATGGACTTGGACAACCCTATCAATGCTGAGCTGAGAGCTTATGTGAAGGAAAAGATGAACATGAATCACCTTGGATTCTATGACGCTATTGAGGAGTTTATTGCCAAGAGCGCAGAGGACGGAAAGGGTGAGCCGGGATTCTGGAACTACATTAAGAATAAGGTAACAGATGCCCTGCATGAGATAGGCTACAGAGTTTCGCCTAACGTGAAGGACGTGAAGTATATGCTGTGGCTTGCGAAGAACGTGCAGAAGCATGGAGACAGTCCGCTGTGGAAGATGAGAGCTGAGGCTGTGAGGTGGAAGATAGAGCATGAGAAGACATTATCCGTTGTAGAAGAGAACGGTATGATGTACGACAACAACGGCAAGAAGCATGGACTGTTAGACCTCAACAAGAAAGACTTTGACGAGGCTACGGACGGACATGTACACTATAGAACCTCGCCAATGACAGCATCGAAGATAGAGGAATACAACCGACGACTGAGCACAAAATGGTACGCATTCAAGGAGAGTACCGTGGACGATATGCAGTCGTTGCAGGAAGCCATGCAGATAATCTCGGGTGTGAAGGATGCTTATACTGATATTCCTTCGGCTTTCAATCCATTGCAATGCCATAACAGAATGGGTAGTATGGTTATGCAGATGTGTGAGAGATACGACAGAGAGTATACAGAGCCGTTAGGTGATGTCTTCAAGAAAGTGGTATCGGCAATGCCCGGCAAGGACGGAGCAGAGCAAACACGAAACGCCAATCTATACTTTATAAAGAAGCATGGTTTGGAGAGAAACCGAGTGTTGTTCGTGAGAGACAAGATAAGGGAAGAACGAAAAGTGAAGAGTGAAGAATCCAATAGTATTGATGCTTTGGAAACTGCTTGGAAGAACGAAAGAAGCGACCTTAGACAGAAGCTTGACTCTGGACAGATAGACCTGAGAGAGTATTACCGTCAGATGGACGAGTGGATTGTTAAGAACTTGGACAAGGACTTCAAGGCTGAGGAGCATGACTATTCGGGTATGCACGGAATCTATGACGTGAAGAAAGGCGAAGAGTATGACGATGCCAACGTTATAGACGAGGTTATGAGCACGGAAAGTCAGCTTGGGGCAGACTTGGTGAAGAGCTTCTGGGATGCCAAGAAGAAAGCTACCGACTTCACTATAGACCAAGAGTATGCCAACGGATTCATGGATAAAAACGGAAGAGACCATTTGAAAGAAATGTTCGACTGGTATGTTCCATTGAGAAAATTCGATGAAACTGTTGCCGAAGATGTGTACGGCTACATATCGGGTGGCGACACAAAGAACGACATAGGCTCTGTGATTGAAAAGGCAAGAGGACGCGAGAGTCTTAGTGACGTGAACGTATTGGCGCAAATATCAGCCTTGGCAAAGTCATCCATATTGAACGGTGGCAAGAACGTGGAGAGACAACACTTCATGCGCTTTGTGGAAGCCTACGAGAAGGGCGACACTAAGGACAGAATATTTGTGGAGATTCAGCCTTGGGTGGAGAAACATATCGTTGACGGTAATGAGGTATGGGAGGAAGTAATGCCGAACATTCCCGAAAACTCAACCCAAGAGCAGATCAACGAGATATTGAACACCTTTGAGGAGACCATGAAAGCAAAGCAAGCTCATGGCGAGGCAAAGATAGCGAGAATGAAAAGCGACATTGGCTATAAGTTTGAGCGCAGCAGCGACAAGAACCAACATATAGTTAATGTGTATGTGAACGGCAGAGTGCGCAGATTTGTTTGCCAGGGAAATCCAAGAGCAGCACAAGCCATTAACGGAATGCTCAGAGACTCGGGCACACGCGGATGGGTATCAGAAAAATCGGCAGAGTTGAATAGATTTTGCGCACAGTTGAACACTTCGCTTAATCCGGACTTTATCTCTTCAAACCTTATGCGAGACTTGACGTTTGCATCAGCAAACTTGACAAAGGAAGGAATGGGGTATACTTGGGACTTCTGCATGGAGTATGCAAAGAACTGGGCTTCTATGGCAAGACGAAAGGATGGCAGCTTTGATGGCGGTTATCTTGGAATGTTCAGACGCTACAAAGAGGGACGCTTGGACACAAACAATCAGAAAGAGCGTTGGTTTAAGGAGTTTATGGACAACGGCGGTGAGACAGGCTTTGTTTCGCTGAAGAAATACGAGGACATAATAAAAGAATATGAGAACCTTGTGAAGACCGGAAACAAAGATGGCGACCGATGGCTTATGAAAAAGCTGAAAGAAGGTGGTGCGCTTATCGAATTGGCGAATGAGGTTGTGGAAAACGTAGCTCGCTACTCCACTTACTGTGTGTCAAGAAAGCGCGGTAGAAGCATAGGCAAGAGCATCTATGACGCTAAGGAGGTTTCTTCAAACTTCAACCGTCATGGTTCGGGCGATGCTGTCAAAAGCTTGAAGACTGAGCATGACGGAAAGACGGATGCAGCATTCAGAAAGTCGGTGGGATGGTTCAACAGCTACATGAAGAATCATACCATGTTCTATAATGCAGGTGTGCAGGGTGCAAACCTTTTCACCAAGAATCTTAAACATGCACCAAAGACGGCTGCTATAGCTTTCGGCGCAATGCCTTTTGGACTGAACATTGCTGTTGCATTGCTGAATCAGTTACTTATAAGTCAAGAGGACGAGAAGAAACGCAATGGCGAGAAGAACCCATACGCGGAATTGCCAGAATGGAAGCGTCGAAACAACTTGTGCATCTATTGGGGAAGCGGTAAATTCAAGACAATACCTATGGGTATAGAACTTAGAGCTTTCTATGGCTTGGGTGATATTGCAGCCGGGTATATGGTGAATGAGAGCCTAAAGAGTGATACACCTATAGGCTTGGACATCATCGGACAGATGGCGCAGATTGTTCCTGCCTCAGACTTCTTGGGACATCATTCTCCAACGAGCGGAATAAAGGAGTTGGGCGAAGATGTTATTCTCTCTATGATTCCGACAACAGCGAAGCCAGGATTTGAACTTGCTTTCAACAGAGACTGGACGGGCAGACCAATATACCGTGACAACGATTATCCTGACAAGGCTCCAAGATGGAAGCGTGCCTATGACAGCACGAACGATGCGTATATGACTATCAACAAGTGGGCGAACAAGACTTTCAACGGTATCGACAGCACGAACGAGGACTTAAAGGGTAGCGGCATGATGGCTGATGCTATAGACTTCTTTACTGCTCCTTATGGATTGCAGCATATCGTCGAGGGTTATACTGGTGGAGCTGGTGCCACGATTGGCAGAATGTATCAGACGGGCAAGTCACTTGTGAAGGGTGTTGTTTCGGGTGTCAAGGATGATAAAGGCTTTGCAGAGGGCTTCAATAAGGAATGGGATAAGGTGAATCCGAATACTATTCCGTTCTATAGAGTGTTCAATTATACTCCTAAAGAAGGCAATGATATGCAGAGGACTAAATCGAAGTGGTATAACTATGTTGATGAACTTGAACAGCTGAAATATAATATGCGGCAGATGAAGACGAATACGCCTGATACAGTCAAGAATATTCATAATGCGGCATCTAAATTCAAGTTCTCACAGAGCAAGGAAGGAAAAAAGCTGCTGATATATGAGGCTGCTGATAGGTATATTACTGCTAAGCGCAGGATTCTGAAAAGAGCTAAAGATAAGGCTGTTGTTGAGGCGGTGAATGAGGAGATAAATAGGAAGATGCAGGAGGCGGTGGAGGATTTGGATAGGATAGAATAAATAAAAAAGTGGTGAACCTTCAACAAGTTCACCACTTTTAATTGTTCTGAGAAAACAGTTTGTGATAGTGTAAACTGTACGGTAATGTAACTGAAATGTGTCAATATTAACTTACAACCCTACCTAAAGCATCTACCCAAACATTATCACCTTTATAATATATTACAATACCATTAGAAGATGCTTCAGTACTTTTTCTGTCTATACAGAAATAAGCATAACCTATTGGCACATCAGTAATAGGTTTGTCAGAAAATGTTCCTGACTTTTTAAATTTTATATTATTCCCTTCACTATCTACCCAAATATTATTTCCTTTATACATTTGTTTCTTTAACGTTGTATTAAAATATCCCCAACCTAATGGTGCATCTATAGGTTTTTCATCATCAGAACCAATAGTTTTTAATTCTGGAATATTTCCAAGAGCATCATAATATTTACCATTATTATAATATACTGGTTTTTTTAATGTTGTATCATAATATCTAAATCCTGTGTTCTCAAACAACATATTAGCTGGTCTATTTTCTGATGTTCCTTTATTTATAACGTCAATAGGGTATCCTTGCATATCTACCCATTTTTTATCACGGCTAAAGAATCCAAATTTCCCCTTGTCATTAAAATACGCAAATGTTCCGACATTAAAAATAGTATTATCTTTTAGAAATTCATATTTGCAAACACTACTATTATTAATGACATTAAATATACCATTATTTGTAACTGTAATTGTATCAGATACAGAATAATTGGTAGTAACAGAATTATATGAAGATGAAGATGTAAGTGTAACGCCTACTTCTTTTGCTCTAAGTGAAAAAATATTCAGTACACAATCATGAATGTCTTCCCCATAGAAATTATAAGAACTTTCCATTTCTGAATTTTTTCCTCCATTAAGATATAAATTCATATTACAATTATAACAGCCATCTTCTTTAGGTAAGTGCCCTATCCAAATTTGTGCTTTTTCTGCTATAGTAGTACCTTTCCAACCATTCTGTTCTGCATATATATTAAATACATCACATATAGCATTGTATATTAAAGCTCCTGTCTTAGTATTTTCCTGAATAGTTAAATGATAATAGCTTGCAGCATCTTTATTTATTTTTAATCCGATAGTATTATAATAAGCATTACATTTCTTCAAAGAGGAAGAATAACACGAAGTTAAATCAAAACCTACATTATTTGCAGTCGCATTACAATTTTCAAATACAGTATCCCAGCAATTAACAAGGCTAAACCCAGACACAGCACATTTTGTAATATATATATTTTGTAATATCAATTTAGCAATGCTGTCTTTTGCAAAAATACCATATTCAACAACATTATTGTTGATTATTTGTATATCTTTAATAGTTATAAAATTAGAACTTGATACTAATTCAATAGAGCCATTTTTTATTCCTGCTCTATAACCACCCTCATTAATGCCTTTAATAGTTAGTTTTTCACGTTTTATTTGTAAAACTTTTGAATTAAAGTTATAATTTTTAGTTAGTAAAATATCACAGTTAAAACCAAGAGCTTTAACAAAAGCATTGTAATCATCCATTATTCCATCACCAATAGCACCGCACCATTCTGGATACACATCCTTTATATCCCAACTTCCATTAGCTATAATATTTGGTAAAATATTATACGAGTCTCCTTTGATTTTTGTTTTATTCCCAAACAATATTCCATTATAAAAACTTCCACCAACAAATGATAATATACACCCTTCTTTAATCTTAATTTTAGCTCCATTCAAATCAAAATCATACTTAATCTCATATACTGTATTAGGGTCATTTATCATTTCTTGTGTTAAGATATTCTTGTGCACATTCTTATTTACACCATCTGTCACAGAAATGACAGCAGAAGTATTGCCTACATTGATAGATGAAGGAGATACAGAGGAATCATTATGACGTGTAAGAGCAATTCTGTTTGAAGATAAAGAAACATTATAGTTGTCAAGAGAAGACTTGAGAGCAGCAGCAATTTTGGTAGCCACTATAGCAGGAGTAGTGTCTGTAGTACTATCCAAGTTAATAGTTGTCACCTTATTATTAACAGTGATAGAAATATCACCAGAAGAAGTAGGAGCATAGCTTACAACTATATTAACAGTTGGAATATCAAACTTCTTGATATTCTTGCGTAAGATTTTGTAGCCTTTGCCACTAAAGTTGCTTGGCTCATAAGCACGGTCATTGAGCTTCATTACCTCACGTCCATCTATAGTACTTACAGATGTAAGGTCTTCCTCGTCGGGGAGGTTTGTAACATCACCTTCCACAAGAATACGCTCACCAATTTTGTTTTCAAGGCGTTCTATGGCATTGCCTACATCAGCGATGTTGGCTTTCTGATTGTCGAGTTCAATGGTTTTGTCATAAGTGGAAGCGATGGTGTTACGCAAACCAGATTGTAGCTTTTCTGCGCTAACGGATTCGTTAGCGAGCTTTTCTGTAGTTATAGAAGCATTGAAGATTTTCTCTTTGGTGATACTTCCGTCAGCAAGTTTTTCTGTAGAAACCGCCTTGTTACTTATCTTTTCGTTGGTGACGCTACTATCAGACAACTTTTCTGTACCAACGGATTTGTTGGCGAGCGTCGTAGCGTCAACTGTACCTTTGGCAAGCTTTTCCTTGGTGATACAACCATCAAGGATTTTGCTGTTAGTGACACACTGCTCGTTAAGGTCGGCAGTCTTTATCATAGGGACTTTAGAACCTAATTTCGGGTCTTCTCTAAATGTAGGCATATTTAATTTCTTTTGGTTCGGTTGATGTGAAAATTTGTAGTCCGACGGTTTCGGGGAGGATGGTGATGCGAAGCATAAAGGAGGTCATGTCTTTGTGACGTCGGATAGGCACGCGCGGATTGGAACCATCGGAGACACGTTGTCGGATGATGAGTTTGCCGGGGCGTTTGAGGGTGACGATGAGGTAGATGTCACGCTGAAACTGAACTTCGGGAGTTACCCAGGCAAGTTCTTCGGGGTCGTATGATGCGGTGAGTATCTGCATAGCTATACGGATTGTTTGGAGCCTGTCAGTTGAACTGCGATAGCGAACATTGCTTGCGCACGGGAGTCTTGGTAGGCGGTAAGCAAGAGGTAGGCAATGTAGTAGATGAAGGCAGACTCGTGGATGGTGGGGACTTCTACGATGGAATCATCAGAAGAGGTATCGATGTCGGAGGAAATGCCGATGTAGACAATCTCGGCGGTATCGGTAGAGGTGTAAGGCTGAACGAGGATTCTCGTGGGAGAGCCTTGCATGACAGTGGCGAGAGGTCGGTCGGCAGTACCCTTGGCGGTTTCGTCGAACATAAGCAGAGCGTCGTCGGAGGTGTCGGGGATGGGGGTGGCAGACTTGTGCCACGACGAGAGACGGACGCGAGATATGGGGACGGTGGAAAGAGACTTGGGGATGGTTATAATGGCGATGCCGGAAAAGCCATCATAGGGGGTGATAGTAAGTGTTGTAACACTGGAGGAGGATGAGGAGCTTGGAGAGGAGGAGAGTGTGACGGACTGGGAGGTGGCTACGGCGAGCCATCGGCGTGCGTCGTTGATTTTTGCGCGGATAATATTATCCATGTAGGAGTCCTCACCGTTGTCGGCAAGCTTGGCATCCTCATGAGTCTCGTGGTCGATGCACCATTTTACTTTGTTGATGATTTCGGAGATAGTCATAACTAATGCTTTAAGGGATTACTCGCCAACTGAGTAATTGGGGAAGGCAATACCTTTCTGAGCGGCGAAAACAAGAGCCTTGGCAGGGTCGGTGAACTTCTTGGAATAGTTGGTATTGACGTAAACAAGAAGCTCGTCGGGGGTGGTGACTGAATCGACACTATCCTCCTGCTTCTTGGGCGTTGGCTCGGGAGTCGGGACGGGGTCGATGTCGTCGGAGGTTTTGATTTCGCGGACCAACACCACTGTACCGGACTTGAAAAGCTCACTGTCCTCAAGAAGGTCTTGATAATACTTACCCTTAAGAGATATTTCGGGACAAGTGCCAGCAATGACGTTGCCACCTGTGAACTCGTAGCGAACCTTGTTGCCGCCTGCGCCAACGAGAACATGAGAAACGTTGTTGCGAACCTGTTTTAATCTATATATCTTAATCATTGCGTTTTGGAATTTTAAAGATAAGCCTCGCTGAGACATTAGCGAGCAAAGCCGTTGCTCAGCGAGGACTTATCGGGACAACTAATTTATTACGGAAATAAAATAATCTTTAGGCAGCTACGTCCTGGCCCTTGTAGAGTTCCCACTTGGTGCCGTTGTAGTAGTAGACGGTACCCTTGTCGTACTGAACATCATCAGAAGTATAGTCTTCGGTAAGGGCAACCTTCATGCCGTTGGACGGAGTTTCGGGGAACTTAGGAGCAGAGATGATTGTCTGAAGAGTAGACATGCCAAGCTTCGAAATCTTATCCTCAGGACCAACAAGCACAGAGTTGTAGCCACGGAGAGCGATACAGTCGGCCTCCTCGTGAATCCAACGCTTAGCGTCGCGGATAGCACCTGCACCCTTAGACATATCGTTGGTGCGCTCCTTGTTGGCAACACGCACGTAGCGACGACTCGCCTTAAGGTCGATGATAACGGCAAAGTCCGCCATGTGCATAAGGTCGAGAGTCTGATCCCAAACAACATCGAAAACACCGAAAGTATCCTTGATACGCTTGAAGGTAAGGTCGAACTCGTCGTGATTGATGATGTCGTTCTTGCCATCCTTGTCAATCTTCATCTTCTCCATGCGCTCGATGAAGTTCTTGCCAGCGAAGACGTAAGCGTGGTTGTTCTCGGCAAAGTCGGTAAACTGAAGCTTAGAGAGAGCAATCCAGTCGGACCACTGCTGAACGTCGCCTATAGCATAGGCATTGGTAAGCTGAGGCAGAATACCCTCTGCAATGTAAACGTCCTCTACAGCACCATCCTCGGTGAGCACCTTGAAGCGTCGCTTAACACCAAGCCAGTAAGAACGCTCAGCGCGGAGGTTGTACTTCATTATAGCATCAGCCTTGAGGTCTTTGACGGTGATAGGCACCTTGGTCTGCACCTTCTCGAAGTCGGTAGTAAAGAGAATATTGAGCAGCTTCTTCTGCACACAAACCTCCTTCTCGCGAGGCTGCATGTTCTCAGGAGGAACCATAAGCTGAGACTCGCTTGCAGCTGTTGCGCCAACGAGGAATGTTGAACCAGAAGGAATGTCGGGGCAGGTCATGCTGTCAAGGTCGTCGGCAGGAGTGCCATTGTTCTTAGCCTTGCCGTTGGTAGCCTGGAGAGTGACCTTCTTGCCGTTGGATTCGATAACGTAAAGCTGAAGCATACCCTCGCGCACGGTATTAGAACCTTCCTTGTAGCCCTCAACGTCGGGAACGTAGACAGTAGAGCACTTGTAGAACGGACGGAGAGAACCAGAGAAGTTGGTAGAGTTAAGCTCGATGGTGTCGCCACCAGTGATTTCGGCAGTAGTCTTACCGTCGAGAGTCTCGCCACCGACGCGCATGTGTTTGGTAGTCCAGTTCTTGATAGGAACCTTAGCGGCAACCTGTCGGGCGATACTGAGAAGCGGTGTCTTGTAGGGGTAGAATTTGACAATGTTATTATCCCACTCATCGTCAATCATGTCACCCTCTTTGAGCTGGGTGGATGAAGCCTGAGAGCCAGTCAAATCCTGTCCGTCCTTTTTACCACCGGGACTGTTGAGGTCGCTCTTGCCAGGCACAACTGGTTCGTGTTCAGCAACCTCAGCAGAGGTTGCGGGAGTGTTGCCCTCATCGCCAATCTGAGGCGCAACATTGTCGCCAACAGCCATGAGCGACGAGCCGCCAGTTACAACGGATAGAAGCATGAGGAAGAGCCACATGAGGATACGTCCGCTTTTGATGTAATTGATAAAATGATTCTTTTTCATTTAATGATATTTAAAAAATTAATGATAAACGTTATAGTTGTTCTAAGAGGACTAAGAAGTTCTATTTTTGTGGAAGAACTATTAGACTAAGCCATCCCAGAAGCTACTGGTCTTCTTTTTGGTGGTGGAAGCACCACCGTTGGTACTGAGAGAAGGAGGAATGTCGTTCTTCTCGGAACGCTTGACCTTGTTCTGAATCTTCTCGTTGCGTCCCTGCATAGCACCTTCCTCGCGAGCCGAAGCAACATCGGCGTCGTAGTTTTGAGCGTTCTTGAAGAGTTGCCATGTCTCGGTAGAGACAATGCCATTCTCAGCGTCGCCGATAACCTTGAAGAACTTTTCCCAAAGGTCGGCTTTGGCGTCGTCGTCGAGACCAAGCTGCTCCATAGCGTCGGCAGACTTCTGAAGATTGGAGACAAGTTCCTGCTCGTGACTATCCTCGTCGGCCTTCTTCTGCTGGAAGTCGGCAATCTGCTGAGCCACCTTCTTGCCCATTTCCTCGTCCTGCATAGCAGCACCGATGTCGATGCCCTGAGAAGCCATCCACTGGATAGGGTTAAGGTCGGGATTCTTTTTGAGGTCCATAGCCATAGCTGCAAGCCAACGGTTGTTGTCGAACATTTCACTAAGAGCCTTGCCGTCCTCCTCGTAGCGAGCGAGAGCGTCGGCATCGTCGTTCATTGCGCCGTAGCGAGCCTCCTTATCCTCAAAGTCGATGTCCTTGTGGCGTTTGGCAAAACGCTCGGAGAAAGCCTTGCGGTTGGGGCGGTCGTCCACGGGAGGAGCTGTAGCCGCTTCCTGCGACTGAGCTTCGGTCATGTTTTCTTTATTTTCTTCTGCCATATCTTATATATAATAAGGTGTATTATTCTTTACCAAACAACAGATTGAAGGTCTCGCGTCCTTTCGGAGTAATCAGCGTCTGCATACCTGCCCACTTATCGCCTCCAGTGCACTCCTTTATAATGAACAACTCGCCTGTATACTTGGCGTATGGTTTTATTTTGCCTTTAACATCGCGGTAGATATATTGTGCGTCGAGGAGTTTGCTGATAAAATCATTCTGCTTCAAGCCAATCTCTTTTGCGGTGTCGCGGAAGTTGGTGTTGAGCTTACGGTCAACAAGACGGTCGAAGTACTCCACCTTTGGCTTCTGCTCCTCAATCTTCTCCACCAACTTCTGACGTTCCTTTTCTTCCTCAATCCACTTTTCGGCTCGCTTGATAGGGTCGGAGATTTGATAAGAAGGTGTCGCCGCCTGGCTTATCTGCTGTTCCATAGCATTGAAGGCCTTGATGTATTCGAGTTTGAAGGCAAGTGCTTTTTCTCCAGTGAATCCCATTGCAAGCAAAGTGAAGCCGTCGCGGTTCATAACGAACATGGGTACTTTCTTCACGCCACCTCCAACAGGCATTGGCTGTTCTACCTCCACAAGAGCAAACATCTTTGTAAGTTGCTGACTATCAACGAAAGCCGATTTTTCGGCTGTCGTGTTAAGTAAATTTCGAATGGCATCTAACACATGCTTGTGTTCCTTACCAAACTTCTTCGCTACCATCAAGCTTGTTGTTAACGCTTGTCCGTTCGTGCCCTTATAAACAAGCTCGAGGCTTTCAGGGTTCTCGAAATTCTTTTTCTCTTCCATTTCCTTAATATTTTAGTTTACGCTTGCGAATATCCCAATTTTTCACGTCCGTTTTTCCGTGTTTCGTCCCTTGTATATGCGGACGGACGAAACACGGCATTTTGCGACTGCATTTAGCGTATTTTTGCGCTGATAGACAAAGACATTAGATAAAAATATGCAGAAAAAGATACCCACCTTATCACGTGTAATGCCGAGTTCGGGCAAGACATTCGACTCAGTAAAGAGACGAATGGAGAGACAGAACGGCAGGAAGACGGACTATGAGCTGTTGCAGCGGTGTTGGCAAGCATGGAACAACCTGGAGGCTGTGCGCGTGACGCGAGACAGAGCAAAGAGATACTGCTACGGAGACCAATGGGGCGACACGGTGAGAGTGTACAAGAACGGATACTACTACGACATGACGGAAAGAGAATACCTGAAAAGGAAAGGCTCTGTGCCGTTGTCGAACAATGTAATGGTGTCGATATTGAACACACTTGTGGGAATGTATGCAAAGCAGGGCACGGAACCTGTGTGCTTTGCAAGAACACGGTCGTCGCAAAGCCTGTCGGACATGATGTCGGCCACGATGCAATGCAATTGGCAGAACACACAGATGGAAGACCTGCTGAAACATGCGCTTGAGGACTATCTGATAGGTGGCGTAATGGTGTGCAGAGAGACATACGAAGACAGGACACAGGAGATAGAAGACTCATGGACAGACTACATAGAGCCAAACTATGTGTTTTGGGAAGGAGGCTCAGACCCGAGACACCTTGACCTGTCGCTGATAGGTGTGCTGCATGACGAGTCGGTGAACGACCTGTACAAGAAATTCGCAAGAGAAGAGTACGGGCTAAGCATAGACGACTTGAATAGAATATTCGACATAGACCCGGACAACAGTCAGACGGAAGGGACTATGCACAATGACACAAACGACTTGTCGAACATATCATTCGACATACCGTCGAAACGCGGACATTACGTGAGAGTGATAGAAGCGTGGACAACGGAAACGAAATACAGATACCAATGCTATGACCCAATAGCAACAAACGAAAGCGACGCATACTTCCGCATAGAATGTGACGACAAAGTGTTGATAGCAGAGTTGAACGCAAAGAATGTGGAGAGAAAGAAGCAGTATGACTTGATGGGTGTACCACCAGAGGACAGAGCCTATATCACGGCAAAGAAAGTGGCAGACAAGTATTGGTACTACACGTTTATGGCTCCAGACGGAACCGTGCTATGCAGAGGAGAGACACCATACGACTTCAAGTCGCACCCATTCACGGTGAAGTTCTATCCGTATGTAAATGGAGAGATACACCCATTCATGGGTAATGTTATTGACCAACAGAGGTATATCAACCGTCTGATTATCATGAATGATATGGCGATACGCTCGTCGGCAAAGGGACTGATGCTTGTGCCGACACAGGTATTGGACGGAATGACACCAGACGAGTTTGCGGAACAGGCAACGGAGTATGACGGAATAATGTTCTATACACCAAAGGCAACGCTGCCAAACTCAAGACCAGACGTGATAACATCGAACGCCGTAAATCTTGGAACTAACGAGCTGTTGCAGATAGAGCTGAACTTGATGCGCGAGGTGTCGAATGTGTCGGGAGCGTTGCAGGGCAAGACTCCAACGGCAGGAACATCGGCATCGAGATATGCGCAGGAGTCGCAGAATGCCTCAACCTCGCTGTACTCGATATTGAAGGACATGGAATCGTTCACGGAATGCGTGGCGCAGAAGAAGTGCATGATGATAAAACAGTACTACGAAAATGGGCGACCTATCTTCAATAGAGACAATACATACCCGATGGAGTATGACAGGTTAGCGGCAAGAGACATAATGTTCAAGATTTCGATAAAGAACGCTGCTGCAACAGCAAGCTATCAGAACAACATCAACGATAAGCTTGACAGACTGTTGGAGATGGGAGCGATAAACATTGTGCAGTATCTACAGAACTTGAACGAGCCGTTTGCGGACAAGCTGTTGCAGGACGTGCAGAGCCAAGTGGAAGACCTAAGAGCGCAGCAGGCGGAAATGGGACAGCAAGCACCACAGAACGGAGTTGTGCCAGGAGCGGACCAAGAGGCGGTAGAGAGAGCGCAGGGATATTTGATGCAATAAGACATTTCGTATTGAATAAAAAATAAAAAGAAAATATGGCAGAGATAAGTATTGAATATTCGAAAATAACGTCATTGGCGCGGCAGCAGCTCTCCATCATTGGAAAGCACCATAAATTGCCGACGGGAGGGACATTGTTCGCCACAACAACACTGTCGGAGATAGAGGTAGGCGTAATGCCGACGCTTATTGTGGCAGCAGCCCAAGTGATAGTTGGGGAACTGTCACCAATAGTAACCGCTTACGGAAGCGACAACACAAATCTAACCTTTGACATTGAGAAATCACGTTGGGGAGACGCTTTGCCATCGGCTTTTGCAGATAATATAAAAATGTATATAGTGGCAAATGTAGTGCAATCAGTACTTAATATGTCCGTGCCAGACATTGCTCCAAAGTATACATCGGACGCGCAGCTGCTTCTTGCTTCGCTTGTGAAAATGGCATTTGCAAAAGAACCGCCTGGAACGTCAGCCACAGTATACAATGTAATCGGTACTGTGACAATAGAAGACAAAGAGAAGACAGACGGATATAACAAAGACAATAAAACCACCTAATTATGAAGATAACATTCACCATATCCAAACCCCTCGCAATAGAGGCAGTAAAGAGCGACACCTACATCAAGGGGTCTATAGACTCAGCCACACAGCAAGGGGCAGACAAGCTAAGATACAACGAGACAGCAGGTGACATATCCGTGCATGAAAGAAAGTTGGGCAAGGATTTCGTGCGAGGTGTGGAACGGTTGAAGACGGTCTATGTAGATTTCTTTATCCCAGACCACCTGTCGGTAGGCAACAATTGTATATCGGCAACATACGACCAAAGTAGCGGTTCAGCAGGTGTAACAATTGTTATCCCGCGACGTTTCAACGGTGCGCTTACCGATGCCATTGCAAACTACTCACAACAGTATGTGGAAGAATACATGACATACCAATGGTGGCTGTCGGCAGGAATGCAAGCACAAGCAGAACCCCATGCAGTCATGATGAAAGACTTGGAAGACCGCATACGCAAATCATTCACGATTTCCTCTCCTTTGCAAGCAACCGCAGATTACTCTTCGGTGACTGGAAAGATGTGCAATGATGATGGGTCAGACTTCACCGGAAACTAATGTATCACTAACAAAAAAGTATTGACTATGATAATTAAATTTCAAATCATAAAGTCGCTTATACGTGAGGCATTCCAGTCAACCACCTACCTAAAGGGACAGATGGACAGACTTGCGCAAGGTGCGAACAATGCTCTTGTGGCAAGCGAGACGGGAGGAGACGAAGCGTTGCATGAGCGAGTGTTCACTTCGGATTTTCATGCGGCATTGGAAATGCTAAAAACGATATTCGCAGATTACCTTGTGCCAACGCCCCAGACTATAGGCGACAATGCGATTTACTACAACGAGAAAACGGACGACATTGTAGAGTTCACGCTGTCGGTGTCGAAAAGATTCAACGGTTCGCTAACAGACGCATTGGCCCGGTTATGTGCAAAGTATGCTGAGGACTATGTGATAATGCAATGGTGGATAAAGACCACTAATGTAAAGCAGGCAGAACCTTACCAGGCAGCACTCGCAAAAGACGAAATAGACATACGTAGGTGTTTTGTGCTCTCAGCACCGAAAGTACCAACTATGGCATTCCCCACAACACTCACGGCAAAGGTGGACGGAACGGACGCGGAGGGAGAGATAACAATGCGTGTGGATGAAGGCGCAACTGTGTCGTATAGCATTGATGCAGGAGCTGTGGATGATATTGAGGCGCGTTCGGGAGATCCAAGTGTGGTAGAGATAGTGAGAGACGAAGCACCGAAGACGTTTGTGCTTGTGCCACGGAACACGGGAGTGGCTGAGATAAGGCTGTTCTCAAGACATACGGACAATGTGTATGTGGACTTCACTGTGATTGTAGCGAAGGAGTACTATTAAAATAATGTGGGTATGGCAAAGGATTTTTCAGAATTGCATCCGTTTATGGCTTCGAGGGAAAGAGGATGGACACCTACGGCAAATCCGCTTGAACCACAACCGCCACGGAGAGCATACGGACATAGCATAAAGCACATCTATATACAGGCAGACCAACTGTTTTATGATGTAGACGCGGTGACTTCATTGATAGACAAAGCTACGCGAAAGACGCAGGGCGAAACCGAGGTGGCTACATCGGAAGCGGACTCGCACAGACCAATGTTCTACAGATGGTTTGACCAATATATAGCGTCGGTGGAAAGAATACTGTCGGCTTATGTGGCTACTCCAGAAGGAGTAGCGAGAATGAACGGACTGAAAGAATGGTCGGAGAAAGAGATAATGTTAGTGATGCCGGATTATTGGGACGCTACGGTGTATGATGCGTTAGTGCAAGCCATTCATAGGTATGTGGTGGATGGAGCGTTATATGAATACTTCTCTATAACGCTATCGTCGAAAGACCCGAGGACGGTGGACAGGAAGCAAAACATATCGGATGGAGAGACGGAGATAAGAGGGCTGAGCTGTAGGGTTGTGCCGGGAACGGTGAGGAAACATTTGAATCCGTTTTGATGGGCGGTGTTGTAACACCAAGGAACAGGAAGTACGGAGGCATGGACAAGAAAGGAAAGGAAGATTATGGTAAAGACATTGGACGACATACCTCTTATGTCGGAGAATAGGAAAAAGCTGTTGCCGAAAGGAAAGAAGGCACAGAAGGAATTTATCAGAGATTTGCTTTCGAGGAATCAGGATAAATTCGAGGAGCTGTTTGAGGAGCTTGCGGAGCATGACCCGAAAGCGTGGTTGCTTCTGTATCACGACATGCAGAAACATGTTGTGCCGAAGCAGTCGCAGGTGAATGTGTCGGTGGGCATAAACAAGGACTTCCAGGAATTGGTGGCATTGTCTACTACAAAAACTGACGACCCGTTGGCTATCGGGGCAGAGCCTGTGCCGAAGATAGAGGATGCGGACTATGAGGAGTTGAAAGAATACGAAGGATTATAAAACATGACGACGATAACCGACCTTGACATAGATAAATTGCTTGCCGAAAACAAGAAACGATATGATGAGATTTTCGGTGAGTATGACCCGTGGACGGGCGTGGGCTGTTATGACTTTAAGAACAGAGTGTGTCTTGAGATTCCAGACTTTATCATTCCGAAGATGTATGTGCCGAAAGAGTGCATGAGAACCCTGCTGTATAAGAACTTGGAGCATTTCGGTTCGATAAAAGAAGTTCTGATACAAGTGCTTCACAAGGAGTATGACGAGGAATCGGAAGAAACACAGAAGCTAAGACAGCTGCTGACCTTTGAGATATTCAAGGTGAGATTCAGAGAAGACCCAGAGTTTGCCTTGTTCGTGACGGATAAGATTGAGGACAAGAGAACGGGAGACATGATACCGTTCAGACTGAAATATCCGCAGAGAAGACTTATCAACCTATTTGAGGAGCTGAGACACAAGAAGAAGGCAATACGTGTGGTAATCCTGAAGGCACGACAATGGGGTGGCTCAACATTGACGCAGCTGTATATTAAGTGGATTCAAGACTTTCGGCGTGACGGTTGGAACGCCATTGTGCTGTCGCAGGTGAAAGGAACGTCGAAGAAGATTAAGGCGATGTACAGAAAGGCGGTGGAGAGACAGCCGGGATGGACGATTGGACACCCAGGAACACAGTTGATGCTATCGCCATACGAGAACTCACCCGACGACTTTATTGTGACGGATGGTAACAAGGCGTTGAGACGTTCGACGCTGACCATAGCCTCGTTTGATAACTTTGATGCTGTGCGTGGTAACAACTTCCACTGTGCCCATTATTCCGAGGTGGCATATTGGAAGAAGACACCAGAACATGACCCAGAAGGCGTAATCTCTTCCGTTTCGGGCGGTATACATAATATAGAAGACAACGTAGAGGTGTTTGAGTCAACAGGACGAGGAGCTTCGGGCTTCTTCTATGACCGTTGCCAACTGGCAATGGACCCATCGAACAATGACGCATACGCATTCATCTTCATACCCTGCTTCATCATCGAGGACGACATGGAGCCAGTGGAGGACGAGAAAGAGTTCGCGATGTGGCTTTTGAAGAACAAAGACCGCTCGACCTGCCCCAAGGGATATAGAGAGACGGGCAAATTCTTTTGGCGAATGTGGGAAAAGGGAGCTTGTTTCCAGGCAATCAACTGGTATAGAAACTTCCGAAACAAGTTCAAGACGCACGCTTTCTGTGCAACTGAGGCACCTATCGACGAGGAAGAGGCATTCAGAAACTCGGGCAACCTTGTGTTTAACCCCTACTCCATCGACGACTTGAGACAGGGAGAGGTGAAGAAACCAAAATTCCTTGCGGACATTGTAACTACTGGCGAGAAATCGACGGAGGCGATAAAGAAAGCGAAGATAGCGATAAGGGAAGACGGAGAAGGAGAGTTGAAGATATGGAGTTTGCCAAACAATAAGATATTGCGTGTGGCAGACAGATATGTGGTGAGCGTGGATATTGGCGGCAAGTCTTCAACTTCGGACTATACCGTAATGACCGTGCTTGACAGAATGGGCATGATGCCATCGATGAAGGACAAACCGCGTGTGGTGGCAAGATACAGAGGGCATTGCAGACATGACGTGTTGGCATGGAAGGCAGCAGCCCTGGCCCATTATTATGATGATGCGCTGCTTGTGATAGAGTCGAACACGGCAGACCGAGAGAAAAACAATAATACGGAGGGCGACCACTTCGGTTCAATTATCAATGAGATAGCGGACTATTATCCTAATCTGTATCAGAGACGTTCGTCACCAGAGGACACGACGGGCAATGTGCTTGCCAAGTATGGATTCCAGACAAACAAGATAACAAAAGGATGGCTGATAGACAATCTTGAGGCGTTTGTGGATGATAAGCTTTGGCATGAGCCGGACACGGAAATGTATCATGAGCTACGTATCTACGAGAGAAAAGAAGACGGTTCGCTTGGAAACATCGAGGGTTCGGGTAATCATGACGACGTGCTGATGTCAACGGCGATTGCGCTGTACGTCTCGACACACGAAATGGAAATGCCGAAGTGGAGAACGACGGAGGGACTGAGAGGACATTCGGACGGAGTGAAGACGGAGGCAGCGATATAGGAGTACTGGAAGGACTAAGAAGTTCTATAAGATGGTGGAGACAGATAATTGAAAATTTATAGATATGCAGAAATCATTATCATATTCAAAGGGAATAACAACATCACCGTCGGGGATGCTGGCAGACGACACTGAGCTGGTAGAATCGGTGGGGATGGTGTATAAGGCAGGGGAAATGCACCCGATACAGAAGGCTAAGAAGATAGCGGAGTTGACAGATCCGTTAATCTTTGTGCATAAAGGGCCTAATTATGATATGCTTATCACCTATAATGACGGTAGCGAGCATGAAGGCGAGTCGTGGATACATTGGTACAAGCGAAATGACGCGGGCGAAATCACTGGGGATGGCGTTGTGAGCATTGGTCCGAATGTGCTGTCTGTAAATTCGGTGGGCAATACGCTTGTATTGGCAACGGACAAGGGGATGTATTATCTGCTGCTAAAAGGGGATGAATATGTGTTGCTTGGGTCTGAGTTGCCACGTCCGGTAGTGAAATTCCAAACGGTACATGAGGGGAATACGTTCAGTCTGCTTACGAAAAAGCCGCAGGCTTGCTATCTGTTGGAACTCGTAGGAGTAGAAAACACACATGCAGGATATGACAAAGATGGTAATTTTGTAGAAGAAGGAGGTCTTCCTTCTTTATACCCAAACTCTTCCGACTTAGTGAAGTTTTGGGTTAAAGACGATAAAATTGATGATTTTCAGAATGCCGTTTCGGGTCATGTGGCATTGATGTTGAACCTTGTAAAAGAGAATAACCGTTTCCTTTATCCATTCTTTGTGCGTTATGCCTTACGACTGTTTGACGGAAGCTATGCACGTATCTCTGCACCAGTGGCCGTATATCCTTCTGTGACGCGCAACGGTTATCTTACTACGGTGGTATGGAATAAAGGCAAATTTGAATACGACCATGGAGAAAACAAGAGATTCATATATCTTGCGGATATGTTCAGCCTATATTATAAGGTGGCGATACCCGATATTGAGGACTGGAAGGATATTGTAAAGGAGATTGTTGTCTTTGCATCGGATGATGTAATGCCTTTTCAGATAGACAAGGACTATAAGTTTGTGGAGCCTGCAAATTCGGACGGGTTTCAATACCTAAATTATGTAGGTTCGCGTTATCCAAACCAGAGTACGGGCAGGGCAGACATTACCACTGCAATAAAGTTTAATGTAAATAACTATGACGCACGTTACATCATATTGCCTAAGGAGTTTAAGACGGAGCAGGCAATAATAGACGAGCTGCTTTCGCGCACACAATTCTACAAGCTATTTACAGTTGATGTGAATGGCATCAAGCAAGACAAACTTCTTGAGGCTCCCATAAAAAACAATGTTGTAACAAACCTCACTCAGCAGATGCAGCTGCCTAACGATGATTATTACGGATGGACATCAATGATAGCAGGTGAGGTGTATTCATACAACAAGAGAATCAATGCGTTTAAAGTGAAGCGTGTGCCATTCAAGGGATTTACCGGGTTCACTACCTATCCATCGAAGGTGCTTACATATAGCAGATACAAATTCTATGTACATGTGGTGTCGGACACGATGGATGCTTGGGTGGAATCGGACAGTACGAATGAGATTGTAGACGTGCTTGACTCATGGTTTTATTACCCAGACCCTAATGCTACAGAAGCAATCATTTGGGATTGCGACAACAACAAAGGACAGCTTTTGACGCTGAAACGACATGACATGCTGAACGGAGCTTACTCCTTCTATAGGCTTCCGCTATATGACAACTTTATTGCAGATGATACGGTAACTGTGCCCAAAGTTGACGCAAATGCCTATGAAGACTTGTCGTCGCAGATATTCACATCGGTAGTGAACAACCCATTCGTATTTGAAGCCTCGGGAGATAACACTGTAGGGACGGGGTCAATACAAGGAATAGCGGCGAACACGGAGCCAATATCGCAGGGACAGTTCGGACAATACCCGTTAATCGTATTCACGACGGAGGGAATATACGGAATGTCGGTGAATGCAGAGGGTCTGTATGCTTCGTCATATCCCATATCGAGAGAGGTGTGCAACAATGCGGCATCGATTACGCCAACGGGAAAATTGGTGTTCTTCTTTTCTGCGAAGGGACTGATGGCTGTGTCGGGCGGTACGGTGGCGTGCATGTCGGAACAGCTGAGAGGACGCAATCCTTCAAGGTTTGTGACATTAGGCGACGGAAACTTTCTTGGATTCTTAGACAATGCGCTGCTTGCATACGACTACAGAGATTCACTACTACATATACTCAACACGAAAGAGAGTTATGAATATGTGTACTCGATTGCGGACAGGACATTCGCGAAGAAAAAAATGGGAGGCAACGTGATAGCAGTAGCGAATGCCTATCCGGATAACCTTGTGCAGCTTGCGGACGGATCGGTGCTCTCGCTTACGTCGAAGCCAGACGTTAATATGGATGAAGAGCGTTATGAAGGAACGTTCACGACAAGACCGCTGAAGCTTGGCTCTTCATTGCAGCTGAAGACGATACATAGAATACTGCATCTGTTTGACTCGGAAGATGGGACGATTGCGCTGAGGCTGTACGGCTCGAACGATTGCAGGAACTGGTGTGAGCTGAAATCGCTGCATGGCAAGCCGTGGAAATACTACACGCTGAGCTATGAGCTTGGCAATATGCTTGCGACGGATGCGTTTGCAGGAACGGTTGTGGACTTTCAGGCACTATTCCCGGACAAGATAAGATAAAAAAAACAGCGACTCATCACGAGCCACTGTTCATGGAAACTTCAAAAAGCATGAGTGCTAATTCCTTTAATTAAAACCTATAACTCTTCTTTACATATGACAAATATCTAAACCAAATATAACCTAAGAAATAACAATACAAGTGAAGCAATCCGTTGATATTGGGTATCAACATCATTATAAGAATCACGGGCAATCCTGCCTTGATGAATCCCTTGAAGTCGCCTCGCTCGCCCCACATGATGCCGAACATCGCAAAAAGCAATCCCGACATTCCGACAGTAGGTTTGTCGGTAAACATTGGCAAAAAGCTCGCTGCAACGGCTACCAGATAACCGGATACAACATTCATCCGCTGCTTGATGCTCCATAAGACAAACAAGTTGGCAAGCATGTGCCATAGATTGGCGTGCTGGAAACTGTAGGTGAGGTGGGGAATCAAGTTGTCGTCAGCTCGAAACCCCATACCTCTGTTATTATGAAGAAGCGAAATGATAATACTAAGCGTTGTCAGCAGCAGCTTTGTTTTTGTGCCCACTGCCATACACTTCACGATGTCGGAAATCCGTGCTGCCATAAGCTCTATACTTCACATGTATATCTTTAACTGTGCGTGGCGACATGAAAAACTCGGGAGCAGGAAGAGAAACAAGTATTGGACATAGAAACCAAAGAGACTTGTTGACGTATTCCCTGCGCTGGGTGAGTTCCTTGAGGCGTTCGAAAAGCGAGTAATACATTCGTCGTTTGGAATCGCCTAAAGCGTCAACAACGGAATTGTCGCCTACTGCCATGCTTCGCAATTTCTCGTAAGCCTCTTTCGCCGTGACATAATACCGAGGAGCGGGATGCTTGGCTGTCTTGGCGTATGCGTCCTGCTGACTCCAAGGTCTGTAGTGGGCACATACATCACAGTAGGCTGCCAGAAGAGCATCGCGCTGCATACGGGTAATATCGTAGTTCTGCTTTGTCATGCGAATGATACGGTTTATGAGGTTTACGGGTACAAAAATACGCAAACTTGTGCGAATAAACAAGTTTGCGTATAAGGAATTAATAATAATTTAGCTATCTTTTCTTTTTTTATTTTACCACCTTCATAATACCATTGTTATCAATGGTGTCTATAGCAAATGTGACATGGGGTTTTGTGCATACTTTTTGCTTGTTCGAGACTGACTTTTTTAATTTCACGACTACAGTTGCGCAAGCCTTTGCATGATGCGGATTTATGATAGCGTCGGGATTGTGGACCCGTACAAATGTAGACACCATCGCTTGTAGTGCAAGCGAGGAACATTAAGGAAAGAAGAATTGCTTTCATCTTTATTGTAATTAGTTATTAATGCGCGTGCAAAATTACTAAATATCTGTAAAACAGCCAAAATATATCATAAAAACGTAAACCAGTTTATAAATAATAACGAGCTATAGGATAAGAAGCTTGGGCGAGAGAGCCAATGAGATAGCATGGCGTTTCTGTACCAAGTGGAATGTTGTAGTAATTGGATATGTGGGTAGTGGCGTGAAGAAGCTCGTGGGTGAGGGTGTTGAGGAACTGGGAGGGAGACGACGATGGACAGAGGACGATGAGGGTGCGATGAAGGAAAATGTTGGTATAGGTGAAAGCGGTGTCGGGGGCTGATTGAGAGACAAGAAGGCAGGCATCTTCAAGAGGACGCGAGTGACAGGCGAGAGCTTGAAGATGTCTGCGGA
>ERZ1034897.35-NODE-35-length-83446-cov-142.368265_pt1 | contig 83446 bp, 135 predicted proteins | sample MGYA00520629_ERZ1034897 | MGnify/ENA primary metagenome ERZ1034897 (study PRJEB33766, sample SAMN09781789) | gut metagenome | biome: gut microbiome | host: Homo sapiens | place: Madagascar | study: EMG produced TPA metagenomics assembly of the PRJNA485056 data...
GATAGACCTATTGAGTTCTATTTCGAGAAATTTAAATAGTTGAGAATATGAAGAAGAAAGGATATTACGAATACGGAAACGGAATCTACCCTTTGAAACTTTGGGTACACATCGGTAAAGACTTGAAAGAGCTGATAGATTCCAGTTTTGACGGGTGCAATGCTCCCGATAGAGATTACGGCGGCGTTACGTATTCAGATGCTGTCAGAAAGAGCGACAACAGACGTGGTGTTCTAGTCTCGTTTCAATGCTCGAAGGATATGTCGATGGATTATTGCTGCCACGAGGCTTCTCACGCCTGCGATGCCATCGAGGAAGCTATTGGTATGGAGCACGGAGACGAGCCTTCTGCCTACCTGATTGGTTGGATTGCGTCTTGCATCAACAAGGCTCGTTTGGGTATTGGGGATTTCGTAGAACTAAAAGATAAGGAGGAATAGCTTATGAACAAATATGGTATTGAGGTTGGAGACCGTTTTTTACTCCCATCCAAATTTGACAATCGTAGACGCTGTACCAACATTGGTGTTGAAATCGTTGGGCAAAGATACGAAACACGGATAGAAGTATTTTGTGACCAGATAGAGCATTTTGTTTACGACGATTGGATTGTCACAGAAAACTGTCCTGTGTTTACGGTTGTAGGTTTTCGAAAAAGCAACAAATATGAAGATGTTGTTTATGTTACGTATGAAAGCAACTCAGAGACATTCATGTGTCAAATGTTGGCTGATTTTGTCTGTAAAAATGGTACTCGTATATATACGAAAGATTATAAAAATTGTTAGCTTATGATTAAGGAAGAAGATATTAAGGTTGGACTCAAATTTATTGCGAGTTTAGATGGTTTATTTTATACGGACATTTCAGAATCAAAGAAGCATGTTTTTAGTGTTAAAGGATTTGAAGTTCACGACAATGAGGTTTATGTCTTAACCGATTGTAGTTATTCATTTCTGATGAAGGCGCTACTTGGTGCGTCTAACAGATACCAGATGTTTTATCCTGATGACGTTTCTGTAAATGAGCCTGATGCTCGTAGCTTCAAGAAAATCACAGACGAGATGTTGGATACGTACAAGGCGAAGAATCACGATTATGGCTCAAGCTTCAGCAAGCTGTTCAAGGAGTGCGGCATGACCTACGCCTACGGACATATGGCAGAGAAGCTGGAGTGTGTGAAGTCTTTAATGAAAGACGAGGCGAAGGTAAAGGGCGAGGGAATGAAGGACAGCCTTAAAGATCTTGCAAACTACGCCATCCTTACTATTATGGAGCTTGAAAGGAAGGAGGAGAAATGAAAAGATATATAGGAATAGACCCAGGACAGCATGGCGGCATAGCAGTACTGTCGGAAAGCGGAGAGGTGATAGAAGTAGTAAAGATGCCACCTACGCCACAAGATCTGCTTGACTTCCTGTCGCAATACTCCGAGGACAGTTTCTGTACGTTGGAGAGAGTCGGCGGCATGCCGGGCAATGGCGGCAGTGCGATGTTCAATTTCGGCAAGGGTTACGGTCATTTACAGATGGCGCTGCTTGCGCTCCACATTCCGACGGAAGACGTTACGCCGAACAAGTGGGAGAAGACATACCAGCTCGGCACCTGCGGCAAGTTCACCAAGACAGAGTGGAAGAACAGGTTAAAAGCCAAGGCACAGCAGATGTTTCCGCACCTCGGCAGGAAGATAACGCTTGCCACGTGCGATGCACTGCTGATAGCAGAGTACGGCAGAAGGGAAATGAAGTAAGCTTATGGGAAAGGAAAAGAAGCTGTCAGACAAGATGAAAGGCGAGGCTGTAAGCCTCGGTCTGTGCGCCCAGTGGACACAAGAATGGGAAGACGGCACCACAAAAGACGCCATGGCGGAAAAGTTCGTGACCGGCATAGATTTCTGCATAGAGCGCGACTGGCCCTCGGTGGAAGTGATGAAGAAAGACTTCGGCGACGTGATACACAGGCACGGTATATATGCGGACGAGTCGGTAAGGCTGAAGAACCCCGGCACCGTCATACTCAACGGCCGCTGCGACGCGAGCATGACATGCGACATGTTCGCCGTGAGCAACATCTACGTCAGGCACAGCAGCGTGCTGAAGATAGTTGCAAGAGACAGAGCCAACGTGCATATCAACGTATATGACAAAGCAGAAGTAGACATAAAGGCCTACGGCGAGGCAAAGTGTTTCGTTTACAGGTACGGCGGCAGGGTCACGACCAGTGGAAGCGGAAAGATAACAGTAAGAGAACGAGAAACCGATAATTAACAAAAAAAGAAAGGAACAGAAATGTTAGTATTTGGACAGAAAGTGAAAGTTGGTAATTATCAGATACTGAAATATACCAAGAGTTTGTCAAAGCAGGAGTTAAAGCGCCTTCGTGACATAGAGGGCATACCAATGAACGTGCGCCAGCACCTTGACAGGGCAAAGCTGCCGTACATCAAGGTCAGCACCGTATCCGGTTCATGGTCAGTAGAGTTCGTCATCGGCACCACGATGTATGAAGCCCTCGATGCGCTGACAGTAGTGAGGGATGCTGCCGGTAACAGAATGCTTATGGGTGTAGAAGCTACCAATGCTGAAGCCATCTTCGTTGCCATGCTCGCCGATACCACGACCGTCGGCGACTATGAGTACCAGGTAGAGAAACAGAAGCTCCTGAGCGCGTACCTTAACAGAGCCAGCAAGGAGCTGAACGAGAAGGAAGACAGCGGCAAGAGCGACGAGGACCGGAAGGCAGAAGAAGAGGAAGCTCTACAGGATGCCGCAGAGATAGAGCAATTTGCAGAGACCCTTCGCAATATGGGTGAAGAACTAAAGAAGGAGGAAGAGAAATGACAGGGACAGGATTAGACAGACTGATAAGCATCGTAGAAGACCACGCCATGCTTGTCACGGCACTACGCATGATTATGGAAGCAGCTGAAACCAAGGAATTGCCCAAGGAGTCAGCCATTCCTCTTCTCAACGATTCCCTTGTGAACGAGGACGTGATGAAAACCCTTGAACTTGTAACCGGCAAGAAGTACGAGGACAGATAACAAAAAAGCGGTGCTGACAGACAACACCGCTCTAACCATTTAGAATTATGATTCAGCGCTCCGTTTCATGGAGTTCAAAATCACTTACAAAGATATGATGTTTTGCCCAAACCCGGCAAGGCATCATTCCTTTTAACAGATATTTAACGTTTCTTTTGAAAGTCCGCCTTCCCATTCTTGAAAAGCAGGCAGTCAGCGCAAGAGTTCGGATAATTTACAGGAGTGTAGAAATGTATGGTTGTGTCTTCCGTTTTCAAATCATCCTGTTTGACCCTTGCGAAGTCTCCTATCATCTTGGTGTAGTCCGCCCACTCCTTTGACGAGGTATTCCTGATTTTGGAGCGTGCTATGACGAGGTCTTTGAGAATCTGTTCCTTTGATGTAGCTCTTGCGAGCTGTTCTGGAGTAAGGTCTTCGGCAGACTTCTTGTTGGTCTGTTCCTCCATACGTTTCTGTACCGAGCCGAGCGCCTCCAGCTTGTTCATCTCGCGCTCCAGTTCCGCCTTATCCCAGTTGAGACCTTTTCCCTGGAACGCCACGTTCCATGCGTCACGCTGACACCATCCCGCCGCTCTCAGGTCAGCGTAGATGAGATATTCCGGAGCCGCCATCCCGTAAGACTTGGCGACCTTTCTTGCCTGTACTGATAAAGTATATCCTTGCATAATAGTATAGTTTAGTGATTATTCTTTCTTGAAGACAAGTTCGACTCGGCAAACGCAATTTACATGTGCGGGTACAACCATTGTTTTCAATGAGTGTAAATATCCGCACAAATCATCACATACAGGACAGTTGTAGCTGCTGCCTCTATGGACGTAATACCCCACAGCTCCATTCTCCTTTCCGTATTCCTGCTCCGCCAAGCCCCATGCGAGGGAAATCACCTGTGTGGCATTGCGCACGATATTCTCGTAGGCATTTCTATAATATCCCTTTCCGTAGGAAGGAGTAGCGATATTAATATCCTTGCGCTGCGCCTTTGTCACGACAGAGGCGTGATACGGGTCTTTGTATCCTGTACGGACAGAAGAAAGAATCTGCGATTCAGAGTACCCCATGACCGTACCCGCCTTAATCATGCGCACGATGTCCTCCGCAAAGTTGGCGAGATAGACGCTGTTTCTTTCAGATGTAGTCTTTCCGTATATGTCTCCAGTGAGGAAAGCCTCTATATTCTCGCTTTCTATGTCGAGGATGCTGCACGAAGCCTTGGCATATGCGGCAGTGTAAGCCTCGATGTCTTTTTGTGCCGCAGCCGTAATGCTGCGAGCCTCTCTGAGCAGGGCAGATTCATTCATGAGTCTGTCTCCGCTGCGGTACTTCCTTGCCGCTGCAATTATCTGTTTGGCTTTCGGGAAGATAATCTGCTGTATTCGCCGTTCCATGCTTTGGATAGCCTGTATGCGTTTAGCTGCATAGTTAAGGCTCCGTGAGTTCTCGTTCATAGGCATCAATGTTTCTTGTCGTAGTTCTGCCAGTTGTTCTTGTCGTCAATCGGGTTGTTGTTGTTCTCATCCCATTGCTTCCCCGATTTATTTTGGCGTCCCTTCTTGCCGTGTCCAGTATTAACATCCGAGCCTCCTCCTCCATTTATTTTTGCGGCAGCCTTCTCCTGTTCGATGGAGTTCTCAAGGTCATGGTCCGCACGCTGCATGTCGATAAGGAGATCCTGCTGCTGTTCCTCCTTCTGTTCACGCATGATACGTGAGAACTCGTCATTCTTGCTGAATTTAGAGTTGCGTTCCGAAGCAGTCTGTTTAGAGAGGAACTTGTTCTGTACAGCTGTAGCGAGATTGGTGATAAGCTCCGTATCATTCTGATGCACGTAAGGTTCAATCCACGCATTGATTTTGAGAGCCGTCATGGAAGCCATGCAGTTCTCCTCCGTTCCGATGCCGTACTTGCAGATGCGCACCAGTTTGTCAAGGAACGGCTGCAACATCTGCGCATCGTTCATAGCCGCCTCGATAGCCGGAGAGTATAGCAGTTTAAGCGCCACGCCCGGCAAATCTCCCGATTTCAGTTCCGGAGGTTTCACGGTAAACGACAGTTCATATATAAGGTCATACGACTTGTTGAGCTGAGTGGCGAAGGCATCCGAGGCATCCGTGCCATTGAGGAACTGCGCCTTCCCATCCTTGTCCGTGATAAGCAGAGTCCTCGCTGCGCCGTTGTTGTCTCCAGCCACAGAAATATTGTCCCCGTCGCCTATAAGCGTAAGAATCGGGAAGGCATACGCCTTGTTGTTCTCGCACAGGTACGAATACGCCTCCTCATAATCCTCGATGTTGTGCTGCACTGGGCTCCAGCAAGGTCCTCCGTCGTTCCTTGCGTATGCCACAGGGCAGAAAGGGAACCTATGCGGTTTCTGTTCCACGCAAGAATAGTCGCTGATTCCGAAAATGCCAGCAATCTTCGTGACCATGCCAGCAAGTTTCCCTTTCTTCACGGACTTCGTGAAGCGGTAGAACATTCTGTCGTCCCAAGCCTCCACCCATTCCGTTATCTCGTTGCCACCCTCGTCATAGTCGTAGTATTTCCTTGCGAACGCCATAACGTTTCCCGTGAGCGAATCAAACTGCGGGTACAGTGTATCCCCGTTGAGGAACGACAGGGTCCTTGTTCCAAACTTGCCCTCCTCGTCGAAGAATCCCACTATTGCGCAATCCGCCACCGCCATATATGCGTTAATGGCATCAAAGAATCTGATTTCCATGTCGTGCATGAGCCATCCCGTCTTGAACGTGTTCAGCAGTTTCTGGTTAGTCTCGTCATTCTTTCCCTCCTCGCTGCCCGCAAGTTCAAACTGGATGTCGTTGCCGGTTGTATGCAGCAGGTGTTTCGTATGAATCAGCCTTTGGAAAGCAAACGCGGTCCTTGCAATCTTCTGTTTATACCACAATCCGTTTTCCGGGTTCTGTTTCCAGATGTCGGGATATTCCTCCTCGTCCCATATTCTGTGTCCCGACGGGTTAAACTCACGCAGGAAATCCTGCTGTGTCTTCACCACCCTGTAGAGAGTATCGTCAGGCATAGCCGGGCTTTCCTTTTCGCTGACCGCCCTGTTGACGGTATAATGTTTCATGTACCCTTTCGGAGTAACCTCGAAGAACGGTTTCTTGACGAGCATCTCCTTGACATTGTTCACCTTGATAGCATCCATAGTCCTTTAATCTTTTTGTTTTTAGTTTTTGTGAGTGAAAAAATCATCCTGTACAGCAGCGACTCGAAGAAGTCGGGCGAGTGTCCCACATACCTCTTCGCTTTCGACTTCGGCAGGAGCTTGAATCCCCTGTCGTCACTGTTCTCGTCCCTTCGGAGCATCTTCCGTTCCTTCTGGAGAATCTGTCTGAGCGCAAGGTTTTTGAAACCGTCACCCGAATATTTCCTTTCAAGCAGTGCGGAGTCGATGGAAATCCTCCTTTCCTTTATCGCTTTGTATATGAGCCATGCGCACTGCGACTTGAGGTCCTTATAGAGATAGCGCACGCCATCCTCCTCCTGTCTTGACATTGCGACAGGAGCCGCCTGGTTGTTGAACGGCACGGCGAGAGGGAAGAATCCCTTGAGATACTGTCCGATACCCTGAAGGTCATAAGTAAAGTTCTGCTCCTCCACGCCCCATTCAGAGAGTTTAGCCTGTATGCAAGACACAAGCGTCTTGGAGTCGAGCCTGAGCACCTGTAGGCCCACGATATGATACCCTTTCCAGTGCCACATTACGAAGTTGTCGCCACCTGTAAACGCTATATCGGCAGATGCGCGGTCCACGCCGTCCCCTACCTGTTCCGCATTGTCGAAGAACTCCTCCATGTCCTCGAACTTAATCATGTCGTCGCCTGCCGCCTTCCAGTTCCAGTTGGCTTCAAGGTCACGCATGCGCTGTTCCTCGTCCTGCTGCGCGAGGTTGGCGATGTATGAGGCATCGGTAGAGATAAGCTTGATATTCTCCGATACATCGGCGCGGATGAATGTTGCCGACTTGATGAACATCTCAAGCTTGGTATATCCCAGTTCCTCGTAGCTGTCCTTCCACAGTTTGTCAATGATGCCCTTGCACTGCTCGTAGACCTCCTCACGGGTATCGCCCCAGTATATGGAGTCGGGAGTATCGCCGTCCATGAAGCAGTAGCGTATGACACCGTCACGTTCAGGTATGATGTATCCGTCCTCGTCCACCCACCAGTCGATAAACTTGCGCACCCACGATTCCGGGTCCGGGTTACATGTAATCCAGAATCGGTTTCGGATATGCGCTGCGTTACGGTTGTTTGTGAGTAAGTATTTGAATTTCTTGTATGGGCACTGCGTACCCTCGTCGATGCAGACATAGGCGTACTGGCGCCCCTGGAATCGTGTTTTGAAATCCTGGTATGCTCCTGCGTAGTATGAGAATTTGAGCCATCCTCCGTTATTGAAGTTCCAGGTCATGTCATTCTGCGACTTATTATAAGTTCCGAACTGTGAGAAGAGTTTATAGGAGTCAGTAACGAGAGACTGAAGGTCGTCCTTTTCGTTTCGCAGAATGGTTGCGTGAAAATCTGGATTTTTAATATCCTTCAGAACTTCCATGAGAGAAGAGAAAGATTTGCTGTTGTGGGTCATTATTCCACCATGAAGAGCAAACACCGCTCTCGTACTGCTAACAGCAAGACAATAACATTTACGCTTCCCGATAAACTCTATCGACTTTACGTGTATTTCCTTTAAGTTAATGTCTATAAAGTGAAACGAACTCTTACTGACGAACAAATCAATCGTTGTCAAGAAGTGAAGATAATGGTCTGCGTCGTCTATAAACACAGGCCAAATGTGGTCGAAAGAACTTTCGTAAACCAGTCCGTTGTCGAGTGTAATCCTGTAACAAGGGAGTTCGCCGAAGAATACATTCTTCATCACGAAACTTTTTTCGTGCCGAAAGTCGTAGACGACATCGTTCTCTTTTACATCCTTGATTTTGATCTCACCACGTTCTGTGAGCACCAATGTATCCTCTTCCAGCGGACCTCCTCGCGAGCCTCCAACAATCTTAATGTCAGCATCAATGGCGAGCATGCGTTCCTGTCCGCCACGCTGAGCTATAATCTTCAGCGCGTCTGGTCTCTTCTTGTCAGCATTTCGTAAAGACTGGATATATTCCTGTGTGTATACAGGTTCCCCATTATCCAAAACAAGTCCAGAAATAGTGTTCATGTGCATAAAAATTTAATACTTATGCAAAAATATCGAATTTTATTTGCATAAACGCATAATTATACATATTTTTGTATTATAAATACGTATAAATATGCAATAAGGAAAGAATCCTTATGCGTACCAACACAAAAACTAAACTATTTACAGCCATGACAAGAGAAGAACTCTTAGCATTAGTGAACAAGGAGGCAGATACCACCAAGTTCAAATCATTAAGCCAGAAGACCATCAATGAAGAACTTGATGACGCTCTGGAAGACATCGGCGATGACGACACAGCGAACAGCAAGGTCATCACCAGGTTGGCAAACCGCTTGAAGCGTATGGACGGGAACCTGCACAAGAATGTCTCGGACGAGATAAAGAAGAGCAAGGAAGAGTCCGAACGCAAGAGACAGGAGGAAGAGAACCGCAAGCGTGAGAAAGAAGGCGGCGGAGGCGGCAACCCCGACGACAAGTACGACAAGTTGCTTGCGAAGCTCGAAGCCATAGAGAAAGCCAACGCCGAGCGCGACAAGAAAGCAGCGAAGGAAGCCGCTTTGGAGTCGATAAAGACAGGAATAAAGTCAAAGTTTGACGAAGCCAAGCTTGAGTTGAACGACTTTTTCCTTGACACCGCCCTGTCGAAGTTGGAAATCCCCGATGGGGAGTTGGACATCTCCGACATGGTGAAGAAAGCCGAAGCCATCTACACAGCGGACTACAAGCGTGCCAACGGCGGCAGTGCCATTCCACGCAAGGGCAGCAACAACCCGAAGCCACCTACCAGCATCAGTGAGAACGAGTGGGACGACATCAAGGACATCCGCGACAAGAAATAGCTTTGCAATAAAGAAAGAACCAAACATTAATTAAAACAAAGACACAGAGATTATGGATAAAGTAAATGATTACTATGGACAGATGATGGCTCAGGGAGCTGTCAACAATGGTGCCGTGGTATTGCAGTCCGAGATGCAGATTGGCGGTCAGCGCCATGTCTTCGTGGATCTTCCAGGAGCAGTCAAGAATGCTTTCCGCAGGCCCCCTATCGGTGGTCTCATCAAGAATCCGTTCCCGGGTCCTGCAAAAATCTACGCAGGCGACCTCATCGAGCACAGCCTTGGTTTTGCGGACGAGAGCGGCGGCACGGTAAAGATACTGAAGAGCTACGAGGTAGCGGTGGCTACGACAGCAGCAACCGACAAGACCATCTACATCACGAGAGACGGTTATCATCACATTCCGTTTGTCGGCGACAACCTTATGGTAGGACAGGCAGACTTCGAGACCAAGGCATTGGGAGTGGCCGTGACCGCAGTTGCGGAAGCCGTGCAGGGCGGCAAGGACGTATGGAAGCTGACACTTTCCGCAGCCCTTGGCGAGCTGACAGTCGGTCAGGTGCTTGTAGAAGCTTCAGCCAACGGGGCGGAAGTGTTGCCGATGGTGACAAATCCGAACTGCTTCGCCCCATGCGACGTGGACATGCCGTTCTTTACCCAGACAGGCAGCGACAAATACCATGCGCCACGTTACTTCAACGACTTCTGTCTGTTGGGAACCGACGTAGTTATGTGGAAGAGCAAAATGAGCCCTATCCCACCGGCAGTAGAAGCCATGAACAAGAGCCGCTACGCCGAGTGGTGGTATGCAGAAAACTAAGAAATAAAGAACAGAAGTAAAACGACACAAAAAACTAAAAGAATATGCCAAAGTTTGATTTTAACAATTCGCGAAAGGCCCGTTTCTTCAGTGACCCTGAGAACACCCGGTACTTGCAGAAGTTCATCGACGAGAAAGACATCTTCCACGTGAACTACGGCTGGTATCTGACCCAGGGCAAGATAGCGACAGACCTCACGCCTACGAACCACAAGGGCGTGGCTACCTTTACGGTAGAGCAGCGTGCCTTGCGTGCTGCGACCATCGCCAACCTCCGTGCTCCGTTGGCAGGTTCGTTCCAGAAGGACAAGGGTGCGCTGGAAGTCTATTCAGCCACCATTCCCGACTTCATCACGGACGGCTTCAAGGAGACCGCCGAGGAGCGAGACTACAGAGCCAAGCAGTTCGAGGAGTTCGGCAACGACAAAGACCTCGTCATGGAGTGGCGCGACGACGTGCAGGATCTGATGAACTCCCTTGACATGACCATGAACTTCATGGTAGGCAAGCTTGCCACAACTGGAGAGATAGACTACACCGGTATCGGTCGAGGAATCCAGGCACCTTTGCACAAGGCACCTATTCCAGCGGATAACTTCAAGAAGTGCGGCAAGGCTGCTTGGGCGGACGCAGAGTGCAACATCCTGGAGCAGATGCGTCTGATTGAATACAACTGGCGCAAGGAGTTCGGTCAGAGCAAGATGTCCCTTGTATGGCAGATGACATACAACACCTTCTACAACGTATTCCTCAACAACAAGCAGATCAAGGAGCTCTACATCAACTGGTGCAAGGCCCACTATGTAGCTTGGGTAGAGGACTTCGGCGTGAACACCGACATGTTCCTGAAAGCCTTCGCCGACATCCAGGGAATTTCCCCGATAGAGATTGTAGACGAGGAAGAGCGCAGCATGAAGTTCGACGGAACGGTAAAGACCGTGAAGGCGTGGGCAGACAACATCGTCGTGCTGCGTCCGGCAGGTTTCGCCTTCGAGTTCGAGCGCAAGCAGGTAAGCGACAAGCCGATGTTCGAGAAGTACGGCAACAAGCTTGTCAACAAGGTTTTCGCATCCACAAACAACGGACTCGGACTGTTGTGCAACTCCACAATCGCCAACGGCGACTATCAGGAGTGGCACACCGACCTTATGTTTGCGGCAGTGCCTGCAATGCTCGACTTCCCTTACCGTTGGATTATCGACATCACGAAGAAAGGCTAAAAAGAGAGAATGATATGATTGTCAGGACACGAGACGAAAACAAACCATTCACTGTCATGGACTATTTGTCAGGCAAGGTGAAGTTCGGGGTGAGCAGCAAGTCACTCCGGGCGCACCTTGCAGACAGAGGTCTTGCCCCCGACACGGAGTATGCCGGTTGCGACAAGGACGTGTTGCGTCTATGCTATGCCGACGTGCTGAAATGGCTTGTTCTTGGTCCGAGCAAGGTCAACAACACTTCCGATACAGACAACGGCTGGAGCCATTCAGGAGGCGGTTATGAGCTGACAGACGCAGACATCTCCGCTTTGAAAGCCGAAGCCAACGCCATCTATGAAGAGCTTGAGCCCGAGTCTGTGTTGAAGAAGAAAAGCAGCTTCAAGATGGTAAGCCACGGAGTGAAGCGTGCCAATGTGGATCCTTGCGGCTGTCCGTTGCCGAGGATAATAAGATAGGAGGGAAATACGATGCACGACTGCGACATAGAGAACGACAGATATCCTCACGATGTGGAGATAGTAAGAGTGTTGTCCGGCAAGGGCAGTGACGATAATCCTTTCGCCGATGACGACGCACCGTTGACAGACGCCGAAGAAATTCTCTATACCGGTATCGGCAGAGTATATACCGACACTACGACCGTCGGCAACAACAGAGTTGACGAGAACAAGAGGAAGGCGAGTATTCCCGTGCGGTTTGACGAATGGGGCGAGGAAGATTTCCCGTTGGACGGAGATTTGATACGCTGCACAATAGGGAACCACAAGGAAGAAGGCATCGTAAAGGACTGCGAGGGCGACAATGACAGGACCGTGGTGTACTGGAGTTTGAGGAGAGTATAAGTATTCGGAGGACAGAAAATGGCAGTATTAAAACAGGTACACGGCAACTTTTCAGACCAGCTTTTCAAGAGGATGTTCAGGAATGTGCAGGAGTTCACGAAAGAGCAGATGCTCCAGAATATGTTCTATATGGCTTGCGATATGCTGAGTACGGCATACGAGATACACGATTTTATCTCAGTGACCGGAAACCTCATCAACTCATTCGCTGTAGGAATATACTACAAGGGCGAGTTGCAGCAGATTGTCGGAGCCGCCAATATGGGGATTCCCGATGCAAAAAGGCGAAGCTTGGCAAAAGGGCAGAAATACCCCATTTCCAAGTGGTACGATGCCGTAGAGCCCTACGCCGGTACGAGCAAGGAGCCTGTATTCGTCGGAGAAGTCGGCGGAGGTAACGTTTCGGGTAGAGAAGCAGCGATAAACAAGCTAAAGTCCACCCATCCATGGAAACGAGACACATACGCCGTAATCATGGTTGCACCGATGGTATATGCCGACTGGATACAGAGTATGTACGGACACGATGTACTGACCGGAGTAAGAGATGCGATGCCCATACTCACAAAGACGCTATACATATGATGACAATAGATACTATATACAAGGACATCGGCAAAGCGATGAAGGGGATTTGCGATATGATATACGCAAAGAACCGCCCGAAGAGCGTAGACAAGCGTCCTTCAAGTTATATCGTGGTAAGACTGCCTTCCGGTATCTTCAACCAGGAGATAGGGTACGACGGAGCCTACAACGACTACACCACGACGGCGCAGATAGAAGTATATGTAAGAAACAAGGTGTCAAGGAGCAATGCCAACGGTTTCGACATCGACGCCACAAGCGACAAGGTGTCGCAAGTGCTGAAGCGTTTCCCTATCGACACAGAGAATCTTACCGTAGTGCGTCCGATAGTGACCATGCAAGCCGATGATGGAGACGGTTTCGATGTGACAATCATACAAGGACAACTGAGAACAAAATAAATAATTTACCAACAGCAAAAACATTAAAGATATGGCAGCAAAGACAAAAGAAGAGTTGAAAACCGTATTCAACGACGTGTGTGACCTGTACTTCCAGAAAGCCCTTCTGGATTTATCCCAGACTACAATCGCTCTTGCACCGGAACTTAATCTTCCGGTAACGGTAGACTCACTAAAAATCACCCAGGACGCTCCGACCATCAACCACTACAAGGTAATCGGTCTGGATGCCGACTGGACCTCAAGTGCCACCGCCGGTGACATGTCAGTAGAGTTGACAGTACCAACTGTTGACAAGGAAGTATTGAAGATGCTTTTCGGTGACGATGCAGTAGCCGAGATTACCAAGGTAACTGTCAGCACCGGCGACACCAATGTAGACAACGGAGAGCTCGGCTATGAGGGTTACTCATGGGAAGGCAAGAAGTACAAGGTAGAAGGAAGCTTTGTCCTTGTGAACTCAACCAAGGACAGACTGTTCGTTGTGACGAACCTCGCCCTGTACGGCACCATTCTGTACGACAACTCAAGCACCGAGCCAATAGCGTTCAAGCTGACAGGTTCCGTTGAGGGAGCAGGCAAGAAGAGCTTCATGTATTTAAAAAAAAAGACCGCGTAACGGAGACGCAGACGCAGTCGAAGGCAAGTGAAACGACCACAAAGGCAAAGTCTTCTACAATAGCCAAAGGATAAGAAAAGGGGCGGCAGGCATAAAAGTGTCGGTCGCCCTTTTTGGTGAGAGAGGACAGATGAGCTTTGATGATTTGATTAATTAAGACAGATAGTATTATGGCAGAAGACAAGATAGAGCAGCCCGATGTGCAGCTACAGATGGTCCTCGACAGTGTGTTGGCAGAAGAGCCGACAGATGTGACGTTCAGAGGGAAGAGGCACAGTATCGGTTGGTTAAAGAAAGGAGCCATGCGTAAGTTCTCGCATATCTGCATGAAAGAGAAGAACGACAGCAAGAGGAATGCGAAGATATGTGTGGTGGTATTATTGAACAACTTTTGGAAGATAAAGCTGTTCTACTGGGCTTGGTGGCGCTGGTTGTACTACGTGTGCGACCTTGACGATGTGGAAGTGTTGAGAGTAGTTGATGTAGCTAAAAAAAAAATACCATCGACAGCATCCTCGCTGCTTACCATATTAGCGACCGGGATGACAGATCTGATGATGACGATGACGAAGAAGGAAGTAAGTGCTATCCAAGCAGAACAAGCTGGGGCGCAGCCTACTCGTTAGGGGAGAAGTTCCCGTATCTTCTTGAGCGCAAGTTCGGTGTAAGAGCCTATGACTACTGGTGGGGTTACAGCAGTGCGCAGATAGACCTGATGATAGCAGACCAGCCTTTGGTTGTATATCCGAAGAGCGGCAGCAGGAAGATGACGAAGGCGAGAGCCGAGGCTGCATACAAGAAATGGAAGGAGAGGAAAGAGAAGGAAGGCGGTGACATGTTTGTAGGCAAGAAAGTGTCGCTTGGAGATTTCCTGAAATAGCAACAACAGAAACTAAACGAAAGAAAGGAAGAAATATGGCAAGTGGAAATTTAGGGGATTTGTGGTTCAATCTTAGTGTAAAGAGTAACGTAAGACAGGATTTAAACGTTATTGGTGAGTTGCTGCAAGGACTTGACCTTAAATCTGCGCAAACAAGAAAAGGTCTTGAAGGTATTTTCGGTACGTTCAACAAAGAGCATACAAAAGAAATAGCCGAGGACTTCAAGAATATAGCCGCACAAATGAACATACAGCAAGAAGAGGCTGTAAAGTTGAGTGCGAGACTGAGAGAATTAGCAAAATTAAAAGCAGATATTATAGAGCGTGACAGACAGTCGTCGGAACACGGCGCATTTGTTGCGATGCAGAACGAGTCACAGCAGGCACAGGCACTTGCGCAACGTTACGCGGAACTTGCAAGGCTAAAAGAGAGTATTCTTGCAAGGGATAAGGAAATGGAGGCTCATGGGGCCTTTATCTCTCTGGCAAACGAATCCGAACAAGCACAGGCACTTGCGCAACGTTACACAGAGCTTGCGAAATTGAAAGAAAGCATTCTCGCGAGAGACAAGGAAATGGGGGCTCACGGAGCATTTGTTGCCTTGGTGAACGAATCACAGCAGGCACAGGCACTTGCACAGAGAGAGAGGGAATTACTCCAACTCAAAGAGGCGATTATCCGAAGGAATGACGAGATGATCGCAGCAGAAAACAGACTTGCCGAAGCGACACGAAGAACGAACCAGGCACGACAGGAAGCCGTTGCTCATACAAGACAGCAGGCAGAAGCCTTGGTTAAACTCCGTGTACAGGAGCTTGAAGCGCAAAGAAGACAAATACAAGGTTTGTTCGGACAAGGCAAAAACATATTGTCTACAGAAGAATTGGCACATCTGCGCTCTGCGTTCTCTCAGGTTACACAGGAGCTGAATACATTGCGTACCGCGATGAACAACCTCAGCAGTTATTCTGCGAAGGAATTGTTCTCTATGGGCAGAATGACGAGCGACTTCGCTCCGCTTATCAGCAGTATGCGTGCGGTGGTAAACGAGAAGCGTGAAGCCGTCCGATTAGAGGAGAAGCACCGTCAGGAGATAGCGGCAACGGCAGCGAGAGTGCGTGGCGATTTGGTTAGTGCCTTTGAGCAGGCCCGGAAGTCTGCGAGCGGTGTAAACTCCACCGTGCAGGATTTGAAGAACCTCTTTCTGCAAGGTGGTTTGGTGTATGGGGCTCAGCAGTTTGCAAACAGCATCATACAGACAGGTGGTGAAATAGTTCAGCAGCATATAGCGTTGCGTTCCATCATCGGAGATGCGGCGAAAGCGGATGAGCTGTTTAAACAAACACAGGAACTCGCCTTGCAGTCACCATTCAAGTTTGGCGAGTTAAACCGCGACGTGAAACAACTTGCAGCCTTTGGTGTGGAAGCAAACGAACTCTACGAAACGACAAAGAGACTTGCAGATATATCTTCTGGACTTGGAGTCAGCTTTGAACGATTAGGCTTAGCCTACGGACAGGTTAAAGCCCGTTCATGGCTTGACGGAAAGGAGTTAAGACAATTCGCTTATGCAGGATTACCACTATTAAAGAGTATTGCAGAACTCTATAATTCCACAGCAAAGAATGGCAGAACGGACTATACCGAGGGTGACATCAAGAAGATGATTAGCCAGAGAGAAGTGTCGTTTGATGACGTAAAACAAGTGTTGTGGGGTTTGACCGACGAGGGTGGTAAGTTCTACAATATGCAGTTTGTATTGTCTGATACCCTGCTTGGAAAGTGGAATAAGCTTATTGATGCTTGGGACATTATGCTCGGCCGCTTTGCAGAGGGTAAGAATGTTATAGGAGGCACGTTCAAGCTTATCATAGACGGTGTTACAAGTCTTGTTTTGATGATAGACAAGTTTAGTCTGGCATTGCTTGCGTTTGGTGGTATGCTCGCTTTAAGGAAAGGAGCTGGAGCAATAGCCGCCAAGACAGGTATTACAAGTGAGCTTACAGCTTTGCGGGCAGCACAGCAGTTGGAGTTGCGCCGATATATGGTAGAGCAGAACAGACTTGTACTTGAAGGTCAAATAACAAGAGAGCAGGCGACACAAAACATTATGAACCGTGGTTATTTGCTTGCTGACACCCAAACCAAGATGAATGCAATGGAAAAACTTGCCATAGAAGGAAAGTTAAGCCTGTTGCAGATGCAGAAAGCTGTTAGAGAAGGTCTTATTTCAAAAGAGCTGATAAGACAGCTTGAAATAATGGGACTTATCAGCGCAAAGCAGTCAGAGCTGATAACGAAAGAAGACAGATGGGCAAGAATACGACTTGCTGCAAATCAAGGCATGGGAAAACTTGGCGGTTTCTTTTCCGGTTGGAATCTTGCAACCCTTGGAGTAACGATAGGTATGGCAATGTATTCCGCATATAGCTCGTTCAAGGAAAAAATCAAGCAGGAGTCAGACCAAATTAATGAAAATGCGAAGAGTAATTTCAAGGCATTGTCGGAAACCTTGTCGGAAGTCAGCCCGAAAGCTGATTACGGAGGTGATTTGCAAGCACAAGTAGACAAGATGAAGGAAGTTCTTGAACAGAGCGGACTTTATACAGATACTATAAAGGAACAGATAGATAATTGTAACGACCTCAGCAAGGAATATGACATACTCAAACAGAAAATCATAGAAGCAAAAGAAGCAAGCGGGAGCGACAGTAAATTTGCCGACGCTTATGCCGAAGCGAAAGCTGCGACTGGAGCGCCGTGGTATATCCCCGACCTTTTCGACAAGAATATAGACGAGAATACAGACGATATGGCTAAAGCCTATACAAGTCTACAACTAAAAATGGAAAAATTCGGCGATACGACAAAAGCGTCAATGGACAAAGCCGCGACAGCAATTTTAGGAGCGAAATCAGCAGGAATGACCCTTGAAGAGAAGTTGTCAGCTTTGTATTATTTGGGAGCCGATGGCGGCGACCAATGGTATCGTTTTGTTGAGACGGTGGGAAGAGGAAATAAAGAGCTAAAAGACGATCTTAGCAACCTTGGTTCCGATTTGGACGATTTTGGATATTCTTTTGGTAAAATAACCAATGACGATATACCAAAATATTTAGAGTACATGAGGAAGAAGATGGGTCTGAGCCAGTCTAAATTCGCAGAATGGTGCAGGAAAAATCCTGTTCTGTTCAAGTCCATGCTCGACCAAATGCTTTCTGAGGCAAATAAAAAGGTACCGGGACTTGTTGCAAGATTACAGCAAATCGCTCGCTCTTGGTACAATTTAGCCACGGCAACACCTAAACCAAGCAACATAGGACCGAAAGTATGGAAGAATCCTTTGAAAGTTGGAACTGTAGAAAGGACAACCTTTGACAAGCTCTACAAGAACGGGAAGCTGTCTGGCGGCAAGGGTGGTTTTTGGCAAAAGGAAATGGCGGAGTTCATTAAATCGTTGAATAATGGCAAAAGCTCCGGTTGGTACGACTTCGGTGAAGCAGTAAGGAAAAAGTATAGAGACGTAAGGAATGAAAATGATTCTGCAAAAAGTGCAGGACAGGCGCAACCCATGTATCGTCAGCAGAAAATGCTTGAAGCCATAGCCGCACAAAACGGTATAAACCTCGATGTGGGGAAGAATAAGGTTACAGGAAATTTCGGCAAGGACAAGAACGGCAGACAGGAAGACAAGGAACTGGAAGCATTGAGAAACAAAATATCCCTATACAAGACCTACTATACAGAGCTACAGAAATACAGAAAACTGTATGGCAAGGGAGCCGAGGAAGTACTAAAGGGGAGCAAAGACTTCGCTCCTGTATACGGATACAATTTGCCGAACCTTAGTGATTACGGACAGAGCGTGAGAACCCTTGTGGACAGGCTTCCGAAGACCACTGCCGACAGAAAGGCATTTGCAGACAAGGCCATCTCTGACATATCAAGTAAGGACAGATCTTTAGAAGAGAAGAATATTGACGACGTAAACTCCGCATTGAGAGAGAAGTTGAGCCTGCTGTCTGAGGAGTACGACACATACAAGAAGCTGTATGAGCTGACTGGAGACAGGAACAGTTCCATGCGGTTAGCCTTCGGCGGCAAGGTGCAGAGCGAGACGATGAAAGAATACCTCGCCAACGAGATGAAGAAAGCCCTGCCCGAAGCCAACAAGAGAAGTGGACAAAAGTATACGGCAGACGAGGTGTTGGCTATGAGTGAGGCAGACTTCAAGGCGACCTACGGCGAGAAAAGCGAGAAAGTAAGCGAGATATTCTACAAGTACCGTGACGAGCTGAAGAAAGTGCAGAAGGAGACCATCGACCTCATGACCCGTCTTGTGCAGGAGAACGCCACCATCGACCAGCAGATAGCCGACCTCGACCGCAACCATGAGAGAAACGTGGCACTCATCAACGGAGACAAGAACATGTCTTCGGAGTTCAAGGCACGCGCCCTTGCAGGAGAAGACAAGAGCTACAACGACAAGCGCAGCAGTCTACGCTTCGAGCAGTTCAAACAGAGCACCGACTGGGTGAAAGTGTTCGATGATCTTGACAGAGTCTCCAACGAGACCATCAGCGACATGATAAAGGACATAGACAAGTTCTCCAAGGAAGGCAATCTCAGTGTGGAAGTCGTGAAGCAGTTGCGTGAAGCCCTTTCCAAGCTGCGCAAGGAAAACATGGAGCGCAACCCCTTCGATGTCCTCATGAACACCACAAGCCAGGCAAACGCCATCGGGAACTTCCTGAAAGACAAGAACAACAAGACAGACAAGGACGGCAAGTATACCGTCAGCGAGGCGCAAGGCAAGAAGATGGGCCTAAACGCAGGCAAATATACAAAGGCGGACCTTGAGGGAGAGCAGCGCGGCAAGTACAGCGACTTCACCAAGACAATCGGCGTGATAACCCAGAAGTTCAAGGCTTTGGAAGCCGCCATGAAGCCAATCGCCACCCTGTTTGACAACTTGGGCGTCGGCGGCAGTGGGCTGAAAGAAGTCTTTGATGCGGCAGGCAACGCACTCAGTGCGGCAAGCAACATGTCGGGAGCCATGGACACCCTGTCACAGCTAACCGGCGACGGTACGTCAGGCTTGAGCGGCATGCTTGCCGGTGCAGGGCCATACGCGGCGGCAGCGGCGGCAGGCATCAGTATGATAAACAGCATAGCCGCGAAGCATGACGAAGCCTTGCAGAAAGAGATAGAAGCCAGCAAGGAACGTCAGAAAGAGATGGAAAACCTCTCGAAGAACGTGCAGTGGGAGATAGACAACATCCTCGGCGGTGTGTACAACTTCACGTCCGACAAGATGAAGGACAAGTTCCAGCAGGTCCTCGACAAGTACAACAGTACAAACGAATTTAACAAGCACTTCGAGAAGCATCCCTCGTTGCAGCAGAAGAACTACTCGGACAAAACTGCGGAAGCCGTAAAAGAGTCCATAGCGAACCCTGATTCAGCTTTCGCAGCACAGCGAGCCGCCCTTATGGTGCAGCGGGACGAGTTGGAAAAGCAGTTGAAAGCCGAGGAAGGCAAAAAGAAAAGCAGCAGCAGTGCCATTGCCGACTACAAGCAGCAGATAACCGAGCTCAACCAGGAGATAGACGCCTTTACCGACGAGTGGGCGAAGAAGATATACGACATAGACCTCAAGAGTTGGGCGAAGGAGTTTACCGACGTCATCGTTGACGCCTGGGCGAAAGGCGAGGATGCCGTAGACGCATACAAGGACAAAGTAAAAGAGGTAATGAACAGCCTTGCGAAGAACATCATAGCACAGAGTGTCCTTGAGATAGCCTTCGATCCGGTACAGAAGATGCTGCGCGATAAATTGCAGAAAAATGAAGGCAAGCTCAAAACGACAGACATTGCGGAGATAGGCAAAGAGCTGGATACCGCATTGGGAAACAGCGTAGACAATGTGACAGGGCTGCTTGACGAGCTGAAGAAAAAAGGCTGGGACCTGTCGGAAAATGGCAGTCTGAGCGTATCGAACTCCATCAAGGGCGTGACGGAAGAAACCGCAGATCTGTTGGCAAGTTACATCAACGCCATAAGACTTGACGTGAGTGTGAACAGAGCCAACATAGAACAGATGGTAGAGGCCGTGAAGAAGATACCGAACCTTACCGTCATAGCGCAGTCGCAGCTGACACAGCTCAACACGTTGGTAAGCCTTGCGCAGTCAAGAAACGAAAAGCTTGACATGATGTATGACTGGATGAAGGCAACCACAAACGGAACCAAGAAGATAAGCGTGGCGTAGAAAAGCGATTTTAGGGAAATTGGGAGGGTGGGAGGACAACAATAAAATGTAATAAATATGCAATCATATTGCATATTTATACAATAATCATTATCTTTGTGAATAAATAAACTGAATTTATGGAATATTACAAGATATATATGCAGAAAGAAGCAGGAAGTTCGCCGGTTATGGAAACCATAGCGGACTTCCGCATGTACTGTATGGATATACCCTTTACGATGGCAAGCAAGAGCAAGGCTCTCACGGAGCGCAGTTGGGCAGGCGAAGACGGCAAGGACGTGTATGTGCCGAATACCCTGCCGATGGAAGCCTATTCCATGAAGGTGAAATTCGGTTTCAAGGGCGAGAAATTCGCTGCGAACAATATTCTGAAAAAGCTGTTGGACTACCTCCGGGGGAAAGACGGCAAAGGCGTGTATCTGAAGATGTACTGCGACTATACGCAGATAGGCAGACAGCACGTCCGTTTCGACAACATTTCCGATGATGCCACCCTGATAAGGAACGGCAGCGACGGAGACATACTGATAGTGACTGTGACGTTTAACGTGGACGACCCCGCGACAGACATCAATGCGACAAAGGATCTTGACGGGAGTATAATATCATTAGACTAATATGGGCAAGTGGCAGATATACAGGAAAGACGGCAGCAAGCTGACCGATGCGTCAGGCAAGGAAGTCGTGACCCGCACGTTGGAGTATACCGGCGAGTGGATGGGAGCCTGCAACATAAGCGTAGATATAGAGAGTGACAGCCCGATAGAGCTGAAGACCGGCGACTACATAGACTACAGGGACGAGCGGTTTGAGATAAACTACGACCCGGGCAAGGTAAAGAGTGCTCCAAGAGGAGTGCAGGGTGACGGTTTTAAGTACAGCGGCGTTATCTTCAACGGTTACGCCGACGAACTTGTGCGTTCCGAATTTAGCGACATCGTGTTGAACGACAACGAGCTGCACTATACCAGTCTGCCGAAGTTCGTTTTCTACGTGAGCAGTCTTGACGATATAGCCGACAGGCTGCAAGCCAACATGGACGACCAGTACGGCAAGGGAACATGGCATTTCTACACAAGGAACAAGAAGAAGAGCCAGGGCAGAGGTTGCGACACCGCCACATGGGAGAAAGTCTACGGCGACGGCATAGCCGACAACGAGATAGCCGAGAGCACCAGTCTGTCAATATCGTCGCAGACCTGCTGGGATGTATTGGGGCTTGTGAACAGCAAGTTTGACGTGAACTTCGTGGTACGCGGCAGGAACGTGTATATCGGCACAGCAGGCGTTGATGCCAGTCATGTATTCAGATACGGGAAAGACAACGGACTGTACGAGATAGAAGAAGCCACCGATTCCTCGCAGGCTGTCATAACAAGACTCCGGGCTTACGGCAACACCACCAACATGCCGGTGCGCTACTATGCCGAGATGAACAAGAAGTGCCGTGCAAAGATAAGCCGGATACTGATAAAGTTTGCAGGTGACGACCCGTATTTCCAAATGGACATAGACCTTGCGTATGACAAAGGGCTGTTCATCGACAAGACAGACGACGGCAATTACAAAATAAAGATAAGGATAGACAACGCCGAAGTATACTGCGAGATAAGAGAAAGCAGCTACGAGAAAAGCAGTACAATCAACTGCGGTTCGAAAGGCGGCAACACGGCAGAAGCCATAAGAGCCTTTATAGAGAAAATCGACGAGGGCGTGACGCTGTACATCACGGAAGGCATAAGGATGTCCAAGGTCCCCGACAGCAACCTTGAATACACCAACAACCTTCCCAACAACATGGCGATAAGTACGCTTATGCTCCCCGGCTTCCCGAACGAATCATTGCAGGCCTGGTGGGACAGGCAGGACACCCAGAAGAAGGCATGGCTGAATCCGACAGGCAAGGGAATACGGTTCTCTGAAGACAAATACAGACCATATGTAGAATCCGTCAATGCAGACGAGATAGGCATAAGACCAGCCTCCGTGTTCTTCGACAATGACAATGACAAGGAAGGACTGAAAGACATCTTCCCAACCTTCGAGGGGATGACCGTCAACGGAGAGAGGATAGACGTAGTAGACACCGGTACGGAAGGCGTAGTGACCGACAACGGAGTATTCAAGGACGGAGACACCAAACCCGACGCCACCATATACCTAAGTTCCGCCATAGACTTTGACTTGCATGCTCTCGCCACGGACAGTTTCGAGGTATATATGGCGGACGGCATGTGCGGCGGCAGAAGCTTCAAGGTAGATGCCTGTGCCAAAGACACGGACGGCAGATGGAAGCTGCGCCTGCAACGCGCCAAAGACAGCAGTCTTGAGCTATATTTCCCGTATGGAGACTTCCCGATAAGGAAAGGCGACCACGTGAAGCTTATCGGTATCGACATGCCATCCTCGTATGTAGAACATGCTTCCGAAGAACTGTTGCGCTATGCCATAGCCAAGCTCTTCGACAACGACTATACGAGGAAGACCTATACCCCGAAGGTAGACGAAATATTCATGGCTCGCCAGCACGACAGGGCAGAGGCAGACAAAACGAGGAAAGAGAAATCTCTGTATCTGACGCTGAAGGAAGGCGACATCATGCACTTTGAGGATAGTGACCTCGGCATAGACAAGAGAGTGACGATAAACACCTTGTCTATAAAAGAAAAAGACGGCAAGATACCGACCTACGAAGTAACCTTGAAAGAAGAAAAGGAAGTAGGCACGATACAGAAGATACAGAATCAGATATCGTCAATCGTGAGCGGCAGCTACGGAGCCGGAGGCTTCAGTCGTTCACAGATAGAGAACATGGTCAAGAATATAGCCGACGATCTCTATCTGTCAAAGCTGAATCCCGATACGGCGCGCGGAGTGATAACCTTCCTCAGAGGACTGAAGATAAACAGCAGTTACAGGATAGACGAGAACGGCAACGCCACACTCGGCAGTCTGAAGATAGGCGACCACGGCATTGACGAGAACGGAAATGCCATATTGGGCAAGGTGGTGGCAGAGCTGATGTCGAGATTCAAGGGCGGTGCGGAGTTCGGCGAGTTCATACAGGGCGTACTGTACGGCACTGGCGGCAGGGTGGACGAGAGAGGCAATGCCGAATTTGAAAGCATCACTTCGCGAAGCTCTATCATTGCCAAGGAGCTTATCGTCAACAGACAGCAGGCGGTGGAGAGCGACTTCATGTTCACGGAGAGCGGCAGCGTGGAAAGCGTTACCGTAGTGCCGCCTGCAACAGAGGGTGACAACACCACCTACGACCTGAAACTAAAGAAGAGATGGGACAATGACTTTACGGCATTCCATGAGCAGGACTGCATAAGGGCAAGCATCAATACACTGCTCGAAGACGGCAAATACTACGACATGTGGTTCAGGGTGCTCAGCGTGAATACTCTGACGAACACCATCAGCGTGGTGATGTATCCCGACGATGAAGTGCCGAGCGGCAAGAACTATCCTCCTTGCGAGTTAGCAAGACTGATTCGCTGGGGTAATCCCGTTGATGAGAAACGGCAGAGCTGTTGGTATATCTCTTCCGAGATAGGTCTGTTTGTGTGGCTGGACCATGTGACAAAGCCTATAATAGACAAGACAAACTATTCCGTAGCCATAGGTAAGCTGCCCGACGCCTTGTCGTTCGTATTCCAGGACTTTCCCCAAGCAGACAGGCGCGACGGAGCGTTCTACGCAAAATGGCTTGCGGTGCAGAACATTATCAATGTTGACTACGAGGGCAACGTGCAGCAGAATGTCGTGGACAGGGGAATGTGGAGCCTTGCCACGGCGCAGGGCGACAAGCCGTACCGTGCTACAGCCACCGAGGTGCATGATGTGTGGCGCAACGGATGCAAATGGCGGTGCATCTCCGACAAGACTACGGAAGAACCGAAGTATGCAAGCACGGGATGGGCGTTCCTTGAAGGCAATCCTGAGTTTACCTGTCGCATATATGGTGCCGACCAAACTTTTGATGCGGATGCTATAAACACGAGGGACGACAACGGCAACTATCCCGTGTTTACCACCCTCTCGGTAAGAGGCTACCTCTATAACGAGGACGTGACAGACCATATCCTTGCAAAGAACGTGGTATGGACGAGAGATACAGGCAATGCAAACGAAGACAACATCTGGGCGGTGTCACATGCAAACGCAGGATTCTCGGTGCCTCTGACATGGGAAGACTTGGGCAAGAATGCCGAGGAGCGCCTTTCATGCTCCTTCAAGGTGGAGGTTGCCATCATCGACGAGACCGTAAATGCCCGGAGCGGCGAAGAGAAGACGATAAAGAAGGCATCTGACGAGACAGAGATTTAATCATTATAAATATACATTTTATGAGAATCGCAAAAAAAAGAAGATTAGGGATTGTCTATACTCCGCTCGACGTGAGCGTGGACATCATTCCTTATGGCGGCACGGTAGACAGGCAAGTCTATAATAGTGCCACGGGCGGCTTCTATCCCGACTACGAGGATGGACCGCTATGTCTGTTCCCGGTATACCGTGCCGTAAACAGCCGTGACGTGAACGGCAGCGGTGAGGATGTGAATATCAACAGCAGCGACAACTTTACTTTCGCTTGGTACGAGATGGTCTATAACAAGACCTCTAACAAGTATGTAAAGGGCGATGCTATCGTGAACGGCAAGAACGGCTACGAGATTGTAAGTAACTCTGCCGACGGGCTGACAAGGGGTATGCTACTCGTCAACAAGAACAGTTCGGTACAGAATCCCATCCGACTGCAATTCGAGGGACGGTATGTTGACCCACAGTCGGGACAGGTGTACAACTACGTCGCACAGAAGACCATCCTCTGTGACGACATGGAAGAGACTGTTCCAGTATTACATATATCGCCTACCGTATCGGTGTGGAATCCTGTCACAGAGGCTTCTACCGTGACATTCGAGGCTCTGCTGACAGACGGTAGCGGAGACATCACCAATGCCAAGAACACGAAGTTCGAATGGTACAGAAAGGTGAATGTGCAGGGCACATCCTACGACCTACAGCTCATCGACGGCTCGCATATCGAAGACGTGGACGTGGTGTCTTTGTCTACGAAAAAAGCTGTCGTGGACGGTGTGGAGACCGACGTACAGGGCAGCACGCTAACGATAGACAGAAACCTTATAGGCGACATGGAGATGTATGTGTGCAAGGCTATGAGAAGGACAGCCCTGAAATCTTCAGACACATTCGGCGAGCGTGACCCCTACGCCGAATTGGCGGCAAAGCGCACGATGCCGGACTATAAGGCTCGCATACTCGGCGTGAGCAACGCTTCCGACCCCGACCAGGAGTATATCAACCCTCGCTGCGTGGTGGAAGTGGACGGCAAGACGTTGACGGACGAGGAGATAAACAAGCATTTCACTGTTAGCTGGACAGTGAGGAAGCCTGACGAGACCGTTGACAAGGTGGTATCCAACGAGATAAACCCCGAGATACCTTTCTCGGCAGGAATGGTAGTCGGGCTCGGCGTTGAAGACAAGGGAGCGCAGAAGCTTCTCACGGATGGCGACAGCTATGTTGCCACCGATGACGGAAAATTAGTATATACAAACTAAAAAAATAAGAATCATGACACAGTTTCCACGAATCAAAGTGACCACGAAGGTTGCAAAACTATTCGCCAATCTTGCGTTAAGAAACAAGACAAAGGACGGCAACTACATTATTTGGATGACCGACATCAACAGCGTGCCGGGCTTGACGCTTGCCGACAGGGTAAGTTATGTGGGCGGTGCCCTGCTTTCGCCTATGGAAGCAAAGGCAGAGCGCAACGGTACGGCAAATCCTCCTGCCGCGGTGTACACTCCTGTCTATCTTGACAAGGACGCAGAAGCAGAGGCAAGCTCTACAAAGACAACAGAGACAGCGGAGGGGACTACAGATGATAATTCCGGCAATACGGAGACCGCAGAGCCTGTAGTGCCGGTTACACCGCCTGTGATACCTGACGAGAACATGTCGCACATGCCGACAGACGAGGCAGAGAACCAGGAAGTACAGACAGAAGATACAGCAGACAACAAAAAAGGAAAGGAGTAGAATATGGACAAAGCGAGTTACATTGTAGAAGTACAATACACCAAACAAGGCGGAACATACTCCGCTATGCTCGTTTCCGATTATGGAGACATATACCAGCAGTATACAAGTTACGACCCGAACACCAAGCAGGCAACAGGCATTTCGCCTTCGTTCGAGACAAATCCGCCGACGGTGGAGTTAGCGATATTCAGCTCAAAGAAGTCGGGTAGCGAGATTTACCCAAGTAAAGGCAGTGTGGCATGGCGTGTGGCAAACACCCTGCTGACCTTTAATGACAAGGGCATCTCCACCAACACCTTCAATGGTGAAACGGGACATTTCCAACTCATTGATGCGGATGCCACAGCACAGCGCAGGGCAGGACTGAAGATAATAAAAAACGTTGTTGTGGCTTCACAAGCTACACCGTTCAATATCATGGCGACTGCCACCATTGCCAACGGCATGAGCAGCGCAAGCGTATCGGCAAGTACCAATGTGGGCATCAAGCTTGCGTCGGTAGGTGCGTCAGTAGTGAACATACGAGCCACGAACGGCGGTCTTGTGAGTGCGAGTGACCCGACCTATGCGTCAACGGTATTGACAGCAGAGGTGAGTGCGGCTGAGGGTTCGCCAATTACATCAGGATTCAAATACCAATGGTACGCGAACAACAACGAGACCGGCGTGATGGAGATTCTGACAGGCAAGACCTCACAGACATTGACCGTAACTCCGTCCGACATCAATCAGTCGAGGATGTACAAGGTTGTGGTGACTGGAGCATCGGGAGAGAATGTAGGCTGGGACACACAGCTCGTAAAAGACATCTCCGACCCTCTGCGCATAGAACCCCACCCTACCCCAGAGGACGAGCAGATTATAGAGGGCGACCCCACACATGCACAAGTAAAATGGGTGCCTGTAGTAATGATGAACGACACCGTTATTCCTGACAGCAAGGTGGAGTGGAAGTTCGTCATCTACGACCCCGAGGGAACCACCGTATACGACACCCCGATTACCGACAAAGAGCAGTTTGTAGTAACCGAGGAGATTGTGTCCAATGTGGGCAATGTACAGGTGGCTATAACGGCAACAGTAACGCTTTAAGATTTGAAGAAATATGGCAGGAGCACAATATGTAACAATAGTAAACTATCTGCGCAAGGGCAAGGACGGCAAGGATGGCGAAGATGGGGTTGTCGTAAGGATTACCCCTGACACTCTTGTGTTCGCTACTGACGACAACGGAGAGATTAAAAGCTCCTCGCTGTCGCAGAAGGCGCAGATAAAGGTATTCAAGGGCAGCGAGGACATTACAGCCTCCTGCACTTTTGCCGACAAGAACGCCGTGTTCGTGAACTGCCAGGGCTATGTGTCGAAAAGTGTCGTCGGCGGCAGCGCCGTGGGACTGGTACAGTTTTCTGCCATCAACACGGCAGCGGCCGTTGACGGGCACAAGATTCCGAGTACGGCAGGATATGCAAACATCTCCATCCCCTGCACACTCGACGGCAAGACGTATACGGCACAGGTGAAGTTCACGGTTGACGGCGGCTCCTTCTGGGGCGGCTTGTCTTCTACGAGCAAGGGGCTTGTGGCGAGCTATACGAGCATAAGCGGCAGAGTGGACAGTGCGGAAGGGGAGATAGACACCCTCAACGCCGCCAATGGCGCCCTGACGAAGAAAGTCGGCACGTTGGAAGTGACTTCCGACAGGATTAGTGCGAAGGTCAATCAGACGGAGGTGAGGGACAGGAATCTTATTCCTAACTCCTATGTGAACCAGGGCAGCGGCATCTACGGCTTCTGCAAGCGCAAGGTGCGCTTAGAGAAGGGCAAGAGCTATGCCATGAGCATCTGGGGACGGATTGACGCTACCCTCTCTGCCCGTGGTGGCAGCATGAGAGCCTACGTCTACAAGAAAGACAGCAGCGGAACATGGACGTATACGCAGTATGTGGACCTTACGTCTACTACCGACAGCAAGGCAGAGACGAAATGGACACATGCCGGAGCGACAGGAGAATATCAGTTTGCCGTGTTCCCCTACCCTCGCAAGGATGACGGCGGCGGCAAGTGTTTCCTGCAATGTGCGCAGATAGAGAAGATAGAGGATGCGGCGAACGGCTACGGCACAGCATGGTCGGCAAACAAAGATGACGCTGTTGCTCTCGGTAATATCCTGCCTGACATCCGCAGTAATGCGTGGACCTTCGGCAACGGCGCAGCGATAGCTCCCGATAAGTCGGAGATTGACGGACGTTCGCTCGATGTGGTCGTGGGTGTTTCATCCTCATCGGCAGACCTTGACGTGATGGGTTTGGGCAAAGTGCTGACGCTCGGCAAAGGCTCTGTCTATACGATGAGCTTCTGGGCGCAGGGCAGAGGTTCGTTCAACTCCTACCTCTATAACGACAGCAGCAACGGCTGTTCGTGGGCGGAGCGTGACGACGGCGGCTGGTCGGAGTACATCGACGGTGCTGTTCTGCCCGACAGGATGCTATCAAACGAATGGAAGAGATATAGCGTGACGTTCAGCGTAGATACCGATGTCGCAGTGGGCTTTATTCCCGTGCGGCTGAGGAAGAGCAGTATGATTGCGATAGCAGGGCTGAAGCTCGAACCCTACGGCAGGGCGACGGAATACACCAACAGGGCTATCACGTCAGAGGAGATGTTAGCGACAGGAATCGACATTTTCAACCGGAAAGTCATCGTGACGGCAGATAAGTTCGAGGTGAGAAACAACCTTGGCAAGACGACCGCAAAGGTGAATGCTGACGGTGTGTTCGAGACGAACGATATTGTCTGCAACGGTGGCACTTTCAAGAATATCTATTCCACAGGCGGCACGTTTGTCGATATTACTGCCGTCAGCGGCACATATAAGAATATCAATGTGACGGGCAGTTCGTGGATTAACGGCGGTAAGTTCTGCGGTGAACGGCAGAAGGACGGCACAATACTCGGTGGTTTTGAGGTCGGAAGTAACGGACTTACGTATAACATCCCTGAAGATTGGCTTGGCACTTCCAAGGGCGAAGCGAGCAATATCCATATTTTCGCAGACGGAGGCAATCTGAGCAGCAAGATTGGCGTGATCCGCGACAACAACTTCCTTATGGGAGCGGAGTTCAAGGTGAACTATGCGAGGACCGATATACCATGGGGTACATACAACGTGGCGGCATGGCTGGAGGCTTCGGGTAGTACAAAAGGAAGAAACTATGCCTTTATGGGTGTCGGACATGGTGTCTTGCGAGGCATGATAGAGGGTATTTCCTTTGCGCCCATTACGCACAATACGAAGCAGTTCGGGTGTGTGGACTTGAATACCTATGGCAACCGTTGGCTGTTTGTCTGCCCGAAGGAGGATGTGTTCGCGGTGCTACCCCAACGTAACGATGTGGCAGAATTTATCGCAAACGCCGACCACACATGGTGCTTGAGGGTACAGGTGATATGTAGCCCTGTATCGCCGCACAATGTGAAGATTTGCGGTCGGCAGACGAGTGGGGCGTATAATACAACACAGATTCCGCAACTGTACAACAAGAGCTCCGTGAAGACAGACGGACTATATTGCAACGCTGGCAATATAATAGACATTCTGCTTGTGTGGGACGGCACGGAATACTACGCCCTGCACATGGCAAATACCAAATAAAACAGAATAATTAACTTTTAAAACAAAACAATATGGCAATCAAGACAACATCACTGACCGAGTGGTTGGCAGCCAACCCGACGGTAGTAAGCAACGCTATCAAGGACGATTTCCTGAAGATAGCAAAGAACGACATGGTGGATTTGATGAACAAGAACCTTACGGCTCTTGGCGACGGAGTTTATATCGGTAAGATGCAAAAAGAGGAATGGGGTTCTTACTCGCGAATTGAGCCGTGGAATACTACGAACATCGGTATAGCACAGGCTGATGCCGATGCCATTGTAATCCAGTATGGCGGCTACCGACTCGGTATCGCCCTCGACGAAGCGACAAGACAGTGGGGAAGTTCCACTACGGTACAGGTGAACAGCGACCAGGACCTGAACTCCTATGACGGCAAGGCTCGCACGGCGGCGATAATGGCGAATGCGGCATTCTCTGCCGACAGTCCCGACACTTACGCCGTGGCGTATGCCTACGCATACTCGAAGGGACATACTGGAGACCCAGGCGGCGACAGCACCATTGCGGCAAAATCGTGGTGGCTACCTACGATGGGCGACCTCGCCCTGATACACGACCACTTTAACACCATCAACCTTGCCATTGCACGCATCAATGCGGCAGGCAAGCAGCGAGCGACACCACTTAGTCGAGTGCGCTACTGGTCGTGTGTTGAGAGTGGAGCTTCGTACGCGAGGTATCTGTACTTCGACCTCGGCAATCGCGGTTACAATAGCCGCAGTAGCCAGTTTCGGGTGCGTCCGGTTACAGCATGGTAGCCAATTTATCAATTCATCAATTTATCAATTTTAATTTTTCTCTACATTCATCCCGACCTTGTGTCGGGATGCCTTAATGACAAGACAATACAATGGGACTGGCAAGGGACACTCAGATATACAAGGCGACGTACGAGCTGACAAGCAAGCTGATTAGCTGGAAGGCTAACTTTCAGAGGATGTACCGATACGACCTCGGCGAGAAGATAACGAAAACGGCATTGGAGCTGTTTGAATATATTCAGCTCTATAATATCGCAACGTCGCTCGAAAGCCGATACAGGCACGTTCTCGGCTTCACGGTGAAGTATGAGCTGTTGGGTACCCTGCTACGTCTCTGCTTTGAACGCAAGCTCTTCGACATGAAGAAGCAAGCGGATATTTGTCGTCTCATGACCTACATCGGAAGACAGGCTACAGCTATGAGAAAATCATCGAGACCCGTTGCGGTCGGTGATAGAAAGCAAGAGTTCCGTCCGGCTACGGCTAACGGAAGAAGCGATTCTCATTTGAATAATGGTCCTGCTACTGTCAGTCCACGGCAGCATTCGTAAGCTGTCGGGAACCAGTTAAGAATAAGGTAATGCAGGAAAATCGAGCGAACTACTGGTCGTGTGTTGAGAATGGAGCTTCGAACGCGAGGAATCTGAACTTCGACAACGGCAATCGCGGCAACAATAGCCGCAGTAACCAGTTTCGGGTGCGTCCGGTTACAGCACTAACACGAGAAAAGCGATAACATACAGATATGGTTGAAGCAGAAGAACTACTAAAGGCTCATTACAACTGTATAAAGGGGAAGGCAGACTCGCCCGACGCTATACAGTTTAACATCAGTCTGTTTGACAATATAACAGGTCTGACCGAGGACATAAGCAACATTTGCTACAAGCCTCTGCCTTCCATATCGTTCGTTGTTATCAAGCCTGTCCTCCGGGAGGTCTTTGCGGCAAACTACCGCGACAGAGCCATACACCACTATATCATGCTGCGCCTGGAGCCGCTATACGAAAAGGTGTTCAATGCGAGGACATATAATTGCAGAAAAGGTAAAGGACAGCTCTACGGCGTTATGCAGCTGAAGGAAGACATCAGGCAATGCTCCGAGAACTTCACGAAACCGTGTTGGTATCTGAAATGCGACATGAAGGGCTTCTTCATGAGCATACCGAGAAAAACTCTCGCCGAGAAGGTGGACCGCTTCATCGTAGAACATTACGAGGGCAGCGACATGGAAGTCTTGCGTTATCTCTCCATGGCGACGATAATGAACGACCCTCTTGACGGATGTCGAAGGAAATCGCCGAGGGAGCTGATAGAGAAAGTGCCGGTGGGGAAGTCGTTGGAGACTTCAAAACCCGGACACGGAGTGCCTATCGGCAATCTGACGAGTCAGCACAATGCCAACTTCTGGCTGTCGGACTTTGACTGGATGCTGGAGCGGACGTTAGGGTTTCCCTTCCACGGCAGATATGTGGATGACTTCATCATCGTGCATAACAGCAAGGAGGCATTGCTTGCCAGTATACCGAAGATAAGGGAATACCTGTGCGGTCTTGGCATCACACTCCATCCACGCAAGATTATGGTGCAGGATGCGTACAAGGGTGTGAAATTCACGGGTATGGTGGTGAAGAGGGGCAGGGTGTATATCGGCAACCGCACGGTGGCGAAACTGTTTGACCTCGTACACTATATCAACAGCCGGACTTCTGACTGCGACGTGAAGGACATAAGGCATTTCGTATGCTCCCTCAACAGCTATCTCGGCATCATGTCGCATTGCAACAGTTATGCCATACGGCGACGGGCAGTATCTTCGCTCAATGATGATTTCTACAGGTACGTCTACGTGAAGGGTCGGTTCAGGAGCGTAAGGCTGAAGAAGCGGTACAGGGAGGGCGAAGCGGCAAAGAGGTTGTTAAGGAATAAGAGAAACATAGAGAAAGTGCTGTACGAGTATGATACTATTGAGTGACATCGTGGATGACTGTCTTGACCATGGCTGCGTAATCGAGATATGGAGCGACAAGGACGGTCTGCACACGGTGGTTAGCAACAGGGAGAATTTTTGAGTATTAATCAATTTAAATTTACGGAATCATGAAGAAAGAAACGAGAAGGAACATAATGGGCATGGCGGTATACTTCTGTATTGCCGTGCTTTTCGGCGGCGGCTTCGGTCTGCTGGCGATGGTGATACACGAGGACAACGACCGCTGCCATTACTACCGCGGTGAGTGGAACAAAGGCGATTTGACGAGAGGATGCCTCGCCGTGGCGGTGGGGTGCGTAGTGAGAGCAGTGATAGAGAGAGGAGGTGTGGCATGGATTTAGTAATTCAGATATTAACCCTCCTTGTCAGCAGCGGAATCGTCGGGCAGCTTCTATATTATAATTCTCGCAAGAGAAAGGAGGCAGCTTCAGCCCAAAAAGATGAGGACGCAAACGCTATGGCTTACGCTCAAGAATGGAAAAAGCTGTACGACCATGAACACGAAGAGCACATGGATGAACGTCAGAAATTAAATACAAAGATAGATTCTTTGTATGATGATTTGACAAAACAGAGGACACAAATCAGGCAGTTGAAGGATGATAAGAACAATCTCCTGATGAGAACCCATGAGCTGGAGTGGAACGAGTGCAAGATAAACGGCTGTTTAAAGAGGAAGCCACCAAGAGACTACGGTGCAAAAGAGACTGATTAATAATAAAAAAAGGAATTGAAATGAGAAAGATTGAAAGGATATTCGTGCATTGCACGGCAAGCCCCCAGTCGTGGGGAGTGAAAGAACTGTGGGCAGAGTTCAGGCAGAAGGGCTGGAAGAGTCCAGGTTATCACTATGTGGTGACGAAGGATGGAGCAGTGCATCAGATGCTTGCCATAGAGGAGGTGAGCAATGGAGTGAAGGGCTACAACAGCACGGCGATAAACATAGCATATGTGGGCGGCATATACAAGGCGAACAATACGTTCGGCAAGGTTGTATGGAAGCCAACGGACAACAGGACTGCTGAGCAGAGGATGTCGTTGCGAAAGCTGCTGACGATACTGAAGAAGAAATATCCGGATGCGAAAATAATGGGACACAGAAGCATCTGGGGAGAGGACAAGCCCGACAGATGGAAGAAGAGCTGTCCCTGCTTCAATGCTGTGGAGGAATACAAGAACATAAAGGTGTAGGCTTATGGATGATTTCAATATAGACGATATACTGCGGAAGCTGTTGGCTGCGTTCCTGGCATCTATTATTACGGTGGCGATATGTGGCATTATCGGTGCGCTGACGGGATGCAGAAGCGTAAGATACGTTACTGTGCCTGAATATCACACGGAATACAAGACAAAGACCGATTCTTTCGTAAAGAGGGATTCGGTATGGGTGAAGGATTCCGTGTTGCTATGGATGCAGGGAGATACGGTATACAAGGAGCGTTGGCACATGAAATACAACGACAGGTATGTGTACCGCAACAAGACGGATACGGTGATGAAGACCGACTCCGTGAGAGTGCCATATCCGATAGAGAAGAAGCTCGGCAAATGGGAGCAGACGAAAATTGAATATTTCACGCCTTTAGTTTGTCTGAGTGGAATAATATTCGTATCTTTGTTGTGGTTAATAAAGCGTCGCATGTCATGAATACGTTACAGATGATACGGGCGTTGCTTGCGGAGCTTATAGACCGCATAGACAGCGGACGGTGCTCTACGACAGAGGAGCAGAACGAGAAATTTTTGAACTGTCTGATGATGTTTGTCGGGGACGGCGAGGAACGCTACAACAAGACCGAAGCGATAAAATACCTCGGAATGTCGAGGAGTAAGTTTGATGGTCTGCGTCGTGACGGTGTATTACCTTACGGACGGAAGAAGGTCGGCGAGGTAAGCCGCTACTGGACAAAGAAGGAGCTTGACGCTTACATTAAGGAAAACGGAGGATAGATTTTTTTTCATAATTATTGGATTTGGGTTATAGTCATTTTTTTAAGGTTAAAAGATTGTGGAACCGCTGGGCTGTGAAGCTTGGCGGTTTTTTGTTGTTAGGGAAGTAAGCAGGAGTTTACCATTTTTGGTAAGGTTATGCTGTAGGGAAAAACCGTTGTATCTTTGCGACAAGTTCAATAATGAACGAAACCAACACAAAAACTTTTTATTATGGAAGCAGAGAAAATAATCTGTTGCGATGGAGCACGGAACAATGATGCTCTCGCATGGGCGGCAATGGCAAACAGAGGGAACGACCCTATGGCTATGGCGGCAATGATGAACGGAGGAATGAACAGCCAGTGGAACAATCCGTTAAGATTTAAGTTAGTCGAATAATGTTAATTCCGAAAAATTTTCGTACCTTTGCATACGTTAAATATAATAAGGTATGGAAAAAGAAACTTGGAAATACATAGATGGTACAAGAAACCACTATGCTGTGAGTAATAAAGGTAGAGTTAGAAAAGACGAAAACATCTGTAAAGTAGGACAAAGTAAGACAGGCTATTGTCAAGTGTCCATCGGTTTTATATTTGGAAGACGAGTGCTTAAAGTGCATAGACTTGTTGCAGCTTACTTCCTTAATATTCCAGATGATTATGAGAATTTGCAGATTAACCATATAGATGGTAACAAGTCTAATAACAAAGCCTCGAACCTTGAATGGTGTACTCCAAAAGAAAACCAAGAGCACAGAATAAGTATCTTGGGAAAGCACATGAGAGGTTCAAAGAATCCTATGTATGGAGTAAGTGGCGAGAAATCTCCTGTATTTAAGGGTTATATCTTACAACTTGACCATAATGGTAACATTGTAGGAAGATATGCAGGTAGTGGTGAAGCAGCAAAAGCAGTAAAAGGCACTCCAAGCAATGTACTACGAGTTATCAATAAGGACAGAACTTATCACGGTTTCAAGTGGGTTCGGGAATAACTTAATAAGCGGATTTAAAACCTTGTGAATTGCTGGAAACTCCTAACGTAAAGACGAGGACAATCAGCAGCCAAGCCTACAATAGTAGGAAGGTTCAACGACTATCGAAAGCATAGGTTTAACAGACCGAAGAAGCGAGTAGAGTAGCTGTCAAGTGACAGCGAAGTGCAAGGGCTACAAAAGTAGTGTGATATAGTCTGACCTCTATGGAAACATAGAGAGAATACGCGGAAACGGTGTGTTCGTAACATAAGTGTTATTTATCTTGTATGGATGATGTTTGCAAATCGGTTCTTCGGCGAGAATGGGCTGAACGGGCAGAACGCTCAGAATGTTGAGATGCAGAACCAGTTGCAGGCTATCCGTTCGCAGATGCAGGACAATCAGAACACGAATGCCCTCATGGATGCGATAAAGGGAAACGGATGCAACATCCAGCAGCTCGCAGGGCAGCTCAACTGTGACTTCAACACCCTTAATGGTGCTATCTGTGACGTAAGGCAGGGTATAAGCACATTGTCGGGACAGGTCGGTTACTCGGCAGAGAGAGTAATCAACGCCGTAAACTTGGGCGACATGAACCTCATTCAGCAGTTGAAGGACTGTTGCTGCCAGACACAGCAGAACATCATCAAGATGGGTTATGAGAACCAGTTGGGACAGAAGGACATCGTGAATCAGATGCAGCAAGGCTTCTCCTACACCAATACCGGTATAGAGAGATCGGCAGCAAACCTCGGGTTCCAGATGAGCCAGATGGCTTGCGACCTGAAGACGAACGCCAACAGCAACACTCAGAGGATCATCGACACTCTGAACTGCCACTGGAACCAAGACTTGCAGCAGAAGTACAATGATGCAAGGTTGGAGCTGTCGCAGCAGAAGCAGAACGCTACGCTGATAGCGGCATTGGGAACCAAGGCCACCGCTACGACATGAATGAAGGAAGAGTCTCTGCCTACGGAAAAGGAATCCGAGCAGAGGCCCTTCCGTTTTGTTTCACGTAAGAGGAAAGGGAAGAAGATATGACATTCAAGGATATGAAACAGGGATACCCTGTGTATATGCTGCACAAGGGTGACGAGATGAGAGTGGGGACAGGCAAGGTAGTTACGACTACCGCGCCGAGATTCCCACAACAGTACAGCGGACAGGCACTTGCCATGGTGGTGGACGTGACGATAGAAGAAGACGGAACGAACAAGACGTACACCATGCCTGCGGATTCATCGGTGGTGAGTGCCGGGAAGACAGTATTGTCGGTAGACAGAGAAGGCATCCTTCGTGATGTGGAAGCGATGAAAGCCGAGAGCGAGGATGCACTTGCTTCGATGGAGAAGCACCGCATTAGGGTTGAGAACTGCGAGAAGATACTGACAGAGTGGAACCCTGCGCTTGCGGAGAAGAAGAAGCAGGAGGAGCGGATAGGCTCTTTGGAGAACGGCATGAACGAGTTGAAAGGACTTGTGAAAACACTGGTGGATAAATTAAGTTAGGAGGATGATTATGGTTATGTATATATTATTTAACGACGTAAAAGTGTCGCATGAGCCGCATTTTTGTGAAAAAACCGCAGAAATGGCGATGAAAAGACTGCGATATGTGGACAAGGAAGGTGTGGAGCATACGGAGCCGAAGTGGACAGAGAAGATGATAGAGGAAGCGACAAAGGATTTGACGTTTCCCGAAGGCACTACGGTGTGGGACAAGTATGTGGCGTACAACTCCTTCTATGCCGATACGTGCAGGGTGTTGTCAGACGGAGAGATTCTGGAGGCAGCCTACGAGTTCTACTTCAATGACGACGATTACGGATTGGATGGAAGCAAGATATGGCACTACATGACAGCAATGGAAGGATGAATAAATATTCTTTGTATATTCTAAAAGATTGTTATTTGGTTTAAGTTTGTTTAAAACAAATAACAATCTTTTGTTTTTATGCCTATCTTTGTAAAATTATATTTAACACCAAAGCCTATGAAAAATGATAAGATGTCGCCTCTTGACCGGGGCATATTCTGGTGGTACGAATGGGCGTTGAAATACGTCCCTTTGGTTATCATGCTGTGGCATTGGTATGGCGTTTTTGATTTCCATTCCAATCCGAGAGAGATAGTAATGTGTATCAAGGAGAACGAGGCGTGTATGACATACCTGTATTGCATGACACACATATTCCCTGTGATAATGATGCTGCCTGCGAGTTATTTCTATCAGCTGTGCTGGCCGTGGAGAATACCGTTTGTATACATGATAGGCATAAATGTTGTCCGGGTATTCTACAGGTCGTGGCTTATAACGAACGAGATGTATGACGTGAATATAGTGCTGATAATATTCACATGTGTGTTATACGGATACGCCTTCGTGACGGAACAGAGCTGGAGAATAGGGCGGCTGTTCGTGAAGAAATAAAAAATCCCCACAAGGCTATGGAGGGCTTTGCGGGGATTTTTATCAGAAGAGCTTTTCTTTCTTTTTTAGTCCTTTATTGATTCTTTCTATTTCGTCGAAGAGCTCTTGCCGCATTTTCTTCAAGTTGTCTATCGTCTGCTTGTCTGCACGTGGGCATCCTTGGAGCCAGTGACGATAGTCCGGTGTTGCAAGACCTATGAGCTCAGCTTCTGCGCAGTAGTCGTTCCAGTCTACGATTTCCTGTGCAGGAGCATCCGTGTCGATGTCTGTGCGAATGTCATCAAAGTTAAAGGTGAAGCACTCGTTGCAGTCAGCTATCTCTCCTACCCTGTCTGCTATCCAGTAGAAAGAGGAGAAGCCTTGTTTCTTACAGAAGGCTTCAAGATAGTCGTTGCAAGCCTTGTCGAAGTTTTCTTTTAATTGTTTCCTGTTCATATCTTTCCTGTGCTGCCATAGCCATTATCTGTTGTCTCCGCTGCCATGAAGTTTGCCGCGTTCCTGCCGTGAGTGAAGTTTTGCATAATTCATTGATGCTATCTCTTCGAGTGTGTAACCAAGATCGTGTGATAGTGTGGCACAATACCACAGGACATCACCTATCTCCTTTGCTATTTCAATTTTCTTGTCAGCCGTAAATTGTGAGTTGTTGTCTCGCAATACCTTCTTTATTTTGTCTGAAACTTCGCCTGCCTCGCCAGTCAATCCTAATGTAGGGTATATTATCGGTTGAGGATAGACGGCTGTCTCAAGAGCAAGATTTTGGTATTCATTCATTGTCATTTCACGTTTTGTCTGTTCCATATACTTATAATTTTTTAAAACATTTGTAAATCTCCTTTTTCTCCTATTATGCCGACTACGGGGATGCCGCATGTGTCGGCAACCCTGCTTTCAATCTCGCACCCTTTTGACATGCGCCATCGGTCGGGTCTTACGATGCCGTCACATTCGAGTAACATCATCAAGTCTTGCCGTATATGTTCGGTATAAGGTGCGTTGTCGGGCAGTGCGTTTCTGAACGGATTGACAGGAATAAGACCTTGATTTATGAGCTTTTCCTCGATCCGCAGGAAGAAAAGCTTGCGTTCCTCAATGTCGTGTCCGCTGATTGGTGCGGAAATGTAAATTTTCTTTCGTGTGTTTGTTTCCATTATTCAATGTTTTTGATTTGAAATCTAATGTCCTGAATCACGTCGGTAAGTTCCTGATTAGGACCGTATTCTTTTATCAGCTCCTCCAGGAGTGTTCTTCGCTGAAGGAGCTTGGCGTAAAGTGTAGGATTCTTCATTTTTTTATTTATATTATACATCGTCATTTAAAATATGACCTTATTTTGTTCCATAACTCTTTTGGTGCGTAATGGGTAAAGATAAAGCAAAGAAGCACCAATGCCCAGACGAAAAGAATATCTTCTATATCTACTTTGCCTTTGATGATGGTATATATCTTGCCGTCATTTCCCCATATCACATCCAATATTAAAGCGTTAACCATAGACTCTTATTTTTTTAACCAAGAATGTCGTTGATTTTCTTTTCTACGAACTCGTCAGAAGAAAGCTCCTTTATAAACCCGTCAATATCCGGCAACTCTACATCAATATTGTCTTCTTGCATTTTTGATGTAAGCATACCAATTACTAATTTCGCCCAAGGACTATTAGCCATGTCCGTCAATGAATTCTTTTGAAGCTCATAAGCTTTCTTTAACTCTCCGTTATCACGGAAATATTTAAGTACTTCTGTCAATGCTGCGACAAAGTTCTTGTCAGACATCGAATTGTTCTTTGCTTCTTCCAGTTTAATCATGAGGAAGAGTAAAGATGAATGTAAAGCTGTTTCGTTCATAATTTCTTCTTTTTAGTTAAACTTATTGCCTTGATGATACGGTGGTCAATAGGAAGAGCATTCCGACATGTCTTTCTCTCATCGTAAGCACCCCATGCAAGCAGCCACTTGACATTATACCCTTTCTTTTTGTACTTCTCTTCTATATTTAAAAAAGTACATTTATGCTTCATTATCTTCTTTGCCAATCTAATCTTCATAAGCTACTTTTTTATCTGTACTTTTATCTACTACCTCTACATACTTCAATTTAGCGAATCGGTAGGAGCGATACACTGCACAAAGATTTTTCACTTTAGAAGTGAAGCACTGAATGCAGCCTGTATAATCATCAAATCCTAAGATGATATACTTATCTTCAATATACCCTGCTACGTATGCGCCAATATCCTTTCCTTTATAAAGAACTCGCTCACCTAGATGAGCATAGAAAAATTCCTCGTTTGTCATACGCTACTTGAATTTAATGATAAAAAACTCAGTATCAAGCCACTTGTCGGGGCATAAGCCTTTCTTAGGTTTGCCGATGGTGATACTCACAATCTCCTTTTCGATACGTGGACTATCCTTGCGGTAGCCGTTGATAAAGAGGACGTGAGTATATTGTTTTAACACAATTCTCTGTGCGTCAATATATTTTTTAAGTAAATCCGTTCGCCCTGCTAAAGCCGAGGCAAGATTTCGCACATCAACAATATTGCTGTTGTCTTGAAATAATCGTGCTATCCAATACGGCTTTACCTCCCGATACTCTTCTTTTTTCTTGTCATCAGCAATCATGTCAAACCATTGCTTGCTGATGGTGAGGGTCAATATTTTCTTCTTCATCCTTACACCTCCTCCCAGTCTGTTGCAAGAATATCATCCAAGGAGAAGAAATGCCAATAATGTGGTACAACATGGGTGAATGATTCTATGGAATTTTGTTGGTACAAGATGGATATTTCTTTATACTTGTTTATATACAAACTAAAATAACAGCCGTTTCTTCTCACTTTCTTTCCTTCCTTCATTCTTCTCATAGACTCCGCGAAGTCAAATGTTTCCTTCTTCATTTCTTCTATCTTTTTTAAGCATCATACGCTATAATTGTTTTAATTTATTAATTATTCCAGCAAAACGTGGCATATTTTTGGAGTGCTCACTTATAAGATACTCTTTCGTCATTAAGTCGTATATCCAGCGTAGAATCGCTGCATCCTCGTGAAATTCGTTAATATCTTGTTCGTCTAAAATTATTCGTTTCTCCATACGTTACTTCTTTTTTTTGTTCTTATTCTAATATTAAACTCCCAAAGCAGAAAGCCTACATTAATTTCATAAACACCATTATAAGGCTTCCATACGATTAAACCTGGAATGAAATAAAAGCACCAATCGTATTTGGTTATAAGATATTTGAGATTAAAACTTATCTTCTTCATACGCTACTTCTCCTTATCAAACTTTGACATCAATACAACGATTCTTTTGTATCTTGACACAAATATTCCAAAAGGAACACCTGCACTATTTGCCCCATTAAGGATTTTGCAATCAAGCCTCTTCAATCGATCATTCCATACCACCTCAAAAACACTTCCTGTTTCAAGGTTGGATATGATGTCGCCAGTATAAATCTCCTTCCCGTTCATATCCTTTTCGCCCGAGAACTGACAGACGGTAGAAGGGTCAACGTCAGTTATACCATCTTTTATATGGTCTCCTCCTATACATACCCTATTTCCAATACGTACTAAGTCACCCTCAAACCATTTTCCTGAATTGAGTTGCTTTGCCTTGAACTTGATATTTTCTATTTTCATAAGCTATTTATATAAAATTACTACTCTTTTACTCTTTATGGGAGAATTCTCTGCTTTTAAGATAGCTTCCTCGGCTTTATCAACCGAAGGAAACAAATACTCTGGGCAAAGGTTATATGCACCATAATCCCAATAATGGATAAGTCCAAATAACAATGAATGTCTCTTATCTACACGATAAGCACGGATTGGATTACCACAAGGGTCGTAATGTATGCCTTTAACAGCCTTGCTTTCACGATACATATCTACTATCCTATAGGTTGCCATAATTATTCCTTTCCTCTACGATTTTTTTAATGCAATACTATAGTGCAAAATGCTATCAATAGTACTAATAATTGTCCTGCTTCCATATTACTTGCTTTTTAGTTCTTCAAATGTTACTCCACACCCTTTTGTTAACTGACTTATGTCTTTTAATACTTCCATAGTTATTCCTCCACTTTTACACCAAACGGAACTCCGTCGGCAAAGGTGTATCCTTCGAATAATTCATTATAATCAGTTGGTCTATTATTAAGACCAACTGTAGCAAAGAAATCACCTACAGCTTTGAGAATAAAATATTTTCCAGAAGTTTTCAACCTCACCCATCCAAACGGTGAATGTTTTTGCATTTCTTGCCAACATTCTTCTACATCGTTGAATGGGCGATACTTAGGTTCTGGCTTGATGCGGAAGCTATTGGGGTCTTCTGCAATTGTTTCAATTGGCAAACCGTCCCTTTCTGTTAAATCAACCCATTCGCCTTTCTCGTTTATAATTTGAATAACTTTATCTTCCGCAAAGGCAGAGATGATATTCATGTTCTTTTTAACGTTTTCTCTTGTCATAATTAATCCTCCAATAAATTAAAATCAGCAACATTATGATAGGAATCTCCGTTGCCATAAATGTTACATGAATAAATCTTGCCTTCCACGCAAACCTCGAAGTAGTTGTTGTCATCAAGTGTGATTTCAACATCATCTGGCAGGATATTATCCTTGAACCATTCTGCGCTATCTATGTTGTCCATTGGTTCTGAAGTGCTAAAGGACACACATTCACAATTTTTGATTTCTTCTATACTCATTGCTCAATCCTCCAATTCCTTTAAAATCATTTTTACCTGGTGGTAATTATCGCCATCCCAGCCTTCATCAAGCTCTTTGCCATCGGAAGACACGTGATGCTCATTGACGTAGTCAAGGATAGCTTCGCAAAAGAAGTCATCACTTGTTCCATCGTCGTCTTCGTCGTAGAATCCTTCGTGTCTTAGGAGCTCGACGCATTCCTTGTGTATGCAGATTGCTGACCTATACTCTGGAGTAAACTGGCGAATATATTTCTGACCTACTTCTATTTCGCAACCGCACATATAGCATCTGTGAGGTTTGCGAGCTTTACGCTCTGAATCTATAAAATCCATAATTATTGATTTTCTCTCCTCTTTGTTAAACCATTATCTTGATATTCTCTTTGATTGATGCGAGGATATTTTGAAGCTCGTGAACGTAAGCGATACTGCATAGTTCTTTGCTGCAGTAGAAAGCGGAGTACCCGTCCGATATAGGGTAGTGTTGGATTTCTACGCAACAATCTTTATTTTTGTAGGTGTGCCATTCGAAACCGCCTTCATCCACACGGTGTTCCGTTTCCTTGAAGTTGTTCTTTTCGAGGAAATCCAAAGTGACAGGGATTCCTCTAATATCATCGCACCAAGTACTATGAGATGTTTCATCTTCTTCTCTGTCGAGTTGAAGTAGAGATGCTAATCCTCTTTTGCAAAAGAAAGCCATTTCACTGTTTATACCTACGACTTCACATAGTTTGCCTTTGGGTATTATGACTTCATCACTACTTACTTTCACGAAATTTCCTATTCTTAGGTCTTCTGGGCTAATCATATTCGTTTATTTTTTATCGCTGTCACCAAAATAATAATGGATTGGAGTCTTTATGAGAGCCTTTCACTCATTAACGGTCTTCGATGTGTACTAAATGCTTGATGCCTTTTCCACATAAGAGTGCTCTGAGGTGAATTGTCAAGCGGTAATTGATATTTTACGGCTACACCTAATGCCAACCAATCTAATTCGAGCACGACTTCTTCATTATTATCTTAATTTTCTCCAAGGAGAGGAGGGTTAGTTACTCATCTACAACCTCCCAATCTTCCGCAAATATATCAGATGAAGAAGGAACCCAAGAGTCTGCTCTTCCATCTGGATTGACGATAAGCATCTGATTGGTGTAGTCAATGTGAGGATTCTCACGACTCATCAAGATGTTCTTGGCAGACTGAGGGAGTGACTGCATCTTAGGAATGATGTCACCAGTAATATGAGAAGGAACCTGCTTAACGATAAACAGCCCCTTGCCATTCCAACCTTTACGTCTTACCGCAAGACCAGCCTTCAAAGCTTCTATTACCTCTCCAAAGGTCATACCTTTGACTTCATAATATGCTTTTTCAAACACATCTTTTGGAGACCAAGAATCATAAAAGCTACCGTCTGGATTTGTATACCTTACATGATAACCCTCTCTCCATTCGTGATGGTCACTGTTTTTACGTGCATAGCCAATAGACTCTGCGTCAATCTCGTTCATTGGTCTTGCTTCAACTATCTTAGTACCAATGTACTTCTTTAAATTTAAATTACATTTGTTCATATTACTTATATTTATATCCCTTGAAGGATGGTTAATCAACTAATTCTGCTCCAAGATAGTCATAAAAAGATTCATCATGACCTTCTGGAACGAAATCTTTATGCCATAAATCATAAGGGTCTGTAGCGCAGCCTCTATGGTCTATGTAAGGATAACATACAATGTGTATTCCGTCAAACACATTTTCTTTATATTTTACTTCCCATTTCATGTTTTGTCTCCTTTATAAGGATGGTTAGTTACTCTACTTCTGCTGTCTTCCAGTCTGGGTAGCCGCCCAAGTCCTTCTCTTCACCACAATTCATTTCAAGCCACTCTTGTAAACAGTCCTTTACTATTTCTCTATCTTCTGAATCATCATATGATTCAATGACAACCGTAAACTTATATTTCATATTACTACTATTTTTTTTGCCAGAAGGCGGTTAAACAATCAAATATATCAAATTAATAAATGATAATATAAAAATGACTACACCGAATATAAAAAGAATGACACCTATAGTAGCGAGCCATTTATCTTTAATCAAATACAATCCGAAAATAGCTATAAATAAGCCCCCAAACATTAACATTATTAATGCTATCGCCATATCTACACCTCCATTTATGCCCGAAGGCTGTTAAACAATCATTTTTATTAAACTGGTGGTTGCACATACTATAGCGAGCACGCCTATTGCAACGTATAAAAGCCCGACATGTATAGTCCATAAGTCTTTGCAAAGTAATATTCCGTCATAAAGGAGTTTTACACCAGCAATCATCGTACTTATAAAAAGTATCATCAAAAATATCTGCATACCTACACCTCCATTTATGCCCGAAGGCTGTTAAACAATCTTTGCCGCAATAGCAGAAACAGCTATTACGAGATATATTACGAATCCTAAAATCAGTCCTTGCATCAAATCATCTATATCTTTCATATCTACACCTCCATTTCGTGATTAAGTCCTATACCAAAGAGAAAGTGTTGCAGGTCTGAAACACAACCAATGTATTTACCAAAACCAAACCCACCAATAACAATAGACCATTTATGAGTTTCCCATTCTCGTGACACAATACTAAATTTATGCTTTGGATGTATATAATTATAATCGGAGACTTTCTCCCATCCATTCTTCTCCAGAATCTCTGAAGTAAGAGGAACTCCAGATAATCTTACTGGGCTTACGGGATGCCTTACATAAGATAATTCATAACCATTTGATGCAAGTATATCTATAATTGTATGTATTCTGTTTTCATACATAACAACATCACCGATAATATATTTCTGTTTCATACGCTTCACTTCTTATGATTACTATACTTATCCTTATCTTCATCATAAGGACATTTAAACATCAAAGGACAAATTCCACAAGGTGTAATCTGTCTTTCCTGACAATTATTTCTTAAATTATAGCCCCTTCGCTTTATAAACTGTACGTTCTTTAATTTCTTGAAAATTATATTCTTTTCATCTGAGCGTCTTTCTCTATTGCAATATCCATAAATATGCTTACTGTTTTCACAATAAAAACCATTAAAGATACAGCCTTTGCAACGATGATTCATCATATTATGATCTGTAACCTCTTGAACTTCTATCAAAAGGAGGCCATCTTTACCTTTTGGAATAATGAATCTATCGCCAACTTTAAACTCTTTCATTTTCTTTCTTTTTATAATCTAAACAGCCCTCTTCCATTGTCGGCATGATACGAAGGCCATTGTTTTCTACATCATCAATAAGTCCTTCTGATGCATGGAACGAATTGAATAATTTAGCGTGATACTTTAAACATATATTTATCTGGACTTCCTTTTCATACTCAGACTCATGCCCTGTCAGTGGATCGTAGCATACTCTTGTAATGGTCGTGAATTGTTCCGTTTGCTTATACCACTTACAGGAATAGCAAGCAGCGAGGTTGTGAGGTGATTTGCTGCAAAATCTTTCCTCATGTTTTATGCAGCCTCTTTCCGTAAGAAAGAGCTTGCCACAGTATGAGCATTGGTATGCATCTACTCTAATCATTTCTCATCTCCTTTCTTCTTAGGAACATACTCATCTAACTCATCGTTATACTCATAGCAGTCTGGGCAGTAGTGATTATCACCAATTTCTACCCATTCGGATTCCATTGCTTGCTCTCTGGCTGAACAGATGTCAGTCCAAGCTATAATGCCATCATCTTCGCCAAAAGTCTTTCCACATCTGTCACAGACTACGGAATACATTGTAACTTCCTTAATCATGATAGCCTCCCTCCTTTGGTAATAAATCATCAATATAGAGCCATCCCTTAAAATTTCTTTTAAAATCTTTAGGACTCATATCATCACATACCCATCTTTCTAGATTACGGAAATATACACATAATTCCGTACTTCCATTTTTGAACTTAACCAAACATGTAACGCAACATTCTCCTTGCTTTATGTTTGGCTTTTCGCTAGCAGGATGCCATAAATTCTTCAAAGACTCGTTGACAGCCCACTTAGCACCATATATAAATGCTGCTCTAATGAGCTTGTCACTCGTAAGCTCACCATCGTTATAATTAAATGCAGCTTCTTCTATTTTCTTATCCTCAACCATTGGCTTTTGTTATTTAGTTATTTCGATTTTCATTTTCACTTTATTCTCACACAGTTCGTTCATTCCCTGCTCTATTGTGGAGTAGAGTAGTTTTCCGAGCTGGAGACAAATATTGTCTTTGGATTCACTGTTGTCCATGTGGGTGTTTTCAAAGACTTCAAAGTATTCTTCTGCCCTTACGGTCATGCCGTTGTCGGCAGCTTCGATGGTGAATTGTTCTGTCATATTTTTAATCTTATTTTACATTTAACTTAATTAAGGTTGTATAAAACCACTTTTGTGTTAATACTTTTGACTGTAAAGCGAAACAACGCTATATTTGCAGTGCATTTTAATCAAGGAGTTATCTCCTCTCGGCGGCAAAGCCACCGCTCTCCGTCCGTTTCTCCAAAGAGAAAAGACACTGCCCTTAGTCCCGTGCTGAGGGCTTTTTCGTTGTGTGTCGGCTTCACATGACGACTTCCGTAAGCAATTCCGCTTCGGATGCAATAGCCGAGGAAGGAGGTATACTCCACTATGATTAAAATGCACAAAGAGAGCGGAGTGAAAGAGGTATATTGTCGATACATTATACGTAACGACAAACGATACTACCCCAAAAGGGCAAAATACTTTCATTTCTTCGTAAAGGCGTAATCGATGCGCTTTGACTCTTGGGGAGGTGTTCACGGGCATCTCCTTTTGTTTTGTCTTCTACACCTTGCTTTAGCAGCTCTACGTTCATGCCTATTCATAGGTATAACAGGAGTTTCAAAGCTTTCCATCATTTCATATCTACGTGTTTGAATATCATCATCTAATTGTTGATTAGATGCAATATCCTTTGCTAATCTGCTAAAATTTTCTGCATCTATATTAGCAGATATAAAGCTATTGGACTGTGGCATTTGTCTTACTTTTGTTATTCTATTTCCTGTTCTTTAAGTTTGTTAAAATCCTCCTCTGACTCACAGTCGAAGATGACTGTCGGAGTTATGTATCCAAGGGCAATATCGCACATGGATTGAAGAATTACACTGCGGTCATAGAGAATGCTGTCTATCATCTGCAGGCGTTCCTCTGACAGCCTTCCGAGTTCGTGCAGTTTGTTTGCGTTTCTGACAAGAAATAGCCGTGTCAGCTCCTCTTCATCCTTGATGTCGGATGCGTAGACAACGAAGTGCTTCTTCGTTAGCACATCCCATACTGCTTTAATTCTTTCCTTGATGTTCATAATTTTATTCCTTTTTTTTGCTTTGACAAGGCAGTGTTAATTCTACTGTCTTAATGTTAGTAATATCTTTTAATCACTACATTCCATTTATCTTTTGGGAAAACCCGACGGATAGTTTTGATACATTTATTAAGTTCATCGAGTGAGCAAAACGCATCAACCATGTCTCCTTCTTCGTTCCATTCCCATCTTTCAGTGTCTGATGCTTCCTCTTTTGTAAGAGGTCTAAGTATACTCGCCTTGAAACTCTGAAACTCGTTAGGAACTTCAATGCCATCAAGAAACCCTGCTACAGTTCTGTTTCCGCTTCTGTTTTCCACAGGAATATCAATGGTGCAATAATAATGCTGTGCCATGCCACAATAACCAACAAAAGAAGTTATACGAAACTCTACATCACGCTTCCGCTCAGTATAAATACCTTTTGTAGTGTATTGTACTCCATCAAGACTAAAGGAGAAACCTTCTCCTATTGTATTAGGAATAGGAGCTTCCATTTCTGTTATATCAGCTCCACGTTCCACTCGTATCATTTCTTTCCAATTCATGTTTTTACTTGGGATAATTACATTTATACATTACGTTACATTTATCTCTGTACCATCGTGCCTTTTTCTCAAGGCGCGACGTGTTATATCTGTAAACTTCTTTGTTATATGCAGCACAAGTGTTGCCAACAAAGAAACTCGAACACTCAAAAGACAGAAATCTATTCCATCCTTTTAACATTCCCAGTATTCCTTCATACCTTTTGCGATAATAATCCGGTTGGGATATTTTCTTTCGGAGTTTTCTTATATGTCGTGCTTTCATATGATTCTTTTTGTTTTTAGTTCTTCCCAATCGTCAGTAATTTGGTAGACCTCAAAGCTTTCTTTAAGGTCTCGTTTACGAGAGTAAATAGTCGTGCAGTATTCGTCGTACCATTTGGTTTCTTCTTCGCCGAAGGGGCAGTTCCACAGATTTCCGTATTTCTTCTCTGTTGCCTCATAGTCGCAATAACGTCCTTTGCACTTGGTGAAATTCTTGATGTCCTTCGGCTCAAAGACAACAAGGAATCTCGGAGTGACGATGCCGTTGAGCCTGCGGAAGTCTACCACCGCCTGTTCGTAGTCTCCGATACCGAAGCAGAAGCCTACGGTGGTGGATTTCTTACCTCTGTCTTTGTTCTGGTCGGTGGTGTTCGCCAGCACCTTGCCGGTCAGAAGTTCCTTTAGTTCTGTACCAGACATGAATCTGTATAACTTCATAATTCTTTGTCTTTATTCCCTCCGCATAGCGCACAAAAGATGAACGCTGCGAGGAGGGAAAGGGTTAATATTAGGATTGCCATAATCAGTCCTCCTCTGCTTTATATGGATAGGCTGTATTAGTTAGATGTTTCGTTTTCTCATTATATGGAATACATTGAGCGTAACAACCAGACACTGTCATGTAAGGGTAATCATCATCTTCTTCCTCGCTCTTGAATCCGAAAAGATTCGGCTTCCAATAATCCTGTTCACTATCCCTCACAAGAACCTTATCGAAGGGCTGAAACGTGTGACTGGGAGAATTGGCGGCTTTTATCTCTCTAAGGAGTTTGTCGATTTTCTCTTTTACTGTATGGACGCGCTTTTCGTCTTCTATCTTGGTGTATGACAGAGTGTCTTGAATACTGTATGTCGTGAGCTTTCCTGAGGTGATAATACCTTTGGTTGCCTCGAACGTTGTGTACTCGTCATCTACATACCCCTTAAATGTAAGGTATCTTGGAAGTACGCTGTCTGAGGTATTTTCAAGAATATCGCCTTCTTTCCAAGCAAATTTGGACCAGTCTTTTAAGGCTTTTGAGGGGAAAAGAGTCATTTCTGCTTGCGCTTGATTTTTGCTTTCGAATTTTCCGTCTTTTGTAAAAGACCATGTGCCACAACTGCCGGAGCCAATGTCTATTATAATTTCTCCATGAAATTCATAGATTTTAGATAAAGATACGGTGCCGAAGATAGGGGTCCACAACTTCGTACCTTTGGGCTTTTCTTTCAGTATTTCTGCGATATTTATCATAATTGTTATTTTTTTTAGTTTCTCATTAAATGAGATTTTCGTAACCTTATGCACCATGTTTGGTTGCGACTTGTTGAATTCTTTCAATAACTCTCGCTCATAGTCGCTATTGGTGTACCAACGTTTCGGGACGAGTGTGACTTCCGCCCGAATCCGACTGCCATTGTCGAAAGTGAGGATGGCTTGACGGACGAGAGGTTTTACAAATGGATTTCTCATGTTCTTTTCTTTTCAGATATTTGATTACAGTCCTCTTATTCCTATTGATGGTTTCCCGTGCGGCTTCTTCAAGAGAAGAGTTGTTGGCGATTTGCTGTTCCAGACACCGGCATGCGAGACTGAAATTCTTGTCTCGGCACATTCGGTCTTCAAGATCGCAGCCGACAACCATCTGTACAAGCTCTTTCCATTTGTCGCGGACAGGCTTGAGATAGAAGTCAGCACATTCCTTGCGGATATTGCACCCTATAATATTCTGCTGCGCCATGAAGAAGCCGTCGAACACATTGACGGCAACAATAAGACAAGAGTAAGCCGAAACGACATAAGACAAAACCTCCCGGTGTGGGTGCTGTTCTTTCGTCAGAAACTGTAGGGCGGAGAGGCGAACCATTTCAACATGTTTCTTTATTGTGTCTTGGAAATTGTCGGCAAGATCCATGTATAGCTTCTCCGCTTTGTCATCGAGAAAGGTTGTACGGAGTCTTGCCTGATATGCGTCGTAGATACGGTTTGCATCGTTTGCGGTCTTCTTGACTTTCTGCCTGTAGAGCGGAGATTTCTTCAGGTGGTTCATTGCGTCGAACACGGCGAACCCTGCGGTATCGTTGGCGATGTATATGATACAGCTGAAAGAATCAATGGCTTTCTTGTATTTCTCCGTCATATCGAGGATTCTTGTTCTTCTCATTCTCTGTACGAGCTCTTCGGCACCATCGTTGTAGACATTAATCTGCGTTGACATATCTCACCTCCGCTTTAGCTTCGTTTACCATTTGCAGCGTATCAATCTTCTGCTGCAACTCGTAGTTGCGCTTGCTTGTCGCGTCACGTTCGGAGCGTGCCTTGCCGACAAAGAAGAAGCACAGGATGACAGATATTAGGACTGTCGTCACCAAGAATGCCCACGGGTAGCGACGGACAGCATGGTCCGTCAGTCTGCCGATGGAGCGGAAGATAAGCACGAAGCCTTTCAGCAGGCAGAAGAGCCCCTTCTTCAGTTCGGCTTTGGGTGTGAATGTAATTGTCTGTTCGGTCATAGATGTTTAAAATTTTCTGTTTCTAACTTCAAAGAACCCCATATCCGCACATTTCTGGAATACGGCTTCGTCCCCTTCGCTAATGGTTGCCACGCTTACTCCGTTTACCGTTATCGGAGTGAGACGGAAGCGTTGTTTCAGTCTTTTCAGATAGTAGGGATGCGGAAGACGGCGGAAGTATATTTCTTTTTTCATTTATCTTTCTCAGTTCTTTGCGTGCCAGGCGGTATGCGTTGGCGACGCGTGTGCCTTGTCTGCTTACGTCGGGATAGTGGAGCCCATCGAGGAGCGTTGCCACATGGCGCAAGAAGCTTTCTGTCAATTCTTTTCTGCCCATAGCCATGCGTTATAAAGGGCGTCTATCGCCTGCGGGTAGCGTGACAGGTCAACACCGGATGTTACATTGTATGCAAGCTGTAGGATCCATCGGCAGTCTTCGGGGACCGGCGAATAGAGCTTTCGCCTGTATCTTATCACCTTGACACGCAAGGCGATGAACCGGGCGTATTCGTATTCCGAGTGCGCCTTACGAGAGTAGTAGTGCAGATAGAAGTCGCACTCTTCGGGCGAGAGTGCGAGACGGAGCAGTTCTGTTTCTGTCATCATAGGTATTTTTTGTTTCTTTGTATTTCGTGCTGCATGCGCTGCACTGCGATATGTTCATCCGAGGACGGAATATAGATGCCTGCCTTTTCGGATGCAAATTTGAGGAAGCGGTCTATGGCTATTGTCATCTCCTCCTTGGATAGCTCGCTTGAGGAGCGAAGGAAAGTCCTTTCCCTGCCGAGGATGCTGTCGTGGCGTGTGCGCAGGAAGAGGTCACGGTTGCATTCTGTCTTAAAATAGGCATCCTTGACCTCTTGTAGCGGCAGCCCCACCTGTAGGGCGAAGAATCCGAGACAGGCATGAAGATAGCTGTTCTGCGAGAGAGACCGCTGCTTCTTTTCCGTGAGCTCCACCACCGTGCCTTTGTCCGCAAGGAACTTGGCGCGGGTGATGAACTGCTCACGTTCAAGAGAGTCTGACAAGTTGTATTCCATGTTTCTTTGCCACGTCGGTTATCATTGTCATTGTCTGCTTGAGTCAGAAGGGGAGGTTGTCGTTCTGCGGAGCCTGTGGCGGTTGTGCCTGTGGCTGCTGTGGAGCTTGCTGCTGAGCCGTAGCCTGCTGCATTTGTGCGAACGGATCGACAAATGCCGACTGTTGCGGAGCCGGTTGCATTGCCTGTGCAGCGTTAGGGCGCTCCACTTTCCATGCGCGGACGTCGTTGAAATACCTTCCGTTGTACTCCCGGGCATTGATGTCAAAGTATACCTTCAGTTCCTCGCCCAAACGGATATTGAACTCTTTTATCTTTTCTTCGCCGAGGACGTTGAAGCAGACTGTCCTGGGGTACTGCCGCATAGCATCCTGTACGGCATATTCCTGTGCGGCCCATGCTTTGCCTGCACTTGATGTTCCCTGGCGTTTCTCGCCCATCCAGATTACTTTTCCTGTAAATTCCATTCTTTGTAAGTTTTAAAATATTTCATTAGTTTTCTTGATTCAGCCCAATCGAGAAACATCCCGAGCAGGAATCTTATATCTTCCTCCATGCGCTCATAGCGGTAGCATGTGATGCTTGGCTCGTAGCGTTTGAGCGGCAGTCCGCGAACGTCGTAGCCGTGTTTTTCCAGTTTGTAGCCCTCGAACTGGAAGAGGTCGAAGTGGAAGGTGTCTGCCCCGAAGATGTCGAGATAGAACCTCCACTGGCAGGAGTTGACATATTCACTGTCACGGATGGGGGAGTATTTCGTCTTGATGTCGCGAATCTCGCACCCGTCAATCATATCCGCTTGCCCCGTCACGATAGCTTCGCCGTAATTCTTGAACTGCCGAATCTCATGGAAGGCTTGCGGATGCTCGTTACGGTAGTCGAGGGCGACCTTGCACTGGTCGATGTCGAGAGTGACGGGAAACCCGTCAATGTCGAAGGTGCGCCCTGCGGGTACCGGCTCTGTCTGTTCCTTGCCGTAGTAGAGGAACCTGCGTTCCCCTGCCCCAGCTTTGGTACATTCGGGTTTTCCGCTCTCCACAATGGAATGAAAGGCTGTTCCGATACGAGTCTGACAGTTCCCTGTAAACTCCTGCGTGATGCCGTCGATGACGGACTGCTCGGTAATCTCGTAGTTGTCGTGTTCGGACTGCTGAATAAATCTGCGGAAGCTCTCTATCGTGGTGACACGGATGACCGGAATATCATTTCTCATTGTTCTTCTTCGTTTTGGCTGCTTTCCCCTCGGCAGGTTTGGTAAACTTACCTTCGGCGTAAGTGAAGCCCTTAGATGAAAGGTTTTCCTTGATTTCAGCGAAGAACGGCTGCTTCATTACCTGTGGCAGTTCTACGCATTTCTTCATCAGCTCGTCGGCGGTCTTGTTGTCGGAGACCTTGTCAAGCTCCGCACGGAGTTCTTCAAGCAGGGCGTTCGCCTTGCGCTGGGCTTCGGACTTGTTTACCAATGCCTTCTTTACTGACTTGATTAAGTCGGCGAAGAATGTAGGATATTTAGGGTCTGTAGGTTCAGGTATCTCTGTTGGCTTGAACTGCGCAACATTCTTTCCTGTAATAGTGTCTGATGGTTCCCACAGGATTGTTCTCTTGCCGTTTATGACTGTAATATATCCGACCTGGTCGGATATTCTCAGCAGCAATTCCTTTGACTGTCCAATACAATCGGGGGAGTGTTTTACAATATCACCTTCTGTGGTCTCCTTGTCGTGCGCAACAAACACGATGTCTACGCCAAAGTTTCTCAGGGAGTTTACGAACTCCTTGAAAAGAACACCTATTTCTCCGTATCTTTTCAGCGAGTTTGTTTTCAGCTTGTAGTTTTGGCTGATTACATAGTCGCTCAGAAAATCCTCGCTTACAGATCTGACGGTATCAACAATTACCGTCTTGTATTCTTTCATTCCCGGAATTTCCGATGCAATATCATTCCAATTTTGTGCTACAAGGGTATCAACTCTATTTGTGGCACGGGAAGCTCCTCTATCGCAATCAATAAGGAGAGGTTTGTTACTTGTGTTCGCCGTGGATGTCTTTCCCGAACCAGGGATCCCGTAAAGTGTTATGATAACCGGTCGTTCCGGCATAACATCGTCTTTTTTAATTATTGCCATTATTTTGAAATTTTATAATTATACATTGCATTGTAAACAACATCGTTGATAAGCCCCTTCCTGTAATAATCTTCGGCAACTTCCTTGATGTATTTTTCTTTTTCTCTTTTATATGCGGAAAAGGCTTCCTCTTCCGTATTGAATACTCCGATATGCCTTGTTTTTTTCTGTCGAGTCTTGAAAGCTGGGCTATATATTTACCAAGTCTCGCATTGTAAATAACCCCCTTTAAACATTTGCCATGAGTTTTATTGTTTTCCTTGACGAATAAGGCGTTTATTCTTGGCGGAACAAAAAGACAGGTGATAGGGCTGTAAATTTTATTTCCTTTGAACAAAATGTCTTTATCAATTTGATAGCCTTCGATGTAATTATGTTCAAACCAATATTTGAAATTGCTAAAAGTCTTCCACTCTTCGCATATTTCACATCCTTCATAGCCCTTGAATCTTCCGGCTTTTTTATCACTAACCGTAGGATAACAGCGTTTTAAAATTCCTGCCCAATGCGTGTATGCAGGAGAGTTTCTTTCACAGAGGACATCATTAATGCCAACTCCGTGGAATAAGGATTTCTGTTTTTCAAGACCGCAAAACGGACATCCCTGCCCTCTTACAACATGAGAATCGGGTCTCTGCCAAAACGGTCCATGTTCCGGGCAAATAATTTCAACATGGATTTTATTGCCTTTATATACGACATTTGAGTAATCATATTTGCTGCCATGTATCTTTTTTGCCTTTTCAATAAACTCTTCTCTTGTCGATGCCCTCGCCATTTTTTTACTTAAAGTTTATATTCATGAAAAGTTTTTGTTTCGCTTCAGGGGAGGAGACAAGGTCGGGTATGTCGGTGATCACCCTCCGTTCCTTGTCGGTCATCCTGCCAATGATGCGGATGATTTTTTTTTCGTGTAGCGTCATGAGTGAAGGAATATGTCGAGAATCTTGGTTTCGATGATTGAGGCCAGCGTATAGTCCAACATTGACTTGCCGAGGACCTTGTCGGCGTTAGTCTGGGCTGTCTGTGTAGAGTTAGCCTGAACGAGGTATACTACAGTAGAAATCTTCTCCTTGCATGTTTTCTCGTCGATGGAGAGAAATTTGACCTTCACCTTGTAGTAGCGGTCAGCGGCGGTGTCGTCAGAGAGGAAAATCTCACAGAACGGAGCCTTGCTGATGTCCATGATTTCAAACTCTCCGGACATGTATGGCTTCATCTCTTCAATGATGCGGCTCTCTGCCTCGGTGAAAGTGAAAGCGTCTACTACGAAAGCTTCCTTTACCCGTTTCTCGTTTCCGTCATCCATCATCTTGTCGTATGCGACGGTGCAGATAAAGAATTTTGCTGTCTTACATGTGATGTTCTGTTCCATAATTCTTGATTTTTTTATTGTTGATAAACGATTAAATGAAAATTCCGTTCAGGCGTGCGCCCATTCCCAGTACAGGCAGTTGCGCCCTTCGGTCTTACGTCCCTCGGGGTTGTCGCAGTCCTTGCAACGTCCCCATGCGCAGTCGTGGCATCCTCTCGGTCTCATAGCAAGTCCTCCTTGTATGCCCACTTGAGAGCGTTTACCGCCTTGATCTTCTTCTGCCAGTCGCCGTTGGCTGTGGCGTGGATGAAACGTCGGCGTATACGGGTTACTATGATGATACCCTTGTCGGGACGCTGCGGTTGCTCATCAGGAGAGTGCCATATCTCCCTCTTGCGGCTTTCGATGCCGTCGGCATACCCTTTGCAGTATGCCTTTACCGCACATTGCCGGGCGGTGCGGTTGCCGTCGTCTATCCTGTCGGCATAGGCTTCGGCTTGTGTTCTGATTTCTTCTGCTGTCATTTTCGTAGGGATTTGCCGGTAAATGTAACAAGTTTTGTCAGCCCACGGAGACGGTCCACCGTGCGTTCACCATATTTCGCGGCGAGGTCGCCGATATTCATGTTCGTCGTGACGATGAGCATGTTGCCTTTGCGCTCTGCATTGTCTACGAGTTCGTTGAATGCGTAATGTCTGTTGCCATACTCCAGATATGTGTTTTCGGTCCCGACATCATCAATGACGACTATCTTCTGTTTCATCATTTCCGACAGCCTGCGTCCGAGGTCGGTAGCGTGGCATTGAATACACATAAGCTTGTCGCAGCCGTAGTAGAGCAGAACCGGGATGATACGGCTACAGATGAGAGTTTTCCCCGTGCCGCAGTTTCCGCTTATGATAAGACCCTTGCCTTTGTTGTCGGCAAGCCAGTCGATGACGGGTCGGTATTCTTCTCGCCATACGGCTTCCTTTCCGCAGAAGTATTCCAGTCCGTTGCGGAATCTTGCGTCGGCATTAGCGACCTTGAATCTGACCGTAGTGTCGTGCGGCATGCCCGTTTCGGAGAGGCGAGCCATAGTCTCGTCAAATATTTTCTTTATTTTCTGTTCCATATTTCAAGTTTTACCATCCGTCCGTAAAGTTGGAGCTGTAGTCCATGTCTTCCTTTTGCATTATGACGCCAACTTCCATTGGCTTTCTTGCCGTATTGCAGGGCTGAGAGTAATCCTTTAGTGGGAATATTCCTGCCCAGTTGTTTGCTATCGACTGTTCTACTATTTTCCTTGCCGTCTCTGCGTTGTCGTCGGAGAGATGTTTCAACTTGTTTATGAAGCCCTTTTGCCCGAGAGGTTTGTATGATTGCTTTCTCTCCTTCTTGTATGCCATCCAAAGCTCTATAACTTCGTTCATGGCAGGGTCGGGGTCGAACGGCGAACTTTCTTTGCTTGGTTTCTTTCCGGTTTCCGGATTTTCTGAACCCCTTTTTTCTATGGGAGAAATATTTATATTTCTTCCATCTTTATTTAGGGAGTTAATATTATTATCCTGTATAGGATTAATATTATCTTCCTGTATATCTTCCTCTTTATTTATTATTACCTCTTTAATAATATTTTTATTATCTATAAGGGAAGTTGGAGAAACGGAAGCTAAATCCGTATCAGAAGCTATTTTTTTAATTAGCTTTTTGACGTGATTTTTACCGTTTTGCGCTGACGTGTATTTCCTTCTGTCTTCCGTTTTTATGTCAGCGGTCAAAATGGAAAAAAGCATATCCATTGCAGAATTCTCAAACGGCTTAACTTCTTGTAAATTAATGTATTGCAATAAAGCGTCAAGCATAATCGCTTTGTTTTCTTGCGATAATTTATCGAAGAGCTTTTTATGATATGGATACAGAATTAATTTGGGTGTCATAAGCTAAATGCTATTTTTTTATTTAGGTTTAAAAAAGCTATTGAAAAATTTAGCTTTTTAGGTTGTCCTTCAAGAATTTTATCATATCCTTTGCCAACCATTCCCCGATGAGGTATCCTCCACCGACAGCTGCTGCCGTGAGAAGGAGAGAAAGAAGAATTATCGTCATGTCTGTATGTTTTTACAATATGGTGGGCTGCTGCGGAATCGAACCGCCAACGTCTGCTATATAATGGGACTTGGTGACATTGCCCAGTTGCAGCCCGTAAAGGATCAGTCTTCACAGATTTGACCCTTATAAAAAAACAAAAAACGGTGCCGCTGCACCCTGCATACGATTAAAATTATACCAATACCCTGTGGCGGACAAGGGATTCGAACCCTTACGCCTGCTCGTCCAGAAGTCCGCCGAAAACCACCGGTCTTCGCAGATGGGTGGCTAAAGATTGTCATTGAATATATTAATGCAAAAATCAGGCTCCGCTGAACCTTTGCGCCTGCGACAGGAATCGAACCTGTTTGCTCCGAGGCCTTGCCCAGGTGTACTTTCCGTTGCGCTACACCGACCGCAGGCATGGTCGGACACTTTTTACTGCTTGCCCAAGGCGTGTCCGACGGGGCTATAATGGAAAAAGAATAGCCATCCAAAAAAAACTCCGTGTTTCGCAACAGGGAGGTTTTGTAAAAAATTAAATCAAATAATCATAATGAAAGTATAAAGTATTGAAATAAAATTCCCAAGTGGGACACCGGGGAGTCGAACCCCTTAGAGAGTAAATTACAAAGAACAACAATTTATATTAACATTATAGGCTCATGCTCTGCCTGTCTTGTTTACCTGTTCGCGGCAGACGATACGAACGTGTCCCTTCATGCCGGTCTATCCTCACGGACCGACCGGTCCTTAACTAAATCTTCCAATATAAACACAAAATCTACAAACTTATATATAGGGAGACACGGCAGGACTCGAACCTGCGACCTTTCAACCTGTTTTCAAGGGCTCTTCAGGATTTTTTTGTGAAGCCCCGCTCTTTGCCGACTGAGCTACGTGTCTCTGTGTATTTATGTGGTTAAAGCGCTTCCACTGTGCTTATACCTGTCCAGGTATGCCTCAAGTATTCCGTGTTCACTCTGCTTGCCCTACGCATAGGGCAGTTCATTTATGTTACTTGGAGATACTTATTTGAGAGGTCTTGCGTATCATGTGCGTTCCTTTCGCAGGGTCGTGGCATCCATTGACGCTCACCTGCTACTTTCTTTTACACAAGTACTATTACTGTATCAGTATTTCAAAGAACGCTTCTTGTTGGTCCACCGCCAGTCTCGCTCTGTGATGCCGGTCTTGAACCGTCCCGGTGGAAAAAATAATTTAATATTTATATAAAATGAAATATCAGCTTCTATTCTCGCGAACCGCTGCTGACTGTATTTAATTATGTTTGGTCAGGTCTTCGACAATATACTGGGAGAGATGTGCATTGATGATCGCCTGCTTTATCTCTGCCTTGGAGTAATAAAGAGGCGAGTTCCGGCACTCTCCGCTACGGTGCGGCTTTACCGCTCCTGCCTTGATGAGCTTACGGAGCTTGCCGTAGTCGGTGAAGGTGGCCTTGCACCACTTTTCCACATCCTTGAGGCGCAGCTCGTCCGATGTAGGCTCATACGCCTTGACTGCCGTCATGTAGCCTATCTGCACGAAGTCCGCCATCATTGCCCCTATTTGCTCTATTGTCATTGTCATATTTACTCCCTATTTGGTTTATGGTGAATATATTCACTATAAATTCACTATACTAGAATCGTTTTATGAAGCCGAGCTGTTCCGCTCTTTTCCTTACAAGGTTCTCGGTGTCGCTGTCAGTGGTCCACACAAGAGCTTTGTTTACTGTTCTCACGCTGCATCCACATATCCTTGCGAGCTCCGGTATTTTGCCATGTATCAATCTTATGCGTTTTTTTTCTATCATAACTATTGTTTTGTATGTTTTTATTTTGTATATTTGCACAAATAATTTTACATGTGCGCTTTTGATGCACTTTTTGCACTCATGTTCCATAGAAGAACAATGCAAAAGTACATAGAACGCATCATATAACCAAATAAAAAGCGATAAAAGTGCATACTTAATGCGTTATTTAACATAACAAAAGACAAAAAGACAATATTTAGCAATAAAACACAATATAAACAACAATAAAGGAGGAATTAATATGGAAGGAACTATCAAAGACAGATTAATGAAGGTTGCTTTTGAGAACAACTACAGTTCTCTTCGCCAGATGGCAGAAGCTTGTGGCATTAATTACGCCAATCTTGTAAGGGTCTCGAACGGCAAGAAGGGCGACAGGACGCTCAGGAAAATCGCCAACTTCTTCAAGATTTCCTACGAATGGCTGACTACAGGTTGCGGCATGGAGGATGACGAGAAGTTTAACGCCATACAGGAAGAGTGGAATGCCAAAAGAGGAATGAATGTGGAGAGTGTTGTCGGCGGCGCCGATGCTATACAGGGCGAGACGGGACGTATAATAAGGGAGACCAAGGAGGGTTCCTTGCTACATGACCTTACCGTGCTGTTCTCCGGCATAACGGATGATGCTATAAAATACAGGGGTATCAAAGGGCTTGTTGAGCTACAGAAGGAGCTCGAAATGAAGAACGAGTTGCTGGGTCAGAAAGACGAGGTTATCGCAAAACAAGACAAGGAAATAGAGTTCTATCGTGGGCTGCTTATAGACAAGAAAGGATAATTTGTTGTCCTATTGTTGTCCTAAAAAATCTTTGAAATACTGTAAATCATTAACAATCAAGGGGTTGCAAATATAAAACATAAGATTCCGGTTCTGAAGGTCGTGGGTTTGAATCCCACCGAAGTCACAATGACGAGGAATGCCTTTAAATAGGGCGTTCCTCTTGATTTTTAAGGACTTACGGAAAGAATACTTACCTGTGAAGAAACGGAAAATGACGTTGAAAGTAGATTAAAAAAGATACAAGTAAAGCTGATTTGTTGTCCCATTGTTGTCCTATTGTTGTCCCATTGTTGTCCCAAGGGCTGTTTTTGGGGAGGATGGGGAATGGCAGGACGGAATGGCTTGAACCTTAAAAATTGAAGATTATGGCTGTAACTTTTAAAATTCTTGTGAGAAAAGACAAGATGAGGGCGGACAAGACCTGGAATGTCTGCATCCGGCTCACCTACAACAGGCAGACAAGATTCCTGCCTACTACGGAGTATGTGGCGAAGAAGGACATGACGGCTTCGTTCAAGATCAAGAACATGGCGGTGCTCGAACGGTGTGAAGAACTCGTGAGGGAGTACAAGAGGAGGATTGCGGAGCTGAACCTGGAACTGAACGACATGGACATTGACAGGGTTGCGGAACATCTGAGGATGAAGAGGAGTGACCGGGGGCTTTCGTTCACGGAATATGCCGAGAAATGGATTGAGGAGTCGGACAGGAAGGGCGGCAAGAACTACAGGACTGCCGTGAATGCCCTGCGGAAGTTCGTGGGACGCAGGGACATCGACTTCAAGGAGGTGGACGTGAAGCTGATGAGGAGCTTCGAGAAGTCCTTGGCTGACAGACCGAGGGCTGCATCCTTGTACACGAACTCGATAGTGAAAATTTTCAACGATGCGAGGGAGTATTACAACGACGAGGACAACGACGTGTATCTGATAAGGCACTCCTTGGCGAAATACCACGCTCCGAGGCAGAACGTGGCGGAGAAGAGGGCGTTGCCGGTGGAGATGATAAGACGCATCTTCGAGCTGCCGTATGACAACAAGACAAGCAGGGGTTTACAGAGCCGCCACGACCTTGCGCTGGACTGCTTCAGACTGTCGTTCTGCCTGATGGGGATGAACTCTGCCGACTTGTGGGCTGCCGACAGGATGGAAGGCAGGACTATAGTATATTGCAGGGCGAAGACGAGGGACAGGCGCAGCGACGGTGCGGAGATGAGGGTTGACGTGCCGGAGCGGATAAGGAAGCTGTTCCGCAAATACAGGGACAGGAAGAAGAAGAGGGTCTTTGCGTTTTATGAAAGGTTCTCCACTCCCGAATCGTTCAACAAGTCGATAAACAAGGGCCTTGACGAGGTGGCAGAGGAGCTGGGTCTTGACGGGTTGCAGTTCTACTCCGCAAGACATTCGATGGCTACCATTGCGCTGAATGATGCAAGGATAGACAAATGGATAGTGAATGACATGCTTTGCCATACGGACCCTGCGATGAAGGTGACGGAGCTGTATATAAAGAGGGACTTCAAGCCTATCAACGAGGCTAACGAGAGACTGATGGATTTTGTTTTTGGCAAAAAAGACTGAATTTAAGGTTAAGGATAGTTAAGTTTTTGGCTTGATTTCTTTACTTGTAGTCTTATTCGATTACTTTCATTCGGTTTGAAAAATAATGACATTTGGAATTACATTCTTTTCTGTATATCTTTGCATCGTTGAAAGGTTGTTGCAGAGCCGTCAAGAAAAGGACATATTTTTTATACATATTGTTATTTTTTTTTAAAATCACTCATAACGCCCTGCCCGAGGATGCTGCAACCATCTGAGGGTGGGGATTTTTTATTTGATGATTGCTTATGAATGAGATTATAAAGATAGAGGAGCGCAACGGCATCCAGGTGGTAAGTGCAAGGGAATTGCACCAGTTTTTAATGATTGGAAAAGACTTTTCTAACTGGATAAAAGACCGTATAGAAAAGTATGAATTTGTTGAAAATCAGGATTTTGAGGTTTTCGCCAAAAATGGCGAAAACTCCAAAGGAGGTAGACCATCAATAGAGTACGCCATTACCATTGATATGGCAAAAGAGCTTTCTATGGTGGAGAACAACGAGCAGGGACGCATGGCAAGGAAGTACTTTATAGAATGCGAGAAACGTTTAAGGGAGGCAAGGAAGCCGAAGAGTGCCACGGAGCTGTTCTACCAGAGTGTGTTGGCATTGAAGGAACAGGAGGAGAGGATGAACAACCTCGAAAGCAGATTAGATGCGTGGAACAAGGAAAGAGAGGAAAACGGAAAGCTCCTTCTGTCTGTGCAACTTTCAACAAACAAAGTTCCGGAAATAAAACTCAGAGACAGGGTAAGACAACTTGTGAACAGATATGCCACCGCAACAAACACAAGACAAAGTGAGGTGTGGCATAAGCTGTATGATATTCTATATTATTCTTATGGAATTTCCATCAACTCATACAAGCGTAAGGGAAGGCAGAACAACCTGGACATTGCTGAGGAGAATGGCTTTCTGGGCAAGATGTATGATGTCGTTTCCAATATGGTGAGGTGTATGGAGGAAGTTGAATAAATGACTTTCTGCTATAATAATCCCCACGTTTCCCTGGAGAGAGAAGCGTGGGGGGGTGACGCTTACAGGTTGAGGTTCATACGGACGTTGTAGCCCATGAGGGCTGTGATGTCGTCGCAGAGGTCCGCGAGATGTGCGGTGAAGTCAATCTCTATGGTCTCGGCATCCTCGTAGTGTGGGGCGTTTACGTACTCCTCGTTGAACAGTTCCCTAATCTCGCTGAGGTTGTTCAACATCTTCTGTGTTCTCTCGCTTATCTTTATTTCTTTCTTTTCCATTTTGATTATTTATTTTAATTGTTAGTGAATAGGACCGCAGCGTGTGCTTTTTGACGCCACGGTCCTGTTGGTGTTTGGGGGTATTATTGCTCGATCATCGGCAGGATGCCGTGTTTCTTCAAGGTTTCGTAGAGGAACAGCCGCCCCCGCTGTGTCCACTCGGAGTATGTGCGTGCTCCGTCCGTTCCGTCCTTGTGCTTGTAGGTGAAGGTCTTTGACTGCACGTATCCGTTTGCTATGTGCTTTGCGTAGAGTACCCACGTTGCGCCGACCTTGCGCTGAATGCCGAAGTTGCGCAGGAGGATGTTGAAAGCCTTTGCGGACTTGCCGTAGTCCTGCGCGATGATTGTCGTCTGCACGGTGTCCTTGCATTGCAGGATGGTATCGACGTAGGAGACCTTCGGCTGCATCTCGCTTACTGCTGTGTTGAGTTCCGTGATTTGTGCGTCTTTCACTTCGAGTTCTTGTGCCTGTCGTTTGTTCTCCAGGGCGAGCTGTTGCTTCTGTTCCTCGCTTGCGACAAGTGACTTCAAGGCATCAAGGTAGGTGGCGGGAAGTTGTGGTTTGTTGCTTTCTTCAAGTTCCTTCCAACGAAGAACGAGCTTGGCTCTCGCTTCATCGTTGAACTTTGTGGCGATGTAAAGACATTCTGTTTTGTTTAGTAGATACATCGGACGTTTCTCACCTTTTTTGTCGGTGTAATCAACGAGCCGAAATTTCGTCCCGTTAATTTTTATCCAGGCTTTTTCTTGTGAGCGGATTGATTCCATTACATGCTTGTGTTGTTTCCCGGAAATCTCTGCGATTTGCAGTGAACTCATCGTTTCTTTGGTCATTAATTCGTCCATACGAAAAATTTAAACATAAAAAAAACTGCGCTACGTGCTGTTAAGGTCTTTCGCGAACCCCGACGGTAGTTTCCTATCCATCGACACGGCGCAGTAATTCTATATAAGATTTACTTATCTCGAAAATGTACCGATACAATAAACGCACCCTCTTACGAAGATGCGGCATCATACCGCGAAAAGTTTTAACGCTGCAAATATACGAATATATCTGTTAGCGTCCAAGGATTTTGGCAAGATAAATTGTTAATAAACAAAAAAGCCCCTCGCGGGGAGGGGTGATAGGGGCGTTGCGCCCTTTTAATCTTCTTCTTCTCGTTTTGCCTTAAAATTCATAGAAGTCTTACGGTCTGACATGGTGCCTGTCATATAATTTCCCTTCAGACTTTTGACGGTGTATGTGATATACAAGCTTCCCTCGTAGTAGGTTTTTATCACGTTGTCTGTAAGTGTCCATGTTCCGCTACCGTAGCCCAATGCTCCACCTCCGTAGTAACTACCGCTTGGGTAGAAGTGCGCGTAAGCACGATACTCCTTATACTGAGGCAGGGTGACATCTATCCACTTGCCATCGGACCCTTGTACGTCTGTAACGTTCCACGTTCCGTATACGTCGGAGCCCTTAATAACCAATTTGTCGTCATCACTGCAAGATGTGAACACTGTGATTGTTGCGATTGCGAGAATCGCGAAGATAGATAATGTTTTCTTCATAATTGTAAGTTTTTGAATTATTGAATTTATTACTCAGGAATATAAGAGAAGTTACTATTAAGATAGTCCTTCAACTCGTCGATCTGCTCTTCTGATGGTTCGTTGCCGTCAAGTTCAGAGTCGTCGAAGAACTCATAGTAACCAGTTCCGTTTTCCGCATTGCTGATGATATAATCAGCAACTGTCATATTGTTCTCATTAATGTACTGCTCGTTGTCGTGAGCGATACTCTGTACGTAGGTATCAATAGATTTTCTCATATAATTCCGTTTACCGTGTTACGGGAGGGCTTGGTTATAATGGTGGAAGCGTGGGACTCACGCTCCCTTTCAGGCTAACAGGACTAAATCTTGACAATCCTTGCTACTGCACCCATGAAGGAGTGGTATTCGTTCTCTATACCGAGGCTTGCAAGGTAGTCTTCCATCTTCTGCAATGCTTGTGCGTGCTGCTTTTCAAGAAGCTCGCACCTGTGCAGCGAGGCACGGATCTTGCCGGGTTTGCCGAGAGGTCTGTACTCTGCAAGTTCCTTGCGCATGGCTTCGTTCTCTTCGACAAGCTTGTCGTACCTGCGAAGGACCGACAGCATCTGCTGCTCGTATGGCAGCTCTTCATTCTTAAAATTGTTCATATTCTACTGGTTTTGGTTTGATGGTGAGCGACGGCACATAAAGCGCCGCCGTTCGTGTGGCTAATCTTCGCCGTGCTTGCCGCCCTTGATTACCTCAAAGAGGTGGTGTTCGCCATCGGCGGTGAGCGGTCTGCCGTTTTCGTCGCAGATCTCTCCCTTGTCGTTCTCCCAGTGTGGAGCGAGAGCCCTATCTGTGACACCGAGGACTTCAAGGTACTGACGAGCCGACACTTGCAGGCTGTCGTGCTCTGAACAGTTCTTGAGCATACTGATGAGATGGTCCGTGACACTGTCGCACCAGAAGTCCGTATAATCGGACAGTTCGTCCTGGTACTGGGCATCGAGTGCGCCAAGTTCGCAGTACGCCTCCTCGTAGGTGCGGATTTCGTAGTCGGCGCACATCTGCATAATCTCTGTCGCCTTGTCTTCGTACTTCTTCTTGCACTCCTTGGCGAGACGCTCGCCCTCTTCTTTTGTGATTCCGTATAACATATTCTTAATTTTTTTAGGGTTAAAGATTGCGGCACCGCCAGGGGCGGCACCATTTCCGGCTACTGGAAGAACTTGAGCACCTTTTTGTCGAGTTCGAGCTTCTCGCATACATAGCGTTTCGTCATCTCTATGTTGGGCACGTTGCCGTTCATGTGTCCCATCATGAGGGCAATCTGCTCGAGCGTCACGCCCTTTGCCGCAAGGTTGGTGGCGAAGGAGCGGCGTCCGGTGTGGGTGCTGACGAAGTGGTACTTGCGTCCTGCCAGTTCCTTCCCGGCATGGTACACCTTTACCCACGAATTGATGCCGCACCACTGGCATATCTGCCGGAGCGTCTTGTTGAACGTGGCAAGGTCGGGCTCGCGCGGTTCGAGAGGTGATGTCTTGACAAGATACTGCGACAGCATGCGGTGTACCGGCACCGTGACCTCCGTATTCGTCTTCTGCGCTATGTAGCGCAGGAAGGGCACTCCGTCAATCTCGGTGATGTTGGACGGCGAGAAACGGAGGCAGTCGCAGAACCTGGCTCCCGTAAGGCACTCTATCATGAAGATGCGCTTTACCATGCGTCGGTATGCGGTCTTGGGATGATAGGAATTGATGCGCTCAATCTCGGGCATGGTGAGATAGGTGGAGACGGTGGGGACCTTCTTGGACTTCATTATGCGTGACAGTCCGAGGAAGTCGATTGGTATCTCCTTGTCCTTGCCGTATTCGCGCAGCAGTGCGCTCAGCTCTGCGCAGATGGTCTTGACGGAGTTGGGGGCGTAGTTGTCCTCCAGTTCCATGCGGAAGTCGCGCAGGTTGTCTGCCGTGGCATCCTCCCATTGCGGCAGGTGCCCGACAAGGTCGCGGAAGCGTGATACGGGCTTGATGCGGTTGGGGTGTTTCCATATCCATGCGCCGTAGAAGGTGTGGCGCCATTCGTTGCCGTGGTAGGTATCAAAATACCCCTGCCGTATGGCATTGGCATACTTCTCCTGCTGCGGCTCGGAAAGCAGTTCTTCCCAGTCTCTTGTAGATGTCTGTTGCTGTATCATAATTCTTTGGGTTTAATGGTTATTAATAGTACACAAAGATAGTAATATTATATAATAATATGACTATCTCTGCGCTTTTTAACAGTAGATTAACACCTTAGATGGGGAGGGAGACGATATAAGATCCATTTTTCTTTTTAACATTATAATCTGCCAGAGCGGAAAGAGCGAAGACTGCATTTTTTGAAACCGTCTCGTCTACATAAATTGTAGGTATGTACTTTAAGCCCGGTTTAAAGGACTTTAGGTATTCACTGCAATTAAGCGCGTCTTTGCCTTTTTGAAAAGATTCAAGCTTGCTGCTTTCTGTAAGATCAATATAGCCTCCCTCATAATTGCCTTTCATCGTTGCAAAACATTTGGGAATTACACGAAGCTCTATCCCAAAATCGTTTGCAAGAAAGCATTGGGCAACGGCTTCGAGGAAGCTGTTGGTGTCGAATTTGTCATAGGTATATCCTTTCTGTTTGAGGATGTCTTTTGCTGTTGTGATTTTTTTTGCCATATTCTTTTGATTTTGGGTTAATGATAGTGTCGTATGCGGCATTTGGCTGTAGAGTGTGCAAATATAGTGATATTCGCCTGTTGACGGAAACATTTTAACTTTCGTTAATAAAGGGAGGGCGCGTTTCCAACAACGCACCACTCCCGAACCAATTAAACATATACAAGATTATGATGTATGCGGTTGTAATGTGTGCGCTCAAGGGAAGTGTTGCTTGGCTGTAGGATTGTGATTAAAACAGTAAAGTAGTCCTGAGGACTGACTGGGTGTTACCCTGTCAAATCAGGACGATACGTACTGTTTTGATGAAGAATCCCTCTTGCGCACGTTTTCGGCAGCAATGACCGGGTCTGTCTCAAGTATGGCGTTGCATGGATATAGAAGAGTGATTAATCCAGTTGAGTGAAGGATACGACGGCGTGATAATGGCCGTCGTATCCTCTCACGAAGAACGGGATTATGAATCCGATACCCTTGACGGACTTGTGATGCAATTCACTTATGGTTTGTGGTGTGAGGCACACTCAGAGACAGCGTTGCCGTAGCTGTATGCGATTGATGAAACCCGCAGGCAACGCGGAGGGGCTGGGGATACCCAGCCAGAGCCGCGTTTTCACAAGCGGGCTTTTGAAGCCTTGTCTTCTTGTGTGTCTCGTTTCGGCAATAAAACTCTCTTCCTCCCTGCCTGTGGAACATGACTATATGGGAGCGATAAGAACGCAACGGTTAGAACCGGGTGGAACGGAACATTGTTCGGTGTAACCCGGTTTGTTTGGACGACACGTTCTTTAAACTTCAGGCAGTCTGGAAGAGAAATCCGTGTTCTCGGATGGTGTCCCGACCGATGGCTTGGCACATTGCTGTAATGGAGCGATTTATAGCCGGTCTGCCAGACATCGCTGATCATGGACTCATCTCAGTCGTAGAATGGAGATGAGTCCAGGATCCGCAATCTCTGGTTAAGAACCGGATATATGAACGACAGCCATTCGTCGGGACGGGGCGGTGTGCGCCGCGTGTGGGGAGAGTGACGGACCGGCACAGCTCTTTAGTAGTCTGATGATGCCTGCCTTGTGCGAGTAAGGTACCTTGGAGAATCTCTCAAGGTACCTTGCCGTTGCGGAGGCAGGAATCTGAATATTGTCCGTCCTTCTCTCCGGAATCCGTGTGCCCGGAATCAGGAGAGGCATCAGAGGTTTGCCACCAACACGCTGTACGCCGCCCTGCTTGTGAGCATGGCGTTACGTGCGCAGCCTATTGAGAGGTAGCCTTTGATTTCGCTCTCCGTCTTGCTTTTGTTGGCTCTCACGTTCCTGCCACGCCCACGGTCTATACAACCTATGGGCTGTGTCTTGACGTAGCCGAGACCACCGACCTTGCGCTTGCCTGTCTTGACCGCACGTATGCAGTCCATGGCGAAGGCATTGAGCTTGTCGATGTCCTCTTTCACGTTGACTACCGGCAGAACCTGTGTAGCCCAGGAGAAGTCTCCGCACCCTTTGTAGAGATAGCGGTTTACTGCGTTCACGGCACGTGTCATCGTGGTGTCACGCTTCTTTATCGTCCTCCGCTCAATCTCCTTCTGGAAGGTTTTGATACGGGAGGAAGACAGGGAAATGTCGTGACCCTTGATGCTGTAGCCGAGGAACTTGAACCAGTGGTCTGCGTCAAGATACTCAACCTTCTTGGGATTGAGTGTCATCTGCATCTTTGCCAGTTCGTTCTTCATGATATTCATTGCCTTCTCGTAGTCCCTGCCGATGAACAGCGTGTCGTCGGAATAGCGGACGTAATATCCGTCAAGACCTGACAACTGCTCATCTATATGATACAGGACAACATCGGCAAGCCATGCAGCCACGGCGCATCCCTGCTTCAGGGACTGATAGCTCTCGCAGAGGTTCCCTTCGGTGTCGAAGAATATGTCCGAGTGGTAGTAGTCGCGAAGGACTTGTATCAGAGCGGACTTTCCGTGCTTCTCCTCCACCCTGTCGAACGCCCAGTCGATGAAACGGATAGGCACATTGTCGAAGTATTTGGAGAGGTCGGACTTGAAACCGATGATTTCCCCGTGGGAAGAGCATATCTCACGTGATACTTCCTGCACCACACGTCCGCAGCCTATACCTTTCTGGTATGACTTGCAGCGTGGGTGTATCATTTCGGGTGTCAGCTCAAAGAGGAGGTCGTTTGCTATGCTCAGAAGGACTCTGTCTACGCCTTCATTGACATAGACCGTGCGGAAATCGCCGTTGTCCTTCGGTATCTTCGCCGTGTGCGGCGGCATAATCTTGTATTTGCCGTCGCGGATGCGCTGATACATGAGGGCGCGGACCTCCGGTGTGGTTAGCTGATACATCGTAGCTTTGTTGATGTCCTTGTCAATGCCCTTTGCAATGGCGTACTGCCAACGCTCAGGCTCGAAGAACATCTGTAGGATTTTGTCTTCTTTCATAATTCTGTTTGTTTTGGTTATAGTGAGAGGGAGCTACCCTCTCTTTTTAGGCGTGCTTGTTGACTGCAAAATCCTCACGAACCTTTCTGAAGATTTCGTTTGTAATGAAGAAGCTGAAATTCGATACACCCCGCTCCCAATGCTTTTCTTCATAGTAGGGAGGAATCGAGATTCCAAGCTTTGTGAGGAATGATAAGTCTGCATTATCCTTGTGAGAGATGCCCACGAGACCGATATTGCCGTTTATGACATACATTTCTCCGTTTCCGTTTAATCTGTAGTTTATGTGCCACATGATGGCATCTACTACACGCTCTTTCTCTGTCATATTCGTAATGTTTTGGTTATTGGTAGGGAGATTACTCTCCCTTGTTTGGCTAAGTCATGGAGCAGAAGAAATCGTCGCCGTAGAATACGGTGCTGCCGTATCTCTGCTCAAGGATGTCGTCGCTGACAATTTCGTCGGCACGTGAATATTCGTCCCATGAGGGTTCGCTGCCGAGGACTTCTTCAAGGAGGGAGCATTTCAGTTCCTCCTTCTGGTCGTGGGATAGTTCGTTTAGATTCATATCTGTTGTTTTAAATGGTTGATACAAAGAAACCCGCCACTTGTGGTGACGGGTCGTTCGGCTTGAAGATGCAGTCTCAGACAGGGAGCCTTACTGCAAATGCTTGATGTAGGAAGCTACCTCTTGGGGAGATCTGGAGCCTGGTGATTCACCTGGTGGATAGATCTGCCTTAAACGAGCTTCCCTGAAAGAGAGTCTGACCGCTGCATCCGGCAGGCTTGCCTTTTGCATGATTACTTCTTCCACTCGGCAATCTTCGCCTCTACGGAGATGCCGGAGTCGGCGATGAGCTGCTTCATGACACCCATCATGTGCCAACCTTCGGTTTTGTACTCCTCAGCCTTCGCCTCCATATAGAGGAGGGACTTGTTCTCGTTCATACCCACGAAGCGTGCTCCGTGGAACATAATGAGGTTGCGCATGGTGAAATACGCTCCCGAACCCTTGAAGGCGTTGATGAAGTCGTCAGACTGCTTGACGTTGCCGCGGAGACTCTTGCGCTCACTGTTGAACTTGAACACAAGAGCACAAAGCTCCTTGGCACTCTTGGCAGTGCGCATCTTTGCAGAGAGGTTGTACAGCGGAGAGTATACCTTGGTTTGGAGGTCGGCAACGAAGATGTTCCTGCCTGCAAGACGCACGTAAGGAACATCCTTGCACTTGTGCTTATAGACCTTTTCTCCGCGGCTGTTGGTGCGATACATAAGCTCAGTCTCGATATAACGACGGAGCTTATTTGTATAATCATCAACCATGCCGGATGCGACCTTGCCGTTGAACCAACGCTTGCGCTGAAGGAGGCTGACGCTGTCGCCATGCTTCTCCATCTTGCTCTGTGCGTAGAACTCGTTCTCAAGTACACGCCACTGGTATTCGTAGCCCGAAAGCTGGAGCGTCTCATTGAAATTGCGTCCGGATTTCTCCATATAGCGGAGGACGCGGAACATCTGTGCCATAACCCAACGACGGAAGAGCTTGTAGTGGTTGATGTAGCCGCCTTCGGCAATCTTGCTGAAGATGGGGTCGTCGTCCGCTACCTGCTCCGGCACTCCGTCAACGACCTTGATGACCATCTCCTCACCCATAGGGAAATAGTTGGAGGTGTCTACTCCTGCCGCCTTGAGAGCGGCAATGCGTGCAGCGGCAGTCTTCTTGCCCTGTGTGGGCTTTGCTGCCGTCTTGCCGGTAGTTGTCAACTCGTTGATTGTGAACTCGCCTGAAATCATTACGTTTCTTTTCATAATTTAATGTTTTTAGATTGTTAATAAAATGGTTGAAAATTCGTGTGAATGGGGAATGCCCCATTCTTTTCAGGCTTGTTCTTCATTCGTCACTTGCCAATCCACTGGCGGAAGATGATAAGGTCCTTGTCGGTAGGAGACTGCCAGAACCATGAGCCCCAGTCGTCCTGCCATGTGAGCTTGCCTCTGACTATCGCCATGAGGACGAATAGTTCGAGACGGCACATGGCAACCTCACGCTGCTCTCCGTACATCATTGCATGGTCGGGAAGCTGGCTTTCGGGTAACGCACGGAAATACTTGCGGTGGCGTGATTCTGACCGCTCGGATGGGACGGAATACTTGTAGGCTTCGTATCTGCTTTCTATCTCTGTGATAACATCCGTGTCGTATTCCGGCATCTCTATCTCATTGAGGTCGATAATCTTGCCGCTTATGCGCAGAGTGCGCCTTTCGAGGTTTATGAAGAACATCTCTCCGTTCTCCACCCTCTTGATGATTTCCTTTTCTGTCATATTCTTGTCATTTTTTAAGTTTTCTGTGTGATGGAGCTGTCATGCTCCATCTTTCAAGGCTGTGGTCAGTCTTTGAGACTGTCGCAGATTGCCACACGCTCGCCTGCACGTATGAGTTTCGGCAGATAGGTGTCGAGTGCGTGGTGAGGGAAGGCTGCCGTCTTCAGAGGTTTCCCTTTCCCGTCCACATGCGTGCTGTAGGTGGTCTGTGTGATGCCGAGGATTTTGGATGCCTTGACTGCATCTTCATCGTAGCACTCGTAGAAGTCGCCTGTACGGAACAGCAGGAAAACATACGGATGCTCATCCTTCGCCTCTCTCCACTTCTTGTAGAGCTTGCGCTTGGATTCTGGGATATACTCCTCCTCCGTGTGTGGAATGGAATCTCCGCACATGTAGTAGATGTCGCTCTGTCTGTAGCCGAGGGTCTCATAAAGGTATTTCTCTATGTCCTCTGTTTTCCACTCGTCGGGACAATTCTTGATTGTGTTTATCGTCCCTGTCTGATAATCTAAAACTGCAATTTCCATAATTTATTGTTTTTATTGGTTAATGTTTGTGGGGAGACGAAGGTCTCCCTGTTTGGCTCAGTCTATATGCTGATAAGTCTCGCCGTTCTCCTTCTCGTAATCGGCATAGAATTCCTGATTATCTTCTATCTCTACTGTTTCTCCGCAGAAATTGTCAGAATCAAGAATGATAGCCGAATCATCGTAGGCTGCTTGTACTTGTTCCAGTGCGTCTTTCTCACTCTCGGCATCTACACTCACTACCTTGTTTAAAGTCTCTGTGACTGATACATAATATCTCTTCATGATTATTCGGATTTAGTTTCTTTGTAATAACACTCAACCTTGTACCCGTTCTTGACGAGATACGGAAGAAGCTGCCTCGCTGATTTGTACCAGAGATTCAACTCAATCTTTACAACATCGTCGTCTATCAACTTCTTACGATTACTGATAATTTTACTGACGTGTTTCTTGTCAGCAAAGAAATCATACAACGAGTACATCTCCTTTCCGCCGTCTGTATATTCATATACAAATACAGCAAGAGCATTTCCGGAGTAAATGTTTACGTTGAACTTCTTTCCTTTCTGTCTGATGGTGAGTTTACCCATCTTGTCTTTCCAATTCCATTGTAATGCCATATTCTTAATAATTTATTGGTTAATAATGTCAGAGGGATTGTTCCCTCCGTTTTCAGGCTACTTCATAGACATAACCATCGCACTTTGTTCCGTTTTCGTAGTAGTAATCATCTTGATCAGACAAATACTCTCGTACAGCTTCGTCACTCGCAGAGTACTCGTACTCCTCGTGGACGGATTTGAAAAGGCTGTCGTAACATCTCTCCATGACATCACGGAAAGTGAGATTGCGATATTCAGGACGCGCCCAGTTGTAGTAATACTCGAATAGTGGGTCAAGAACATCGCAGTCGTAGCATACGCCGGTCAACGGACAGTATCCAGCACCCTCCATTATAATCTTGCTGCGACGTGACTTGTATGTGTACCTGCCGTTTTTGTCGTACCTTCCACCTGTTGAGTAAAATTTTCCACGCATCAAGTACGGCATTATTTCCTTGCCGATGTAACGGAACAATAACTCTCCGCTTAGATCTTCAAGGTCAAACTCCTCAAACGCCAGCTTGTCACAGCAAACTCTGCCGTAGTTATATCCACAATAACCAACATCGTAGCAAGTTGCGTAAGAGCCTGTTATCTTTTCAAACTCTTTAAGCGTTTGGTAACACTCCTGGCAATCCGTTGTTCTATCCATAACATTCCAACGTTCACGCTCAATGATTTCGTCTTGTATCCCCTTTGATAATTCGTCAAAGGAAAATACGTTAATCTTTAGCTCTTTCATATTCGTAAATTTTAATGGTTCATAATGGTTCCCCACATTATCGTGGGGATGTTTTAGCCACACATGACGACACTCCAATAGGTTTTGTAGTAGTATTTGTATGCCTCAAGTTCTTCCTTTTCAGGAATTTCAGAAACAACAAGCTTACCGCTAACCTTGTTTAAATCGGCTACGGAGAATAAGCCATCGAACGTCCACTTAATAAGATCAACACGCCTTTTGTCAGTCTCTACCGATTCTACGATTTCACACTTCAGTAAATCGTCATTCAGAATTTTCTCTAATTCACTCATAATTATAGATTAATTATAGTTACACATTATTTCTGTCTCACTGATAATTTCAGCACAATACTTGCAGCGATGGCACATTACGTAGCCTTTTGCCAGTAATTTGCTGAACCTCGGGTGTGGGCATTTCTCGCCCATGCCAGCTCTTGTAATCTCAATTTTCTTCATATTTCAATCTGTTTGTTGGTTATACTTGCACTCTCCACAGGGGAGAGTTTTTTAGGCTTATCAAAACCACCAAGGAATAAACCGTGCTATATTTTTAGCCTCCTTGTGGGCTATTCTTTTCGTCTTCTTGTCAACAGAGCCATCAAGACATTGCGACATAACACGTTTGAATAATGCGCCCATCACCCAATAAATAGGAATGTAATTATTAGGGCATTTTCCTAGGTCAATACAGCCTGAATGTAAAATTTCACAAATACACTTGTCAAAAGTATCTTTGTCTTCAAATTTACGAAGAACTTCATGACACTTGTCTAAAAAATCTTTTTCTGTCATAATTCTAAATATTGGTTAATAGAAATCCCCACCCGCGAGAGTGAGGATTTGTTTAGGCTAATCGAACATGAGTTTGTCAACCATTCTGTAGAATGTGCGCTCATCGGTATTGTTGTAGAGATAACAGATAAACTTGCGTCTGTCTTCCATTCTCAAAACTCTGTAATAATGCTTAAAGTCGGAGAAATTTCCGTTTATCCACGACTCGTGCATTATCTGCATCATTTCGTACTCGCCTGCCACCTCGTAGGACTTGGCCTGCTGCGCAAGCGTTCTGCTTCTCCTTTCGGATGCTCTTTTTGTTGTCATGATTCAAATATGGTTAAACAATAGAAGGCACGCTCATTTGAGGGCGCGCCTTGTTAGGCTTATTTTACTCCCATTTTTCGCGCATAATCGTCTATCTGTTGAAGTGTTAGCCATTCGGGTTTGACAGGCACAAGATTGTACAATTCACGCATTTTGTCAATCTGTTTCTGTTCATCTTGTGCCCACAGGGACTTTTTGGAAGTCTCAGAACGATAACGCAAATAATAATCGCAATCCTGGCGTAAACGGTCAAGGAGCATGTAGTTGAATCTGTTGTCCATAATTCTTGTTTTTTTTTAAAGTTTATAAATTGTGCCTATACAAACAAGTGTATAGGCTTTCGGCTAATCAGAACCAATCGTTCTTAATGCACAGGTCCCAAAACTTCTTACGTGCAGACTTATATATACGTTCTTCACGCTCTGACATTTTTTCAGGGTCTATGCCAAGCGCATGTAAGGCTTCATCGTATGAATACTCTGAATACATGGCCTCATAATTGCAGAACTCGTAAATCATGGCTTGTTCCAGTCCCTCATCCTTTGCCATAAAATCAGCCATTTCTTTTTCGTGGCGGTTTGTTACTTCCACAAAGCGTGGATAATCCGCTTTTCTGATGTAACAGTTATAGCCGAGATGGTAGACTTTTGAAAACCCCTCATCTGTCAGCGGCAAATTCCACGCGGCGAACATCTCCTCAAAGGATTTGTCTGTCAATGCGCAGCGTATGTCTACAGCGTTAATTTCTTTTTGGTGTCTGTCTCTGATTTCCGTGTAATTGTTTTTGTAGCTCATATTCTTTTTCCCTTAGTTAGACAATGAAGGGCGCAGCTCTCGCCACGCCCCGTTTGGCTTCCTCCTCTCTCAGCCTCTGCACATCATGCTTTGCAGCACGTCCTGTGCTGTCTTCTCCGCAGCGTGGACTCTGGAATAATAGATGCCTTTGTCCAGTTTGCGTGCCTTGCAGTCCCTCTGTATTCCTCTCTTGTGCGCCTCGTGGAGACGCTGCAAGAATCTTACGTCTGCCTGTGTCATGGCTGCGCTTCCTCCATGAGTTCTGCAATGAAATACTTTGTGTAGCTTTCGCCGCTCTTCCTCAGCAGCTTCACAAATTTCTGTGCGTCGCTGGGGTCCTCAAACGCTCTCACGAAATCGGGACTGAACGCACCGATTTTCTGTAATACGATGTACTTTTCCATAATTCTGTTTTTTAATTGGTTAGACATTTGCAGGCGGCTCTCGCTGCCTGTTTCGGCTTACACGGTGTAGTCGTAGCCCACACCGCTGCATCTCCAGCACTCTCCGTATCTGTACATCTTACGGGCGAGAGTGCCTAATTTGATTTTTCTTGTCTCCATTGCGTTGTACAATGGTAGCAGCTCTATAGCTGCCTGTCTTCTTGTTTTCATATCTCTGTAATTTTGGTTTTTGTGCAAATCCCCAAGTGGGGATTCTTTTTGGCTTAATAATCCGCGGCAAATACAATGCGCTTGCCGCAGAACTCGCTCCAGTGGTTCACGTCGTCGTATTTGTAGCACTCGTATTTCCGAGAGCTTCTGTCATACTCCCCACGCACCCACACGGGAGCGTTCTCGCTGTCGCTCAGGCGGAAGAACTCGCCCAAGGTCAGCTCTCTGATTTTCATCTTCTCCATAATTCAAAGTTTTTTTTATTATCGTACTACCCGATTAAGGGTAGCTTTTCAGGCTCAGAAAGGAACTACCTGATGGGGAAATTCCTTGTTCTCAAAGAAGTCCTCACAGAACTGCTGCAAATACAGCAGCTACATGTGTAGCTTCTCACTGCTCCACTCCCTGCGGAAGTCCGCATCAATTCTCGCAGGATATTCCGTATCTAAAAACTGCGCTACGACATGAAAGCCATAGTCTTTTTCGATGATGGATATTATCACCGATTCCACGTCGTCAAGAGCCGCTTCGTGCAACGCTTCCACTTCTTTCCTGTAAAGTTCAAATTTGTTGTTCTCCATATTCTTGTAGTTTTTAATTATCGTACTGCCTGACATGTTCAGGCAGCTTTAAGCCCGAATGTTTCCAAGCACAATTTTCGTACTTGTCAACACTCCACATTTTCACCAAGCACGGATTTTTCCAAGCGCAGCGTGGCACGCCACAATGCACGGAAGAATCTCCTGCCAATTTTCGTACTGCTCCAGAATCTCCACAGCAGGAAGGCGTAGATGATTCCAAGCACAGCACCAATTATCGTACTATCCAAGACTGCCAACAACGGCAGCACCTGAATTATTCCAAGCAGAATTATCGTACTGTCTCTCATAACCGCTCCTCCTTCTCTAAATATTCTACAAACTCAGGTGGCAGCTCTCCGAACGTAGTGGACGGAACAAAACCATCCCACATTTCCATTTCTTGTATCATAATTCTAAATGTTAAGTTAAACATGTACCAGACAGAAACATATACATGCCTCTGTCTGATTTTAGACTAACAGATATTCAGCGGATTCATATACATTCCCAGCTCTTCATAGCCGGGGCAATTTGACCGGCGCGAGGAGGTGTCTATCAGGCGCACCTCATATCCGCTGTCTTTGCGGTATGTGTATTCTTTCCACGCCTCGGAAAAATCATCAAAAGACCTTGTGTTCCAATTTGAGCCGTTCTTCCTTGAACGGACCTCAAAAGACAAATACATAAAATGATGCTGTGGCTGAAATGCAAATTCTTTCATAATTCTCAATTTTTAGTTAATATTGTAGAGCGGAGATTTCTCCCCGCCCTGTTAGCCAGGATGCCGCTCTTTCCTTTTGCCATCATCGCAAAATGTCTCACGTCATTCGGCACCCTACTATTTGACAGATAGTTCCGGCATGTTTCCCTGCTGCATACTCAAGGTAACACGGCTCACATGCAACCGCTTTCAGGTAGATTTCATTCATCCGTTCAGTATCTACTTTCTTCACTCGCTCCGCCACACGTGACGGATAACGGATATTGAGCGTTTCCGGTTAACCACACCTCGCACGCTCATACGATAGAATATGAATTATGATTAATTCAAATATTATCCCTGACACACGGCTTTCCAGCCGTGGTTCGAGAAACTCGTTCTCTGTCAGTGGGAGAGTTCTTCTCTCCTATCGCTCGGCTCGCTCGCCTTCTCTCCAGCTACGATTTCTTGCACTCTCTGCCGGTCTCAATCCTTCAACCATGCAGCAGCTCTGGAATTTTTCGACAGCTCGACGGGATTCTGTCCTCCGCCTCGTCTGCATCTCTGCAAACTCGTTTGCCCTCTATCTGGATTCTCTCACCTGCCGTCCTCCGTGGAATTTATTTCCACCTGGGGGATGTCCGCTACTTGAGATATGCGGCATGTCGGTTTAAATCCTTCCTTCTGTTTTCCATCTTCAGGAAAATTCAGGGTACAAAAAAGGTGTTCCCAAAATGTGGGAGCACCTTAATTTGTATGTATGTATTAAATAAGGTAGTGAATTTTCACTACCTTACTACTTTGTGCTGTTTGACTTATTCGCCCTTCAATTTCTTTTGCTTCTCCAGAAGTTCCGCATATTGTGCATTAAGAGCCTTTAATTGCTCGTCAATGCTTGTTAACGCTTCATCTTTTGACTTCTCCTGCTTTGCCTTCTCCTTTGCTTCTTCTCTACCTTTTATATAGTCATTGAACAAGGAAACGACCAAAGATGCTACTCTCTGTTGTGTGTCCACAATGTGGTTTACATTGTCTTTGCCGTTGTCCTCAACCCATTTTGCAAAGTATTTAGCTTTGTGTTCCGCACCGAATAGGCGGCAAATGGAACGGACGATTACACTTTGTTTTTCCGTATACTCTTTATCTGACATACAGACGGCATTAAGGGCGTTTTTATAACGTCTGTTTGCTTCTTCTTTCGCTTTGCGCGCTGTTAATAGTTCTTCATTGTCGCTGCCTTTTTCGGTTTTGGTACGCACAACGTTCAAATCATTCATAAGGTTAGCGTAACGTTCGAACTCTTTCTTTACATCTGAAATTTGTAACATAATAGTATTTTATATTATCTGGCTGCGTTTACAATATTGTGGGTGCAGCCGTTGACCCTGAAAGTGAATATGTATATATATACTATCTTACTTTTCATGCCCTAATTTAGCCACATTTTCCGACACTTGCAAATAATATTACATAATTTAACCCATTTAACACGTATGTAAGTTATTGATATTCAGTGCTTTATACCCTTTGTTGTAAATATACAATTAAGAAATAAAAGGTTTGTTAACATAATATTCAGACATACAACGTTAACGTTATACAATTTTAGGTTAACAAAATTCTTGAGAAAAACGTATTGCATAAATATACAAAGCAAGTGTATTAATATACATTTTGTAAGTGGGTGAAAATCAAGGGGTTACGACATTATAACACCGAAATAATTTGTGAAGATTTTTCTTAGAAATTGTGTTTACAAAACTATGTTATATTAAATAACATGGTTTAACTGATTAAATGTTTACATATATAGTGTGCTTTTTACACCCATACCCCCCCCTATGGGTGCGCGGGCAATGAATGTAGTCACCTCTCGTAAATTTTTTTTGTTTTTTATTTTTTTTCTTCCGATTTTCTTGCTTATTTCAGATGTAAAATCCTATTACTTGTAAACATAAAGTCAAGTAGAAATTTAGCAGTACTGTTTGCATAAATATTCAAAACGGTTTTCTGCCAGGATTCGGGTTAATTGTTAACGATTTTAACACATAAAAAATATGTATAAAATATCTACATTTGATGTATATTAAAAATGTATAATTATACATTGTTTTATAGGTATTTATGTATATTTATAGAGGATATTAACTATATTTGTACAAATTATATAAAGTGGAGGTTTTTTAAGAGTGGGCCTTTTGGAGCTGAAACATGCACAAAGTCCCTGTTTATGGGCGTTTTGGGTACATTCATAGTCTTCACTGATTTTTTTGGAATATTCACTCATACACTGGTTTGTAAGGATTTTTACATAATGATGACGTGAATGATGACAGGGACAGGATGCGGGTGACAGCGGTACGAACAGGTGACTGTATAATAAATAGGTAAATGGATTAACAGGTAAAAGGATTGTGAATAATGGCAAGAAGGAAGATTGTTGACGATGACGGATGCGTGAGGATGGAGGGCGGACTTGCTGTAGAGCAGCTGCACTCTCAGCTCCTTGTACTCACGAAGGACGTGAAGTACGGCTTCGAGTCCTTCAGGTGTGACTGGGGACAGCCGAACAGCGTGGGCTTCAACAGGCTCATGGTGATGTTCAGGAGGAGTCTGAGAGAGCTTGCGAAGGCTGCGCCGGTGAAGTGGTACAGCGGAAGGTTCTACATGTTCAACGGCAAGATATACGAGGCTGTTGACAAGAGTGTCGTGGAGCAGGCGTACATGCTCATAGTGGAGGACCTGATGATAGCCCCTGTGCTGAACAGGCCCACCATATGCAGGGACGTGTTCATGGAGACGGTGAAGCTGTACAACATACTGAACCCCCAGTTTGACATTGTGGCGTTCGAGAACGGTGTTGTGGACTTTGCGTTCCCCGAGCCCCAGGCCATGCCTTTCTCTCCCGACTACCATGTGACGTACTACCACCCTTACAAGTATGACCCCAAGGCGAAGTGCGTGAGATGGCAGAACTTCCTCCACGAGGTGCTTCCCAACAGGGATGCGAGGAAGATATTGCAGATGTTCCTCGGGTTGGGTCTTGTGCAGAGGGGAGATGCGTACAACAGGTACGAGGGCAAGGCCACTGCGAAGATTGAGCTGTGCCTGATACTCATAGGCAGCGGAAGCAACGGCAAGGGAGTGGTGTTCGACGTCGCCACCGCGCTGTTCGGCAGGGACAGGATAACGTCGGTGGACTATCCCGAGCTGACGTCCGGAGGGGACGAGGGTATGAGGAACAGGTACAGGATAAGGAATGCCATCTTCAACTGGTGTGCGGATGCGAACTACAAGAAGTTCGGCACCGGGGACACCGGGATGTTCAAGAGGATCGTAAGCGGCGAGCCTGTGACGATGAGGGCGCTGGGTCAGAACGTTCTTGAGTCGAAGAGCCTTCCCTACATGATATTCCACCTTAACAGCACTCCCGAGATAAAGGATTCCGGTTTCGGTTTCATAAGGAGGATGCAGTATGTGTGCTTTGACGTGACGATACCTGTGGAGAAGCAGGACAAGGAGCTTGCGGCGAAGATAATAAGGGACGAGCTGCCCGGTGTGTTCAACTGGGTTCTCAGGGGTGCGAGGGAGCTCAGGGCGAGGAAGTTCGTGTTCCCGGAGGACAAGAGGTGCGAGTTCTACAAGAACATTGCGAACATGGAGGTGAATCCCATTGCGGTATGGCTTGATGTCTACGGCATCCATGCCTTCAAGGAGAAGGATGACGGTCCTGGTGTGGAGATGTCGGCGAAGTTCCTGTATGACAGGTTCGCCCGTTTCTGCACCGACAACGACACTGACGCCATGACGCAGCAGAAGTTCGGCAAGGAGATGTCTCAGAAGTTCAATTTCAGGAAGAAGAGGATTTCGGACGGCATAGTGTATGTGGTGTTCGGTGCTTCCGGCAAGGATTTGGGGAAGCCTTATTTCATAGCCGAGGAGGAGGGTGCGGAGCCATCTTCGGAGAGTTTCATCAAGGAGGACGACTGATATGAGGATTTCTAAAAAGATGATGTACGGGATTTCGCTGTTCGGCTTGGTTGCGTTTGTATTGCTTACAGCAATTTTCGTGTTCAGTAAAAAAGGTATTCTTCCCTGCTGCATGGTGCTGTCTGTCGGATTTGCCTTTATTCCCCTAATGCTTGTCGTGTTTAAGAATATACATGATGATGATTATTTATGGTGATTACCGAATATAAGAACAATGCTGCGGAAAGAGCGGCTAAATCAGAATAGAGTATGTGGGAAAGAGAAACAGAACGAACTTTCGGCAAACCTATTATCTATGTAAAGGATGTCGAAATAGAGTCCGGAATCAAGGAAGCAGGGGAAGCCTTAAAAGAAAAAGACATTGGTGTGGAGAAGGGTTACTTCAAAGGAGGCTCGTTAAATCTCAGCTGTGACCTTACTGTTGAGAACCCGGAAGAGCTTAAAAATTTTATCTTTGAGACTCTTTACGGGGAAAGGATGAAAGCCCTTGTCGATAAGCTCAACGGGGAGTGGAAATCTAAATTATACAAGCAATGAGCAGAAGATACAGGAACAAGGTGCCTCCGTTCACTCCCGACCCTGAGCACTGGACGAGAAAGGCGAGGTCATGGAAGGCAAAGGTCGCATACGAGACGGAGGATGAAGCCTGGGAGTTTCTGAATCAGAATCCGAGATTGAAGGCACTCGGCTGGCATCCTTACCTGTGCAAGGTTTGCTCAAAGTGGCATATTGGTAGGTTACATAATTAATGATTATGAAAAAAGAAGATAG
>ERZ1034897.38-NODE-38-length-78829-cov-170.584622_pt1 | contig 78829 bp, 121 predicted proteins | sample MGYA00520629_ERZ1034897 | MGnify/ENA primary metagenome ERZ1034897 (study PRJEB33766, sample SAMN09781789) | gut metagenome | biome: gut microbiome | host: Homo sapiens | place: Madagascar | study: EMG produced TPA metagenomics assembly of the PRJNA485056 data...
AGGCCAGTATCCAGCGGTTTTCATTTTGTGAACCTCCTGTTTTTCTTGGTTTTCTATACACCTATATATCTACCGGTGTAGCGGCATTTGTCCCGCTGCACCGGTGATTTTTTATTCGACTTCCCGCTGTACGATCTCCCAACTGTAGATCGTGGCGGGCTCTAAGTAGCCCTGTTCGTAGCCGCCGAGGTGGATGCTCGAAGGCTCGTCCCAAGTCATATCCTCTTCCCCTATGTCGTCGTCAAACTCGGCGCGGATTTTTGCGGCGGATTTCTCAATCAGCTACGGTCATTTTTCTGTTCCTCCTGTTCAGATTATGTAGATGTTGATTTTTTCAAGCTCGTCCTGCTCGTATGCTGCTCCAACAGGCGCGAGCGCTGCCCATGCCGCAATCTCGATGGCTGTTTCCAAGGAAAAGCCTATCCCGTTCAGATACTCAGCGTTGTACTGTTCGTCATCGCAGGAATGATAGTGATTGATGTTTCCCGTGTTTATGACGAGCGTGCCGTAGTCTCCATTCATTTTTTACGCCTCCTGTTCAGATGTAGTACCAGACGATGAACTTGTGTTCCGCGCCGCCCGTAGATGTCCACGGCGTCATGTGTGCCTTGCGGCGCTGCTTGCGGCGGGCGGCGACAAATGCCGCCGCCTGCTGCTGCGTATCGAAAAATGCAAAGGTTTTGCGGTGCTGGTTTCTGCGCATGGCGGTGTCCTCCTTACAGAACGTACTCGATGAGCGAGTCAGCGTTGAAAATGACGAACAGGATGACGGCGGCGGTGATGGCGCGCAGGGCGTTTTTCAGTTTTTTCATGGGTGATTCCTCCGGCTTTCGTGATTTCCTTTACGTTTATAATTCTGTGGGATTTTTGGATTTGTACCGCCGCGGAAAAGAAAATTTTTCGCTGCTCAGGGCATAGAAAAAGCGCCCCGAAGTGAATCGGGACGCTGTTCTTGTATTTCATGCTAGGATTTCTGCGATTTTCTCCGACGAGATGAGAAACTCTTTCCGAAAATCGCCGGTCTTCGTGAAAAAGCCGGATTCATTTTCCGTGACGAACTTCACGAGCGCCGCCCATTTTTCGCCGCCTGCGTCGTTTTTTTCACAATTAAAGTCGATAGCGTAGGAGTATGCTGCAAGAAGTGTGTTGTTCCACGTTTGAAGCCGTTCCTCGATTGATGGGAGATCCTTCATCGGCTGCGTGTAGTTCGTCCAGAACTCAATGCCTGCGTTCTCGTCAATGATCGGCGCGTTGTAGGTGATCGTCTTTTCCTTCGCGCTATAGCTATACAGCTTGCGGCGGCTTTCGTCGACATTCTGCGTCGCTCCGTAGATGTCAGTCACTATCATGTTTGCTACCTCCATTTAAGTTTTTGGCGGCTGTTCAGTCCGCGCGGAACGGCTCGATGTCCGTATCGTGCCGCCCCCAATCGTCGCGGACACAATCCGTGCCACCGCATCCGCGCCCGCAGGGGCAAGTAACGCCGCGCCAGACCACAGCGCCGCCAGCGTCGATGATCTCGACGTCGCAGAGATCACCAGACCCACACGTCGGGTCGTTGCTGGAAAAGTCTCCAAATCGGAGACGCAGACTGTTTTTCAAAACCATTTTTTCCTCCGTTCAATTTTGGGCGGCTGTTCAGGCCGCTGCTGTTCATGGTTTCTATTCTTCTGCCGTTCTGCGTTTGTCCCGCTCGCCGGCGGATTTTTTCGGATTTAATTTTACCGCAAAAGCTGACGCTTTTGCAAGATGTTTTTTTGTGGGGCTGTTCAGGCGGCTTACATTGCCGCGCGGTAGCGGGCGCGGAAAGCGTCGATCCGGCGCTGGACGGCGGATTTGCTCATGTTCAGCACAGCGGCGATCTGCCGGACGCTCAAGCCCTCGGCGAGCGCCTGCATGATCCGCAGGTCGGTCGCGTCTTTGGCGCTCGCGTCGATGGCGGCGCGCAGGAGCGCGGACTGTTCAGGCGATCCAAGCGGGGCGGCGGTGACGCTCGGCAGGATGTCCAGCGGCGTCTGATCTGCGGCGCTGCCGTCTGCGTCGATGGGGACGATTCGGCAGCAGGCGCTGGTGTGGCGGCGCTCGGCGCGGGCGATGGCGTTCGCCGCCTTGGAGCACGCCGCAAAGAGGATCGGCGCAAGCTGGCGCGGCTGTTCCGCCGCGTCGTTGCGGTCCAGGGCGGGCGCGACGCGCGGCCATGCCTCGGCTGCGACGGTCTGCGCGTCGTCAGGCGTGACGATCCATGCGGTATCTGCGGAGCGCCCCAGCGCCTCGGCGCGGCGCTTGACGGTCCACGCCATGCGCAGAAGTGCGGTGTTCTGCTGTTCGCCGTCCATTGTCTGCCAGTCGCGGCGGGCGGCGCAGGCGGTTGCTGCGTCTGCGTGGGCGACTTTGAGACAGACGGCAAACTGGGCGCGGCTGTGGGTCTCTGGAAACTCTGCGACGGTGGCGCGGTACAGCGCCCAGGCGCGGCGCATGATTTGGGATTTGGTCATGGTGTTGGTCCTCCTAGATGTGATTTTATGGGGCTGCGCCGCTTTGCTGCCCGGTGCGGCGCGGCGAGGGTGTCCGGGTAGGACCTAGGTCCTCAAAAGGTCGGCTGCAGCTTGATCTCCCAATTCCCGCAGATGTCGCCTGCGGCGTTTTTCTCGGCCTTTTTCAGGGCCTTTTCGATTGCTGCCGCCTTGTTGGGCGCGCTCACGATAAAAGATTGGTGCTTGCCGCCATTATCCACGCAGCGGAATGCGAACTTGTAGTTGCTGCTCATGCTCTCACCTCCCCGGCGACGGTAAACTCTCCAGCCCATGCGCGGATGATTGATCCGGCCTCGGTTACGGCGGTGATCCAGCCGCTGACGTTCGCGGCCTTACGGCAGCGGATGACCCGCCCGCGTCCGGCGTTGTAGTCGATTCGCAGGCCGTCGGCGGCTGCGGCGCGGATCTCGGCGGCTGTGTGCCACTGCGGGTGATCCGTGGGGCTGATGTTAAGCTGTTCGATCGTCAGACCGGCGATTATCGCCGGAGCGGGTGCGGTTTCGTGTTTCATGGGTGCAAGCTCCTTTCTTTGGTGCCGGTGTTCCGCATTAGCGGCGGAGTGAATACGGGGAAAACTCGTTCCCGGTGTACGCAGGGATTTCAGAGAGCAGCGGGATCAGGAAGCCGCAAGCGTCGCGGCCGTGATCCGGCATAGCCTGCCGCGCCTGTGCCGTGATAGGAATTACCGTGCAGCAGCCGCATTCGCAGCCACTCCTGCGGTACGCTTTCGCGGCACGTTCCGCCGCTGTAAGTGATTTGTGCACACTCTCCACTCCGCCGCCGTGGTAGGCTGTACGGACTACGGCATACGCCGCGCTTTTACTTGTGATCTGCATTTTGTGTTCTCCTTTCAGGTTGTCCCGGCGGCGTGTGCCGCCGGGATTGCAGCCGCCCTCTTTAGATGGTGTACAGCGCTGCACGATCTCCCTCGCCGGTAGCAGCGAGGAGACGAGCGGCGCGGTCGTCGGTAAAATTACCGGCGTACCGCACGGGATCGCTTGCGGGATGCCGACTTGCGATCTGTTCGGCGGCGGCGCGGGAATCCGCGTAGATGGTTTTCGGGCTGCTCCAGCCCCAGTCGTTTACTTTGACACTCCATAGCTTTTTCATTTTTGATCTCCTTTTCTGTTTCTGTTTGTGTTCCCGGCGGCATCCGCCGCCGGGATTATGATTAGATGATGTACAGCGTGCCGTCAAGCTCCACGCTGACAGCCTCCTGGACCATCTCGCGCTTGATGTCCTGCGCAAGCTCCAGCACCTGCGTCAAGTGCGCGTCGCGCTGCGCCTTGGTGCAGGCGGCGTATACGATCGTCACCGACTCTGTCACAAGCCCAGCGCGCTCGCTCATCCAGTATCCGGCGGACTGCTGCGCGGTCGCGCCGCCGAACAGCTCGCAAAAGCGGCGGGCAACGCGCTTAACCTGCGCGGCGTTGTCGGTGGCGGTGGCGAGTCCCTGCGTGCCGGGGACGTAAAGCGCGACGCGGTGCGTCAGCTCAAGCGCGCCCGCCTGCCGCAGGATGTCGGCGGGGGTCTGCTTTGCGTTCTTTTCCATTGTGTACCTCTTTCCGCCCCGGTGCGGGGCTGTTTATCTCTATCTGATGGTACTATTATATATGTAATACATAGATTTGTAAATTGGCAGACTATATAAATATTACATATATTTTTTGGGTATTTTGTATGTAATACATATACTTTGGGCACTTGACACATAGCGCAAAATGATATATAATACATATATCTATATGCAGGAGGGCAAAATGGCAACGACAGCAGCTCAAAAAAAAGCGTCCGCCAAGTGGCAGGCGCAAAATCGGGATCGGCTATCAATTATAATGCCGCTTGGTACGCGCGACGAGATCAAGACGGCGGCAGCGGCGGCGGGGGAAAAGTCCGTTAATGCTTATATCCTCGGTGCGATCCGGGCGAGGATGTTTGCCGGTAATCCTGCGCCAGTCCCTACGCCTGTGAGCGCTCCAGCAGCGTCGCCAGCTCCGGCAATAGCCGCCCCAGAGGTCAGCGCGGACGCCCTGGAGCTTGCAGCGGCAGCGGCGGCGGCAGCCGGGGAGGATGTCCCGGCGTTTGTCGCCCGCGCGATCCGCCAGACGGCAGACGCAGACGAGAGGACGCGCCGCCTTGCGCAGTCTGCTCCCGCCCGAAGCACCCCGCGCGAGACCGTGCCCGCCGAGCGCCTGGAGGATCAGATACAGCAGCGCGTTGAGCGCCTGCGCGCCCTGCGCGGCACGTCCGAGCCTTTCAGTGATCCCGCCGACACTACTGCGGCGGACAAAAAAGCGGCGCAGGACGCATCAAAAGCGCCCTAACGCCGCAAAATATCCCGCGCAGTGTCTCAAGCCGTCCCGGCATCCGTCCGGGGCGGCTTTTCTGCGCCCCATCACGCCCCCGCAGAGCCTCGCCACGCCTTAAACCGTCCCGCCCCGCCCCTGACATATACTATATTATAATCGCGCGCGTGCGCGCGCGTACTCCCACCCGTGCGCCCGCGCGCAGCGTGCGCGGATGTTTTATGCGCGCAGGTTCTAAATTACAGTACATTCTATTCTCATTTCGCGCGGCTTTCCGTCAACCTTTGACCGCCTGCGATCCAGCCGCCCCGCCCGCGTCCGTCATCGCCTGCCGCTGCTCATCCTTGCCCGTCCTTGCCCGTCCTTGCTCATCCTTGGCGGGACTTGAGGGGGAGAGGGGCGGAGTGTTCCGGGCGGCGGCGTGTTCAGGGCGGATTTTTGCCGCTTTCCATCCAGGCGGCGCGCCTGCGCCGTCCAGCTCGCAGCGCCCAGGCAGGCGCGGCGGTGCGATTTTGCAAGAAATGACGGGGAACTTGCAAAAAACGCCCCGAAAACGCAAGAAACCGTTGGCTTTATAGGTCATAATGCCAACAGTTCCGGCGCTTGCCTGCATTCTTTCCGTCATTTCGGCGGCGACCCGCCCCGGTTTTACAAACCCGGCGGACTTTTCCGCCACGCTTCGTGGCGTAGCTCTTCCCCCCACCCCCATGTTCGCCCGACACTCTGGCTGCTCGATGCCGCTGCGAGTGCGAACTTCAAATCCATACTGCTTTTCTGCGTCAGCTTCGGCTGGCGCTTTTCTTTTTTTCTGTGTATTGGGGGTGGTGGGGGTATGTTTTCAAATCTGAGGAGAAAAAGGGAAGGCGTCATATCGAAAAACTCAAAAAATAAAATTTGCGCGGTTGCCTTACGGCAACATAACAGAGACCCTACGGGTCGGCACCGATTAAGGGGTGAGTGGTCAGCAGATGGGTTGCGGGTAGGCGGCGGCGGACATGGCTTTGCGGTGCGAAAAAACCTCCTTGGTGCGGTGTGTATGCTGGAAGTAGATATAAGCGAAAGCGAGGGGCTGTAATTGGCAGTTAAGAGGGGGCCGCGCGAACGGCATAGACAGGCGCAGGAGCTCCGGGATGCGGGATGGACGTTTCAGGCCATCGCAGATCTTTTGGGGGTGTCCAAGCAGTACATTTCGCAGATACTCCGTGCGGATGAGATAAGTTACGTCCCGATCCGCGGCATCTGCTATCCGGGGCTGAGACAGTGGCTTTCTGCGCACCGATACGGGATGCCGAAGCTGCTGGATGCCTTGGGGTATCAGTACAGCGGAAACGCCTCGGTCTATCTGCGGAAACGTCTGCAAGGGAAAACTGAGTTCCGTATTTCCGAGATTCGGGAAATTTTGAAACTGACCGGGCTCACGTTTGAGGACGCTTTTTCGCGTGAGGAGGATAAGAATATTGAACTGTAAACGGGAGGATTGTTTTCGGTGTCCGTACCCGGATTGCATCAACGACTATGTGAAGAAAGAGTACCCGCGGTCAAAGGATTACCGCACGCGCCAGGTCGAATGGTATCGACAGCGGTCAAGGCGGTGGGAATCCGAGGGGCTTTGCAGCGTGTGCGGCGCTAGACCTCCGCGGCCTGGCTTTAAGTCGTGTTTGGAGTGCGCGCTCAAGCGACGGCGGTACGCGAATAAATCGCACTGGAAGTACGGAACGGTGCCGAAAGTGTTGATGGATGGAATATCTCTCTGCAAAAAGTGCGGGAAAGCGCCGCCGGCGGATGGGTATAAAGTTTGCGAGCGGTGTCTTGATGGGTGCAGGCGCGCGCTCGAAAATGTGCCGAGCCATAAGGGCATTGCGCTAGAAAGCAGCGGGTTTGTGCGGGCGCTTCGCGCCGACTATTTGAAGAACGGGAAAGGGGTGAAACGTTAGATGATGGATGCTGTTGAATTTATCAAGACATACAGCCGAATGTGTCACTATTTCGATAGCCTGAATGGTGATGATGCGAATCCTTGCGCGAACTGTCCGCTTGAAAACATCGGCAATGGATGCAATATGCTCGACATCGCCGACAGAGCGGATGAAGCCGTGGCTGCCGTTGAACAGTGGGCAAAAGAACATCCTATTAAAACAAGGCAGAGTGAATTGCTCAAGCTGTTTCCTGGCGCTGAAATTAGGGATGGGGTGTTGAATGTCTGTCCTAGGAAGATCGACCCAGAGGCATATACGCATCAGCGTGGCTATAACTGTATTCACATAAAGGACGATGTTCTATGCCCAGATTGTATGCGTGGTTTTTGGTTTCAGGAGATCAAGTGATGGAACACAGAAATACGAATCCGGCTTTGTGCCGCTACTGCCGCGGTGTCCAAAACGCGTTTCACAAGCTCAATACCACGGAGAAATACAGTGGAATCGAGATTGCGGTGGCCTTACAGAATTGGAGGTTCTATTGTGAGATGCGCTAATATCAGGATTCATGCAGAAATCCCAATTCTTGCAGAAACTAATGACGGCGCATCTGCCACCGGCTCAACGTTCTGCGACGGGAATGGCGTTGTCTATTCCGTTGAAGCCGTTCGGAAAGCCTGTGAAAATATCGGAAACCTACCCATCATTCAATACGATGAACACGGAGCGAAAAAAGTCGTTGGTATTGTCAAGTCTATCAAGTGGAACCCGGAAGGCTTTGTTGAGGTAAATGGATTTTTGCGGTTTGGTGGAACGTGCGAAGATGTGATTTTCGATAAAACAGAAATTGTCATCGGAATGACGATCACGGAAATTGGCCTTGAGACGTAAAGCAGTAGGAGGTCGAGAGACATGGCATATACGCGGAAATACAGGCAGGGGGCGCGGGTCAAGAGCATTGAGGACTTTCTGCATTTCCCGGAGACGCAGTATTTTTTCTGGTTTGGGAGGCCGCTTCATAAACAAGTCTTTATGCACTGGCAGCTTGATATGCTTATCAGGGTTATCGGCAGAGGACTTCTTTACATTGCGGATAAGAACGTTCCGGCTGATGGAGATGCGAAATGAGCTGCTATGGGTGTATCTGCAACAACTGCCTCTATAACTGCGAGTTATTCAGCGCATACTTCACGCCGGGAGAGATCAAGGACGTGGAGGACGTCTGCTATTGCTGTGATGAGTGCAAGTGGTTCGATGGGGACTATACGAAGCGGAGCCAATGGCGAAAATCGTGTGAAAAATTTCGCCTACCGGCGAAGTATAAAGAGCATCTGGAACAGATGAAGCAAAAGGAAGCTCGTGTGGCGGTCAGGCGCCGCATGGCGTTTACTGTGATCAAGGGAGGGAAAAAGGATTGAACGTAGCCTATAACATGGACTGCATGGAGTATATGCGGACGCTGCAGGACAAGGCGTTTGATCTGGCTGTGGTAGACCCTCCTTATGGAATCGGAGAAGATGGCGGTAAGGACCGGAGCCGCTATGTAACACAGAAGAATGGAGCACGGATTTATGTCAAGGATGGCGGCTACGAAAAGACCGGCTTTGACCGTTTCCCTGCGGATGAGCGGTACTTTGCGGAGCTTTTCCGGGTCAGCAAGAATCAGATCATCTGGGGAGCAAACTATTTTGTTCTTCCTCGCGGCGGAGCAATCGTGTGGGACAAGTGCAATGACGGGTCCGATCAGTCCGGGGCTGAGATTGCGTTTAACTCTTTGAATTTGAGAACCGACATATTCCGGTTTATGTGGCGCGGCATGATGCAGGGAAAGAGTATTGCAGAGGGGACAGTCCAACAAGGTAATAAGTCGCTGAACGAGAAGCGCATCCACCCGACGCAGAAGCCGGTGGCGTTATACACATGGATTTTGCAGAAGTACGCAAAGCCGGGGGACAAGATACTGGACACCCACTTAGGCAGCGGCAGCAGCCGCATAGCCGCCTATGATCTTGGCTTTGATTTTGTCGGATGCGAGATCGACAGGCATTATTTCGAGGCGCAGGAAGAGCGCTTCGCTGAGTACACAGCGCAACTGAGTTTATTTATTGGAGGAGAAACCTTATGACGGAAAAAGAGATCGTGCAGGCGCTGCGGTGCATGGCGACAAGAGACGAACGCCGAGATTGCGAGATTGCAAAGAGAAGTCCGCTGGGATGCGTTGAATGCACTAGAAGCTATATACGAGATGCCGCAGCTGCCATTGAGCGCTTGACTGCCGAGAACGCAGACCTGCACAAAGAACTTGATCGGAAGGACATGGTTATTGCGCTCGCCCAAAAGAAGCAGGCGGCGGCGGAGGCAGACCGAAAGGCGCTTATCAACGAACTCTGCCAATACTGCGGAAAGTACAAATACGCACATGATGGTGCTTGCGATGGGTGTCGATGGAAGGAGAATCGTGATGGAACGACTGACAAAGCGAACTAAAACCGGGGGCGTCCTCATGGCGGCAGAGCACGAGGAAAAATACACGACGGAAGAATGGATTTGTATGCTGCAGGATCGTCTCGCCGACTACGAGGACTCCGGCGTGACGCCGGAACGGGTCGTTTGGATGAAAGAAGTCTTCGAAATTGCGTTTGACCATGATAAATCCAGAGCCGAGCGCGCGCACGAGCTACATGTGGCGGACAAAGAGGGGCGCGTGGTGGTGCTGCCGTGCAAGGCGGGGGATACAGTGTGGCGCATTGTCCGGGGCAGAGAACCACACATCACATGGGACGAAGTACGCGATATGTGCTTCGCGGACGATATGACACTGTGCGTCGAGCTGCTCGGCGGGAGAGTTACCTTTACCGAGAAATTCGGAAAAACTGTATTTTTGAGCCGCGAAGAAGCCGAGAAGGCTTTGCGGGAAACGGAGGCTGCAAAGTGAGTTTCAGTAAGAAAAAACGGGAAGAGGTCTATGCGAAGTATGACGGGCACTGCGCCTACTGTGGACGGGCTATCGACATCAAGGATATGCAGGTCGATCACTTTCTTCCGCTGCGGGCGTGGGGCATTGAAGAAGCCGGAACAGATGATATTTCAAACCTCATGCCTGCCTGCCGGATGTGTAACCACTACAAACGGGCAAATTCTCTGAAAACGTTCCGGCGCTATATCGCGGAAATTCCCCGCAAACTCCGAGAAAATTACATCTACAAGGTGGGAGTCGTCTACGGCAACGTTGTCGAGCATGAGAAACCGATCAAGTTTTACTTTGAACAGGTGGAGGGCAAGAAGGATGGCAACGGTTAAATGTGCGCTGGGCAAGCGAGGACGCCCGTCTCACGAATGGAACGACGGCAAGAAAGACCGCATCTACTGTCTCGGATGGGTTGACCCGATGACGGATGACCCGCTACCAAAATGCTTGGCTTGCCCCGATTTTGTCGATAAGGCGCAGGATGACTTAGAGGCGTTTTATGGGAGGGCTGACAATGGCTGAATTGAAACCGTGCCCGTTCTGTGGGTATAAGGGTGTAGAGATACTTGCGGATGATAACGAATATTTGTACTATCGGTACTTTTCGCAATGTCAGAAATGTGGGGCTGGTGCAAAGCGAGGCCACACAAAAGAAGATGCTGTTAAAGATTGGAACAGGAGGACTGACAATGGCAACAAAGAGAGTGTGTGACCGCTGCGGGGCGGAGATAAACCCCACAAGCTCTGCGACGTATGTAAACGTACGAAGCGCGTTCCATGAGAAATCACCTGATATTGAGCTTTGCTGCTCCTGTGCGATGCAAATCAAAAAATGGCTCAAGCCGACCGATGAGGGCAAGAAGGATGACTGAACTAAAACCGTGCCCATTTTGCGGTGGTATGGCTCTAGTAAACGACGACCCTTATGCGGTTGAGGATACAGAAGAACGGTATTGGGCATTTAATATTGTATGTAGCAAATGCTGTGCAACATCTGGACTTGCATACTCGATTGAAATGGCTATCGAAGCATGGAATAGGAGGGTAAATGATGGCTATTTATATCAAACTTGATGATGCGGTAGAGGCATTTAAGAAAGCTGAAGCAGATGATATTGAGGGGTACGGGTGTCATATTATTGATTGTTTTCCATCCGAAAGAGCCATTGATATTATCTGCAAATGTCATAAATATTTAATTGAAAATGAGGCGAAATAATGGCTGAATACATCGAGAGAGAAGCGTTCAAGCAAAAATATCTGTGCTGCGGATATTTGCCGGAAATGTCAGAAAAGGAATTTGACGAATTTCCCACCGCCGACGTTGCGCCGGTGGTGCGGTGCAGGGACTGCGAATATGTGAGTCCGACTGTCAGGGCTAGTACCGGGGAACGGGTCGGGATATGGTGCGCCATGCACGACATTCTCAACGTAAGCCCGGATGACTATTGCAGCCGTGGGTTACGAAAAGGAGGTAACTACGGTGCGGTTGCTTGATGCTGATTGGATACTTGAGCATACTAAACCATATGAAATATTAGACGAAGATTGGAGCGTAGCGGGTAGCACGGCAATTCGGCTTATTCACAATGCTATTGACCAAGCACCAACTATTGATGCTGTACCGGCGGTGAGATGTAAGTGTTGCAAGTACGGAGACTACGACAGCAAGCCGGGCGGCGCTATGGTGTGCCTGAGAACAAAAGACGGCTTCTGGCGGAAGGAAACTGATTTTTGCAGTTACGGAACGCCAAAAAATGATGGAGGGGAAACTGAAAAATGAAAAAACGAATGGCTTTGCTTCTGGCGGCTATCATGCTTATTGCAAGTCTCGCAGGATGCATGACGAGGGAAGCGGACAAGGTAAACCACAACATGAACGTTGCCGCTGACAATTTCAGCTGTGAGCGCCGGATCACGGTCTACAACGCGAGAACTGACAAAATCATCCTCTACGCCGAGGGCTATATGTCCATCAGCAACAACTCCTCTTCGGAGCTGGTCGTAACGTGCAAGGTCGGTGCAAACGAGTATAAGAAGAATTACATTTACCTAAACGACTACACGCTCTATGTGGTCGAGGACATCACCGGCACGCACGCCGACCCGTACCACTATTTGATCGAGTTCCACACCGAGTTCCCGGTAAACGTAGATGTCAAGCCGTAGGAGGGAAAGAAGGATGGATGAAAAGAACCATATGATGGGGCTTTATCAGCAGCGTCCACGCGTGGGAATTGAAATGAGCGGTGTTCTGTCTTACACGGAGGATTGCCTGAGCTGCAACTCGCAGGACATTATCAAAACGGTCATGGATGGGGTGGAAAAGCTCAAGCCGAAAAAGGACTGGAACGGGTGCTTCGCGGGGCGGGTCATGGTCACGGTGGAGCTGCTGGGCGATTTGGAGGAGAAGCCGTGAAGATTTACATTGCCGGGAAGATCACGGGCGACCCGGAGTATCGGAGGAAGTTTGCCTGCGCAGCGCGGCAGGTCGAGGAATTTGGACATATCGTCCTGAATCCGGCGGAGCTGCCGGAGGGGATGACGCCGGAAGAGTATATGCGTATCTGCTTCGCTATGCTCGATGTCGCAGACGAAATGTGGTATCTGGCGGATGCCGCGGACAGCCCCGGCGCATTTCTGGAGGTGCAGTATTGCCGGTACATCAAAAAACGCGTTCGGAGGTTTTCAGAAGCAGTGGAGGAGGAACAGGCGTGGAGAGATTGACTTTTGATGGGAATTTCTGCGACATTGCCCAATGCTGCGCTATACTGTGCCCATATGACAATAACTGCACGCAGAAGCAGGTGTGGGAAAGATTGCGGCAATATGAAGACACTGGGCTGTCTCCCATTGCGTGCAAAGAGGCTCAAAAAATCGAATCGGGACTTTCGGTTGACGGCTATTCTATCTCTCGGATGGTCGAATTGATGGTGGCTGACGTCAATGGGAAAATTCTGAGACTTCCTTGCAAGCCCGGCGACCGTGTTTTTGCTGTTGGCAAGCAGCAGATCGTGGAGTGCAAGGTGGATTCGATCTATCTTGACAAACGGCGACATGGTGTTTGCGTCACGTTTAACTGCGTTTCGTGCCCCGGATGTCCATTCTATACGCCGATTTCAGACCCGGAAGGTGACTTCCGCTGTGCTGGAGAACTCAACGAAGCTGAAATTGATTTTGACGCTTTCGGGAAAACCGTTTTTCCGACATACAAAGAGGCTGAGAATGCCTTACGGAAAGTGCAGGAATCGGAGGTGAAGCAGTGAAAGTCATCGTGATAGAAGATGAACTCCTACGCAGCATTGACGATCTTGTCAATGAAGCAATCAAAGATATTCCGCGGCGCCGTGTTTTGGACATCAAGTTCTTCTGTGTGTTTGACAGCGCACGGGGCATACGCAGATATTCCGCTATGATTATTCTTAAATAATCTTTTTGCCGCCAGTGCCCGGAAACGGTTTCTGGCGGCATTTGTTTTTGGTTTCTATAATTTCATGCGAAAAAACGTACTTTTTACGCTTGATATGATAGAGACAGAGGGGGTGATTCCGTGGGAAAACAGGAATCAACGATTCGGATGCGCTACATCGGAAAGACTGGATTTCACGGTCTGAAGCATCTGAAAATCTATGACGTCAGCATAGCGAGTATGTACGGCAGGATATGGCTGGAGGTCGGGGGAGAATCCATCTCCTACGCATCACTCGCGATGCTCTGCCGGAACTGGTCAGACGCGCAGAAGGGAGGAACGGCATGAACGATTGCGAACGCGTGGTGGATTATTGCAAGAAGCATGGGTCAATCACGCAGATGGAAGCAACAAATGCGTTCGGTTGTACGCGTTTGAGCGCACGGATCTGGGACCTGAAAGACCGCGGGTATTTCGTGTGCGGTATATGGGAGGATGGCGTGGACCGCTTTGGCGAGAAAACGCGGTACAAGCGTTACTATGTGCGGGAGGATTGACGATGGGATACAGAACGTGCCGGAGCTGCAAGTGGTGGGACGAGGACTCCGAGGCGTGCAACAACCAGATGGCGGATTTCGTCGGGCTTTACACACTGGACGGGTGCGATGAATGGGAGGACTGCTATGAGCGTTCGGAGGAAAACTGATTTTCGGCTCACGCTGATTCGGTCCTGCGGTACTTGTGGTCGTGAGTTCGTCACGAGCGCTGCAAGCCCGTGGATGCGCCAGCTCCCGCGAGATGGTAAAAAACAGGCGATCACATATTTCTGCTCAGAATCATGCTACGCCAAAAGCTACAAGCACATTGGGTTCTATGACGGGAAGGCGGCGGAGCGCCGCGCGGAGCGGGAAGCGCAACGGGACAGCCGGGAGCGCAGCCGCATTTACAATACAAAAAACGCCGAAAAACGCCGCCAGAAACAACGTGAGTGGTATTGGGCAAATCACGACGAAGCCATTTTGATAAACAAATACAACAGACAAAAAAGAAAACTGCTCCTGCAATCAGCGACGGAGCAGTCAGAGGTGAAAAATGCTTAAAGGAATGATCAAGTGTGTAAAACTGATCGCCAGACTGGCGATCGCAGTCATCGTATTGGCAATCATCCTGATCGCCGCGGCGATGGTGAAGGCGGACAGCGAGACGCCGAATATCGGTGCGCCTGAAAAAACGTCCGTGGAGCTGGATGCCCCGGAAGTCGGACAGGCAGACACTGTGGAGACCGCAAGCGTGCCGGATACAGCAGACGCTCCAGAGTCCGCAGAAACTCCGAAGCCGCCGCAGGACAAGACCCCGCAGGATATGCAGGCGCAGGCGGTTGATGTGGGACCGGCCGATCCGGGGCCGGAGATGTTTGCACTGATGGACGATGACGAATCAGACGCCGCTCCTGACGAAGTGCATGAACTGCCGGAAGAGCCCGAGACGCCTGGGACACCCGAGGTGGCCGCGCAGGCGGAAACTGCAGCTGAATCCGCACCACAGTCGGAATCGTCATCACTCAGCAACTGGCCGAACCTTAAAGTTGAAAACGAGCTGGATATGTTGGCGTGTGCAATTTACAAAGAAGCTGGCGGCGATGCGTGCAGCAACGAAACGCGCATGATGGTCGGAAATGTCATTCTGAACCGCGTGAATCATCCCGAATTTCCGAACACGATAGAAGAAGTCCTTGTGGCTCCGCTGCAATACAATACGTTCGAATGGACTGGAATTGTCTGGCCGGACGAAGCAACGCTGGACTTCGAGCACCACGCCGTGGACCGTGCATATGCGTGCGCACAGCGGCTTTTGGACGGAGAGCGAGTTTTCGACGAAAGCGTCATCTGGCAGAGCGGCGAGTTTCAGGGTACGGAGCTCGTCTCGTATCAGGACGGTATCTATTTTTGCAGATAGGAGTGTCACTATGGAAAATTTCTTTTCGGAAATTCTCGGATGGATATTGATTGCGCTTGGTGTGGCATCAACCGCATTGCTGGTGTATAGCTGTTTGTGGTGCATCCGGCAGAAATACGTCGCAGGATCTGTCAGATATGCAGTCATGGCAATTTTCAGCGCCCTGATCGTGACGCTCTGGATTTTATCGAATCTGAAATGAGATACCACTGTCGCGTCGCAGGAGCGTCATAGAGGCGAGAATTGACGTTAAACGTCAAATGACACGTTGAGCAGCAGAAAACAGCCCTAGAGCCCCACACGAGCGCGAAGCGGCTATGTACTAGGCAAAGGAGAATGTGAAAATGAGTTTGAACAATATTGCGATCATGGGCAGGATGGTCAAAGACCCGGAGCTGCGCCGCACGCAGGCGGGTGATGCCGTGGCATCCTTCACGTTGGCTGTGGAGCGGGACGCCAAAAACCGCGAGGGTGTCCGGGAGACGGATTTTCTGGATTGTGTAGCATGGCGAAGTACGGCGGAATTTGCAGCGCGGTATTTCCAGAAGGGAAGCTGCGCGATCGTAAAAGGGCGGCTGGCTATCCGAAAATATGAAACGAAAGACGGTCAGAAGCGCTCCGCGCCGGAGATCATCACGGAGACGCTGTATTTTGCGGATTCCAAAAAGGACGCCGATTCGGACGGCTACCCTCGTATGGACAAGCTGGTTGATGCAGAGGACGACGCGATCGCGAGCGGCTTTGCGCCGATTGCCGGCAACGACTCGGATCTGCCATTTTGATGGGAGGTAAAAATGGAACGATTGTTTTCTACTGTAATTTTCGACAGCGAGGGACTGCCCGACCTGAATGATCCGGCTCTTCCCGTACTGTCTCTTGGGCTTCTTACACAAGCGGAACTTGATGCCATCATGTGTATTGCAGCTAAATCAGGTCTTGGTGTCATCGTTCATCCCATCAACGAAGAATCGGAGGAAAGCGATGGCTGAAAAGAGATACCACTGGCTCAAACTGAAGGATGATTTTTTCACGTCCAAACGGATTAAAAAACTCCGAAAATTGGCTGGCGGAGATACTTACACGATTATTTACCTGAAAATGCAGTTGATTGCCATGAAGCACGATGGCATCATCACGTTCACTGGTCTCGAAAAGTCTATTGCCGAGGAATTGGCACTGGAGTTAGATGAAAGTGTCGAAAATGTGACTGTTACCGTGCAATATCTTCTTTCATGCGGGCTGATGGAAACATCGGATGACGTTCACTTCTTTATCCCTTATGCAGTTGAAAATACGCAGTCCGAGGCAGCTAGTACGCAGCGGTCAAGATTGTCACGAGAACGCCGAAAAGTGTTGCAATGCAACACGGATGCAACGCAGATGCAACGGGAGCGCAACAAATTGCAACATAACTGCAACGTAGATATAGATATAGAGAAAGATATAGATACAGAGATAGAGAAAGATATAGAGGAAGTATCTTACGATACTTCTTGCGCAGAGCCGGAATCCGTCTCCGCGCCGCCAGTCGCCAGCATCATCTTGAATGATAAGAGTTTTTACGACGTTATGCCGGATGATTACAGCCGCTGGTGTGAGCTGTACCCCAATGTCGATGTTATGCAGGCGCTGCGTAACATGGTAGGTTGGTGCGAATCTAATCCGACGAAACGTAAAACGCGGCGCGGGGTAAAGTCGTTTATTACGTCGTGGCTTTCAAGAGAGCAGGATAAGGGCGGCACTCGCTATCGCAATCAGGGAAATGGATTCAGCGGAAACGTATTCGCCGACCTCGCCGAGGGCATGAGAAATGGACAAATTTGAAACGACTTCAATCTTGGCAGTGCTGAAAGCCGCGTATCCCAAGTTTTATCAGGGGCTTTCTCTGGAAGAGGCAAATAGTATCGTCAACCTGTGGGCTGAAATGTTTGCCGACGATCCTGCCGAAATTGTCGCCACGGCAGTGAAGGCTATGATCGCGTCGCGCAACAGCAATTTCCCTCCGAATATTGGCGAAGTCAAGGAGCAGATTCGAAAGCTCACCACGCCGGACAGCATGACAGAGCAGGAAGCATGGTCGAAGATCTACAAGGCGATTGTGAATACCGGGTATGACTCAAAGGCGGAATTTGACAAGCTACCGAAAAGCTTGCAGAGATTGGTGGGAAACCCGCAGCAGCTCTTTGAGTGGTCAATGATGGATGTTACGACGGTACAGAGCGTTGTAGCGTCGAACGTTATGCGATCTTTCCGAGCGATTCAGGCACAGGAGCAGGAACAAGCGAAGCTGCCGCAAAGTGTGAAACGGTTTTTGCAGGACGCGAAATTGAAATCGATCGACGATGCCATTGCAGGTACATCGCCGATGTTGACGGAGGTGGTCGAATCGTGAATGTTAAAGTCGGGGACGTCGTCGTCCGAAAACTGGATTTCACCTTTGCGCCTGATAATGGAAACGCAGGCAGAGAAGCCAGAAATCACACAGGGAGAGTAGTATACGTCCACCCGAAAGGCAGATTTTTCGTGGTTGAGTTTCCGATGAGAAATAAAGCCACGATTCGAGTGAGTTTCAGATCGGAGGGGAATTGATGGTCAGTACAATCACGCAGGAATCCAGAGCGCGTGATGCTATCGTGCTCAAAGCGTTAGACCGAAATATTCGGGATGCACCGAAGTTCGGAATCTGCTGTGATGTGTTTGTGGCGCTCAAGGGCGAGTTTGAGCGCGTGATGCAGGAGCGGGATAATTTGATCCAAAACAGAAAGTACGAATGACAAAAGTAGTTGAAAATCGAAACGAAATTCAAAACAGTTATAATTAGTGCTGTATTTTCAACGTATTTGCTTGATTTTGAGAGGGTTCGAATCCCTCCCACTCCGCCATAAAGAGGAAAGCCCGTAATCGTAGTGATTACGGGTTTTTTCTTATATACCAATGGTTTTTGGCGTTTTTGGATGTGAAATAATTTGCGCATACGTTCAACCATGTGCGCAAAAAATAAGCGGTTTACGCGCGAAAATCGAAACGAAAATCGAAACGCGTCAGGTCGATTTGGAACGGCGATCAATGTCGGCATAAAACCGCTGCATTTTCTTTGCATTTCGGTCTTTGTCCTTTTGCGCTTCTTGGAGATAGTGTTCGTGAACCGTTTTATAATCAGTCCAGCCGCCGACACTCATGGTACGAATTTCGCTCCAATTTAAGTGATAGCATAGGGACGCAAATGAGCGGCGAAGCCCATGCACTGCCACGGGAGGAAGATTTGCGCTCTCACACACCCGGTTGATACGACGCCCGATCAGACGCGGGTTTTCGTGAAATAGGCGATCTTCCGGCGGTATGTCTGGCAGTATCTCAAGGAGACGCGGAATTAGAACAGGAATCTCTCTGGTTGAGTGAGATGTTTTATTGGTATCTTTTTCGACAAACGTGTTATTCTCATCTGGGACGATGGAGCCTGATACAACGATATACTCAGCACCTGCTTTGGCGGTGACGATACTGCTGCGTTTTAAGGCAATCAGTTCTGAAAGACGGAGGGAGTGAAGTGCAAGAAGTGCGGCAAGTTCACAATCTTTTCCGCGAACGGCGGGGATGAAGCGCTGAATCTGCTCGTAGTCGAGATACGGTTGACCGCCCTTTTTGAACTTTGGAAGTTTGACGTCTGGCGGGGTGATCTTAAAATATCGCATTGCCGCTACAACAGCGTCCCACGCGTTACGGACCGTCTTTGCGGAGACAAGAAGGCATTCTGCGGAGATAGCCGTCTGCCAGTCAACAGAAGAAATGTCCTTATCCATGTATGCTTGAAAGCGATTTCGGCGCGTGATGCCATAACCGCGGAGCGTAGAAGGGGATAGAACACCTTTTTCAGCAGCCATCATTTTTTCGATTGCGTCGCCAGTGGCAAGCCTCGGAACACTTTTCTTTTGCTCTATGAAGCCGGCACGGACAGCCTTTGCTTTGGCAATGCAGAGCTCTCGCGTTGACTCCGTGATGCTTTGCTTCTCAGCAGCCAAATAGACGGTCCAGCTTCCGCTGGCAAGCTTACGCGGAGTTGGGATTTTGATTTCGTCTTTTTTCTTCCGTTCCTTGATCTGCTTTTCGCCACACCAGTTGCAGAATAAAGAATTTCTTTCTATCTCTCTACCGCAAGATTTACAGATCATGAGCAATCAACTCCTGATAACGTGCGATCGCCTCATCGCGCTCTTGCATGACACGCAGAAATTCTTCTTTCAATACCGCGAAAGTTTCTGCGCAGATGCCGAGCTGGGGCGCCAGCTTGATGTTTTTGTCCAGTGCGTCAAGAACGGCTTGATCGCGACTTTGAGATTCATTCAAAATTGGGTACCTCCTGGGGTGGATTTTTTACTGCGGCGCGCAATGTGGATCGCTATGACAGTGGACAGGACAGACGAGGTGGCAAGAAGAAAGATCAGAACCCACGCAAGCAGACTAAGATCGCCAAAGCGAATAAGCCCGGCGTCCTTGACCTGAAAATCGAAAATGAGATAGACGATCAGTACAATAACAAGAATAGGCGTAAAGATAAAGTGCATGGTGTACATGGTATCCATGGTCTTGGAACGCTCCGCTTTTGCGTTTGCCGTGTTAAATGCGCCGGTCAGACGCTGAATCTCAGCATCTTTTTTGGCGTTGTCCAGCTGTAGAACCTGGATCTCTTTGCGCAGGGACGACTCATCATCGGCTGGGGTGATGAGACCGCAAAGGTGATCGAGCGAGAGCCCCATGCTGTCCGCAATGGCGGCTTCGTTAAAAAGCAGAGGGTTCAGCTGCGTGCCGGCGTTGACGCGGCTGACGTTCGAATACGGGACGCCGGAGCGTTCGGCCAGCTCGGTCACAGTCCACCCGAGTTCGTTGCGGCGCTGCCGCACCTTTTCAGAATACGCCTCGAAGTAAGGCATCAACTTTTCCGCGGATGTCAAGATAAAACGCCTCCAAACAAGCAGAATTTCAAAAATAGGTTAAAATTTGAAATCCAGAGTAGCGGATTTCAAATCTGGGGTAGTAATTTGCAATCTGGAGTATTGCTATTTCCAGGGAATGTCTGCTACGATGGAAGCGTAGCAGATCGGTGGATAAATGACCTGGTCTGCTATGGACTCCGCCGCCGGCAGAACGGCGGCGAATTGGTCATCTTGGCATGACAGAAAAGCCCCCTTCAAAAAAATCAGGATGAATGCCCGACCATGGTCGGGTAATCCGTGAGGCATCACGGCTTGATAAGCTGCTGATTCTATCACACCCTCGGTACGATAATTGGGACGTGACAGAACGCGCGATGTAGAAATAATAGGGAATAATTTGTGCAGGTTTATGCTTGATAAATAAGAACGGATGTTTTAATATTAGAAGCGAAAAAACTATGTTTTTGCGTGTGCTAGTATGGGAATATGGAAATCTGCAAGGGGAAAGGAAGAAGAATATGACGAGAGAAGAACTGACAAGGAATATCGCCCGCCAACTGAACGATTTGAATTTAGACGAGCTTAACGAGGTTCTTTCATGGTGCGAAGAACTTCAAGCTGGGCAGAAAGAAAGCTCAACTCGTCCAAAGAAAGATCGCTCAGAGAGGAAATAATTTTTTCACAAGCTGCAGCCTTGGCACTGTTATCAGTGCTGGGGCTGCTTTTTTTTGAATCTTCCAGTGACATAGATTGATCGACCGGCATTAAATCAGAAATGGACACACCCAAATAATCTGCAATTATTTTCAGGTTCTTAATAGTGGGGTTTGTCTTACCAGTATTCCATAAGGAAAACGAAGCGGAGGTAATCCCGCAGTCCTTATAGAATTGTTTTTTTGTGATGCCTTTTTCAGCAAGGAGGGAATTGATCTTAGCAACTGTCGGCGATTTTACCATATAGCATACCTCATTTTTGGCTACTTTCACGCCTAGCAAATGCAAAGTATTTCTTGACACTAGGATATACTTAGTGTATACTAAGAAATGTAGGGAGCGCAAAGAAAAGCTCCTACGAACTTAGCAGACTGCGTGAAAAATGGATTGGTGACACTTTCATAATAGCACATAACGCTAAGTTGTCAAGAAAAACTTAGCTTCGACGAAGCTGGAAAGGGGTGGGCAGGTGAATTTCAAAAAGGCGCGGTTAGCTGCGGGGCTTACGGTGCAGGAGGTTATCAAGGCACTCAAGGTCTCTGACGCGGCGGTTTATATGTGGGAGACCGGGCAGATGACGCCGAAAGCGAGCAGGCTTCGCGAGATCGCGGATCTTTACGGCTGCACGATTGATGAGCTGTTGAGGGAGGATGAATGAAAAGCACCGTTTATCTGACATCGGGCGCAAGAAGTAAGCGCGTTGATACATGAAGGAGGGACGTCGTGCCGTATGTAAAGGGGCGTGAGCCGGATTTTATCAAGGTCACACGGCTCATTAAGGGATATGCGACGGCGCCGAAGGTGGCAGAGATGATCGGGTGCTCGGCAAACACGGCGCGAAAGAAGATGAAAGAACCGAAGCTGTTTACGCTGGGTGAGCTGAACCAGATCTGCCGCAGGGCGCATATCCCCGTGGAAGAAATGAGGCAGGCGGCGCAGGTATGAGCTTGATTAGAAAACATTTTGAAGACCGGGAGAGCTGGCTGATCGGTCGTCAGGAACTCGGAATTGGCGCATCGGACGCGGCGGCGGTTTGCGGAATATCACCGTGGACAACGCCTATCGAGCTGTGGAAGATCAAGACCGGGCAGAAAAGTCAAAAGGACATATCCGGCAGCGAAGCTGTGGAACGCGGCGTGAGGATGGAGCCGGCACTTCGTAATTTGTACGCCGCGATGAACCCGCAGAGGAAGGTCGAGCATTACCCATACGACATTCTGGCGCAGAGCGAACGACCTTGGCTCACGGCGACGCTAGACGGGCAGATCACAGACGAAAACGGGCGCTGCGGGGTCTTGGAGATCAAGACCGGGCAGCTCATCAAAAAAGCGGATTACCAGAAATGGGCGGATGGGCAGGTGCCGGTTTGGTACTTTGCACAGACGCTTTGGCAGATGCTGGCGACCGGCTGGGAGTTCGTAGATCTGTTTGCGGCGCTGCGGGATATTCGGGGGGACTGGTCGATTCGAACAAGGCACATTGAACGAGCGGATCACGAGGATGATCTTGCGTGGCTGCTGGACAAGGCGGACACATTCTGGGGTTATGTACAGACCCGGACGATGCCGCCCATGACACTGACATTGTAGAAGGAGGTAAATAATGTTCGTAGGAGTGAAATTCTACCGCGAGAGCGCGCAGGGATACGTTGGTCGTGCGTACAGCTACGAGACAGACCTGCCGCTGAAGGTCGGAGACCGCGTGATCGTGCCGGCGGGCGAGGGGAAGAACCGGGCGATCGTGGCGGAGGTCAATGTGCCGCTGGAGAGCATCAACCCGGCATACTTTCCACTCAAGCGCATCACGGAATATGACGAGCCGGAGGCGGATGGCTGATGCAGACGACAGAAATTCGGATGCTGACCGACCTGGACAAAGCCATCCCGCAGAGTCTTGAGTTCAATTTCGAAGAAGTCAAGGCGTGGCTGGAGGAAAATCTGAAAGCCTACAAGACCATGGTGGTCACAGAGGACGCGATCGGCGCTTCCAAGGCAGACAAGGCGAGGATCAGGAAGATCAGCACCGCGATCTCGGAACAGCGCATCGCCATTAAGAAGCGCTACATGGAGCCGTACAACGCGTTCGAGCTGAAAATGAAGGAGCTGGCGGGGCTTTGCAACGAGGCAGCAGAGAACATTGACGCGCAGCTCAAGGCATTCGATGAGAAGCGGAAAACGGAGAAGCGCGAGGCGCTGCGGGAATACTTTAAGTCTATTGACCCGCCGGCATGGCTGGCATTTGAGCGGATCGAAGATCCGCGCTGGATGAACGTCACTTATGACGCCGAGACCGCGATGGCGGCAATTCATGCGCAGATCAGCGCCATCGCAGAGAATGTCATGGCGATCACAAGCGCCGGCAGCGAGTTTGAAAACGAGATGCTGCTGGAATACCAGAAAACGCTTGATCTTGGCGCGGCGATGCGGCGTGGCGGAGAGCTGACCCGCATGAAACAGGAGCGGGAAGCCAGACAGGCAGCGCAGGAAGCGGCTGCGCGTGCAAGGTTTGCCGAACAGCAGAAGATCGAACGAGAACGCGACGAACAGAATGCACGCCGCAGAGCGGAGCAGGCGGCGGCGGAGCGGGCAGAGCAGATTTTGAACGGCGCGCCGATGGAGATGCCGGCGGAAGAACCGCTGCAGGTGCTCGATTTCAGGGTGTACGTCAACAATGAGCAAAAGATCAAACTGCGCGACTGGTTGAACGCAAATGGCATTCGATTCTGCCGTGTGCCGAAATTTGGAGACTGAATGGAGGAAATGAACAGATGAACGCAACAAACAGACTTGCGCCCGGCGGCGCTCGGCAGCCGTTTTCCAGTGCGATCACATCAAATGCGATGCAGGGGCTGATCCAGAAGTCCCTGAAGGATGACAAGGTAGCGGCGCGCTTTACCTCGACGCTCATTTCTGCGGTGAATGCGTCGGACCAGCTCAAGGAGTGCGACCCCGGAACGATTGTAGCGGCGGCACTCCGCGGCGAGGGCATGGGGCTGACGCTGGGCATGGGATACTACCTTGTCCCGTATGGGAAGACCTGCACATATATTCTCGGCTATAAGGGAATGCTGCAGCTTGCGCTGTCTACCGGCGCATATAACGACATCGACTGCATCGACATCCGCGAGGGAGAGTACAAGGGGCGAGACCGCAGGACGGGGAAGCCGTCGTTCGACTTTAACGTCTATGAATCGGATGAAGACCGCGAGGCGGCGAAGATCACCGGGTATTACGCCTACTTTGAGCTCAAGGATGGGCTTTTCAGAAGTGAATATTGGTCAATGGACAAGCTGCTGCGGCACGCGGAGCGGTACGCGCAGGCATTCGACCTTGAAAAATACAAGGCATTCGTGGCGGGTGAACTGAGCGAGGCGGAGGAAGCGAAGATTCGGAAGTCCACACCTTGGTATGATGTGGACGGCGGACAGGAGCGGATGTGTAAGAAAACGGTGCTTCGCAGTCTGCTGAACTCCGGCTACGCGCCGATCTCGAACGAGGTGCGCTATGCGCTGGATAACGACGCAGAGACAGGGGTTGTCCCCGATATGCCGATTCTGGACGTGGACAAGCGCACGGGCGAGGTCGTCGGCACGATGCCCGCAGCGCCGGCGCTGGACGATGCGTCCGATGATGACTTCTTTGCCGACGGAGAAACGCCGGAGAAGGTTCTGGCGGAGCGGGAAACTGCCAAGCGGGAACCTGCGGCGGCGACGAAGCAGCCTGCGGAAAAACAGCCGCGCACGCAGAAAAGACCGCGCGAGATCGTAAGACCTGACGCACAGCCGGTCATCCCGACGGAGGACGACGGCGGATTCTTTGGCGGTGGGGACGCATGAGACCCATTGCGAGCGCGGTCACACAGGACCCGAAGGACCCAAAGCGGCGCGTATGCGAGACAATGCTGGTATGGGGCAAGGTCACGCGGGATGCAAAATTTGAGTATACCAAGGGCGCGACCCCGAAGCCCAAGGTGACGTTTGGGATCGCCTATGAGGATAAACGGTTTATGAACGTGATCTCCGTGGGGGATTGCCGGCAGACGGAGCTTGCACAGCGGGTGCAAAAGGGAGATTGGGTACTCATCGCCGGTCATTGGGCAAGCAAGGAATACAGAAACAGCGCAGGCGAAGAAAAAACATGGGACGAGCTGCGGATCGATCACATGGAGATTTTGAGCGATGGCGTGCGCGAGGCGGCGCTGGATGCGCTGGTCGGAAGCCTGAATGCGGCGATGGCGGACGGGTATATTCAGGACCGCAAGGAGTTTATGAAAAAATTCAATGCGGCGTTTGTAGACTCGTTCTGGGAGCTGTGCCAGCAGATGCAGGGACCGCCGCCGGAGGAGGATACGCCGGCAGGGGAATATGAGGATGTGCTTGGGCCGGATGATTACGAGGTCACGATTTGAGGGCTGAAAAATGGGTAGAAGCATCAGTTTATATGACTTGCCGGAGTCGTACCGGCAGCAGGCGGAACGGAAGCTATTACAGGAACTGAAGCGGCGGGCGGCGAATCAGCCGCCCGCACCGCAAAAGGACACGAGGTCAAAGAAACAGCCGAAGCTACATAATCAGAAGGTCGAGCGCGGCGGGAGAGTATTTGACAGCAAGCGCGAAGCGGATCGTTACGACGAGCTTCGTTTGATGGAGACGCAAGGCGCGATCCGTGATCTGGAATGCCAGAAGGAATATCTGCTGATCCCTGCGCAGTACAAAACGGAGGAGCGGTACGGCGCGAACGGGCGGCGGCTCAAGGACAAGCAGGTGCTTTTAGAGCGCGCTGTGACGTATGTGGCGGACTTCGTATATGATCAGGATGGGGAGACGGTCGTGGAGGATTCAAAGGGATACAGAAATCCATCCTCCGCGCCGTATGCCAAATTTGTACTCAAGAGAAAGCTAATGCTCTGGGTGCATGGCATCCGGGTGAGAGAAGTATAACGGAATTGGGAGAGATACTATGGAGAAGACACTGGACAGCATGGTCATTACGGCCGTTGCGCCGTGGAATAGCCCGTTTCGGGAAGAAAAAAGCGGGCTACATACGGATTCACAGAAGAACATTGACTTTTGCCTGAATCACTGCCCATATGCGGATTCGGAGTGCTGCAATTGTCTTTCCGGCGGAAAACCGAAAAAGGCGGAAGGCAGACCGAAGAAAATCGAGCTGGATCGCCTGGCGGAGATGCTGACGCTCAAACGGACGAACTCGGAGATCTGTCAGGCGTTTGGCGTTACGAGAAGGGCCGTGGAGCTTGCGAAGAAAAAACTGAGCGACAGATGTACGGGAGGCGATTTGGGGTGAAGCATTATGGCGATATTTGCAGGATGGTCGGCGCGGAGATAGAGCCGGTAGACTGCATCATCGGCGGTTCACCCTGTCAGGACTTGTCGATCGCCGGGAAACGAGCCGGGCTTGCGGGAGCGCGTTCCGGGCTTTACATGGAACAAATCAGGATCATCAGGGAGATGCGGGAGAATGACAGAAAGAATGGACGGACAGGTGAGTTTATTCGCCCAAGATACATGGTATGGGAAAACGTCGTGGGAGCATTCAGCTCCAACAAAGGACGCGACTTTGCGGCAGTCCTTGAAGAAGCAATCCGCATCGCAGAGCCGGAAGCCCCCGATATTCCAGTGCCTGAAAAAGGATGGCCGACCTACGGCGGATACCGCGACATGGATGGACGATGGAGCGTGGCTTGGCGTGTGCTCGACGCTCAACATTGGGGAGTGCCCCAACGCCGCCGTAGAATCGCGCTTGTCGCAGATTTTGGAGGCACATCCGCACATGAAATACTATTTAACCGCAAAGGCGTGTTTGGGCATCCTGAGACGAGCGGAGAGGCGGGGGAAGGACCTGCCGGAGAAGCTGAAAGCGGCACTGCGTGCGCAGTCGGGATTAGGGGTGGCTGTGACGGAGGCGGAAAGGGCGCTTTAGTCCAGACGGAAAAGAGCGGTACGCTTGGCACGGGAAATGACCAGACCGTGTTTTGCCTGCAAGGTAACGGCATAGACCGCGCGGACACAGCCGGATGCAACGGGAAAGGCTGGCGCGAGGATGTGAGCTATACACTCAACACCATCGACAGACCGGCGGTGTGCGCAGGGTTTAAACTGGGAAACAGCGAGCAGGCGTGGAGCATCGGATTTCAAGAGGAACAGTCGCCGACGCTCAACGCAGAGTGCGGTGGAAATAAGCCGGCAGTCGTGTACAGCTTCGATTCTCTTGCGTCCAACAGCATGAAATCTCCGAACCCAAAGAGCGGGTGCAGAGAGGTAGACACGGCGAGGACGCTTGATACCACGTCACCCGATCCATCCAAAAATCAGGGCGGTATCGCAATTCTGGACATGAGTCATGCAAACGATGTGATCCGAGAGTGCGGCAGTGTCGTACCGACACTGCAAAGCAGGATGGGCACGGGCGGGAATCAAGTGCCGCTGGCTTATCAGAAAGTTACAGGGACACTTTCACCCGGCGCTCATGCAGGAGGTTACAACGGGCAGGATGCCTACAATGATATGCTGGTGTGCAGTGCCGTGGACTGCCGGAACTTCCGGGAAGGCGGCGAGGTAAACGGCACGCTGCAAGCAAAAGAAAGCGGCGGGCAAAGCCTGAACCTGAACAATACAGTTCGACAGAACAGGGTCGTGCGCCGACTAACACCGATGGAATGTGAACGACTGCAAGGTTTCCCTGACCACTGGACGGACATCGGAGCATGGACGGACGAAAAGGGGAAGCTGCACAAGGAAGCCTCGGACAGCGCGCGGTATAAGGCGCTGGGAAATTCCATCGCCCTGCCGCCGTGGAAGTGGGTGCTCAAGCGGGTTTGCGCGCAGTATGAGCGCGACGCGACGATGGGAAGCCTGTTTAGCGGAGTGGGCGGTTTCGATTTGATATGGACGCTATTAAACGGGTACGGAAGCGTGAAATGGGAATCAGAAATCGAACAATTTCCAATAGCTGTAACAAAAAAGCATTTTGGAGACGATCGATCTGGACAAACAGGTGATTTTTATGAAGCACTTTTCGGAAGAAACTAGAAGAAAAATGTCTGAATCCGCGAAGAGGAGATGCGCTGACCCTAAATGGATAGAAGCCCAATATGCGAAGGGAACTAAACTTGATGCCGAAAAGGTGAAGAACTTGTACGAGTCTGGAATGACGCAAGTAGAAGTTGCAGGCATTCTAGGGGTTTCACAAAAGGTTGTTTTCAAATTTATGAAGCGAAATAATATTCCTGCGAGAAAATCGGCAAAGAGGGATCAGAACGGAGCAAAGAACAGCTACTGGCGTGGAGGAAAAACACGGGATGAGTTCGGCTACATTATGGTTCAGTGCAAAGAGCATCCACGAGCGTCCAAATGCGGAGGGTACGTTCCAGAGCACATACTAGTAGCTGAAAAGAAAATCGGAAGATACTTAACTGAGAATGAAGTAGTGCATCACATAAACGGTGTAAAGTGGGATAACAGACCTGAAAATCTTGCCGTAATGACTAAGAGTGAGCATACGAAACTACACTGGATGATTAGAAAGTACAATCCGATAAATGAAGAGAATACAAAAACTGACAACCCTTGAGCCGTTTTGCATCGCGGTCACGAAACGGCATTTTGGAGATGCGGAGATCGGCGAGGCGGGAGACCTCTGGAAGCACCTGATGGGAGGATCGGATGAATAAGAAAGTGACATTTCAGTGCCCGACGTGCGGCAAATGGGTGACGCGTGTTGCGGATGCTGACGCAATGAGCACTTTGCGCGGGGAGGGGTAGTATGGGAGCTTTGAAGAGCCCTTGCACGCCGGATTGCCCGCGCAGAAGCGCGACGTGTCACGCAGAGTGCGAAGAGCATCTGGCATATGCTAGGGAAAAAAGCGAGGTTTACGCAGAACGTGCGAGGAAGGCAGGCTTTGATACCCTTACGCCGGCGGCAAAGGCAAGAGCACGGCGCACGCAGATGAAGAAAAAGCAGGGGAGGTTTCACCAATGAGCATTGTGATCGAGACGTGCCCGCGCTGCGGGGCGGTGATCCACGACGAGGTGATCGCCACGTTCCCGCCGATCCCGTGCAAGGTGTGCTGGAGATGCGGCTGGCGGCATGAGCTGCCGCGGGAAACAATTGAGTATCGCCCGTTTGGCGGGAATGCTGCGGAACTTGAAAAGGATAAATGCAATGGCAGGATTCTGTAACACGAAAGGTATAGCGTGCGCATTTGCGGGGGCGATCGGACAATGTCAGGTGAGCGCGTGCCAATATCCGACGGCGGCGTGCGCATTTACGCCCAGAATGACCGATGGGATCGTTCGCTGCCCCAACGGGCATATTCTTGGTGTTTTCAAGGGCAGTGGCAGCTTGGAAATTCGGCACAAGGGAAGGCAAGTGCGGGTCGCATCCCACTGCGGAAGTGTAAATATCCGATGCGAGCAGTGCGGCAAGATGGTCACAGTCTATCTGGACTGCGGAAAAACTAATGTGGAGGAGTATTAATGGAGCATATTGTACAGTTCGGCATCAACATCGATGACGAGTCGATCAAGCGCACCGTAATGGAAAGCGGCGTTAAGACTATCGAAGCGCAGATCAAACAGGCAATCATCAATAAAGTTTTCGCAACATACCGATACGGAAATGCGAATCCAGCCAGCGATCCGTTGTCTACATGGGCGCAGAATCTCGTAGCGGACACGCTTGCAGAGAACCGAGATGCGATTATCAACAAAGCAGCGGCAATCCTTGCGGAAAAAATGGCAAAGAGCACGAAAGTCCGCGAAGCGGTCATTGCAAAGACGGCAGAATGAGTGTCACAATCAAAAGATTAAATCCCTTTGCTTTTGACCCGAGAACGCTGTATAGGCTCGAAGAAAACCACGTTTCTGGAGATACCATTTCCATCCAAGGAAGAAGACTAATCATTACGGATGAATCGAATGATGTGACATATCTTGGGGAAGAAAACCAATGGCGCAACAGCTTCTATGCTGGGAAGTGGATAACGGTTTTTGATTTGGAAGGTATATTCGAACTTGAATCGGACGAACCAATCGACATAGAAGGATTCAAAAGGTTTCCTTGTGGAGAACACAAACTGTGGACGCTTATAGCGGAACAACCAGCGAAGAAATTAGCGTGGTTAATTCGAGAGGAACGTAGAATATCGGCATTGGATAGGGAGAAATAAATGGAAGATTTCATGTGTGCGCGTATCTGCGATAATCTGCAACTTGAACTTCATAAGGACGTGTTGCGGGCGATAATCAATCAGGACGAGTTCTACCGAGTATTGGGTAACTTCTCCGTGGAGATCATGGGTGTTGTACCTGATACAGGTGCTTTTATCATCAAATTTCATGACAAGGATAAGATGCACGCGAAAACGGTCTACGATAGCGAAGTCGGGGAAGTAACACCGACGGATATGCTTAACCTCGATTTGCAGAACAGGTTCGGAAAAGATGGTAAATATTCGGAAAAGATGGTAAATATAAGGTGGAATCCAGCAATCCAAACTGGACAAGGGAGGCAGACAAACCGGTGGTAACAATCTATGGATATAGCGACGATACGGTCGAAATCGAAAACAGCAACTACAACGAAGGTAGTATTGACTGCTTCGACAAGGATGTACGGTTGTGGTTTAGCGACGGAACAATTATCCGTATCGGTTACTGCAAGCCAAAACTCGGTGTCTGGTACATCGTCAGGGAACACGTCGGAACGGCAGAACAGACACTTTTGGTCTGCGAGGATGAAGACGCAGATCCGTACAGCGATGTTTTCTGCATCAACGCGGAAATCGAACGGCATGAGGTGCTGGGAGGGAACTTTGGAGAGATTAACATTACGGAGCAGTGAAACAAGCCACGAAAACGGCGTATTTCACTTGTTGCGCTATTTGACGGGAAAGAAATTGACACAAAGTGGATGGATGAGTAGACTTACTGCAACCAATGGAAGAAAGGAAATTTTATGAAAATTTACGTTGGAGAACGCGGTAGCGGGAAATCCACTATGCTCATCGAGATGTCTGAAAAGACGGGGGCGACCATCGTTGCTGCTACATACCCGATGGTCAGGTATATCAAAATGACGGCGGCTCAAATGGGGAAGAAGATTCCTGATCCTATCACGGTGATGGACTACATTCGCCTTCTCGCAAGCGGCGGCATCAGTAAAGGCCAGAAGTATCTCGTGGACGAACTTCAAATGATGTTCTCTGCTATGAATGTTGAAGTTGCTACATGTGACAATGATTGTTTGAGAGTGATTGGAAATCTGTCGAGTGCGAAATCTCATCCAGCTCGATACATCAACGCTACACAACTGATTGATACACTGGAATGTGCAATCGAGAGGGCGGAACGCGAAGAGCCAGCAGGAATCGAGAAGCTTATGGCCCTAACGTCTATGAGATACGCGAAACGGCTGCTCGAAGAAGCGTCCAAAAAGGAGAATGAATGTGGATAAATATGTAAATGCAACCAAACTGATTGCAAGCATTGATGAAGCTCTTGATTCAATGCGGAAAGAGGACGGGAATCTGCAGGACTGCATCGAGGCGCGAGAACTGCTTTACTGCCGGAAGATAATTGACCTTGCGCCGGGTGCATTAGACGAAGACTACGAATTGAGATATGCGCCGCCAGTGACGATCGACGGGAAAGCGGCCGGGCTGCTCAAGAGCGTGCACTATGGCAATGTGGAAGTTCTGCTCCATGGGGCGTACTGCGGACTTAAAACGAAAAACGGGCACATCGTGTCAGTGGCGCTGCTGCGTGAGCCGGAAGGGATACCGCATAGCTGAGATGGAAAATCTGAAACGTTTTTCACTCGAAAAAATAAAACTATATGATAAGGTCATGCACGAAAAATACGGCGAGGGGTTTGTGGGCGAGATCAACAAACCAAACCAAAGTTTTTCGATGTTGTTTGACATAGGTTACGACGTGATTTGGCTGACGGTGACATATAATCACGGCTGGTTTTTGGAGAAAGCGGGCATACAAAGCATCGGAGACTTCAATCTGGAGGCGGAAGATGCGATCGGATCGTTTGACTGGGAAAAGGTAAAAAAATTTATGATTGTCCACCATAAGATGTATGGCTATGGAGTGGTCGTAGAAAGCGGTTTACTTCCAATCTGCGGTTTTTTCGCACAAATCAACTTTGAGCACGGTCCGATTGCGAGATTCTTTGGTGAAGAATACCGAGAGTTCACGAAAATCGGTCCGTGGGGCGAGGAGGACTTGAAATGACCATTGAAGAAGCCCGCGAAGAGGTCAAAAAGCTGCAACAAAAGCAGTGGAATACGACATGGGAATATGAAAAAGCTGTCTTTGACGTGATTGATTGCTTTGTGAAAAGCAACCAGGAATTTGTGGCGAGAAAATGTGCCGAAAAGCTGGCAGAAAATCTCATCGACATCAAAGATGTGCAGCTTGGCGACACGAAGGTATTTCTCCCTCTTGAAAACGGATGATAGGCGGTGCGTGAGGAGATGGCGAAGCATGACCAGCAGTGGCGGGACACCCGGTGGCAGCGGCAAGAAAAGCAGAAGGCTGTTGAAAAGAAACGTCGCGCTTGGGAGAAAAAAGAGCAGGAACGGAAGGCAGTGGAATACGACAGGGGAATATAAAAAAGCTGTCTTGGACGTGATTGATTAAAGTGAATATGATAAGTGGTAAAGGAAGTGGTCTTATGCAGCATTTATATGGTGTTTCTTTTAGGGGGAAAATGCTTTATTTTTCTGGTTCAATTTCTGATGATAGGGTTAAAGAAGTAGAAGAAATCGCAAACCAAATAGATTATACATTAGAGGAAGATGCCTTTTGCAGACAATTAGAGAATGCGATTAGATCTAAACTTGGCATTGAGTTTAATCATCAACCCGTAGAACATATTTTTAGAGTTAGAAAAAAATAAGCGGCTACCTACCTTTTATGGTAGTAGCCGCTATTTTTTGCTTTGTGAAAAGCAACTTGGAATTTGTGGAGAGAAAGGAAAACTTGCTCTCTTGAATAATTTTTGCATTTTTTCTTGCAATTTTATCGTGAGTGTGGTACAATGTGGCAGAGAATAAAGTAAAACACGCGCCGTTTCGGTGCTTTTCCTGCGGGAGAGGTATCGAAACGGCGCTTTTTTGTTATGCGCGGGAGGTTGCATGGGCGAGAAAATCAACGATCTGGAGCAGCAGGAATATTATGCGCAGGTCGCGAAAAAGACGTCGGAAAGCCTTGCCTATTTCTACTGCTGCATCAAATATGACGTGCCGTTTGCACGCGACTGCGTGCCGCGGGACGGATCGAGCGAGCTGTGGCTGGCATACATCGACAATCTGCATTTGAAAAAGCGGGATGTTGGAAAGGACGGTCAGCCGCTTGGGTTCTTAGGCGGGCTGACTGACATCACGAAGATTTTTGGCGAGGGCTTGAAGGACGGCGAGTTCACCAAGGCTGTCTACGCCGAAAAGAGTATGCAGACCGCAAAAGCCGGAACTGTCCGGCAGCGGAAGGATTGGGGCGTCGGGAACGAGGCGCGCCCGTATACGAACGAGGACTACGACGAATTTGACCGCATCTACACTGTTTTGGTGTCAGATTTTGGCGGAGAGGATTCGTTGAGCGCAAAGCAGCAATTGATCCTTCGGAATGTTGCCCGCTGGATGAAGCAGATGAACGATCTGACAGCCGCCGGGCAGTTCGATAAGGCAAAGAAAGTATCCGGGCTGATCCAGGAAAATCTGGCGAGTGATAATCTGCGCAAAAAGGACATCCGTCCAGCGGATATTATCCGTGTTGATGAGATCACGGACCGGCTGGAGAAGGCGGGGCTGCTGAAAAACGGGAAACAGTGCAGCCCGGATGAAATGTTTGAGTATTTTTTCGGAAGGAAGCCGAGATACCCCTATACGGCGGACGCGGTCGATCAGATGATCCTGATCAATGAGAATCGGATGCGGCAGAACGATGGAATGCCGGAGCTTTCCATGCTGCCGGATGAAATGCGGATTCATGACGAGCTGGGGGAGTTCGCGGAAACGCCGAACGCGCAGGAAAAAGAAGCATATGACAAGCTGGGGCTTGTGAGAATGCCGCCTCTGAAGGACGGCAAGAATTAAGGATGTGATGCAGAACTATGGCGAGGCGAGCTGGTAAGGCTTGGGCGCCCGGTTAGCTGAATAGGGCGTTGGATGGGTCAGTAAGCGCGAAGTCGAGCAGCGGGATTACTCGTCATTTGAATCGGAATGGTGGGCGTTTTTAATTTGGGTGCTTCGTTGGTATCCTGACAAAGGCTGCGACTTGTTTCGGGACGAATATGCCGATTATGCGAACGAAGAGTTTATGCAGCGCATGATGATGCGTGCGTATGCTAGAAACGAAGACGTTGCATTTACAGGGACGCGCGGCATCACAAAGACGAGCACGAAGTTCAAGTACGCCCTGATAAACGGCTTGGTATGGCCGGGGACGCAAAGCGCATATTACGGTCCGAGCTATAAACAAATGGCGCTGATCGGAAGCAAGCAGTTCAAGCAGATCGCGCACGATTACCCGGCGCTGACAAAGGGCTGGCGCGTGACAGCAGAAAGCAAGGACGATTTCAAGATAGAAACCGATCTTGGGAGCGCATTTTATATTTCTGCGTTTCGCGGCGACAACACCCACGATGTAACGGCGGAGGAATTTGCGCAGGAGGAAAACCCGCCGTTCGACTTTGCAGAGTATTCTACGATCGTTTTACCGGCTGTCCGTTTACGGCACAACGTCGATGGACGCCCGGATGAGAACTTTGTGGCTTATAAAAATCACTCCATCACAAGCGCCGGCAGAAAACAGCACCCGTCGTTTCAGGTGCGGTGTGACACACTAAAGGAAATGAGCCGCGGCGAGAGTGCGTTTGCCTACGATATGAGCTGGGAGTGTGTAATATTGCAGCAGATGCGCCCATATTCCTGGGCGCAGAAGCTGAAAACGAAGCTGACGCCGGAGCGGTGGATGCGGGAGATGGAGAGCCGGTACACCGGCGCGGATGAGCACCCGATCATTACGGATGAATCTCTTTCGGAGAGCTGCTGTTTGCTCTCGATGGAGCGGCAGCACTGCTGCAAATATACGGGATGTAAGACAGACCCGAAGGACGTGATCTACATCGTCTGCTACGACGTATCCTATGAGGATGCGAAGAAGAACGCAAAGTGCGCCGTGGGCGTATGGAAGCTCACAAAGCAGGCAGATTTCTTAAAGCGCGACCGATATTTAAAGCAGCTTGTATGGCTGGATGACTGGCCGCCGCCCGACAATGCGATGAAGCAGGCTCGGAGGCTGAAGGACGTTTGGTACAGGTTCTGCTATGAGGGCGGCAACACGACCTACATCGCCATTGACGGATGGCAGTACGGCAAGGCGGTCATTGAGGACCTGATGAAGGACCTTGGAGACGGGCTGCCGCCGCTGTGCATTCTGGAGCATACGGAGTACACGGCGCTGGAGCTGGACGGTGCACTGCCGATCATTTACCCCATCAAGGCAGGCGGCAGCGGCGTGACAGACCCGGACGTGGATATGATCCGTTACGCGCAGACACAGTTTGACAACCACAATGTACAGCTGCTGACGATGAACACCCGCGAGGGTGTGGAGGCGTACAAGCGGCTTCACAGGATCAAGGACGACGATCTGGACTATCAGATCGCAAGACCGTATCAAAAGACCAGAGAGCTTTCGGGACAGATCCAGAACCTGAAAGCCGTGCCGTCGGGCGCAGGCTTTAGCGAAAAGCGAATATCCAAGGCGATCCAGCGTGATAGCTGGTCGGCGATCAAATACGGCTTGCGGCTGGCACAGAGGCTGGAAAAAGAGCTTGTGATAAGCTCGATCCGCAAGAAAAGCGACTGGGACGAAATGCTGGAGCGATACCGTGGGAAGCCGATGACCGGCGGCGCGGTGCGCGGCGGCATGAACAACCGACTGACTGTTGGACGGCATGGAGGGCGTCGGTTTTGAGTGAGGAAAAGGTCTATCGGCTTTACGCGATGGCGGCAAGCCATAAAAACATTGAGCACGCGATGCAAGCGCGATTCAGCCGCGTTACACCGGGCTATGTGATGATCTACACAGATGGCGAAGCGCCGGAGAACAGCGTGGAAATCACGGGAGAGGACGTAAAGCGGCTGACCAAGGACGATGAGGCGTGGCTGATGAGCTGCGCCGGCAGGCTTTTGATGGACAGGCTGGAAGCAGAGGGACGCCATGCGTCGGAAAACTTAAACAGCATGATAGACCGGCTGGCGGCCGCGCTGAAAGAGGAGCGGCGGAAGCTGGGCATGGAAGAAGGGGAAGCATCAGATGGCAATACCGACCGAGGAACTGCGGAAAGTACAGTATGAGTCTTTCCCGAATATTTTCAGCAAATTCCGCAAGCTGGCGGCAGAGAACGCAGGGATGCCGCTTTCAAGCGTCATTTCTGCCTTTGCGGGGATCAACTCCGGGCGATACGGCATGGCAGATCCCTACATTCAAAACCGCCGCGTAAAGCAGATCTCGTCCTTGCCGGAGAATTACAGCAAGGACAAGGTCGCGGAGATGCTGACAAAGGCGTATACGAACGAGCAGCCGCTGCGGCAGGTGGCGCAGGCGCTGGAATATACGGCGTATCCGCTGTTTCACATTCGTAAAACGTATCAGAATCTGCTGACGTATCACAGCTACGTTGTGCCGAAGCTCGTATCCGAGGAGGATATGAAAAAAGCGGACTTTATGCGGCAGTGGCGGATGGCGGAAAAGGTCCGCACGGCATTTCGCCCGCAGCAGACGGCGCACAAGATCGCCGGTCAGGTGGGCGTGGAGGGAAAGGTATTCTATTATCCGCGCTTGAGCGTGGACAGAAGCCACAACAAGGTCAACTACGCGTTCTGGCAGCAGCTTCCGAGCGATTGGACAAAGATCACGGGCTACAATAACATTTCCGGCTACTGCGTGGCCTTCAACATGATGTACTTTTTGCAGCCGGGGTGCGTGCCGCAGCAGTTCGGAGAGCTGTTTCTGCCATATCTCTACGATTTCTCGCAGGTCGTTGAGAAGCCGAAGGGGACAGGCTCGACGCTTGTATACGCGCAGAAGCAGCGCGTGAATATGGACCGGCTGCGGGTGATCCGCGAGCGCGGAGAGATGGCGGGGACGCCGGACGTCTACTATCAGAACGGGCGGTGGTTTTATTGGGTGTATCTGCCGGCGGACCAGATATTCACCTTTGAGGCGGATGACGTGAAGCCGGCGGCGATCTCACCGTTTACGGGGCTGTTTATCAACATGATCCAGCTTGCGCAGATGGAGCAGATCCAGTTGGAGCTGATCCAGAATCCGCTGATAAGCCTGCTTCATGGAGAAATTCCGTACAGGAAAGAGAATACCGCGACGACCGACGACCAGTATATGCTGAGTAATGCCGGGCGGCTGATGTTTGAAGCGCTGTGGTATCAGATGCTGGCGGACAACAACACCTCCGGCATTGGACTGTATCTGTGCCCGGCGAACGATCTGAAGCTGGAAAATCTGGCGGAAGCGCCGAGCGCGATGGATATTGTGAAGCAGGGCTACAGCGACACGATCAATCAGGCGGGCTTGGGCGGCATTATGCCGGTAGATTCGGATGCAAAGGCGGCGACGACACAGGTCTCGCTGCAGATCGAGAGCCGGTTCATGCAGACCGTTTACAGCGGGTATGAACGGGCGATGAACGCGATCCTTGCGTCGCTGAAGCTGGGGTATGACTTTGAGTTTCATATGTTCGGGTCGATCGCCGAGGATGAAAAAATGCTGGACCGCTGCATGACGGGCATGGAGCACGGCATTTTGCCGGACGCTATTCTTTATAACGCCCTTCTGGACCGGTCGATCCTGGATGACATTTGCCTGTCCGCGGCAGTTTACAGCAGCGGGCTGATGGACAAGCGGCTGCCGCTGGTGAGCTCGTATAACATGGCGCAGGACAAATCGAACCTGCCGCCGCGGTCACCGGGACGACCAAAGGGCGACGGGAACGTGACAAGTGAGGGAACGGAAGCGATGATCGACACATACGGGGACACGAACCCGGTTTAGACAGGTGGTGAGCGGATGATCCAATTCGTGACAGCCGATGATCTGAAAGTCATCAATAAGGCGCTGAATGAGGAAAAGGACGTCCGCATACAGCGCACGCGCGAGGGATACCGCATTGTAGAGGACACGGTGCGGGTGCTGCTGAAAAAGAGCGCGGCAGAAAAGTAAACAACACGCCTTGCGGCGAAGGGGCGCTGCAAAGGGACCAAAGAGGGTCAGGTACACGAAAAATCGTGCGCCTGACCCTCTGTTTTTTGGAGAAAGGGAGCGCAGAGATGGCACGACTGAGAGAGAAATTCAATTTTGAGACCGGCGCGCTGGCGGCGGTGCGGGATGCGGCGCGCGAGGCGACAGGCGCGTATCAGGACGCGGCGCGGGCGCTGGACACGCTGAAGGAGCACGTTCTGATCATCCTTGGGATGCCGCAGACAGCAGATGTGATCCACCGGCTGGCGCATACGATGCCCGTGCAGTTTGATAAGATCGGCGATCTGCTGCACCAGCGGCACATTGAGCAGATCTATCCGGCGACGGAGGAATACCGGCAGCGCCCGGAAAATCTGGACGATGTGTTTGAAGAAGTGATCGGGCTGCTGGAAAGGATCGAGAAAGCGCTTCGGCGCTGCGTGGAGGAAGCGGACCGAAACGGACTGTATCCGCTGGGGCGCGGGTTTGAGAATCTGCAGATGGAGAACAGCGAGCAGTACGAAAAATTCCTGTACGCATGGCAGATGTACTCGGAGCACGAAATGAGCGCGACGAGCTTTGAGGGCTGGATCGAGGAAGTTTTTGAGAAGGACGGTGAGTGACGATGCCGTTTAAGGGAAGGGCAGGCGGATATACCGGCGAGCTGCGCGTTCTGCGGCAGCTCAACCCGTATGAGTTCGGCGTGGAGCTGTGGGTGCTGCGGGATGGGGAGAACCGAAACAAATGGAACTACCAGAACGTGCGGGACTTTTACCTGACGTTTGTGGGACAGCCGATCCTCATTGCCTACATTGGTCCGAAGGTCGGCGACGGGCACAACTCAGCAGAAAAGACAGACCTGAAAACGGGAGAACCGTACCAGTCTTACATGGGCGCGACGGCGGAGCGCATTGTTGGCACGCTGTCGGATGACAAAAATGATTTTTCCCTCCGCGAGAGGGATGGTCATACATGGATCGTGGCGAAGGGTCGGCTGTTTGCGTTTTACGCAAAGGAGCTGGTGGACACCATCGTGCGGACAGGGCGCATGGAGGTATCCGCTGAGACGCTGGTATACGAGGAGCATCAGGACGGAGAGGTTACTGTTTTTACGTCCTGGCGGGGACTTGGCGTCACCATCCTGGGAGAGGGCGTTGCTCCGGCGGTTCCGGGAGCCAACATCGCCCGGCTGAACGCGATGCAGCGGGAATTTAAGGAAGTGAAGCTGCGCGCGGCATCATTGCTGAAAAACCCGGAGAAAAACGCCCCGGATAACGGGAAAAAACTCGAAAAAGGAGTGAAGGAATTGAACGTTTATAGCAAAAGACAGCTCGCGGCGCTTGCCGCACGGTTCGAGGGCTATACGGTTCTGGCGGCAGGAGAGAAAGACGGCAAGGTCTTTGTAGCGCTTCAGGCGAAGGATGGCACGTTCTGCTCGTATGTCCTGGAAAGCGATACAGAAACGATCGTCCCCGAACGATTCCAGAGCACCGCGCTGAATGCAGTAATGCAGTTTGGCGAGGAGACGCTGAAGATGGACGCACAGGACCTGACGGAGTCGCTGCAGACGCGGCTTTGCGCGGCGGAGAAGGCGGCAGAGGACGCAAAGAAGGATCTGGCGGCTGCGACAGAGCGCATGAATGCGATGCAGGCGGCGGAGACTGCGCGGAGACTCAGCGCAGCCAAGGACGCCGCGAAGCGGACGCTGGCAGAGTTCAACGCGAACCGTGCGCAGAAGGTCGAAGAGAATGCCGTTGCGGGCATTCTGAGCGACATTGACGCGGGTGCGTTTGCGGCGTGTCAGACGAAGGACGGCGCGTGGAACGGCGAAGCCGAGGTCCGCAAGGCAGTATTTGCCGTGTGCGGCGAGGCAGTTGCCAAGCTGGACGCGCAGGAAGCCGCGAAGCACAGGAATGTGTTTGCGTGGGAGAAATTCGCCGGCAATCAGAATGACACAGACGATGGCTCGGTGGGAGCACTGCTCTCCAAGTGGGGCGTCGGTCAGAGCGAAGCGTAAGAGGAAGGAGAAGAAAGATGGGCTTTATTGAAAAAACCGCGTTTGAGGCGCGGGTGTCGAACAACAGAAAAAATGATCTGTGCAACATTACGGGTCATTATCAGGCGTCCGGCGCGGATGCGGACTGCTCCGCCGGCCTGCTTTGCGTGCGCAAGGAACAGCTCCCGTGCGCGGGCTTTACGGGCGTGCTGAACGAGAATGCGTGGTACATGGAGGCGGCGACTGCCGCGGCGAACGCCGGTGACGTGATCTATGCCTGCAACACCTATGACACGCAGCTGCTGGCAGGTCGGCACGGAAATGCCTATTACGTCGGCACTGAAACGCTCGGTCTTGGCATTCCGGCTGGCCGCGAGGGCACGTTTACCAAGATCGTATTTGACGGCGACCGCACCTATCGCTTTGGCGTGGGCAACGCGAACGCCGAGCTGGGGACCAACAAGTTCCTGACGATCGAAAACGGCCTGCTGAAGCCGGTGGCTGCCGCTCCGACCGCGAACGGCGCGCTGTATTTCAAGGTGAAGGGCACGGGCAACTTCACCGAGGGCACGACCGCGAGCTTCGGCTATATCGACGTAGAGCCGCACGTTGTGGTCGCCGCTGTTGCGGTAGGCGGCTAATTGAGAGAAGGAGAGTGAACGAAGATGGCAAAACTGAGTCTTAACAGCATTTCCCCGTCTGTTTTCCGCGTGAACGCCGCCGATGCGAGCGGGATCAGCGCACAGCGTGCGGAGATCGTTTCCAAGGGCCGCGTGCTGGCGTATGAGCACGCGCGCAGAGGCAAGGCGGCAATGTGCGCGGCGCGCGGGGAGACCTGCGATATTCCCGCCATGCTGAACGCCACCGGCTACAAGGTGCTCAACGAGCAGTTCCAGCAGGAGCATCTGCTGTTTGCCGCACGCTGCGCCTGTGCACAGTCCGGGCAGAACGCGCCGGCAAATTTTGACGCCTTTAAGCGTCAGGGCATGAACTTCTACGCAAACAACGCATTCTGGGCGACGCTGCAGGGCATTTATCAGGAGATCATTACGCCGATCATCCCGGCGGTGTATTCCGAGGCGGTGGATGTGTTTGCGGACGTGATGGAGGTTGGCTTTGGCGAGACTGCGGGAATCTCCATCGGCTCGAACGACATCCCGGTATTCCAGGATTCGAGCTGGGGTGCGAGCTGGAGCGTGCCGAGCAACTATTTCTACAATCGTGATTACACGCTTAATCCGCAGCCCAAGACCGCGCAGATCAAAGCCAAGTGGCATCAGCTCGTGGGCAACAATCAGGACTTTGGCGCGTTCTTTGCGAACATCGTCGCGGGTATGTACGCCAAGACGATGGGAATGTGGAACCAGGCGCTGACTGCGGCGGCGGCAGATACGAGCCTTGTGCCGACGGAGCTGAACTATTCGTTCTCGAATGTGAACTGGGTCACGGCGGCAAACAAACTCTCCGCGCTGAACAATGCGCCGTTCGGCAGTATTTTTGCCGTTGGCAATCTGGTTGCGCTTTCCAAGGTACTGCCGACGCAGGCGACCGGCTCGACCAACGTCAACATGGACGCGGCGCTGGCGACGCTGCTCGGCGATCGGTACAACCGTGCGGGGTATCTCGGCGAGTTTATGAGCGTGCCGCTGATGCCGCTGCGGGATGCGATCGTCCCCGGTACGCAGAACACCGCGCCGAAGACCATTCTCTCGCCGAACGACATCTGGATGATGTCCTCCTCCGGCAGAAAGCCCATGACCATCGCGTATACGGCAGAGACGCCGATCTCCATTGAGATCGAGCCGATCCGCTCCTCCGATTGGGAGGTCGGTATGAATCTGACGATCGCGCTGGATACGGTGGCGACGTTCAGCTCCAAGATCAGCCACATCACTATCTAATACTGATTCTGGTATAAGCAGCCCGGCCGGCTTTTGCCGGCTGCGGTCGGGGAGATTCCCCAGCGGGGCGGGTTTTACCTCCGCCCGCCCCGCATACATCGCGCCGCACAGTGCGCACAGCGCCGGTGCAAGTCCGACGGGCGCGGATCATGATAAATAATGCCATAAAATCTGAAAGGAGTTAGAAGCATGGCTGAAGAAAAGAAAACGACCGGGAAAAAGCCCGGCAGACCCAGGAAGGACGCGGCGGAAAAGGAGCAGGATTTTGTACAGCTTGCGGACATTGCGGAAGCGGACGCGCCGGTGATGGCTGGGGACGATACAGCTCTGGAGGCTGCCAACGAGACTGCGACCGGGAGGCTGGCGAAAGAAAAGGAGCAGGGCCATCCGAAGACCGAAAAGACCTATACCGAGGACGAGGTCGCGGAGCTGGTGCGCAGGGCGGCAGAGGACGCTGTGAAAAAGGCGATGGCGAGCGTTCCGCAGCAGAGCACGACGCCGAACATCATTCAGTATGTCGGTGATACGGAAAAGGTACAGTTCCTGTGGCAGGCGGAGGTCGCGGATGACAACGTTATGCTGTTTGGAGACGGCGGGATGTACGGTCAGGTCGTGGGAAAGAGCGGCACGTTCTTTGTGCCGAAGAGTGAGCTTTCCCGCGTTTTAACGGATGTGAACCGTGTGTACCTCAAGCGGCGCTGGCTGATCGTGGTATCGGGGCTGACAGACGAGGAACGCGAGGCGCTGGGCGTGAATTACCGGGAAGGCGAGCTGCTGGACAAGCGGGCGTTTGCCAAGCTGCTGGAGCTGGGCGACGAGCTTCTGGACATCTATCCGAGGCTCTGCGAGGGGCATAAAAAGATGGTGGCGCAGCGATATATGGAGGCCTATACGAACAGCAGCCCGTATGTGACGCGCGAGCGCGTTATGAAGCTCAACGCGATGAGCAAGGCTGGCGGCGGGAAGGGAGACTTTACGCCGATCCTTGAAAAAATGAACGCGCAGGACGTGGAATAATAGACAGAATGGGCGGCAGGTGCGTGAAAACACGCTGCCGCCGGTACATAAAACTCGGCGCAAGGCGGAAGGACAGGTGAGATCATGGGCACATTATGGAGCGAGGTCATTACGAACTACGCAATGGTCGTGATCGACGACGAAAAAATGCGGGAAAAGCTGGCGGTCAGCCCGGCGCTGTTTTTCCGCGAGCTGTCGCTTTGGGTCCGGGCGGCGATGCCGCTTTGCAGCAGACCGCCGGAATTACTGGCTTTTTTAAGCGAGGGGCTGAAAGCGCCAAGCTATGCGGACGCGGAATGGGTGAGCACGCAGGACAGCACGGTGCACGAAACGGTCGTAGAGACAGGGAAAACGGGGTTTTCGATCTGCTCCTGCGTGATCGCGCAGCCGGTGGGCGCGGGGGATGTGACCTTCCTGCCGTATCACAATTTTACCTATGACGCGGAAACGGGCGACGTGACATTCCCGCAGCAGGACAACGCCGGAACGGAATATCGGCTGGATTTTTACACAGACGGGGAATTTTTGCATGATCTGACGGATACGCAAAAAAGGCTGATGGGCATGGCAATCGCTGTGACATGGGACAACCGATTCAACAGAAACTGGCTGAATATGCAGCCGAAGCCGCATGACAAGAGCTTTGATATTGTGAACGAAAACTCCACCATGAAGGAATCGGCAAGCCGGTATCTGAAAAATCTGGCGGCTTTTAATCAGGAGCTTGCAAAATACGAGCAGGACTGTGCGTATATGCACGCGGTAAATCCATACCGGCGTGTGTTTGCGCTGATCTAAGGAAAAAGGAGGTGCGCGGCAGATGGGGATCGAAGAAAATGCGGTGAACGGCATGATCGTTTCTGGCGGGCTGCGCACAGGCATTAAAAACACGCCGAAGCAGTATGCCGATCGGCAGAGGCAGTATTTCGGCGAGGAAACGGCTCGATTTGTGCAGAACTACGCGCGGTATGCGACAGATTTTGTGACGGCAAGGGTACAGGGGCTATGCCCCAATGCGCCGGATAGCTGGGATACGGTCCGCGTGCGGCTGGCAGACATTGCGCCGGGCGGCGTTTCGACGCTGCGGAAGCTGGACGACTATAAGATCCTTCTGTTTGAGAGCGCGTCGATCGACTATATCCGTCCGGGAAGCAAGCTCGAAACGATGGGCAGCACATGGCTGGTGACGAATCCGCAGAATCTTTCGGGCGCGGTGGGCGAGACGGTCGTGCAGCGGTGCAACGCGGTATACAATCGGCTGGACTGGTACGGGAACGTTGTATCCGAGCCGGTCTGCCTTGAAAAGGCGCTGGCGATGGCAAACAACAGCGATATGCAGGACTATGCGCTCATTACGCAGGGATATTTTAACATTCGCTGCCAGAAAAACGACGCGACGGCGAACCTGGATACGAACAGCCGGATGATCCTGGGAAAGGGCGCATACCGTCTGACGGGCGTGACAGACTTTTTGCAGGAGTTTACGGGCGATTATGATTCCGTGCGGATGATGGAATTTACAGCGCGCTACGAGCCGCCGAATGCCGAGATCGACGATCTTGCGCGGCACGTTGCGGGAGGAAAGACATTTTTGTGGGAGATTTTGCTGCGTGGGGAGGCAGAACTTCGCACGGGGCAGACAATGAAGCTCGGCGTGACGAACCGGCGCTGCGGCGAGTATGTGACCGGGACGGCAGAGCAGCCGATCGACTATTTCTGGCGCAGCAGCGACGAGAAGGTCGCGACGGTGGCGGCGGATGGGACGATCACGGGCGTTGGGAGCGGCGATGTGACCGTCACCTGCATATTGGCGCAGAACCCGGAGATCACAGCGCAGTACAGCCTGCGCGTGGACGCGCAGGGACAGACGCCGGAGGTCATTTTTACCGGGAATGTGCCGAAAACACTATGTGCCTTTGAGAGTGCGACGCTGACGGCGGCGTATTTTGACGAAAGCGGCGAGACGGACGAAGCGGTGACGTTTTCGTTTTCGGGTGCGGATACGGCGGCGTACACGGCGGATGCAGCCGGCAACAGCGTGACGATCACCTGCTGGAGCGGCGCAACACAGCCGCTGGTGGTCACGGCGCAATGCGCGGACGCACGCGCGGAGAAGGTGATCGAATTGGAGGGGATTTAGCATGGATGACGTTTACATCATGCAGGGAGACCAGTACCTGCTTCCGTTTACGCTGCGAACGAGGGACGGTACGATCATCAGCGATCAGATGGTAAAGACGGTGGTGCTGAATCTCGGAACGCTCTCACGCAAATATCCGGGCGATGTGACCTACAAGGACGGCAGGTGGTACTTCCCCTTAAAGCAGCGGCAGACGCTTGCGATGCACGGGGCGGCAGAGCCGCAGGCACGCGTGGAGTTCCCGAATGAGACGGTATTTGGAGGAAGCGGAGACCCGATCGACGTACAAAGGGCGCTCAACCGCGGCGTGATCGGCGGCGGAGGCAGCCGAGACCGCCCGAATGGCGGGAGCGTTTCGCAGCAGAAGGACGCCGGAGAGGTGCTGGTGATCATCTCGGCGGCAAGCGTGGAGCTGGCGCCGTACACGCTGCCGATCGCGACGGATCAGACGCTTGGCGGCGTGAGGGCCGCGCCCAAGACGGACGAGATGACCGAAGCGGTCGGCGTGGACGAGGACGGGAAGCTCTGGTACAAGCCCGGAAGCGGGGGCGGCGGCGCAACCAATGCCAAAGAGGTATTTTTTGACGAGGATCTGGTATTGACTGAGCCGTTTGGACGCTATAAGCCTGGCGCAGACGGCACAGTGACCGTTCCGGCAAAGGACGACAGCCTGTATAACGTGGTGATGGATGCGTTCAGCGAGGACAAAACACCGACTGTGACGCAGCCGAGCTTGCAGGTGACGAGCGCGACGGCGCGGGCGTATGAGGTAGGCACGAGCGTAAGCCCGGCGTACAGCGCTGTTTTTAACGCGGGACATTACGAGTATAAGCCCGACCAGACCGGCGTGACGGTAACGGCGTGGAGCGCCGAAAACAACGCTACGAGCCAGACGCTCGACACGGCGGCGGGGACCTTTGCGGCGTATATCGTGCCGGATGGCGCGGCGTACCGCATCAGCGTGCAGGCACAGTATACAGATGGAGAGATCCCCATGACGGTGCTCGGAAAACCATACCCGGAGGGACAGATCAGGGGCGGAACGAAGAGCGCGGTGACCGGGACGATCACGGGATACCGAAACGCGTTTTACGGAACGTTTGCGGACAAGAGCACGCCGCTTGCAAGCGACAGCATCCGGGCGCTGCAGCAGAAGTCAGGCAAGGCGCTGACGAACGGCGCGGTATTTACGGTGAATGTGCCGGTTGGAGCCGAGAGCGTTGTGATCGCGTATCCGGCGACGCTGCGGGCGGTGACGAGGATTCAGGACGTGAACGGTCTGAACGCGGACATCACGTCGGCATTTACGGAAAGCTCGGTAAATGTGGAGGGCGCAGGCGGGTATCTGCCGATCGCGTACCGCGTGTACCGAATCGACTTTGCAAAACCGAATGACACGGCAAACCGCTACACCGTGACGGTGTAGCGGCGCGGGGAGGGAGAGAAAATGGCGATTCCGAGCATCCCGAAGACAAATATGAGCGTGTCGTTTGCCATGACGTCCGCGATCCCGCCGGACTATAACGCCTATTTCAGCTCATACGAGGAGGCGGAAGCAGCGGCGCAGACGGCAGAAGCGCCCGGATCGACGAACACGGTCTATTATTTCAGCCAGATCCTGCACGTTCTGACGGGAGATTCAGCAGACCTGTATCTTATTTTGCCGAACAGGACGCTCAAGTACATCGGCAGTGAATCGGGTGGAGACAAGAGCTTTACGTTTCGGCAGGCGGTGGCGGCAGACCGCTGGGAGATCCGGCACGGGCTGGCGAAATTTCCGGCGGTGACCGTGGTGGACAGCAGCGGGAGCGAGGTCATGGGCGATGTGCAGTACATCGACGAGAATCAGGTGGTCGTTATGTTTTCTGCCCCGTTTTCGGGGACGGCATATCTAAACTAAGCGAAAGGGAAAGGAATTAGAAGAATGAGCAGAAAAATCGTTACAAATCTCGATCTGAATAAGAATCAGATCCAGAACGCAGTGGTCCAGCCGCTGGCGGCGGCACCGGCGAATCCGGCGGACTATCAGATCTATGCAAACTCGACAGACGGCATTATCTATCAGTGGGACCCGACGCTTGAGCCGGCAGCGTGGCGCCCGGTAGGTGCGGTTTATAATCAGGCTGGCGAGACCGGCGCGGTGATCGTTGGTCTTGACAAGAAGGGCAACGTTACCACGAAGAACGTCACTGAGCTGACGCTGACCGGGTATGCGCCCGTCACGGACGGCTACGTTGCGGCGGGTGACACCATCCAGAAGGCGATCGCGGCACTGGACGAGGCAGTCAAAAACGCGGTCGCGGGCGGCGGCGAGGTCAACCAGAACGCGTTTTCCAACGTAAAGATCCCGCAGCAGAGCACGAACGCGGAAACGGAGGTCACGGGGCAGGGTGCAGCTGCGACTATCGCGGCGGGCGCAAAGACGGACACCCTCACGATCGCATCCGGCGACAAGTGGACCCATGTGAACGCGGACACCGAGAACAAGACCGTGAACATCGGTCATGCTTTTTCCGGCGCGACCGCCGGTACCTACGGCGCGGCGGACAAGGTCCCGACAGTGACGGTAGACAAGGCTGGTCATGTGACGGGCGTTGTGGAAAAGACCATCACCCCGGAGGCGATTGGCGCGGATAAGTCCGGCGCTGCGGCAGAGGTGCTTGGCAAGGACACGGACGCTGCGACGGCTGCGACCGTTTACGGCGCGAAGAAGGCGGCTGCGGCGGCACAGGCTGCGGCGGAGGCTGCGGCAGAGGCTGCAGGGAACAAGGTGGCGTCTGTTGGCGCGACGGCGAACAAGGGCATTGCGATCGAAGGAACGACCACAGAGCCGACCGTTGGAATCAAGCTCGACCCGAAACAGGGCAACGCTGCGAGCTTGTCGGAGGCCGGGCTGCTGGTAGAGATCCCGGACGCTGCGGAGTACACCATCGCAAAGCTGACTGCGGCGCAGGATGGCTATTTGGCATCTTACCAGCTCCAGAAGGATGGAAAGGGCGTCGGCGCGGTCATCAACATCCCGAAGGACTACCTCGTCAAGGACGTGGCCATCAAGGATTCGACCGGCGAGGGAGACCCCAGCGGATTCCCCGCGGGCACAAAGTATATTGATTTTACGGTCAATACTTACACCGATCCGCAGACACCGACCGAGAGCCACATTTACCTGAATGTACAGGACCTTGTGGATTTGTACACGGCGGGTGACGGCATTGACATCAGCGACCAGAACGTCATTTCGGTGAAGGTCGTGGCTGCAAACGGCCTTTCGGTGGGTGCTGACGGCGTGAAGCTGGCACTGGCCACGGACACGGCGGCTGGCGCGATGCCTGCGGCAGACCACAAGAAGCTGGGCGCAATGGACGAGGGCGCAACAGCGAACACCATTACGCTGAACGGCACGGAAACCAAAACCCCGAGCTTCTACGCCCCGGCAGGCGGCGGCACAGCCGGACAGATCCTTGTGGCCGGCGGCGACAAGAAAGTGCCGACATGGCAGGATATGCCGGAGAAATTCCACAAATATACCGCAGTGAACGAAGTCATTACGGCGGCTGGCGGTGCATTTACATGGACGATCACGGCGGCGACGCACGGCATTGCCAATCCGGCGATGATGGCGCAGTTGTACGAGGTGGCGACCGGCGCGCAGGTGCTTGCGGACGTGACGGTGAGCCAGACGAATTATGATGTGACCGTTACCATCAACGACACGGAGAAAGCCGGCACGCTGAATGCGAACACCTATCGCGTGGTGCTGTTTGGATGAGAAAGCAAAAAATCCTCGCCCCCAAATGGGGCGAGGTGTACATAATGGGCGGGAGGTATTGCGATGAAAAATGTCGGCTTATACGAAAATGATCTGTCGGTGCCGCGCAAGAAGGATTTGGATGAGAAGCAGAGCGCAATTCTGGCAGAAGGCATTCTCAAGGGCGATGGTGCTGGCGGTGTTTCTGCGGCTGTCGCTAATACGGATTATGCCACTTGCGCGAATTTGAGAAATGGTAGTGCTGAAGGCAGTTTAAGAACAGTAGGCAGTAAGTCAGAAGATGACTCTTATACCATGGGCTCAGATGCGTTTGCAGAAGGTTACCTTACAAGTGCTTCTGGTTTTAATGCTCATGCAGAAGGAAGCCGCACAAATGCTCTTGGTGGTAATTCTCACGCAGAGGGTGGCAATACAAGAGCATCCGGCGATTGGAGTCATGCAGAAGGTGCAGGCGCAAGAGCCAATGGCGATGTAAGTCATGCCGAAGGTTATCACACGATAGCTAGGCACAAATCTCAACACGTTCAAGGCGAATACAATATCGAAGATGATTCTACTGCTGCTGCTACAGAGCGTGGTAATTATGTCCACATGGTAGGTAATGGAACAGCTTCAAACGCACGTTCCAACGCCCATACGCTTGATTGGTCAGGCAATGCTTGGTTTGCTGGTGATGTATATGTGGGCAGCACAAGCGGCACGAATAAGGATGCTGGAAGTAAAAAGCTGATTACTGCTGATGAAGTACCAAGTGAGGTATTTATTGCTACTTATGGCACTACTACCTATGAAGAGATTAAAGCGGCTTATGATGTAAATAAAGTTATATTCTGTAAAAAAATAAATAGTGCGGATGACTATGAACTTTATATTTTAAATTATTATTATAATAATGCTTTTGAATTTTCATGTGTTAATGGATGTATATCTTCTGGTATATATATTGATGCTTCAAATGCATGGGTTTCAGATAAAAAAACATTAGTACCAGAAACCCGCACCATAAACGGAAAAGCCTTATCCGCCGACATCACGCTTGGAGCGGTGTACACGGCGACGCTGACGGCTGCGGGGTGGCAGACCTCGGGGGCGTGGAAAACGCAGACAGTCTCGGTGACGGGGCTGAAAGCGACGTACAATGCGGCACCGTTTGTGGATGTGGCACTGAGCGGCACAGACGCAGCGGCAGACGCGGAGCTGGCAGCGGCGTGGCTGGGCATTTCGGCAAGCGCCATCGCTGACACCGCAGCTGACAGCCTGACGGTGAAATTCCCGGCGACGGTGGACACGCCGACCGTGAATATTCCGATTCGCGTTACGACGTATGATTGAGGAGGTGCGGCATGATCTGCAATATCAAGAGGCGTCCTTCCGGGGGTGTGAAAGTTGGAACTTTGGATGTCGGCAGTATCATTCAGATTGCTGTGGATGGCACGATGAAGAATTTTATCGTCGTCAATCAGGGCGTACCAGGAAATAATAACCGATATGGCACGGGGTGCGATGGTACATGGATGCTGATGCAGGACTGTTCTGATACGGATTCTATGTATGGTCCGAATACATCCGGCGGTAAAAGAACTATTCCATATTCCTATTCAAAATTGGATACAGCTATGAACACGACGTTTTACGCAAGACTGTCTGACAAAGCAAAAAGCGCCATCTTCCCTGCGCAAATTGTTGTTGTGGACAATGACGCTACATATCAGAAGCTGGAACGCTATGTTTTTGCCTTATCTTTGATAGAGACCGGCTTCTTCCAGAGCGAACCTATGGAAAGTATCGACTATGATGGTGCAAAACTGGAATATTTTCAGATGACGAATGATGCGTCACCGCTTCGCATTTCTAACAAGAACGGCGTTGCACATGAATGGTGGATGCGCAGCCGACCAAATGGGGTCGGCAGTGGCTGGGTCGTTACAAAAAACGGTGGGCGGACAGGCTGGGGTGGGTCAAGTGTGGCAGGCGTGCGCCCAGCATTTGTGCTCGACCCGGAAACCATTGTCACAAAAGGAAGCAATAACATATATACGCTTGCATAGGAGGATACCATGATTAAATTTGCAAAAATTCCCATCGGGGGGGTAAATCCCATCTAAATGAAAGCGGGGTGACGCCCGCATGATGTGCAATATTGCGAGAAGCCTGGCTGGTGGCGGCGTGGTTATCGGGAGCTACACAGGAAATGACGCTACGTCTTCAACGGGAGCGCACGCTACGAGAAATATCGAGCTTCCAGTGACCCCCACAGCAGTTATGCTTTTTTGCCCAAATGCAAATAGGTCAACGAAAAATGGGACGCCAATTATATTGCAGGGGGACACCTATAATTATGTAGTGCCATTTGCCGATTTTGCTGGAGGATTTCAGGCTAAATTAGACGGGAGCACGCTTGTGGTCGGTGGCTTCCGAAATTCAGACGGATACTTTGGCTTTAACGCAAATGGCGTAAAATACAACTATATTGCATTCACATAAAAAAATGAAAATGAGGTGATACATTGTACATCACAGTGAACGGCAGCACATATCAGAACGCGGTGCGGGTCAGGACAGCGCAGAGCGTGAGCTATACGGCAGACGGGCTGGAGGGCATCGGCGCGGTCAGCGGCAACATAACAAGGTATCGGGACGATGGATTTGAAGTCGGCTCGGAAAATTCTGCTGACTATCTGCGGCAGGAGGCGATCGCGGGGGGATTCCGGCTGACGAATGTGCCGGAGGTGCAGCCAATCGAGCCGCAGGCGCAGGAAGTGGTATATAACGAAGCAGTGTCCGTTTTATGCGCTGTGAAAATGATGATGGCGGCTGGCAGTGTTCCGGCTGAAACAGATGAGGAAAGAATTACGGTGAGCGGCTTATACGCCGATTGGGAATATGGAAAGCACATAGTGGGCGAGATTTATAACGCCAACAGACAGACATGGGAGTGCTTTCAGGCATACGACAATGCCGTTTATCCCGATATTGTGCCGGGAAATTCGGCATGGTATACGTTCAATCGTCCGCTTCATGGAAAGTCCAAGGAGACTGCAAGAGAATTTGTGCAGCCGATGGGGTCGCACGATATGTATAAGAGCGGCGAGTGGATGATTTTTGAAAAGAAATTCTGGATGTGTAAAAGCGATACGGCGTACAGTCCAAAGGATTATGCCGCTGCATGGGAGGACAAAGGAGTAGACGGAAATTCTGCGGATGCGCCGGATGATCCTGCGGTGAGCGTCCCGGAGTTCGTTCAGCCAACTGGCTCAAATGACGCATATAAAAAGGGTGATAAGGTGTCTTTTGAAAACAAGGTATATGAAAGCACGATAGATAATAATGTGTGGTCACCTACGGCATATCCGGCAGGATGGAAAGAAATTGAGGGGTAAGAACGTGAGCGAGTGCCGATATGCCTGCCGGGTGAAGGGGGATGTTTCAGTCCACTGCCGGATATTGCAGGAGCGCGGCGCGCGGCATGACTACTGCGCGCACCAATATCTCTGCAACCGCACAAAGCGGTGGGAGACGTCAAAGGACGTTATCTCGTGCGAAATTTCAAGACAAGACAAGCGATAATTCCAAATACCATGAAGATCTGAAAGGAATGAGGAAGCATGGAAAAAATCATCATTACAGAGGAAGCGTTTGCCGGGATGCGGGACTATGTGCCGCTGCGCGAGAAGCTGCGGTTTTTGGACGAGGCGGCGGACGGCTGCTTTGACCGAATGGAGCTGAAGATCGCGGTGGGAGCGGACAGCCTGCCGATGCCGCCGCTTTACAAGGAGAACGCGGGACTGAAGGCGCGGACGCTGATGGGCGCGTTCGTAAAGCTGTATGTGGGCGCGGAGTTTGAGGCAGACGAGCGCTGCCCGTGGCTGATGAGCGAGGCGGAGTATGACCGCTGGGCAGGCAGTCATGTGATGAATCAGATCCGGCGGTTTAAGAAAAAGGACGGCGCGCTGCGGGACAAGGCGTATGACCTGCTGGCGGACTGGGCGGACGTGGAGCAGAAGTTCGGCTGCGAGGTGCGGGCGATGCTGGAGGTCATGAACGAGCCGGTGAGCCGGATGATGATGGCAGCCCAGCAGCAGACGACGCCGGAGGTGCTGCAAAATCTCAAAAACGAGATGGAGCGGGCGCAGAAGGAGCTGGAGGATTACGCGGCGCAGCGCGGAGGCGCGGCGGTATGACGCGGGCTTCGTTTGATTCGGACGTCTATCCCTACGAACGCGTGCAGCCCGGATTTAACCGCTTGATGGGGTCGGAAAAAATCCCATACCAGATCGTGCGGTATCTGCTCGACCTGCCGGACGCGGAGGGATATTTTCCGCGGGACGACAACGGACGGGCGCGGGTAAGGCTGGCAAAATATTTATGGTATGACGGGGCACGTCCGCTGGCAAATGCGCTTCCGACGCCGGAGGAAAAGCTGTCGATGCTGTTTGACGGGGATGAGCCGGTGGTGGACAGCGAGGAAATGCGCCGGAGACACCCGAAGGGATACCGTATCTACCCGCAGAGAGTGTGGGGACAGAGCGACACAGAAGCCGGGACGACGCTCAAATGCTATCTTGGCAGGAGCATTGCGCGGGACAATTTTCACACGATCTTCAGCATCGTGTTTGAAATTCTGGTGAATGTGAATTTGGAGAACACGACGCGGACGGACGCGTATTCCAGAGCGTATGACATCGAGCAGTGCCTTGTGGAGGCGCTGCACGGGGTAAACATCACGGGCGTGGGTGTGGTGGATTTTAGCCGCATGGCGCACGCGGACGACGGGAGCGAGAGCATTTTTACCTACGGAACGCTCGTGGGGCGGCGCGTGCGGATGAGCGTCGAATGGATGGACTCGGAGATGGACGCGCCGATGTAAGTTTATAGTGCGATCCCCTCGCAAAAGAGTGCGGGGGACGGGCTGATGAGAGCTAACTGCTGACGGAGGGTCGGCGGGCAGCTCTCTTTTTGTATTTTTGGCAAATTGGAGGATTCAAAAAAAGATGGGCGATCTTCCTTTGAGCATGGTCAGAAAGATCCGCAGATTTGAAGCGATCGAGACGGAGGGACTGACCTTATATCCCATTGCGGTGGATGAGTTCGAGGCGTTTTCGCACGCACGCGATGCGATCGAGTTTTTGCAGCAGAGTCTCCCTGTGGCTTTGCTGTCAAAGCCGTTATTGCAGGCGTATTACACGCTCGAACTGGAGGCGGCAGCCGGGCAAGAGGAAAGCGTGGGGCTGCTGTATGAGGCGATCGTGTTTCTCCTGCTGGCGCTGCGGGCGGGAGAGGGCGAAGAGATGGAGAGGCGGCTGGAACGCGCGCAGATCGTGCCGCGCGCAGACGATGTGACGCGGCTGGAAAGGCTCGCATTCCGGCTGGACGGGGGACAGACGGTTTCCGTTACCCCGGTACAGTTCCAGCGGCTGCGGCCGATCCTCGCGGCGCAGAACGGCATTGCGCTGCTGTCGGACAATGCAAACCCGGAGCTGGTGCAGGCGGAAAAGGACCTTGCGGAAATCAACGCGCCGGAGCTGGATTTTAAGCTGGAGGCGCTGGTGGCGGCGGTTGCGCTGGTATCGGGCGCGGACGAGGCGGAGATCTACGGCTGGCCGATCCTGCGGCTGATGCTTCGCAAGGACGCGCTGCAGCGCACGCTTGGGTATCTGGCGTGCTGCATGACGAGCGCGGCGGGCGGAAAGTGGAAGGGTGGAAACCCGATCCCAAGCCCGATCTTTGCGCGGGTGAACGACCACAGCGGCGGCGTGGTGGATATGCAGAGCTTTGCCGGGGGCGCGGGCGTGCGCGCGATGCAGAACGCGGGAAGCCGCGTGACGTAACGAACAAATTTCAACAATTTTGCAAAGGAGCGAATGAAATGATCCATTTTACTGACGAGAGATTTTATTTGAAGGGTACGGCGGGGGTGACCTGCCGTGATCGTGTGACCGGGGACATCCTGTATTACACGAACAAAGCGCAGACAGCCAACATGAACACGAGCGTCAGCGACGGTGCGATCCGTGCCGACCTTGGAAACTCTGTCGCGGCGGCAATTCCGTCGGATGCAACGTTCACGGTGGATGTCAATGCGGCGGACTTCAGCCTGTGGGCAAAGACGGCGCAGACCGGCGGAACGCTGAAGTATTCCGCGCCGACGATCGTCTGCCAGAACGTGACGGCGGAATCCAATGCTCTGTCGATCTCGGTCGCCAACGGTGCGCCGGTGGCAGGCGTGGGTCTGAGCCGGATCTGCTGCTATGTGCAGGAGGTCGGCGCGGCGTCGCTGGTGTCGGTCGGCGGCAAGGCGTATGACATCGACCCCGCAACGGGCGCGGTCACGGGCTTTACGGCGGAGACGGGCAAGACCTACAAGGTGTGGTACTTCGTGAACCGTGCGGATGCGCAGATCGCGACGATCACGACCGCGATGGACCCGAAGGTCGTGCATTTTACGGCGGAGATGGCGGTTTTTATCAACAAGTCCGGCACGGCCAAGAACGAGGGTACGCGCGTTGGTTCTCTGTACGTCATTGCCCCGAATATGAAGTTCGGCGCAAACGGCGGCGTTACGGGCGACCAGACGAACCCGGACACCACGTCGCTGAGTGGTCAGGCTCTGGCTTACGACCCGGACGTTGTCAGCGAGAGCTGCGACGCCTGCTCCGGCAGCGGTGCGGTGCTGGCATATTATCTCTTTGTCCCGTGCGAGGAAAACGAGGCTGACTATCAGGGCATCGTTGCCAAGATCGGTGGCGTTGTGACGATGGACAAGTCCTCGACGAAGCAGATGCAGCCCAAGGCGATCATGGCCAACGGGCAGCTCGTTGACCTGACGCCCGGTCAGTGTACCTATCAGGTGAGCGGCGTGGACGGCCTGTCGGTTTCTGCGACCGGTCTGCTGACGAGCGGCACGAACGCCGGAGACGGCGAGCTGACGGTCAGCCTGAAGGTGGGCGAGAAGACGTTTACAGACCAGTGCACCGTGACGGTCAAGGCGTAAAACACACAAAGACCCGGAGGGGCGAAAGCCTCTCCGGGAAAGGCGCGAGTTTTTCGAATACGGCGGAGGATTGGCGCGTTTTTACACAGAGAGGGAGGCGGCTGTGATGGCGATCGAGCAAGCGGTGGCGGAATACTGCGCGGCGCTGGATGATGCGATCGAATACGCGATGGAAGTGGAAGTTGCGACGGTGGCGCGCGTCGCCATCCACAACGCGGTGGAGACGGAGGTCTACGCGGCGTATGACCCGGTGATGTACCGCAGGCGCGGTGTTTACGGCGGCTTGGCGGATCAGCACCCGGATAACATGGAGGCAAATTATGACCGCGGCACGCGAACGCTGACGGTGCAGGATGTGAACGAGGATGACGATACCGGGCGGCTGGTCGCGCCGGTGGTAGAGAGCGGACGGGGATATGAATTTCGGTGGCACGGGCAAAAGCCGCGGCCGTTCCATAGCGTGGCACAGAAGGAAATGATGGACACGGGATGGTTCAGCGACGCTCTGAAAATTGGATTGCGAGCCAAAGGATTTAAGACGGAATGACGGAGGAATGAGGCATGGCGGGAAATGTCGATAAGGTTCAACTTCAGGTAGAGGTCGTCAGAAACCAGCTTGACACGCTGATCAAGGACGTCAATGCGCTCAAATCGGAGAAGCTGACGCTGACGGTGGACTCCTCCGGCATGGACGCCATCAATAAATTCAACCGCTCGATGCAGACGCTCACGCAGAATGCGGAGTCGATGCGCGGCGCGTTCACGAAAATCTGGGCGGGAGAGGCGGAGGACGCGCCGACGCGGACGATTGAGAAGATCAACGAAGGGCTCGGCAGGACGACGGAGATCATCCGCACGCTGGACAAGGAGACCGGCGACTACACCGTTGCGCAGACGAAGCAGACGGCAAACTATGACCAGATGGCGAAGGCGGCGCAGAGGGCTGCGGAGGCGGACGCGAAGGCGGCGCAGCAGGCAAGGGCGTATCTGCTGGCAGAGCAGGAAGCGGCGCAGAAGGCAGCGGCCAGGTATGACCCGACGCCGATGCAGCAGCAGATCGAGGCACTGACGGGCGTCAGCAACGCGTCGAAGAGCGCAGCGGAGAGCGCGAGCGTTTTCCAAAAGGCGTGGCTGGATTCTTCAGACAAGGTTACGGCGGCAAATCAGAGGGCGGCGGAGCAGGCGCAGCAGGTATTTTCAGCCGCGCAGGAGCGGATGCCGACGCTGCAGAAGCAGTACGCTGACCTTGCCCGGTCGATCGAGGGCGCGACAAAAAAATATAAGGACGGCACATTCGATTCTCTTAAAAGCAAGGTCACAGGGGCGCGGGCGTCCCTCGACGCGCTGGATGCCGACCTTGCCAGCGGGAAGATCGGATACGACGAGTATGTCAAGGGCGTTGAGAACGCCAAGAGCGGGCTGAAGGATCTGCAAAACGAGTTTTCGCAGACGCGAGCGCAGACGGATAACCTACAGAAGACGACCAACATCCTCGGCGACAGTCTGGGCAATATCGTTAAGAAAATCATTGCGTGGCAGGTCATCAATGCGTCCGTTGCGGCGGTGATCCGCTCGTTCAAGGAAGCCGTTGCAACGCTCAAGGAGGTGGACAAGGAGCTTGTTGCCATCCAGAAGGTGACGAACAACACCGACGCGGAGATGGCGAAGCTCAGTCAGCACGCGTATGAGGTGGCGTCACAGTACGGCGTGGCGGTGACGGACTATTTGCAGTCAACGGGTGCATTTGCGAAGGCCGGCTACAAGGAGCTCTCCGAGGATATGGCGGAGCTGGCGACCAAGACACAGCTCGTGGGCGATGTGAACGCGGAGACGGCGAATCAGTTTTTGCTTTCGGCGGACGCGGCGTATAAGCTGCACGGAAATGTGACGGCGCTTTCCGAGGTCCTTGACAAGGCGAACGTCATCGAAAATAACTACGCGACATCCATTCAGAAGATCGCCGAGGGTCTGCCGAACGTGGCGAGCATCGCGTCGATGACAAATGTGAGCATCGACGAGCTGATGGCGGCGCTGGGCACGATCACATCGGTAACGCAGGAATCCGGCTCGCGCGCGTCTTATGCGCTGCGCGCGCTGCTGCTGAACATCATGGGTGACACGAAAACGGAGATCGAGGACGGCGTTTCGTGGACAAAGGAGGAGATCGAGAGCCTTTCGGACGTGCTGTGGAAGTATTCACGGGACGCGATGGAGGCGGCGCAGGCGACCGGCAGCATCGTAAACCCGATGGAAGCCATTGCGGGTCTTGCGCAGGCATATAAGGAGGGCGTGCTGACCGAGGCGGAGCTGGCGAAGATCGAGTCCGAGCTTGGCGGCAAGCTGCGGACGAATCAGCTCGACGCGCTCATTAAAAACTACGATATGTACAGCGAGATGCTGGACAAGGTGGCGGATTCTGCCGGCAGCGCGGACGAGGAAGTTTCGATCATGCTGTCCTCCTGGGAGAGCAAGGCAAATATCCTGAAAAACACATGGACGGAGCTTGTTAGCCACCTGGTAGATACCGACATGGTGAAGGGCGCACTGGACGGCCTGACAGTTACCATTGAGTTCCTGGACTCTGCCGGAGGTCGGGCGGTCATCACAGTCGTTGCGTTTGGCGCTGCAATTTACGGCGTGGTTACTGCGGTTGCAAGCCTGAAAAAGGCGATGATCGCGCTTGACATCACCAGCAAGGCGACAACGATCGGTCTGATCGTAGCGGCTTTGGCAGCCGTTGTTGGAATCGTTGCTGCGATCTCTTCTGCGATCGAAAAAGCAAATCCGCCGTTTGATAAGGCACTTGAAAACTGGAAGCAAACGAAGGAGGAAATCGACAACGCCGAACAGTCGCTCGACGCGTATAAGCAGAAACTCGAAGAACTGAATGCGGTAGACATCGGAGACCGTGGACAGAAGTGGAGGAACGAGCGCGCGGAGATCGAGGCTAATATCGAGGCGACGCAGGTATATCTGGAAGCGCTGAAAGCAAAGGCAATTGCAGAGGGCGAGGATCTATACAATGCAAAGCACGCCTATGCGTATTCTGCGAGTAATTCTGTGTCAAAGCAGTTTGATAACTACGCCGGATATTATTATGTTGCGGGCAAAGGCTACGGTGTAAGCGATACGACGGCGTCTGACATTCAGGCAGTATACAACAGCAAAAACGAAGCCGCTGTTGCCATAGCAAAATCCCTTGGCACTGCATTCGACTGGAGCAGGGTCGATTCGGAAAGCGGCGCGGACAAAATGCTTGAAAGCATCATCAATGAGCTTTCGCGCATGGGTATCGTGATTGCCGAGGTTACGGAGACGACCGACGAAGCATTCGGGAAAATGTCCAGTTGGGTCGGCAATTTTGAATCGCTTACGAATGCCGAAAAAGAGATGGTGCAGTCTTACCTGACGGATTATCAGGCGATTCTTGAGCTCCCGATGGCAACAGATGCGCAGATCGACACCTATATCCAGCTTGCGGCAAAAATGCAGGAGTTTGACCTTTCTACCGCAAGCGCGACCGAGAAGATCACATGGCTTGCCAATGCTTTTGGGCTGACCAAGAGCGATGCTACGAGTTTGCTCTATTCGATCGGTCAGCTCAGTATCTACGAAACCGCGGCAGCCCACGATATTGTGCAGCTTTCGGACGGGATGTATGCCGCGAAGTCAGCGTGCGTGGAGCTTGAGGATGGCACATGGGCGCTGAAAGAAGCGTTGGAGGAAACTGGCGACGCTGCGGAGAAGACCGGCGATACGATGGCGCAGACGCTCACAAAATCGCTGTTTGATGTCAACGGCAAGCTGACGGAGACGGCAAAGCAGGCGCTCAAGACAAACTCCGCGCTGGCAGATCTGGCAGTCGCGGAGCTGAAAGCGCAGCAGGCAGCATCTGAGGCGAACTACAACAACCTGATCTCGGAGATTCAGGCGATCGGAACGGCGGCAGATATTAGCGGTATTAAACTGCAATCCCTTATTGCGCTCATTCCAGGTGCAACATCCAGTACATGGTCTGCTGAAAATCAGGAATCTGTGATGCGCCGATTGTTTAACAAGCAAACGGGCAAGAACTGGAAAACCGACAACGAGGCGTACAATCAGTGGGCATCGGTATATCTGCTCAATCTTTCTTCAAAGAATTACAAAAAGCAGCAGGACGAGCTTCAGACCCGCATTGACCAGATTTTAAACGTTACCGGGCAAAACACGGACAGTGGCGGAGGCGGCGGGGGAAGCGCGTCGGATGCGAATTTGACGGCGCACCAGAAGAAGGTATCACTGCTCAAGTCCGAGCTGACCCTGATGCAGAATCAGGGCAGGAGCGCAGACCTGCAAAAGGAGAAGATGCGCCAGATCCAGCAGGCGCTGCACGCGCAGGCGCAGTATCTGCGGGCGATCGGCGGCAGTCAGGAGGATATTAACGCGCTGTCCGCCGAATGGTGGGAGTGGCAGAAGAAGATCAAGGGCGAGGTCGCAAGCACCGAGGACCTGCTGAGTGAGCTGCAAAGCGCGCTGCAGGACAGGCTGCAGGACGCAGCAGATCAGCGGGACGCGGAGCTCGCCGCCATTGACGAGCAGATCGCCGCCCTCAAGCGCCAGAAGGACGAAAAGGACGACCAGCTCAAGCTGGAGGAAAAAATTCTTGCCGTACAGAAAGCGCAGGCTGACCTTGCAAACGCGCAGGCGGAGCGCACGATCCGGCAGTATAACGCCAAGACAGGGCAGTGGGAATGGGTAGCCGACCAGAAGGACGTGGACGACGCCAAAAAAGCGCTGGAAAAGGCGGAAAAGGATCTTGCAGACTTCAAGGAGGAGCTGGAATACAACGCGAGGCTGGCGGAGCTGGAGGCGAAGAAGGACGCGATCAACGCGTGGTATGACCGGCTGGAGGCGCAGTACAAGCGGCTGACGGATTCTCTCAAGGAGAAAACGCGCGGCATCGGCGAAATTTTACAGGACATCTGGAAAAATGCCACGCCGGAGCTGAAAGCCGTCATTCTGGAAAATGCGGAGATCTTCAAGGCATTCGGGATCGACGTAAAAGCGCTTTCGGACGCAGTAAATGAGGCGGCGCGGGAAATTTACGGCTTGACGGCCAACGGCGACCGCTACGACATCAAGTCGGAAAAGGGCCAGGATTTCATCAAAAACGCGAAGCCCGGCGACAAGATGACGGGCAGCGACGGCTCGACGTGGGTGAAAAACCGGGACGGCAGCGTAACCATCACGGACAAGTGGGGACGCGTATTTACCGTGGACGGCAGCACGGGCGGAAGCGGCGGAGGCGCAGGCACCGGGTACGGCGGCGACGAGGGGGACGAAGAGGACTTTGGCGGCGGAAAATACTCCGGCACGGTGTACGCTGTATCGGATGACGGGAAAAAGTACAAGATCAGCTCGGCAAAGGGGCTGAATTTCCTGAACACGGCAAAAGCCGGGGCGCGCATGGAAGCCGGAGACGGCTCCGTGTGGGTGAAGAAAGCGAACGGACGGACGGTCATCACGGACAAATACGGGCGCATTTTCACGGTTTACGATCAAGGCGGGCTTTTGCGCGGGATGGGCGGCATTAAGGCGACCGCTCAAGACGAGCTGGTGCTGCCGCCGGATCTCACACAGCTCGCAAAGCAGCGGTTTGCGAGCGTAAAAAACATCGCGCCGTCGCAGGATGCGCAGTCGATGCGGCTTTTGGACGGGATGCGGCAGATGCTGGGCGCGGAGGGCGGACGCGGCGGCGTGACGAACGCGAGCTACGACAACCGCAGCGTCGGTACGCAGTATAACGGCGACATTTACAATCTGAACGGCATGACGTTTACAGAGCAGCAGGTGGGCGGCATGACGATGCGCGAGTTTGTGCGCTCGGCGCGGACGCTGGCGATCTGCAAAAACGGGAACTGACAAGGAGGAAACAGGATGCTCTATCAGCCGACAAATATCTACCCCAGCATGACGGGAAGCCTTGGAAACGGCGTTGTGGACGCGGCAAAGGATCTGATGGTCACATGGCAGGTGAACGGAAACTCCGCGATGGCTGCATATCAGATCACCATCTACCGCAACGACGCGGCTTCCACGCAGCTTTACAGCACGGGGAAGCAGACGCAGGGCTGCCCGTTTTACGGCGTGGACGGGTCTGGAAGCGTGCAGTTTTTCAGCCACACGATCACGGCGTCGGCGCTCTCCGGCGCAGGCATTACGAACGGTGGGGAGTATAAGCTGGTGATCCGGCAGTGGTGGGGCAGCTCGGACGCGCAGTCGGTGACGCAGACGAGCGCAAGCGCGTTTATCACGCGCAACGCGCCGGGTGTAACCCTCTACGGAATCAGCGATCCGCTGGCTGTACGAGAATATACATTCCAAGCTGTATACACGCAGGCGCAGGGCGACAGCCTGAACTGGGTACGGTGGCAATTTGCGCTGGTGGATGCGGCGGGAGAGTACGAGACGCTGCGGGACACGGGCAAGATCTACGGCACGGGCGAACTGAAATTTACCTACGACGGTATGTTTACAGGCAGCCGGTACGCTGTGCGGTGCAGCGTGCAGACACAGAATGGCGTGGAGGCGGACACGGGGTGGCAGGCATTCGGCGTTTCATATACGACCGAGCCGATCCCCGGAACGCTGACAGCGTGCGCGACGCGGCAGGGCGTCCGGCTGACGTTCCCGACGGTCAAAAGCTTGCCCGCGGAGATCACGGGAGCGTATGCGGTCGATGACAGCTATCTGAAGCTTCCTGCCGGGTCAAAGGCGGTCTGGGACACGCAGGACGGCGAGGCGATGGCGCTGTCAAGCGACTGCGACATTGCCTGGCGCGGCAAGGCGGATGCCGATGGAACGGTTTTGAAGGTGACGGGCGATGGGCTGACCGCGGCGTTTACGATGGGCAAAACGCCGCTTGACGGCTCTGGAAGCGATCAGCAGTGGAATTGCGCATTTGGCGCGGGCGTTTATGTCATTGCAGGACCGCAGGGAAACATTTTCTGGTCGAGTGATCTGACGAGCTGGACAGCGGCGACGCTCGGCATTGCGGGGAATCCAGAGGTGCGATGCGTCTGCTACGGCGGCGGGAAATTCGTGGCGTTTTCTGAGCGGACAAATGGGAATGTGTACGCGACGTATTCCACAGACGGGAAAACGTGGGCGGCGCCGAGCGCGGTGCAAACATCCGCCGATATTTGCTCCGTCTGCTACGGAAACGGGATGTATCTGGCGGCAGGGCAGAAGGACGTTTTGCGCTGCACAGATAGGGTCAATATGCTGTGGGATCGCGTGGAATCCCCGAATACGCTCGGCGTCGAGTACGATATTACGATCGCATTCGACGGTTCAAAATTCCTTGTGCCGCTCCATTACCTGTATGTTACGACGAACGGTCTGGTGTGGAGCGAGATCCGGGAGGTCGTGGCGAACTACGCCTGCTTTGGAGGCGGCATTTATCTTGCGGCGTATGGGTCTACGCTGTACCGATCCACCGATCTTCTGACGTGGACGCAGACGAAGTTTAAGGCAGAAGCCTCTTACTCTTTTACGGAAATTGCCTACGGAGATGGGATTTTTCTCTCGTGCATGGATCTGAGCGACCAATATACGGCTGGAACTTCTGTAATTTATTCCCGTGATGGAAAATCATGGAGTGCGGCACAGATCCCGGCGGCTTCGGCTGTGGATAAATACGAATGGTACAACGCCTGCTACGGAGACAGCGGCTTTTTGATCGTGAACGCGCATTCGCCGGTCGCTGCGGTAACGGTCCAGGAGGGGACGGTGGAATTTGAGGCGGATGCTGTAACGACGACAGCGCCTGTCTCGCAGCCGAGTTTTCAGGCGATGCAGATGAACGGCGGCGCGCCATACAATGGCATTTGCTTTGGAAACGGTAAATTTGTTGCAATTTCCGATGCGCGCACATTTCAGGTCTCCACGGACGGTATTTCGTGGACGGGCAAGGGAGCGTTTGCAGGAATTTCAAAGCGTTCCATTTGCTATGGATCGCGCGGCTTTGCCTGTATCGGCGATAGCAGTGGATCATTTGTAATGCAATCGGCGGACGGGGAAACGTGGTTTCAGGATACACAGGGCCATCTGAAAAAAGACGGCGTCTCTGGATGGGGGGCGATCACCTACGGCAACGGGATGTATGTTGCCTTTGGCGTTACAACGTCGGGGGGCGGTATCGCAGCACGGTCAACGGACCTTAAAAGCTGGTCCTACTCACAATCTGGTCTGGACACAACTGGGACTACGCTTGGCTACGGTCAAATTGTATATCAGAACGGCGTCTTTGTTGCGCAGTACCAATATTATGCGATCCACCGCTCAACGGATGGGGTTTCTTGGACACGATATGATTTGAGCAGTTTTTTGGACTTTACACCATTGTCTCTGAATGCCGCGGGTGGGAAATTTATTATCACGCCGAGGAACAACGTTCCGCTTGTGCTTTCGGAAGATGGCGTTACATGGAGACATAGCGATAGCCGCGCAGTGACTTGGCTGTATTCGGTATCCTATGGGATGGGATTCTATGTAGCGGTTGGTGCAAGCACTTCCTTTATGTGGTCTAAAGACGCAAATACATGGTATAGCGGAACTACGCCGGAAGCCCCCAATAGCGATGGAACAACAATTTGGAATGGAATCTCCTTTGGAAATGGCAGGTTCGTAGCGGTTGGGGGTTCAAATACCGGCGCTTACGCCGACACGACACAGACGACGCGAGAGCTGAAATTTCAGCTTGGCGGAGCGGAGTTTGCGCGAGCGCCTATCCGAAACGGCGGGGATATGACGCTGCTGCTGGGGAATGGGAATATCCAATGGGATAATCATGACCAGCCGTATGTTAGGAGCGGGATCGCAGCGTGCTATCCGGGATTCGAGAATATCCGATCGTTGGAGCTGGACGGGAAGCAGGAATGCGACTATCTGATGGTTTCGGACGGCAAAATGAGCGAGGCGAGACGCAAAAAGCTACTGAGCGATATGACCTATCACCCCATCGATCAGGACGCGCAGTTCTACGCGGATTTTAACGGATCGACAAACGGCGGCGGTGTGGCGGGTACGCAGTTCACGGCGCTATCCATCTACCGGCTGGAGGATGGCAGGTCGGTGCTGCGCCACATCGCAAATGTGCTGCCGGAGGACGGAAGCGTGATCGTAGACGCGAGCGCGGTGAACGGCAGAAAGTACACCTACTATGCGTTTGGCGTTGGGGCGGATACGTTTGTGACGAGCGCGATGATCTCCAATTCCGTGGAGCTTTGCCTGTGGGATTGGGCAGTTCTCTCGTGCACGGCGGACGAGAATGGCGTTTACCATGTGGAGGAGCTTTTCCTGTTTGGGAAGAATCTGGTGTCCGGCGGGGTGACGAACAACAACACGCCGCAGATCCTGCAAAACTTTACGCGGTATCCTACGGCGCAGCCGGCACCGCAGAACTACCGCAGCGGAACGCTGCAAAGTCTGATCGGGACGATCACGGACTGCCGGTATTCGGACACGCGGGAGGTGCGCGATGCGATCTGGGCGCTGTCAACGACGGCGAACACGCTCTTCCTCAAAAACCGAAAGGGCGATCTGCTGCGTATCCGCACAGCGGGTGCGGTCGAAATGGACACGGGCGACAACTCGCCGCTGCAGCCGCAGACGGTGAGCCTGCCGTGGGTGGAGATCGGGAGCGCGGAGGCTGTGCAGATCGTGATCACGCGCAGGGACGGCGCATGGGGCGGCTGAGAAAGGAGCACTGCGGAATATGGCGATAACAACACACGCGGAGCGGATGCAGGACTATCTGCGGATGCTCAGAAAGCCGTTTACGAAGCTGTGCCGGCTGCGGTTCTTGCAGCCGGACGGCTCGACCGCCTTTGCACTCGACAACAATGCCATGGGGCGCAGGAGCGGCGCGTTTTTGGCGGACGGCACGATCTCCGGGAATCTGCAAAACGGACAGCGGCGGACGGCAAGCGTTCTGCTGTCCAATCTGGACGCGGAATATGATTACAATGTAAATAACATCTGGTTTGGGCAGCAGATCGCTATAGACGAGGGACTGGTGCTTTCGGACGGGTCGGATTTTTACATCCCGCAGGGCGTTTTTTACATCGCCGAGCCGCAGGAGACCTTGATGCCATCGCAGCGGACAATGGAGCTGCCGCTGGTAGACAAGTGGGCGTATCTGGACGGGTCTCTTTTTGGACGGCTGGAGAGCACCTACGAAGTGCCGGTAAACACGAATATTTTTGCCCCGATCACGGCGATTCTGAAGCTGGACAAGGGGAACGGCTACCCGGTGGACGCGGTGACGCCGGTATTCACGGAGTATTACAACGGAAAAACGCAGGCGCTGCCGGGAGGCGGGACGGCGAGCCTTGTAAGCTCTCCGTATACGCTGCGCGTGGATTCGGACGACGGGACGTATGCAGATGTGGTGCTGGGGCTTGCGGAGATGGTGAACGCGTGGGTCGGGTACGACGCGAACGGCGCGCTTCGCATGGACCCCTCGCAGGACGATATTCTGGACACGGACAAGCCGATCCTATGGCAGTTTTCCACAAGCGAGGCGGAGCTGCTGGGGGCGACGTACACGGTGAAGAACACCGAGGTATACAACGACTACATCGTGCTCGGAGAACAGCAGGACAGCGCGCCACAAGCCGCAGGACGGGCGCAGAATCTCGACCCAGCCTCGGATACCAATGTGTACCTGATCGGGCGAAAAACGATGCGGGAGACGGCGTCAGGCTATTACACGCAGACGCAGTGCCGCGACCTTGCGGAATGGAAGCTGAAGAGGGCGACGGTGCTGCAAAAGGCGGTTTCGATCTCCAGCGTGCAGATGATGCACATTTTTGAAAACAACATTGTGAGCATTTGCCGGACGGACAAGCCGGGCGCGCCCGTGGAGCGGCATTTGATCCAGGGATACACAAGGCCGCTGGCGGGAAACGGGAGCATGACGATCTCGGCGGTATCGGTCAACGATCTGCCGACGGCGACGATCACAAGCTGGCCGGCGTAAAAAAGACTGCGCAGCGCGGAAGGGGGGTGCGGAAGTTTGGCAAAGCGGAAGCCATTGGCAAGGACAGACGGCGGGAAAAAGCAGGTGGTGCTGCACAGCGGAGAGACATTTGCAGTGCTTTCAGAGGACGGACGGTATTTTTACTGCGGAAGGACGCGGTTTCGCAAAACGAATGCGGACATCTTGAGGGTAGAATTTGTGCGTGCGAGCAAGGAGGAGACCGATGCTGAACACAACACGGAAAATGCTCGAAGCGATGCGGAAGCGGAACAGTAAAAGCCACAGACTGTATTTTTTCAGAAGGTGGATTCCGCCCCCCTTTGGGGGCTTATGGATCTGACCCGCGCCGGAGGAGCGGCGCGGAAGAGCCGAAGAGGGCTGCAAGCGTAAGAGGAGGGTCTGCGCTTGCAGACCCTCTTTTTGCGTTTGCGAACAGGAATATGACAGGAGTGGAAAATATGGAACTATTTAAAGAGATCGTGATGATCTGCGGCGGCATTACGACCATTGGCGTTTTGTTCGTTGCGCTGATAAAGCCACTGCGCGAATGGATATTCGGCACCAAGGCGATCCGCAAGGGGCAGCAGTGCCTGCTGCGGCAGCAGATGCTGGAGGTGTATTACAAGTGCCGCGAATCGCGCACCATCCGGCAGTACCGCTATGAGAATTTTACCATGAGCTACCACGCGTATAAGGCGCTGGGCGGAAACAGCTTTATCGATAAGATCAAGCACGAGGTGGACGAGTGGGAGGTCGTGACGTGAGACTGGCGCGGATGGAATGGAGCAAACGCATTCTGATCTTTTCCTATACGCTGCTGGTGGTCCTGCTGGGGCTGTCGTTCCTGGTGGAGGACAAGGCGTCGATGGCGACCATCATCTGCGCGTGGATCTTGGAATGCAGCGCGGCGACAGGGTTTTATTTTTGGAAAGCCAAGAACGAAAATCGGAGCAAGTACGCGCTGAAATTTGTGCGGGAGCTGGCAGACCAATACGGCATTGACGCGACGGCGCGGGTGCTGGAAACGGTGCTGAAGGATTAAAACAGAATCAACATCATTGAAAGTGGGAGGAAATGAACATGGATGCAATTAAAAAACGGTTGGGGAATCTTTTGAGCGTGAAAAGCCTGGTAACGCTGGTGCTGACGGGTGTGTTTGCGTACATGGCGATCGTCGGGAAGATCTCGCAGGACTTTATGACCATCTATGCGGTCATCATCGCGTTCTACTTCGGCACGCAGAGCCAGAAGGTGCAGGACGCCGTGGACAAGGACGGAGGGACGCAGGCATGATGAAAGCGTCCGAGCTTGTGCGCCGACACCTTGAGGTCGCGCAGAAGTACAACACGGTTTATATGTGGGGCTGCTTTGGCGCGCCGATCACGGAGGCGATAATCCGCGAGAAAGCGGCACAGTACCCGGACTGGTACACCGCCGCGCGCCTCAAGCACCTGCGCAGCCTTATCGGCAAAAATGTCTACGGCTTTGACTGCGTAAATCTCACAAAGGGCATCCTCTGGGGCTGGTGCGGTGATAAAAGTGCGTACTACGGCGGTGCAAGATACGCCTCGAACAGCGTCCCGGATGTATCCGCCGACGGCATGATCGCCAGGTGCAAGGACGTGTCCGCGACCGGCTGGGACAAGCTCATCCCCGGCGAAGGCCTCTGGATGCCCGGTCACTGGGGCATGTACATCGGTGACGGTCTGGCGGTCGAATGCACCCCGATCTGGGACAACGGCGTGCAGATTACCGCTGTGCAGAACATCGGCACGAAAGCAGGATACCACGCCCGCAAGTGGCAGAAGCATGGAAAGCTCCCGTGGGTGGAATACGACACCGTGAAGGTTGATTCCGAGGTTGAAGAAGCAAAGAAGACCATCAAGCAGAAGGCCGGTCTTACAGACAGCACGATCGATTACCTCGCCGGATACAAGTACGGTGACGATCTTCTCAAAAAGCTCGCAAAGGCGATGAAGTAAGGGGGCGGGACTATGGCTCCACAAGCAAGATGCAAATTACCGCCGGAGCTTGGCGGACTGATGCGCCGGGACATGGAAGCGGTTATTCGTCAGGCGAATCTTGGTCGGAAAGACGAAAAGATTGCGCGGCTTTACTTTGTGGATAAGCTGCCACAGGTGGATGTGGCGACGGAGCTGTATCTGGGGCGCGCGACGGTGCAAAGGCGCTGGATCTGGAGGCCGGCAATCAGGGAAATATCGCGGTGCTGAACACGCGGAAGAAGTAAAGTGAATGACGCCCGGCGTGCCGGGCAGCAGAAAAATAGGAGCACGTAACCCCCCACGGTCCAAAATGAACCGCGGGGGTTTACGCGTTTTCAACATTTCGCGAACGCCTCTTTGACAAGGAGCTCGATGTAATTTGAGACGGTGCGGTTTTCCGCCTCGGCTGCTGCCTGGATCTGCGCCTTAAATTCAGGCGTTACGCGCAGGCGGATCACCTCGGACTTGTTACTTGCGGCGCGCGATTCAGGGGCGTCCAGCCGATCGTAAACTTCGGCGTCCTCTGGGATTTTGTATAGGAGAGAGCCGACGGCTTTGGCGTCGGGGTCAAGCAGCCCGCGCTTGGGGACGGACGCCGCCCAGCCTTGGTCACACGGATAGCCGGGGTCGTTGTAGTAGTAATCGTTAGTCGCCGGACCAATCGGGTCGAGCAGGGTGTACACTCCGTCCTTTTTTCGAATGATGCTCTTCGGACCGCTTTTTACGGGCGTGACGTATAGCTGGATTTTCATTTGTTTCCCTCCGTTTTTGCAGTATTTTTATTTTGTGAGTACATCGTACCGCGTTGTAGCTACAACGTCAAGAGGAATTTGAAAATAAACAAGAAAATTTGGGGATTTTCCGACTTTCTTTTTTAACCTCATGACGGGAAAAATGAAAAGTCAATCGAAACTGAACAGGGGGTATGAGAAAAGACGGATTCCGAAGAATCCGCCTTTTGGCTGCAAGCCACGCGAGCGTTTGCAGCACGATCACTGGGAACATTATACACGGGATATGGGGCGGTGTCAATAAGGGCTTTTATTCGCCGGTGGGGTTTCCTCCGGCGCTTTTATTTTGCGTCAGAGATTGGAGAGGGTGCCGTTGCCGATGATGACGGCGTTAGTCAGGCTGCTGCCGAGGACGAAGACCGTGACCTGCGAGCCGACGGCGGCGGATGCCATGCTGGAAACATAGGGGAGGGCAATTTCGGCGTCAAACGGGCGCTGGACGGTGATTTTTCCGTTTGCAGCCGCCTTTGTGACCTGCGCGCGGAAGTACCAGACGTTGGAGGACGTCATGCGCTCGACCTTTTCCTGAAAATACTCCCATAGGGCATCGGCAAGCGCCTGCATTTCGGTGTTATTTCCCATGGTCAGACCTCCTCTCGCGTCAGGAGCGAGGCAGCGATGCGAGGCTGCGGCAGTTTTTCGATGGCAGCGTCAATGCTTTCGGCTTCGACGCACACGAGCTCTTCTTTTTTTCCGGCGTAGAGAACGCGGAATGTGTAGGCGTATTTTATGACGTTGGTGCGGAGCTTCGGCGTTTCCATGGGCTCACTCCTGCCAGAGGTTGGCGACGGTGAATTTCAGGTTAATAACATCCCCGCTCGTATCATCTTTGTCGTGATAGAAATTCGCACCGTAGCGGACAGCGTCGGCGATCTTGTGCATCTCGGCAAGGCGGGCGCGGATAGACTCGTTCAGAATGGTCGCGCGGCTCGGAAGCTCCAGAAAAACAGAGGCGTTCTGCTTGCGCGCGTCAGGGTCATCCGCTTCGCAGTCTCCGCGCACGGCCTTGGCGACGGCTTCGGCGTGGTCACAGAGCGCTTTGAAGCTGAGATACTTTTCTTCGCTGCGGGTCTTTCCGCAGAAATTTTCCTTGGGCGCCAGGATGGCGGTCATATCATTGGTGGTCATTATATTTTCCTCCTGTTACTTTCTAATATGTGTTTAGGCTTGATTAAAACTGGCGCATACAATGAATGGATTCTCTGCGTTCAAGTCTACCTCTTCGATGTGGATTTCGCCTTGTGATTCGTTGAATCCAACGGCACGATCGTCAAACCGAAATTCCATGTCATAGTCATACGAAAATTCTTTATTGCCTTTACGGAGATGTTCCATGATTTCCTCTTTGCTGTTTGCTGCTACAATAAATTCGTCGTATTCATCATAGGTGTAGCTATCTGCCCAAACTTTGAACAACTTCATTCCATGCACTCCTTATTGATTTTATTGCCGGATGATCGGCTTGTTTATAATTCTACTCAGATCTTCGCTTTGTCCCGCTGGGTGTGGTATTATTTTCGCATTTCCTTGACGTTTCTGGCGACGATCCTGACGGCTTCGTCTATGATGGCGAAGTCGCGCGTAATATCTATGCCGAAATTGGGCTGGAGCTCGTCGGCATTCAGGTCGAGTTTATAGTCGAAGGAGAAGCGAACGGTGCTGCGGGCGCGATTTTCGGTGTAGCCCTCCGCTAAAAGGACGCGGGAGACCTCATTCTTGCCGGAGTCGCAGGCTGCGCCGGAGGACGCCATGAGACCATCGGCAGAGAGCCGGAGCACCAGCGCGTGATTTTCGATGCCGGGAAAGGAAATGCTGGCGATGTAGGGAGACTGCGTTTGTTCATTTCCGGCGGCAAGCTTGCCGTTTAGTTCCGCGTCCGAGATCTCATTCATAATACCAGAAACAAAACGGTCATGCAAGCAGGCCGTGACGTTGTCGAAAAGCGCCAGATGCTGCGTTCTGAAATGGAGCGCCTGCGCGAAGGCCATGGCGAGGGGGACGGACGGCGTGGCGGGATGGTAGGCACCGCGCACAGCCTCCGGGTCTCTTGCGATGAGGACGCCGACGCCGACAGGACTGCCGAATTTGTGACCGCCGCCGGCAATCAGGTCGGCGGGCGCTGTTTTGAAGCAGATGGGGGATTTACCCATGGCAGCGGTGCAGTCGGAGAAGATAAGGGCATAGTCCCGCGGGATGCGTTCGATGGGGAAAATTTGCCCGGTCTCGTTGCTGGTGTGGATGTGTGAAATGGCTTTTGGAAGACGCCCTCCCAGGTGTCGGGTGGGGATCGAAATTTCCGCTTCCAGAAAGCCATAGGTCGCAGCATGGTCGGTATCCACTATTTCGATCTTTTCGCAGGCGGTGAACATCGAGCGCATGGCAAGATCGCACGCCTGCGATGCCGAGGATGTGAAGATGACCTGCTCCGGGTCGCAGGACAGGCAGTAGGCGACGAGATTTTTTGCCCCCTCCAATTGGCGGTTTGCCTGCCGTCCCAGCTCGTGGACGCTGTTTGGATTGCCGGAAAAGCTCTGCGCGGCGTTGTAAAACGCCTGCATGGCAGTGTGGAGCGGCGGTGAGGTCGCCGCGTGGTCGAGGTAGATCATGATTTGCAGTTCCTCCCTAATACAGGTCCAGAGAAATTTTCAGGGCGCGGTCGATCGCGCGCAGCTCGGAAGCGGAGCAGCGGGCGAGGTAGCGTCCAAAGCGCTCGGTGCTGACGGTTTGGACATTTTCGCACAGAGCAGTGCTGCTCATCCCGGTCGCGTCGATTGGGACGTGCGTTGGCAGCGGGGTTTTCCGCGCAGTTGTGAGGTATACGACCTCAACATTCGTGCTGTGGGTATTATTCCTGTCATTCGACACGACGACCGCAGGACGCGTTTTTCTCGGCTCGGATGCAATGGAATCCGCCGGCGGTGTGACGTAGTAGATCTCTCCACGCTTGATGATCGTTCCCTCCATTCCTATGTAGGCGGCGGGTGTTCCGCCGCGGGGGTCTTATTTTACGGTTTTTTTCAGATCGGATGCCGGGGTGAACTTGACCGCAAATTTTGCGGCGACGTCCATCCTATCGCCGGTCTGCGGATTGCGGGCGGAGCGCGGCCCGCGATATACTGCCTGGAATTTTCCGAAGCCGGGGATGTAGACGTCCTCATGCGAGATGAGCGTTTCCTTGATAGCGCCAAAAACGGCGTCGATGACCTCATCCGCTGCGCATTTCGGCATATTGGTCCTTGCTGCGACAGAATCAATGAGTTCCTTTTTCGTCACGGTTCTTCCTCCTTTCCTTCGTATGTAGGATTCCCGGCTTAACGTACCGGGCGCGAGGTCTTGTGCACAGACGACAGTAGAAAGCGCCACGAAACCCACAAGGGGGCGCTTTGGTGGATGCGGCGAGGATTTGAACCCCGCATGGTGCAGGCAGTATGCGACGAGCTTTGTTCCCGTCCGAGGTGGCTGCTTCAACCCCAATAGGTTTGAGTGTGTCGCGCTTTCCTGCACCGCATACCCTTGCTGCATTTTCCATTCTGCCACGCATCCATATAATTGGGATGCTTTGCACCTTGCCCGGTCGGGAGTCGGACCCGACCAGTTGAGGACTCGAACCTCGCCGCACATCCCCGGAGCGCCGCGCCCCGCCGATTGGCTATGATTTTTTACACCTGTTGACAATTTCTGCGTATGCCGCCGAGCCGCGAAGCAGATCTTTCGTCGCGGAGCGGTGCAGATTTTCGGCGTCCTTTGTTACCTCTTTTATGAGGGCGATCTTCTGAGCATCGGATTGCGCTGACAGGCGCTGTGCTTCGGTTTTCTTTGCAAACTTACCATATCTAAGCACGTCTCTGATTCTGAGAAATGTGACCGCGACACGCGTGCCGTCCGCTTTATAAAAAAGAACATATTCTTTGACATCCCATTTTTCGGGAGCGACGTAGAAGAACGCCAGAAATTCATCAAATGTCAGATGGATATGCCCATCATCCGCCTCTCCGCGTACTCCTGTATTCACTTTGCTCTCCCAAAATAAAATAAACGGAAGGGTCAAGAAAAGAATCAAGCCGAGCAGAGCTGATACAGTTTCTTTGTTCATAATTCCTCCATGCTTTTGGACAACGATCCTCTCCTGCGCTGCCTGTCCTTTTACCCGACGCCTGGACGCAGTTTGTATCACCGGCATATCGTATGAAAAATGCTGTCTGCCCGTGATGTTTGCCGGCTGCTTTCTGTTGGTCCGCGTCGCCACGCCGCTTCCATTTTTCCTTGCACGCCTCAAATTTCAGCCGCAGACGCAAGAGAGGGTCGCCACGGGACTTTTCAGCCAAACGCCGGTGCAGCGGTCGCGCCCGTTTTTTCATTATTGTATGGCGTTCACACACATAAAACGCAAGACACGCTGCCGTACTTGCACCTACGGACAGGCGAGCGCAGGGAAGCGGGTATCATTTCGCCGCTTCTTTGGGGAATACGATTCCCGCGAGCTACGCAAGACCCGCATGGAGCAGCATACGAGAGTTGAACTCGCATCCTCAGTTTGGAAGACTGATGTGTTGCCGTTACACCAATGCTGCGGGATGCTCCCCGTTTTACACGGCTGCGGGAGCATTCTTGACCGTAACCCAGAGCCGGGCTTCCCAACCCGGAGCACCAAAGTGTCTAAGACCTTCGGCGAGCGCCTGCGCTTACATGGGCGGACGCTTTTCTCAAGAAAGAAGAGATACACTATGCTGCTGCGCGCTATGCCCAAACGCACAGCATGGGGATGGGATTCGGAATTGGACCGAAGCGATGAGGTCCTATAGCCCCAAAGCGCACCTGCTCCCATCGTGTACCGGGCGAATGCCCGGAGCTAAGAGCTGCTGCCGGCGTCCTCGCAGCGGTTCAGGACTGCGATGGACAGAGCACATCGATCTTGCGTTCTTCATCAGTTGATGGAAGACTCCTGACGATCTCTATTGCACGATCGGCAGGGAATCGCTCCTTATTTTTTCCGGGATTCCTGTAATCTTCGGATTCAGCTTTCAGAAAAGCACGGATCGCGTCTTCAAGACAGATGTATGTCCTCATTTCTGATCGATCTCCTCATTTTTCACGCTGTCGCCGGGGTTTGGATCGGCGGCAGGAGTGATGCAAAAAAACGGTCTCCGCGCGCCTCCAGGCGTTTGATATTTCTCTGCGTCTGACGGTCCTTCTCTTCCTGCAAGGCTTTTGTCATTTTGCGGGATTTCCGGCTTGTGAGCTTGCCGGAATAGATTTGTGTGGTACTCATGGATTCGTGACCGAGCTTCGATTGCAGCTCCTCCAGCGGCATCCCGCTGTTGAGGTCGATGCGCGCGCCGACGTGACGCAGATCGTGCGAGCGGATGTTATCAACGCCCGTAACAGACCGAACATGGCGGCGCACGACCTCGGACAGCCAGTTTCCAGAACCAGCGTGCCAGGGGTCACTTTTGGTGTATGCAGCGCCAAAGGTCTTAGAGGACTGCGTTCCAAAAAGCGGCTCGTCATCCCTTGCGCAGCTCGGACGGACGCCGCTTTGCAGGTACATCCGTACAGCCGTCTGCGCGATGAGCGGGAAGTCTACGACGCGGTATTTATCGCCCTTGCCGTGGTCAACGACGATCTCGGCATCCTCCCAGTGAAGATCATGCGGCGTGAGCGCCAGAAGCTCCGCGTTGCGGATCTCTGTTGTGAGCAGCAGGATCACGATGGCGTAATTTCTCGCCCAAAGCTCCGGGTGCGTCGCCCGTTTCGGCGGGCTGTTGCGCCAGAGCAGGATGACCTGTTCATCGGTGAGGAGCTGTTCATATGGACGCCTGGACGATCGGCTCGTATCCGGCATGAGAAGCGGCGCGACGGGGTTTCGCTCATACCAGCGATCCGCGCCGAGCTGTTCGGAGGATGCGAAGCGGTAGAGCGCGGAGAGGACAGTGAGATACTGCTTGACCGTGGACGGCTTTCGACCGCTGCGGACCATATGATCTCGCCACGCCTGGATCTCCACGAATCCCTCTTCGTGATCCCAGAGGTCGTTTTCCAGCATGAAGCCGGAGAATAGCTTGAAAATACGGTCCTCGTTTTCGATCGTTTTTTCGCTGCGCCCGGTGGCGCGCAGGTTGCTCTCGTATGCCGCCATAGCGGATTCGAAGCGTTTTTGGGCAATGATGGGGCGTGACATGGTGTGTACCTCCTTACATTTTTATTTTACCACAGAAGCCGAAATGGTTTTTTTCGCATCGGTCAGTTATAGCTCTGCGGAAAATTTGGATTTGTCCCGCAGGATCTCGGGAAAATCTTTTAATCGGATTCGATCGTCGTAACCAGCGACAGCTCGGCGGTGATTTTGCCCTCGTGGGCGAGCAGATAAACCTTCTGAACGTGGAACTTCGCAACTCCAGCCATGATCGCAGGATTCTCCAAAACGGCTGGGGATGAAACACCGTCAACACCGATGCACCAGTCGTCGATATTTTCCAGGCAGTCGTATACTTCTTTGATGGTCATAGCGAAAACCTCCTATTACTGCGCCAGCGCCTGTTTCGGTGCATATCTGTTGATGAAATATTTCTGTCCCCTGGGTGTGACTTTAGTCGTTCTGTCGATCACCGCGCCCTCTTTCGCAATGCGCGGCGTTTCGCGGACGAAGAACAAGCCCAGCTCCATTGATTTTTGCGTCGGCATATTGTAGTCACTGCCGGATTTGATGAGATAGCCGTCCTGCCGCAACCGCTCGAACAGGCGGTTTCCGCCGATTTCCGCACCGTTCTGCGAGAGGATTTTCGCAAGGTCGCGCACGAGAATGTTGGTATCCGCGCCGGTAACGGCTTCGGCGAAGCGGACGGCGGGAGCGTCGGCCTCGATTTTAGCCTGTAGCTGTTTCACCTGATTGTTTGCAATCTGCAAAGCCCGCGCCATGACTTTCTCTGGACTATTCCACGCCTTTTCGAGTTCGACGAAGTATCGGCGGGCGATCTTGCCTTTTTCGTTGCGCTGCAACATACAGATTTCTTTTGCCATGTCAATAGTGAGTTCGGCATCTCTGGACGGTCTTCCGCCATTTTGGGTTTTACTCAAAAATGAGTAAAAGTCTTTTCCTTCCTCAAAGCCATATTCGCACATTCTGGGAAACCAGTCATTGAAGCGTGTATCAACTTCCAAGAATGCGTGAAGGTCACGAGCAAAGACCGTGATTCGTTCGGGGTTTTCAGTGTTGATAGGGATGATTTTTGCCAATTCGTTCATAGAATTTCTCCTTTACTTTTTCTGGATTTCTCTGTATGTACAGAAAAATCCCCGCAAAAAGGTTGACCTTTTCCGGGGAGCGTAGTAATATATTTACGCTCCCCATCTTCCGCAAGATGTGGACACTATCCCCTGTAACCGTGCTTCCGCCAAGTTGCTATCGGTTATGGGGGATTCCTTATTTTAGTTGTTCCCGAACGAGCTGAATCCCTTTTTCAATCACGCTGATTCTTGAAACATTCAGTTTTTCCGCACATTCCTTTAAGTCGTTTGCAGTTTGTGCGGAAATGCGAATGTTCATTTTGACGTTCTTTGGATTCTCGACGTGCGGGCGTCCAGTCTTGGGCGACATTTTTTCACCACCTTATTTTCGCCTCTGCAATAAGTATAATATTGTAGAGGCGAAAAGTCAATAGGGAAGATTAAGGCCTAGGAGAATTTTTTCAAAAACCGCTTGGCGGTGCGGTTGTTGTTATATCTGCCGTCAGCGGCGCGTTTGTACCGCTCTTAGCGATTGTATTTTTTCATGCATCCGTTTTCAGGCGGACGGGGAGGACCATGTAGGAATAGCTCCGGCTGCCGTCTGTGGGATTCAGGATGATGGGGCTTTGCGGTCTGGAAAATTCCAGACAGACCTCGGAATCCGGCACGGCGCGCAGCGCGTCCAGCAGATATTTGCAGTTGAAGCCGATCTCAAGATCCTTGCCGTCGCCCGCGATGGGGCACACGTCGTGCGCCTCGCCGATGGTGGATGTGGTGCGGAAATCGATCTCGTTGTGACCCAGACGGCAGCGCACCGGGCTTTTGAGCTTTTCGGAGATGATGAGCCCCACGCGCTCGATGGAGTCGGTGATCTGCGAGACATTCGCCGTCACGCGGATGGGATTGTCCTGCGGCAGCACCTTGCGCCAGTCGAGGAACTCGCCGTCGAGAATGCGGCACACGAGCGTCGCATCGCCCATCTTGAACAGGATGTGCTTCGTGCCAAGGTAAATGACCGCGTCGTCGGTGTCGTCCGTCAGGATCTTTTCGCATTCCTTCAGCGCCGCCGCCGGGGCGACGAAGCGCAGCTTACGCTGCAAGCTCTCTTCCGGGAAATAACGCCGCAGCGCCAGCCGGTAGCCGTCCACCGCCACGACCGTGACGCTCTCGTCCTCGATCTCAAACAGGCAGCCCGTGTGCACCGGGCGCGCGAAATTTTCGCTTGCCGAAAAGATCGTGCCGGAGATCATCTCGCGCAGCTCCGTCTGCGGGATGCGGATGCCCTTGTCGGATTCCACGTCCGGCAGCTCCGGGTAATCGTCGGCGGATGTCGCGGTGATGGTGAACGACGAGATGCCGCCGCGGATGGAGACCTTGTAGCTCTCATCCACCTGCACGCTCACCGTATCGTCCGGCAGCTTGCGGATGATGTCAAAGAACAGCCGCGCGGGCATGATGCACGCGCCCGGCTCGGCGATGTCGGCGTCCAGACCGACGGTGATGCCCGTTTCCAGATTGTAGCCCGTCAGGTAGACGTGCTCTCCCGCAGCGCGGAACAAGATCCCCTCGATGGCGGGGATGCTGCTTTTTACGCCAACGACGCGGGATACCGTACCGACGGCGGCGGTGAGTTTTCGTTTTTCGAGTTTCAGTTTCATGCTAGTCCTCCGTTACCTCTGTAAATTCTCCATTTTTCAGGGTGTACCACACGCCGGGCATGATTGTTTCTCCGTCTACAATAGCTGCTTTCACGGCGACGATCGGATACGTTTCTCCGTTCCACTCGCCGCGCTCCACACAGCAGATCGCACAGCCGAGCGCTCCCATTGCCTTACACGCGTTTCCCGCAGAGAGAGCCACACCTGCCTTGCCCGTGGCGGATGCTGCGCCATGGTAGCCCGTGGCGGATGCTGCGCCCTGTTCGCCTGTGGCGGATGCTGCGCCCCG
>ERZ1034897.39-NODE-39-length-78326-cov-67.658929_pt1 | contig 78326 bp, 122 predicted proteins | sample MGYA00520629_ERZ1034897 | MGnify/ENA primary metagenome ERZ1034897 (study PRJEB33766, sample SAMN09781789) | gut metagenome | biome: gut microbiome | host: Homo sapiens | place: Madagascar | study: EMG produced TPA metagenomics assembly of the PRJNA485056 data set...
TACATATGCGTAATATACTGGGTCAATACTGTTCATTCTTCAAGTCCTCCATTTCTTTCACGCTAATCCCGACTATCCCGGCGCTGTCTTTGCTGTCTGTAGATTTGAAATGCGCTTTAGGATGCTGCGGGTACATAAACTCAAACATAAGGTAATTTGCTGCATCCACGAGATATTCTGTGTTTCCAGCGGAATTGTATTTCTCAATACACCGTTCCATGGACGGGAGCGCCTGCACGTTCCCGGTTTTAAAATTCTTCCTGGCAGGACCGTATTTATGATAGCTTACCTCGACTCGATTCTTACGAAGTTTATCAAAGCGTTCACTGTATTCTTCTGACATATAAAAACCTCTTTTTTATTTTTTGAGAAAAATTGAGTCGGCGTTTTTCCTATCTCCTTCGGAAATATTGTTCCAATGCTTCTCTGGTGATCTGCGATACGCTTTTTCCGGTTCGGTTCTTCTCGGCTATGAGTTTTCGTTCTAGCTGTCCTGTGAGCCGGATTCTGATTGATTCGCCCTGAGAGTTATTCTTTTTCATAGGCAGTATCCATTTTTACTGAAAGAATCGGTTTATCTCCGGTTTTTGCCAAAAGTGTAATGCCTTTATCGTTTTCCCAAGATACTGTTGTCAATTGAATGTTCGTGATTCCTGTTTCATTGCAAATATTCAAAAGCTGATTAGCTACATCCATTAACGCTGATCTCAGATATCCGTCATTATTTACGATCTGTTTCATTTTTTCGCCTTTCTTGCATATCAAATATGAACCTTTATAATTCTTTAAGTTTCTGATTGGCAATCTCAACTTGGAAAGCCAGCACGCTAAGCGTAACGTCTCTTATCAGTAATTCATCAAGAGTCATATTCTCTTTTTGAAGCAGTGCTGGAGCTGTAATTACACGAATCTCTACTTCGAGGTCGCGAATCTGTCTCCATGTATCTTCGATTTCATTCCTGGTACTTCCAATATCATCCACTCCACAGACAATAAGCAAATCTCCCTTTTTCATTTTGCAACAAAGAGCTTTAAAATTTTCTTCATCTTCTAAGTCGCGGACAAGTATATCTACATTCTCATGTGAGAGAATCTTTTCCTTATCCGAAAGTGAAAACCAAATTTTTGAGTTTCTAGCATACCCTATTCTCATATTTATACCTGCCTTTCTGATATCGCCTTGTTATTTATGGCAGAGAAACCATTAAGGCTTATGGCTTGTCATGTTGCAATCACTATCTCTGCCATGGGGAACTCTTTTTTTATTTTTTCGAAATTTTTAAGTCTTGCTGTTAGAGGAGGCTTTTTTAATTTTTCGAGAACTCGGAGTACTCACTCGGCGCGTATCGGGGATTGTATAGACCCCCTCCCGGTATCCATGCCTGACGCTACCAGGGAAGCCCGCCGCCCCATGGGTTCCCGCTTCCCTGGCTTAACGCTGACCATCAAAGGCCTGTGACAGTGATCAAGGAAGTGCACGTAGGGGCGCTATTTAACACGAACATATGTATCTATACAACAAACTTTAGTTTCTTATATAGATTGACATACACATTGTACAAATACCGCTTGTATAAATTGTGCATGATATACAGTTTGCACTATTTACCTGAATTTATACCCTTTTGTCCGCAGTTCACGAACGTTTTCCACGTTTTATTGTGTTACAACTCCGGCTTTTCCATCTCTGGAAGCTCCAGCGCTGCCCTGTGTTTGTCCGCGATCTGCTGTGCTGTCTGGTGTGGTATGCCGTCCTGCTGCGCTATCTGCCCTGGTGCCGTCTCTGCCATTCCATAAGCTGCTTTGGCAATAAATATCAAGTTGGCATTTGTGCCGGACTGATTGTTAAGCCTGTTAACTGTGCAATTCTTGCAGATATCGAACCATTTTTTAACCGTGGTGCCATGCGATGAGTTTGCTCTATAGTCTCCACGCATCCAATCACTAAACGTTGAACGGTTAATACCAACTAGAAAACTAAACACCTCCAGCGTTGGCAATACACTGTACTTACTGCATATCCTGACAAATATATTAAATATCTTATCAAGCAGCTCTATATCGTCATTACTTGGCTTTGGTATTCTATCATGAACATAAAAGACCATATCTACAAAACTATCAGCAACAGTAGCTTTGTATTCTTTCTGTGTATCAAATTCCTCAGGAGTTACTTGTAACACAGTGTTTATATATTCATCCACGAGCCTATATATATCATTCTCATATACCTCTATTCCCTGTTCTGTTACTGTTGTATTACTCTTTTTCACTGTATCACCTCCTGATAATTGATATAAATAAAAAAGTCTGGACCTACTACGACAATACAAACATACATATCACTTATGTGATCGTAAAAGTAAAGTCATAGTAAAACCAGACTCGGTAGCATAATTAAAAGTTATAATAAATTATTCTGTTTTTCTCTGTATCTCTGTTATAGCAAAGACAATATACATTTGTCAATACCATATTTTATTTTCTTTTATTCTCTCATTACTCCCCCCTAGTAATTATATATATTATATGCTATACAGTACTGTATAGCATATATATTAATAAACTCTAGGGCTTTGGAATCTTGGAGGGGATTATATAGACAGTTATTATATATTTATACGCTTTGTAATACGTTCATTTTTCAGTTATTAAACACAAAAAGCCAGACCTTCCGGCACCTTGTCCGGCGTGATCTGGCTGCTTAGTTCTTATTCTTTTCGCGCTCTGGCTTTAGCTCCCCTCCTGAGTTCCTTCACCTGTCGTTGCTCTAATTTTATCCACATCAATTTAAAAAATCAAGCCCCAAAATAAAAAAAATTTGCTTGACAACTTCGGCGGTTTTGTGATAAATGTATTTTAACAACTTCGGTGGCGGGGTTGTTCCCCCTCATATTACGCCGCCAAAATAAGACAATAAAAGCCCCGGGATTATCTCCTAGGGCTTGTTTTTATTTCCAACGTTTTACGATGTCCCCATCGTAATGATTGGGCGCGTCTTCATCTGGATTGATGCTTTCCAGCACGTAAAACGCCGTTCTATGTTTCTTTTCGCACCTTGTTAGGTGCTCCCATTGTCCCTCCGCTTCCTGAAGGGCTTCTTCTTTGTCCTCAAATTCATCGGTGAAACAATCACCGTCTGTATAATCCATAATTATATACTTCATTTTCCTGCCTCCTAGTTAATCCCGATAACTTTGACTCGGGTCTGTAAAATATCCTCCGCAGGCTCCAGGATTTCAAAGTCAATGATAAGCTCCTCGCCGTCCTGATATACGGCGATTGCTCCGGACTCTAACAGCTCTTCCCCGTCCCCGTCTCCGTACCAAAGCTGACCGAAATAGTATTCCTCTCCGACCTCTATTGTGTCGTTCTGCCCGTAAACGTAAGATAATGTGTTTAATTTTATCATTTTTTATTCCTCCTATCAATCCAAAACTTTTAAATACTGGCGGTGTCCGTTCATGTTTTTATCTAATGCATAAAAGCATGGTTTTTCGTTGCCCTGAAGTACTTCATTTATCCCGTAAACAAAGTCCCAAGGAGCTGTTACCATTAAGCTTCCCATGGAATTTTCGAAAACTTCCCAGCCGTCTGGGATTTCTACTGTCATTTCGTCCCAGCAAGTAGCTGTGGGATGTGGCATTCCGTATGTGTAAACGTTTCTTTTTTCTGCTGATAAGCAACCATAATTACAATAAATTTTAATATTCATCTTTCCCCCTGTCCGCCCCTGTCCGGGGCTGTGTGATTGGTTTTCTTAATTCATGATCGGGGCGATTTCTCGCCCCTCTGGTTATTTGTTTACTTGCAATTATTTGCTATTTTTATATCATAGCAATAATGTTTTCCGTATTTTTCAAAATATGCGTCTTTTAAATTCTCATCTGTCCCAAGCTCGAACGCTATATCATTGCAAATATATATTGCAATATCAAGAGTATTTTTATAATATCCAACATCATTTTTGTTATATAACTTAAAACCAGCTTTTGCCAATGTGAACATATAAATTTTTTCGCAAAAATCCAATTTATTTTTTGCAACTTCTTCGCTATAAAATTTATGAAGTACTAGAAAAGTAAATTCGTCTTCTTTGTCTTCATTAATTTCTTTTACGTTATGAGTGCCGTTTTGAATCCCTGTTTTATGTTGTAATGCTCTCTTTTTAATATTCGTGCTTTGCCCAACATACGCCATCATTTTTGTTCTGTTGACAACTGCATATATTCCAGCCTTATCATATTGTGGAATATAAAATTTTTCTAAGTTTGCCATACTGTAACCACTTCCTTTCTATGGTTACAGTATAGCATTTATTAAACTACGCATCAAGTAATTTATTAAACTATTCTTCTAATTTTTCATTCTTTCCAATTCTTTCTGTATGCACTCCAAAACGAATGCAGACATCTTGACTCCTTTTAGATCGGCTGCTCTTTTTACGTCTTCCTTGGTTCCCTTTGGTGCCATTACTGTTATACGGTCGTACTTGTCTTTTTGATATTGTGCAATATATGAAAGTTCCTTTTCTTTCTCTTTAAATGCCATTTATTAACCCTCCTGTTATTGTTTGCTTTGATTATATCATTTATTAAACTATGCGTCAATCGGCTATGGGTTTTTATTTCGATATTTTTTATTTCCTATTATATGTGGAGAAAAAACACTATTTTAAAAATAATACATTTATTAAACTACGCTATTGACATCATTATTAAACTATGCTAATATATAACCATCAACAGAGAACAAAAAACCGGACGCAAAGCCGGGGGAACGGAGGAAAACATGATTAAATTTTTAGACTTATTCAACACAATGCACTGTGATTTCTTCGAAATCCAGAAAGGCAGAAAAAGTGAATTTGTAGAATGGGAAATGAGCGGGAAAATGCTTCAGACCTGCAAAAAATATTTTGATGATCGAGTAATTGATTTCTATATCACAAGATCAAACAAGAATAACGAGTTAGGGCTTGTTATTAGACTGGAGGAAATAAAAAAATAAGATATAACATCTATCTGGGCCAGATTGAAAAGGCCCAGACAAAAAGAAAACTCGCAAAGCTCCTGAACCTGATCGGGAACGACTTCGCCGGGATTAACTCCCGACAGTATGAAGAATTAAAGTTTCTGATTCTATACAAAATGGCGGCATAAAAAAAGAATCCGGACGAAAAGCCCGGATTCCCCCACAGTATAAATTGTAAATCATTAAAATATCAGCAAAAACAGAATATCACAGAAAAGGAGAAAAATCAATGTGTAAAATAATCCCTTTCCCGGTTCAGGAGTCGACCGGATTCAAAAATTTAAAAGGCTTCTTTGAGGTTGTTACCTCGTTCGAGACCTGCGACTTTTATTTGGCAGTCGCAGAAGAAATGAAAGTATCCGGGAAGATCACAGAAAACGAATTCTTGACACTTCGAAGAATCGGACGCCAGAAACGGTTTTCGCTAATGACTGATTAACACCTCCGGCGGCGGTCAATCCGTAGCCCCAACGCAACCGCCGGACTTAAAAAAATAAGAAAAGAGATAAAACAGCTATGACACAGAAAAAATTAAAAGAAATGTACATGAGCATTATCAAAACAGAGGTCTGGGAAGATGAACACATGCAAAATTTTGCAAAGAAAAAATGTGCTTATGTGGTTCAATTTTCAAATGGAGATATTACAGATATTGAAAAACCATCTATAAAAAAGGACTTTTGCTTTGGTGCTGGCTCTTATGGTACTTGCACCAATGAAGAAATGAAAAACGCCGAAAGTATGGCGGCATTAGCCCGAAAAAGTGAGCAATATTTTAAAGAACAAAATCTAAAAAAGATTGATTCTAATATAGAGGATCTCGAAAAATGTTTGAGTAGTTATGAATATGAATGTTATACATATACTCATTATATGGGGCAGCCAGACGACAGCAAATTAAAGGCTTTCACGGTGGTGAGAACCGGATATAATCCAGAATTTACCCCGATGCGTTGGATTAATTGCAAGGATATAAAAAAGCTGGGTGAGGACGATATCCAGAAAATTATTGACGGCTTTAAAGAAGTCAGAAAAGCATTTGAAAAACGGATTGACACATATTTAAAAAGATACGGAACAACAAAAGTAAATTCTTGGTCGTATATCTGCGATTAACAGGCCGGCAAGCGTACCGGGGAGCATTTCCCCGGCGACCTTTTAAAATAAAATCAGGAGGATTAAAAACATGAAAAAATTAACATTAGTAGAATACGGATGTACAGGAACAGGCTATAGAAACGGCTCAGACGTTCCAAATTGCAGAGTTCGCGCAGAATTTGACACGCTGGACGGCCTGCACGTTATTGCGGATTTTGGAAGCTACCAGAGGCGCGACGCAAATAAAAAAAGATGTCCAGTGGTACAGTCTAACGCGTTACATGTCGACGGAACATATTACGACGCTGAGGGTTGCGGACGCTCTTACGAATATAGGCTTGCACAAAGTGACTTTGACTTTACCCGCTTCGATTTCACAAATTCCGGAATCTTGGCTTTTGTGAATGAGGTAACCGGAGAAAACTATACGGAAACCGAGTTTATAAAAAGGGTTTAGCTTTCAGGCGTAACGGTTCCCGCCGGGTTCGATTCCCGGCAACGCCTTTTATAACCCGGCTCCCATGGGTAAAGGGAAGAAGAGAAATATATGTGGAATGTATACGAAGTAAAAAGTGATCAGAAATGGTTTTTTAAGTGTCTTGACAACGATAAATTTACCGCTGAAGTACTTTTTGATCATTTGCAAGCTGACTGGTCAAACGGTCATCATTTAACAACGTTGATTTTGATTTTTGAGGAGGAATGAAAAGATGATCACAATCAGAAAAGCCACGCAAAAACAAGCTATCACCGCTATAAAAAGCGGTGATTTTTCTGAAGTAAACAGAATAAAAGAAATTGCAGAAAAGGAAGCCAGGCAAGTATTTGAAGCTGTTTCTTCCGGTGCTGTCCCGCTGATATGGTACGACTTGCCGCCGGTGCGCTGCCAGTCTGGAGTGGTGTCTATTATGCGGTACGCGCTGCATAAATCCACTAAAAGATCGGGATATTTACAACTTTCCTGTATGGAAATAAAAGATGTCCGCATGATTCCAACATCTGACCACCAGTACAATATTACTGGCGGCGGTTTTTCTGAGTTTTTCCGGGACTTGCCGCAGATCACGAATATAAATTATTTAGAGCAGTAAAACACTGTTCTTTTTCTGTTCTGGTGTCCTGCATCCGCTCCGGGCGGCGGTGGTTCGTGACCTGTGCGGGACTTCTCCGGGGCTTGCGTCCTGGTTTGATGCACATTGACAATTATATATAGCTGTATTAGCTTATATTTGACATTTTAACGGATTTTATCGTGATTCTGATATATTTTATCATAAGTATATAAAAGCGTCTTAAATCTTCGAATATCAAATTGATAACAGGGATTGACGGCAGAACGCAACGGGGTTATTATTATTTTGTATAGTTGCGCGGACGCTTTGCCCGGTCTGGTCTTTATACTTCCAGGCTGTGCGAAGCTATGCGGGCTTTGTTTGTGATCGCTCCGGCGGTCTTATTTCTGTACGCTTTTTACTTGGGCGGTTGTGCCCTAAATACTTTTATAGCGTCGCATTTGGCTTTTTAAGCGTGTTTTATGTGTTTCCTGTATATTTTACCGCGGTTGCATAAAAACGTTTTTAAACGTGTTTTACAATGTTATATCAGAATTGGTTTTGGTTCTGGCTGTGTCTGGCACTGGTTCGGTACTTCCGCAGCTGTTCCCGGTCCGCTCCCCGGTTATCCCCGGCGGGCTGTGTTGTTTAACTCTGGTTTTGCCAGATCGTATCGGGCGGTGTGGCTTTCATGGGTTCCTAGTGGCGGTCTGTCCCTGATCGGCTAGAGGTTCCCGGGATAATCCCGGGACGGACGAGAAAACCAAGAAAATGTATGACAAATCAGAAACAGCATCAAAATCCAGTCGGTTTGAACCGGGAAAATCTGAAAAAAAATCGCAGAAATCTGAGACTAATTCAGACCTGCGACTTTTTTATTTTTGTGCATTATGTATATATTTCTCTATAACGTAGATTGGCGTGATATAAATTTTCACTTCATTACATTTAGTTCATCTTTTCCGGTCGTGTTTCTTCGTCCCACAATACTGAAAAGTCTACTTCTACGCTTCTTCTGCTGACTTGTTTCTTTGTTCCTTCGTTTTGCTGATCCGCTGCTGACTGTTCCCATGACTCTTCCTTTCTGAACATCTCCTTCATGTTCTGGCTTCGTGAATTGAGGTTTATTATTGGCACATCCACATTAAGCTCATCCGGCACGATACCCACGATCACAACCTTTGTCGGTTCTATTGCATCCAACATTTCTTTAAAGTTCTCACAAAACTCTATCCTGGCAGACTTTGACCGCACTCTGCCATTGGTACAACATGATACAGTGCTCCTATACGGCGTTCCATCGAATATCCACGGCATTTCCTTTGGACTGATAATATTTACGGACGGAATAATATTAACGCCTAAAAGGGCAAAATAGAATCCTAGAGCATGATTTCTGTATAGGTTGTATATATTTAGTGCCGTAGGCATTCCCGAAGCAATTGTGAAATCCGGGCTGCAAACCGAATGAAAACATTTCAAATGTTCTACGTACTGGTCCGGTTGATTCCATATCTGCAAGAAGCTATTGTCGTCAATATAGAAATTTACAGTCAGGTCCTTATGTCCTTTTAATGATCTGGATTTCGAAGAAACGAAGTCTATGCTTTTCTTTGGTGTCAGCTGCATCGGCGGAATAACCGGTATCTGGTACGGACCATCCAACTCTGCACCGGTTATCAGGTATTCTTTCATCACATCGTATGCGGTATGTATCATACTGTCTCACTCCTTTGAATACATTATACTGTATTCATTAAAAAAGTGCAAAAAAATAATCGCCTTTCAGCGATTTTATCTGAGGCTTTCTTATATCTCACATACAAGATTCCTCCATGTCTTATTATCGAATATTTGTTTGTGTTCCCTATGGTGTTCCCTTGCGGATTCCAGAAGTCCCGAAACCCGCATAAAATCAAGGTTTTCTTAGCAGCCAGTACGGGAATCGAACCCGTTTATAGAACCCTTATTTTCCAGTAAAATCAAGGGCTTTCGGGATTTTCAAGGTGTTCCCTTTTGTTCCCTAGCTGTTCCCTGTCAGTAAAAAACAACCATACTTTAGATCAGATTTTTATTTTGCTATAACCGAAAATTCCTGAATATTATCCATGATTTCCTGCTTTTTTGCAAGTGTTTTTCTGTCTCTGTGGTAGAAATTCTCGGAACATTTTATATTTGAATGTCCCATCTGAGATATTACCATCTGGTTGTCAATACTGTGATCGAGAAGAATTGAACAGTAAGTTTTTCTGATTTTGTGCGGTGATTTCTGAACACATCCTGTTTCTTTACAAGCCTTGTATAGTCGCCGTCTAAATACAGATGCATTAAGCCTATGACCATCCATAAAAAATATGTACTCGTAAAATGCTGACATGCATCTTAGTCTTTGCAGAATCCAGACACATCCATGTGGAATCACTATATTTCTCACGCCTGCTTCTGATTTTGGAAAGTTCTTTACATCAAAAATTAAACTATGATCAACAGTGTACCGTGTCTCTGTGCGACGTATCTTTAATATGCTTGGACTTTCCACGTTGCTGCTATAAACCCAGTCTTCCCACTTTAGCGAACTTAATTCGCCGACTCTTATTCCAGTCACAAACATAAGCAGAATTCCAAGATTTACCATATCAAGATTGTCTTTGAGATAATCAACGATTCTTTTCATTTCGGCGTCGCTGAATACCTCTTCTAATTCTTCCTTAACATTCTTCTTAAATTCACGGTCGCTCACGTCCAGATCATAAAAAAGCTCTTCCACGTTCCAATCTATCAGTTTCTTTCTCTTCGCCCATTTCAATGTGCCTCTGGCTATTGTCTTGAGGTTTGAGAATCCCTTTGCTGTCAGATTGTATTTCCCCGTCTGCTCTTCAAGGAAACTACTAAAATCCTCCGAGTCAACATCTCGTATTCTTTCAGTACCAAATTCTTTGAAATGGCGGTCAAAAACCTGTTGGTATCTCTGCTTTGTGGACATTGATATCTTGCCCAGTTCCTGACGGCGTTCAAGCCATTCATCAAAGATTTCACTTATTTTAGGATTCTCAATCTTTTCCTTATAGATTCTGACTATTTCATCTTCCAGGTCTTCCCTGTTTCTCCTCTTAATCAGTCTTCTTTTCTTAGTTTCATCATCATAAATACGGATTTTCCAATATCCGTCCGAAGCCTCCCAAATGCTAGCTTCGTATTGTTCCAATATGTCCCTTCTTTTACTCATCTCTATGTTTTCTTGTATGTGAGATAAGTCGATAATACCATTCTCTATAGCATATTTCAAGTCGTCATTATTCATAAAAAATAAGGAGGAACCGGGATATCCTTTCGCTGGCCAGCGGTTCCTCGTTCCTCCTTTCTTTCACACATAATCGAAAATATTCATCTGTCCTTCCGGCATATCATCTTCGAGATTAAAGAATTTACAGGCAATGAAATTTCCATGCCAATCCCGATCACCGCCGTACATCAGACATTTTCCTCTCTTTCCGTCCCTATAGAATCGGCATTCAGCGCATTTATGCTGATATGCTGTTCCTCCAGAACGCTTATACATTTCGCTTATTGTTCTCATGTTCTTCCCTCTTCCATGCAAACGGCGGGATTTTAAAGCTGTGTTGGCAGGTAACTCGAAGCGCACAGCTCTCACATTTATTATCTGTCGCTTTGCAGTAATCCATGATGATGTTTACACACGTTCCTACCATTTCGGGTGTGATGTCATAATCCATATTCACTCTCTCCACCTTTTCTCTTACCACGCTTTAAAATTCCTTTCTGTACGCATTCCGTAGGCGGACAGCCTCTTGAATGACCAACAATAAGAATATAATCACAGGTAGCATTCGATATAGATGACGGACTGCTTTTAGAAAGATATACGCATTTCATGCATTGATTACGTTTCAGCTCAACTACTTCCCTCTCTGACATTTCTTTCCATCTTTTTATTCTCATTTTGCTACTCCCATTCCTTGAATCATCTTCATTCTCAAATGTTCCGCGATGTGCTCCCTGACGGATTCCTCTGGAAATGGAATTTCAAGTGACCGTTCCAGAATCCTGTTTGTGATTCTCTCATCGTATTTCAATTCTGATATCTGACAGTTACTTGTGAATATAGTAATTTTCCTATCGACATACCGTCCATTAATAATGCTATAGAATCTTTCGTTAATCCAGTCCTTTCCAGAATCAGCGCCGAAATCGTCAATGATAAGGATTTCTGTTCTGGATAAATCATCTATCAACTTTCCCTCTGCATTCTCTTTGGCTCCCCATGTGTTCTTGATCTCATCAAGAATTCTGAGAGACGTGGTGAATTTTACAGGCTTCTGGTATTTCTTCATGATTTCATTTGCCAAGCTGCATACTGTTTTGGTTTTACCAGAACCTTTTGCACTCGAGAAAAGATATAATCCTATTCCTTTCTTCTGCATATCAGGAAGGTTTTTGAACCAATAATTTACCGCCTGAGCCGCCTGAGAAAACACTTTTCGACTCTCAGCGTTCAAATATACACTTGACTTCAAATCGTTGAAATTTGAGCCTTTAAACACGCTTGGAAGCTCTGCGAATTTCAATTGATTTTCAAGGATTGTTCTCTTTCTGATTCCGCAAGGGCATTCCTCACAATAAGGAATACCGCTTGCATCTCTTATCCATTTCCATCCGCTGTCCCCACATTCAGGGCATTCAAGCGAACGGGGTGTCTGATTCTTCTCCGTTCCATTCTCCAAGCGGGACGAGTGGTTCGACATTTCTTTGAGTTGCGTCAGTTCCATTTCGCATATCCTCCCTGTTGTGGTATTTGTTTTCGAGTATCTTTAAGAAATTGTTTGGTTTCACGAACCATTCAAAATTTATTATAAAATCAGTTTTCTTTCCCATGAGGAAATCACTATTTCGCACATTTCCCAATGCTTCCATAACCTTATCCATGCCGTATTCTCGGATTCTTGCTTTCAGCATTTGTGTTCGCCTTGCTGTCATCCGCGCAATTGGCTGAATCCCGAACTGCTGAAGTTTATTCCACTCATCAACCACTTTCTGCACATCTCCGGGCTTGACTAAATCTTTTTCGCAAGAAATCTGCTCTGGAATCTCCGGCATACGTTCTTCCTCTGATAATTCTTTCTGACGTTTTCTATGCTCAGCAACTCGTTTTCTTGTTTGCTCTCTGATTTTCTCAAGCCCGTCAATATTCTGATGTTCTTCCCATCCGGGAATTGAAAGCAATGTTCCATCTCTGGTTATCATGCCGAACTTTTCAAGAATTGTAAGTGCAAGTTCGATCACACTTTCATCAAAGTCCAGCTCGTCAGCCAGCATTTTATTTGTATATGGTATATTCTCTGTCAGAAAGATAATCCCGTTTGAATTGCATCGTCCCGCCATCGTCAGGAGCATCATCCAGATCAGCACAATATTATTTCCCTCTGGAAGTTTTCTGATATGTCGGATTTTCTTGTTGTCAAACATATCTATTTCTAATCGAATCCAACTCACCTTTGTCATTTAGCCACCTTCCCGTCTGGCAAGGACGTTTCCGCCCTTACCACATTGATTTTCGGATGAACTTCTCCAATAAAGAGTCCTTCCAGTTTTCTGTGTGATTTTCACAGGTATCATCTTCCTCTATCAGGATGCCTTTGCGGTCACACAGCCCGTTATCGTTTTCAATACAAGTTTTGCATGTTTTATCTGCCATTTTCCTCACCCCAATCTAATTTCTGTCCACACTTATTGCAATAAAAATCTAATTTATAAAGTCCCTCACTGTTACAAACTGGGCAATTTCCTTTTGCCGTATAATATCTGCCAGAAAAATCAAGAATAGATTTTATGTTATTTGGTTTCACTGGAATCTGTTTTTTCAATGCTTTAATGGCTTCTTGCCTGACTTCGTGAGTACATTTGCCGCCATAAGCTGTGTCATCGTAACTTAATTCTTTTAATGCTTTCTCAGTGTTCATTCTTCATCTCCTTCAACTTAAAATACCCAATGATTTCACCATTCAATATTTTCTTATACATGTCCTTTAGCGCATCTTCAACCGAGTCAAATCTGCACGGGCAAATATGATTCTTTGTCAGATTTACGAATGAGTAAGTATTATCGGATTTATTTCTCATGATACTAACAACCACATTTCCGCTCTTGCGTTGTACTAAATAAACGTTATTCATTTTGCCGCCTCCTCCAACTTCTTCTCTGCTTCCTCACGGGTGAGGAACCATGTCGTTCCAAAAGTAGTATCATTAAGCACTTTTTCCTTATATTCTTCACGGCCTGTCGCATACCAGTGGCTACCGGCAAATGTAATTAATTCGATATGCTGATGATATACCCTATTAAGATTTTCGTATCCGTTAAGAATATTTAATTCGCATACAGGTGGACTTGGAATAATATACGCATCATCTCCGACCTTACATGGCAACCTCACAAGCAATCCCTGTTCTTCTAAATCTTTGTAAGATTTCAGTTCTTTCAGCAGTTCTGCAACATCTTTCAACCAACATAATTCCCCATTTTCAAAACAACATCCATAAGTATTTTGATAATACGGGCATCCAACCGCTTCCTTCCCGCTAATATAATCTCTTAAATCCTCGCCAGTTCCACAGACAATGCGTTTATGCTCATCATTCCTATGCATGAAGTTTTCGTGACCTGCATAGCAATCACCTATAGTATCCTGGCTGGCAACGCATTTAAGTGCCTTTATCATATCGTCAAGTGTTAATCTCTCCATTTACTTCACCTCTTAAATTCACTTGCAAGAATTTCAAATTCCACATCATCATGTAATTTTCCATCCATTAATTTACATATTTGTCTGTGGTAAGCACACTCCTTGCCACCATGCTTCTTAATAAAGTTTCTGTATCCACGAATAGCTGGATTGTCAGCTATACAACTCCAACATAATCTATTCAAATGGTACTTCTCGAAAATATCATATATTACCTGATATAAATCTTTAGCAAATAACACATTGCCTTTATCAAAACTGATTGCACCAAAACGATCGGCACTCATTGTTACAAAGCTAATAGAATATGAAATATATCCTAACATATTGCCATCATTGTCAACAGAAACAAAATGATGAGAATCGTAGTTGTTGTTTGGAATATCCGGTTCTTCGACCCCAGACCAACCAGAATAATACATATATTCTTCGTTATACCAAGTTTCTATATATTTCTTTTTTATTTCTTCTTTGTATAATTGTGCTGGTTTTATCAACTACTTCACCTCTCCCATCTGACTTTCTACGGTATCTGTGAGCAGTTTCAACGATTCAATGAATGTATCCGTCAACGCTGTTCTGTCTGGGTATTTAGCAAATGTTCTGACAAGGCTTACTGCATCCTTGAGCTTATTCTCATTTTCAGTTAAGTCTGATGCTTCTACTAATTCATATCCCAGTGTAAGGTCATATCCCAGTGTAAGGCTGGCATTTCTTGTTAGTTCTTTATTGTCATAGAACTTTAATATATCCGGGATCTGCTGTTCTTCAAAGGGATATGGGTACGCTTCTTTTCCGCCGTACCATCTGTATCCCTGCTTCTTTGCTTCTTTCAGAACACTTTCGTATTCTTCCGCTGTTCTGACTAATACACATTTATTTGCTAAATTCATCATCAACATTTCCTCCTGTAATTGCATCAATGCAACCGTTCCAACCTTTCTTTACGCCGCCCCAGTGTTCTGTCAGAACTACTCCGGTCATTTTCTCTGGCAGTGGCTTCAATGGACACCAATCAGGTCTTCCTGCCAGTTTTTTGAATCCTTCATGGCTTACTTTAGAAATAGTTCTGATTGAATCATTTCTTGTTGCAAGGCATAAATTAAAATTGAAATCCGCCATATGAAATGGGCAAGCAAAACATCCTTTTGGTGTGTTCATGATTAATACTGATTTACTCATTTTCTCCTACCTCTTTTCTGCAAGAATGCTCCATACTGTGCAGGACTGATAATGTCAATTTTTCTACTGTCAGCCTGATAATATCCAAGTCTTCCATTCTTTTTATTTTCTTCTCTTGTGAACATAGTAGAAATGTCTTTACCTTTACTCATACGTTTCACTTCCTCTCAGCATCAAACTCAAAGTATTGTACCCTGGGCAAGTCTTAACTCCGTTTCTGGTATCTCTTAACAGCACGCAGTACGGATATAATGTCATGACCTCATAGACGTGTTCTGTGACATCCTCACCGCGCTGGTCGATGTATTTGAAGCACTTTCCCGGTCTGAGAAAATATCTTGCGCATACATACGCTTTTGTTCCGAATCTTGCGCTTGCGCTACTCATTTGTGTCCCTCCTGTAATAATTCTGGATTGTCGAAAATATTTCCAATAACTTCAATTTCATCACAACATAGTAAATATTCAAAATTCGATCCGTAATTTTCTTCACCATTGGTCGCTTTAAAATCTAATTCAGAGTTATCCCAAACTATCTGATAAATATGTTCTTTCCCATCATAAACAAGCCAAACAACATCACTCTCCCAGATTCTTTTACCATTCTTGTCAGTCTTCCCTGTGAACTGGCAGAGGGTTTCTGGATCAATTTCCACACATTCCCATTTTACATAATTGTCTGCATGTAAGATTAAATGCCTTTTGCCTAAAAAGTCATATTTTTTCTGATAATAACCCTCAACCCATTCACCATTATCAATCCGCTTTGCCTTGAAAAGAATCTCTCTCATTCAACTCCACCACCTTTCTACACAAATTTCCATTCATAGCCTTTATGCTGTTTGATTTTTCCGTTGCAGCATTTACTTATTTGCGATTGTGAAAAACCATTTCTTTTCGCGTCTGCTTGACTGCTATACACTTGCAAAATTTTTCCGTTTTTCATTCTTGCTATTCTTTTTCCGAGCTTTTGTGCAATTTTTCTATTTCTTTTTCCATAATTGGCATTATATTTAGATGTGCACCATTCCAAGTTATCAGCCTTGTTGTTTCTCTTGTTTTCATCCTTGTGATTTACGACATTGTAATTGTTAGGATTTTCGACAAAATGTTCTGCAACCAAACGGTGAAGATATAGTCTTTTGCTTTTCCCATTCCTTGAGACTACAACAAAATCGTAATTCCAATTACTGAATATCTTTAATTCAATACCTTTCTGGAAATAATCATTTCTTCCGTGAACAACTCTATCTACAGAACGGACTTTTCCAAGATTGCTAATTTGATACATTCCTTCATATCCGGATATATCTTTCCATATTTCTGCATCAATTAAGCGCATTCCCATCATCCTTTCTCATCAAAATCCAAGTCAACTCTAATCACATCTGTGTTTATTGCAGATAGAGATTTTACCTTTAAATTATAAAATGGTTTCAACAGTTTTGAACCGGCGCTAAATTCATCGTAATCCTCCCAGTTTCTTCCTGGATGGCATATCTGGACTTTCTCGCTGCTCTCAACATCTGTGTCAATTGCTGCCAATAAATCAATCAACTTCATCTCTTACCCTCCTGTTCCATATTTCAACAGCTTCCTTCCAATCCCATGTTCCTGTGTAAAATGTTAATCCGCATTCACAGTGAATGGCTATTGGATCTCCCCCACTGTCAGGATCGTAAAAAGACGGTGCCCAGTCTCTTTCTGGAATGTATACATTTTTTTCTGTATCTATCTCTTTTCCACAGAACGGGCAAGGTTTAAGTTCTGCAATTTTATTCTCCTGTTTCATATTCTTCGCATTCCTCCGCATATTCATAACTGTCCATATCATCACATCTATTCTGACATGAATCCTGCTTATCACAGCATATGCAGCACTCTGTTTCGCCGTCCGGACACTCTAATTTACATCTTCCCATTTAGCCCTCCTGAAGCTTTATCCCTCTTAAATGCTCAACAACTTTCTTCTGTTCTTCTTCCGTTTCGCAATGTATTACAATGTCGTAGGTATCATCGTATGCACTAAATGTGCCATCTTCGTTCTGAATAAGTTCCATTGCGTCACTCATACTTCCACCTCGCTATCCTCTGGCATACAAAACACGGATTCTTTTCCGCCCCAAGCATCATCGTTTTTTACCGACATGAATTTACAATAGGCTTCCTGAATCATATCAAGCGCTTTTGTGGCTTTTGCTTTGGTGGAATAATGACCAATTGGGCACACGCAATCCGTTATATCAAACCCTTGTGCACATTCCCAAAATCGCAGTTCTCGTGTATTGTTAAGATTGATCAATCGGCTTTTATCCTGACTTCTTATTAACATCTTATGTCCTCCTCATCTCTATAATTCATCACAATTGTAATTACCTGTACCAGAACTTTCTGAATCTGATCGTAAATGTGATGATCGTCAGTTCCAAAATGAGAGTTCAGCCTTGCGTCTTCCTTGCCTTTTCTGTAGCAATCTTCCATGAAATCAATGCTGTATATGTCATCTTCCTTGATGATTTCGCTGTTGTTTCTCCATTCAGCAATTATTGCTTCTTCGACCAACGAATTTACAACATCGTCTGAATCCTCATCCCCGTTCAGATATTCTACGCAACGGTCAATGAATCCCAACTTATCAACGTACATATACGCTTTTGCTGTTCCACTTGTATACTCTCTGAATGCCTGCTCAACCTGTTCTTTGAAATCTTCTGGCAAGTCAAAAATATCTACTTCCAATCCTCTTGGAAGATTTATTGTATAATTTCTCATTTCCATCCTCACTTTCCCCACGTGAGCAACTGACACGCTATTGTACAGTCCTCCATGATTTCTGTATTTATTTACGTATCAATTCACCATGCTAATCTTGATATGGCCTCGGTTTACCGAGGATTCGTTATTCCTTTCTGTATTTGTCTAAAATTTTCATTATCTTTTCTACGTAATCAGCCATCTCAAGAATATCTTCGTCGTCCATCCATTTCAGCCCATATTTGTTTTTAAACTGATTAAGTTCAAACTCCATATCCTTTACCAGAACAAACTTCTCCGCAAGTTCATTTTCTTTTCTGGCATTTTCATCGTATTCGTAAAACTTTTCGCCTTTTCCATGTTCTTCATATATATCTGTTTCGATCTTGGTTCTTTTTGGAGTGATTCTTGTAATCTTAACCGGAATAATTTTTCTATGTCGGAACGTCGATAAATACCCGCAATTCACCGTTCTGGCAATTCCAACGGTTTCTCCTACCTTTAAATCGTCTCTGTTGATTTCTTTTAACTTAATGTCCATTTCTTGCCCTACTTTCATTTAACCAAACGCTACCTGCCCGTTATTCTGCATATAAATCATCGGTGCGGCTTTGCGCTCTCCGACTTTCAGATACGGGCAATTAGCTTTCACAAGTGCTTCTGCCATAACTGGCACAACACTGTTTCCAATTCTCGCTACTTGTTTTGCAATCGGGTATTTTCTCCATTTGTAATCCCGATCAATGATGTAATCTTTTGGAAATCCCTGCATCACCTTTAATTCTTCTGGTTTCAACATTCTGAGAAAAATATCTGATATGATGTATTTTTCTCCATGAATATCAACCAGAACGTTTACCAGTCCGAACCTGTCTTTTGTGGTAATGGTTCCAAGCGGCTCGTTAAGCACCTGTCCGCATCCTGTTCCATAATATTTAACCAGAAAAGCGGATATCACGCCAAAATGACCGGGTGAAGTAGTAATCGTATGCAGTGGTTCGTCGCATCCTTGACCGATACAGGTCTTGTAATATTTCGTGATAAAAGCTGTCACAAGTCCGTATCTGTTCGAGGTATCAATGGTTTTTATCGGTTCAGTCAGCAATTGTCCTCTGGAATCGCCTTGTCTGGTTTCTCCATGATACTGAATGATAAATGCCAGTGCATCTTTATTCCGTACAATATACGGCTCTGGATTATCAACGATATATTTCTTGATTCCATTTGCAATGCGCTTCTGTGTTGCTTCTGCCAGTGGTTTCGGACGGTCAAATATACTTTTACCTAAGTCTGACCAATCAATGTAATCTCCGCACTGCTCATATGGCTTCAGGTCGTCTGTCCCAAAGCGATTATGCGTAGGCTTTGGCCATACTATCTGCTTTCCATCCCTACGGAACACTGCATACCACCTTTTTCGTGTCGTTGGCGCTCCATAATCTGCCGCTACTAATTCCCGGCTATCAAATTCATAGCCAATGGATTTCATAGCTGCTATGAATTTGTTATAGTCTTCACCTGCTCTGCTCTTAATTGGCTTTCCTGACTCATCCAGAGGCCCCCACTGCTGTATCTCCTCTACATTTTCCATAATGATTACATCCGGAAGAATCAGCTTTGCGTGCTTATATACAGCCCACGGAAGAATGCGAAGCCCCTGCTTTCTCGGCTGACCGCCTTTTGCTTTTGAATGGCTTGTGCAGTCTGGAGAAGCCCACATCAACGCTACGTGCTGGTTTCCGACATATTTCTGCAAGTCTACTTTGAAAATATCTTCTGTCAGATGCAGTGTTCCGGGGTGATTCGTCTTGTGCATCAGAATAGCGTCAGGGTCGTGGTTGATTGCTATATCTACTGATCTGCCAAGCGCCATCTCGATTCCTACAGATGCTCCACCACCGCCTCAGCCTGCGAAACAATCAATTATTAACTGTTTCTGCATCTGGCATCACCTCGCTTTCCCCGAACCCAAATTCCCTATTAATATCAAAAGAATCAAATTCAATCTGCAAACCCATCTCTTCCTTGATTTCCTTGTATGCTGCTTCAACTCCGATTCCCTCAACATATTTTTCGGCTTCGGTAATCTTATCAATGAAATTCTGGTTTGCTTTCTTGAATCCCCATGCTTTCTTGATTGCAATTACAGAAATTAAAATATTTGCTACTGCGATATAATCTTCTGCTTTCCACAGCTTTTCTTGAGATTCTTTGATAAGCTGTTCTCTGATTTCCTGTTCTTTTGAGTCTAAATACGTTTTAAGAGATTCGATTCTCACGCCAGTCTGTCTGGAAGCCTGTTCCATTGTAAAGCCAGTTATGTTAAGCGGCGCCGGAATCAAACTTCTTTGATTTTTCGGTTTTTTAATCTTTAACTTCCCCATCCGACTGCCCTCCTTATCTTCTGAGTCAGAATGTCAAATTCCATCAACATCCTGCGGTCATTCTTATTTGAGTATGCGATTGTTTGCTGTCCATCATATATGACCGCATATCTTCCGTTGATGTCATATGCTCCGCTGATTGCCTGCGATATCTGACTTCTTGTTTTGCCTGTCAATTCTGATATTTCAGCAAGTGTCAGCTCTCCGATATACTTTGAACCGTCGTATACGTCATACAGTTTCATGTTTCTTTACTCCTATCAGTTCATATGTCCTGTGCGAACCGGAACCATGAAATACGATTAGCCCATCATCCTCGAACTGTCTCAGATGCCTTTGAACGGCGCTCCTGCTGATATCCAATTCCTCGGATATTTTCTTGGTCGTTGGCGTTCCTTTGTGAGACATTGCGTATTTACGGATGAAATAATAAATATCCTTGCGGTTCTGCATCCATTGCATATGTTTTTGATGCCTTAATGCGTCCATATTCATGATTCCTTTATAAAAAATCTTCTATGCTTATCTGACTGTTTTCCTCAAAAACAATCATTTCTTCTTTTGCTCTCTTAAAGAAATTTCTATCAATTTCAAAACCGAAAGCATTTCTTCCTATTTCATGTGCAGCTCTTAACGTTGTCCCGCTTCCACAACATGGGTCTATTACTACATCTCCGGGATCAGTAAACGTTTCAATCAACTTTTTTAAAAGTTTTACCGGCTTTTGCGCCGGATGAATTTTAGGAATATCTTTTCCATCTTTCTCCCATTCGAACCAGTTAAATACCATGTGCCCTGTCCCTCTGATTGTTTTCCCGTTTTCATCAGTCTGAACACCATTCCTAAACTTAGGAAGTCTGTCTCTATAAAACAATAATGCATATTCCGTAGCTCCAACTACACGCATGTTTGCTTTTAATACTTGAGGACTGTAATTTTTTACGAAAACAAGCGGGATATAATGCACAAAACCATGTTTTTCAGCAGCTTTAATCAATGTTTGTGTTTGTTCAAACGAGCAAAATACAATCATACATGGAGAATTACTGCTCCTTCCTCTTGGCACAGGTGTTGTATCTTCCTTTTTTAACATTCTTGAGCAGAAGTGGAAGTATTCATATAGGTTAAAATTGAAATCCGAATTGAATGCAGCTTTTCCCGCCAGTTTACTTTCGCCATTTTTATTATCCCCCCCTACATACCACATAGGGTTGCTCCCGTAAAAATTATTTGCTACATTATACGGAACATAAGCTATAACGAGTTGCGCTCTTGGAATTGCATATTTCTTGTAATTTTGCATTGAGTCTCTGTATATTTCACATTTTAATTTCATATTTCAAAGAAGCCCGGTGCACCCTTGCGTCACATGAAGGCAAGCTCCTTTCATTTTTTATTCGTATGTTTTCTCGTCAATCAGATTCTGGAACTTTTCAAAAGCCCGGATTGACACCTTGTTGCTCTGTTTCTCTGGTTTTAGGGAAACCTGCAAGTGCGTGTCTATGATGTGCGACAGCTCTCTGGCAAGGGATTTCTTGCCCTGCTTCAAACCGTCATAATAACCTTTTACCGGTTTGTACTCGTCAATCTGTTTTTTTCCTGCTCCCTGAGAGCCACCAGTCTTGTTTCTAAGCTGATATCCCTGATCTGCAAGCCATTTGATATAATACTGCTCTTTTTCATCAAGTTCAGATTCTGGACAATTGGTATGCACTACACGCCAACCACACGGATTTTTTTCTGAATACAATCCATGTTTTTTTAAGCTGAGGTCTATGTGCTGTTGATGTCCTACACTATGCTGACATAATCTGGTAATTAGTTTCTTTGCCTGACCTGCATACCCAAACTTAAATCCGTCCTCATCAATTCTTGTTAAGATGTAAATTCCGGGATTATCGTTCAGATTCGGGTCGACTTTCAGCCATCTCTTTCGATTCTCGGCTTCAATCGCCTTAGCTTTTACAAAATTTTTATAGTTACTATTCAAAAACTTATCACCTCGATTCATAAAGTGCCGATAAATAGTCGGTGCTTTTTTATTTAACTGTTATTCTCTCTATCATCCTCTACAGCCTCACCAAGGCAAGTCATAACAGGTCCTGACTCAAGCAAACATTCTCTTTCTCTGACATTCTTACCATCATCTGAGCGCCAATCCCCGACAATATATAAACTTGCGTCTGCGGTCAGAATATCTGTTTCCATATTCCAATAATTAATATGGATTTCATATGTAGCATTTGCAGAGATCACATATCTGTAAATGCCTTTGGTGACTTCTTTCCAGTCCTTTAAATTTGCTGATACCATGCTTAATCCTCCACAAATGGTGGTTTCTCATCCTCGAAGAAACTTTCGTAATCAAACCATTCATCTTTAATGAAATTTCCGATAATTTTTACTGAATGTCCAAGTCCTTTCGTAGCAACTCTAACATGCTTTCCTTTCATTTCTATCAGGTCATCTACGCCAACAACGTCCATGATTCTCATAATCGCTTCAAGTCCTGCCTTTGAACCTTTAAAGTTTTCCGAACCAAGGTAACCATGTCCTAAAACATATCCTCCGAATACAACGCCCCAGTCACCGCCAGAAAGAGTGAGGTCAAGGGTGAGTACTCCGTGATCTTTAAAATTCAATGATACATTTGTAATTTCAGCATTTCTTAATCTGTTTCCATCGTTAATAAGTTCTTCTTCTGTCCACTGTTTCATTTTGTTTCCTCCCTGTATGGTTCGTGAATCTCAATTTAACTATTCTTGCAAAAATCGCATTCAGTATTGCATTTTTTCCACTCATCTGAATATTCTTCGTACCCATCTGCTCCGTTCAAATACTTGTATGCAAGCACATTCATACATCTTTCACAGGCCGCAGAGAAAACAACGAGTGCTTCCTGTAATGTATAATCTCCGCTGTTTACCATTGCCATTACGACATCTTGATTTCCACCTCCAATACTTGTGCGTAAATCAATAAGCGGAACAGTTTCTGTCCCATAATCCCACTTTCTTCCCCAAGGTTGCCACCACTTTCTTGTTTGGCTACACCCACAATTAGTGCATATATGGCCTTTCAATCCCCTTATCAGGCCTGTATCCTTTTTCCAATATTTCCGTTTGTGTTTGCATGTTTCCTTTTGAGATTTGCTATGTACCGTATAAATGCTTTCCGTTATTTGCAATGGGAAACAAGAATGATACGTTCTTGCCTTTTCCGGCGCTTCCCACATTAAATCTTCTTTTTGATTAATCACGTTTCCATTCTCATCCTCATACCAAATTCCCAACTTTAATTTTGATTTATCAATTTCCATTTCTTCTCCTTTCAAAACGGGCATAAATTCAAGTCAACATCCAGTCCCGGCCTTGCGATCTGCACCAGAACATCATCCCCGGCAACGTCCTGTATCTCTTTCTGCATCACTTCCGGGTCTCCCCATCCCTCTGACAGGTGGCACAGCGTTATGGTTCTGAGCGAAGCGGTCTTGTTCACTCGAATAATCTCTCTTACAGTAGATAAACTGCTGTGCCCCCGGATGGAGTGTTCAAACTTGAATGAATCCTGCTCCGGCGATTCGTCAAGATGATTACATTCTATAAGGAAGTGATTTATTCTCATGTTCTTGAATGTGAACGGCAAATATGAGAAGTCCGTCGCATATATCAGCCGTCCACATTCTTCGTGAGATATCAGGTATGCAAAGTTTGGTGTCTTGTCGTGTGGGACGTAGAAAGGTGTTGCCCGGAACGAACCTATCTCCTTCGATTTCTTTTCTGGTAAGCCGATCATTAGCTCACCAGAGATTGCGTTTACACTCTCAACTGTCTCGTCATTAGTATAAATCTGAATACCGGACTGCATAAGATTCTGGAACGATTTCAGGTGATCCCCATGTCCATGGGTCAGCAGACAGCCAGAAACATCCGATATTCTGTAAGAGATTCCTTTTGAAATCTCTGAATACTTGCATCCACAATCCAAAAGCAAGATTTCGCCGGATTCGGATTTAAGCGCATAGCAGTTTCCCGGCTGACTGCCTGTATTGATTACTCGCACGAACATTTCGTCACCTCACTTTTAATATTTAAAGTCCAAATTGCTTATGAAATTCACAATTTTCCCATCTTCGATCACGACAAATTCTGTAACAAGTTCACGAACCTGACTAAGACTAGATTCTACATATTCATGTTTCTTATCGTCGTATTTTCTGAACCATCTTTCTACGCTATCGCCAAAAGAAGTATTCTTCATTACAAAATACGGTGTATCTTCCGCCAATAACTCTATTGCGCTAGCAATCTCTTCGAATCTTTCAATGATGTGCTCCCTTTCCAACACCGCGACATTATCCTCAATGTCTCTGCAATAATTATTGTTTTGCTTAACAAAGTCTCTTATTGCATTTGCCACACAGCTCTTATCTTTTGTGAAGAAAACATGCCCGACAGAAATTTCCCAGCAAATCCTGTCTGCTGTATTGTCGCAATTATTGATTTCATTGCTTATTTCGTGCCAAAGAGAAGCATCAAAAATGATATTTCTCTTAAATCCATGGCTTATCAATTTGCGTGGTGGAATATATTTTTCTGTCAAAACATCCCATATAGCAGGTGCGAACAGCCATGAATTTCTGAACTCTTTAATAACCTTTCCTTTGTAATCCCTATCAATTCCATATAAACTGCTATGGCTCATTTTCTATACCTCATAATCCTCCGGAAATCTAAATATAATATTTGCAGGTTCAAACTTTACTTCTTGATTACCTTGATAAACTTTGATAATTCCAAATCCTTTTGTTACAGCGATTTTTTCTAATTCTTCTACACTTTCGCTTGAAATATCTATATTCAGCCCATAGAACGCTCCTGTGTATGCGTTATTAAGCATTTTCAAAGCTTTTTTCGCAATTCTCTTTTGTGGAATAACTTGCCATCAAATACGGGATTTTCTTCGTTCCGCCCGAAAATTCCGCCAGTATGTAATTTTCCAAAACAATCAATGTTGTCATTTCATATGGGAGATTGACCGTTCCATCCTGGGATATAATCCTCATAGTTCTCACCCCGTTTCTCGAAATAGTCTTTCACTGACTCATAGTACGGGCAGTTTTCACACCGCCCGATACAAGCCATATATTTTCCGAACTTTCCAGAATCGCACCGATCAAAATTGATGCAGTCAAAGTACATCATGTTCGATCATCTCCGAAGAATAATTCTCTCATGTCAACCGGTTCGTATTTCTTATGCAATAACTTCTTATTCTGTCTCGCCCCGTGTGGGTCATTACACATGAAGTTTCTGCATATCTCCGGTCTGACCGGATAAATCTCACATTTATTATTCCTTTTTGAGTCATTCAAAAACGGACAGGTCAGGTCAAGCCCAAGATTCTTGACTGGATAATTGTGCTGCTGTTCCTGTATATGATTCTTTTTGATGTACCGTCTGATTTCTTTTATCTCTTTACCAGAAACCGGGAGTAGGATGGAACAGCAAGCACCGCACCCTACACATCTTCCATTCTCTGTGTAGTCATAAAGACCATTCTCCATATTTTTGAACGCTTCTGCTAATGTTCCTACCATATTAATGTAGCTTCCCTTCTACATTTCCTCCTGTTTCATAAAATCTGGAATGCTCGGCTCCTGTCCTGCTGCCGGAACCGGTTCTTTCTCGGAAGTCTTTACGACTTCTGCGACCGTTGGCTGTTTAGGCTGTTCTTCGATTGCTACTGGCTCGTCTGGGATAAATTCTTCTGCATTGGCGTTCTGCTCGATTTCATAAGCAACTTCATGTTCGATGATGTCCTGTTTTTGGATTTCTTCTGTAAATTCTTCGGCTTCCTGCGTAAAAATATCTCCGTGGCTATTAATGATCTGTTTCAATGCGCGATTGATAACGGTTTTCTTTGCCATCTGGTCAGTAAATTTCTGATGTGTTCCATTTCCGTCTTCTTTGAATCCGAATCCCTGTTTCCAAGCCTGCTTAATCTGCTTGATATTCATTACTTCCAGATGCTTCGTTCCGTCTTCCATCTGAACGACTGCATAAGCCCCAAGAATTTTATCATTGTCGATATTCATAAAGTCCTGCTCGTGAATATCAAGAACTTTATCCCCATCTTCAATGTGGTACTTGAACTTGTCACCATCATAGATGATCTCGGCATGGATATCTTTCATTCCATATCTTCTGGCGATTGTGATATTTCCGAAATACGACCTCTGGAACTGGCATTGACCGCCGTAAGCGATAAAATAACCCTGTTTTTTCTGAACTGACAAACCAAGGGTTGCCATATTCATAAGACTGTTTGCTATGCTAGTAGATGTGCAAGATTCCAAAACTGGTTTATTGTTTCTATCTTTTGTTTCTTTCAAAACCAGATATGCTCCCATAAGTGCATTGCTGAGATTATAGTCTTTTGGAAAAGAAAGACCATATTTGCATTTTTCTTCAAGTTGTTTAGTCAGACCATCAATGAATGAATTATTGATTACGACTGCTGCCTGTTGTTCTCCTGCTGTTGCTAACTGTGTTTTGCTTGCCATAACAATTCTCCTTTTCTATTAATTATTAAACTTCCGTTACTGTCATATCCCCCTCGGCAACTTTCAAGAATATCAACTGCGCGTCTGCCTTAATACTTGCCAGACTGCTGTTGTCCAGTTCTGTTGCGCAGTCTACGAATATCGGATAACTCACGCCGTAAAATTTCTGTAAGCCGTCCATGATGGCAATTTTTCCTTTCATCATAAGGGCTGTATTGGCGTTTCCAATTAATTTCTTCCAGTTACCGTCCTTGTCCTGTACGTACCAGATGCAAGCATCTACGACTTCGCCGTTCTTCTGTGTATCAAACAGCTTCACTTTAACTCCGTTAAAATACTGGTTTACTGCATCTTCAAGGACTGTATTCTTCGCCATGCTCAGGGATTTCAGTTCATACAGAATCATCTGTGCGTCAGCCTTGCTCTGTGCGTACTGTTTCTGGCTTTCCTGAAGCTTCTCGATCTGTTCGTCAATTCGGACGTTGTTGTTTGCTTCTCCGATTTTTTGATTAACTGCTGCCAGTTCCTGCTTCTTACCGTATAACTGCTCTGAAAGCTGCTTCTTTGCTTCTTCGCCATCGTCCAGAGAATTAAGTTCCTGCTCTTTCTCTTTGATTGTTGTAAGAATCTGCTGATATTCAGCATTTTCTGAAAAGTCTGGTTTTTCTGGTATAGATTCCATATTCTTGTTTTCTACATTCAAAGAAGCTATGATCTGCTCTAATTCATCTGTCAACTTGGAAATCTCAGATGTGAGAATTTCTTCCTGTTTATGTGCTTCTTTCATTCCGGCAGACGCTTTATTACCAGTCTGAATAACTTCATCAAGTTTGCGTTTCTTGTCCTGTTCCCATTCTTCCTTGGCTTTTAACTGCTGATTGATTCTTTCCTGCTTCTTCTGCTCGAATCTGCTCTTTAACTGTTCAATCTGCTCAGGTGGAAGATTCTGACCGCAAGTCGGGCAAATGGTCTCTGTATCCTTGAATGTCTCAGATTCAATATTTTCCAGAACAGTGTTGTCCCATTCTGCATCCTTGATTTTGGGATATTGCGTTCTGGCGTTCTGTAACTTTTCAAGCAGCTCTTTCTTCTGCGACCTCAAACTCTCCAAAGCAGAAGTCTTTCTGTTTAATTCGGCTGTTTTCAGATTTCTTTCTGACTCCAACTCATTGATTTTAATTTGAATTGCAGTTTTTTTCGTTGAGACTTCTTCATATGCTTTTGACTCGAAAGAATATTTCCGAACGCCTAATCCTGAAAGTTCCTCTCTGAGCTTTTTAATACGCTCGTTTCCCGCCTGTGCAATCTGCTTTTCAAGGTCAGAAATCTGTTCCTGCAAGGCATTTTTCTGCAATTCCAGTTCTGCAACATCGGCATCAACTTTTGAATGTTCCATACCGACAATCTGGTTTGGAATGGCTTTTAACTGTTCCTCTGCCTTTTTCAGTGTTGCACTGTTCATGGCCTTAATTTCGTCTGCTTTGTAGGTTTCCAGAAGTGGTACTAACTCGGCACAATCTGGAACCGTCTTGGCAATCTCTAAATTTGATTTCCCGGCGCCGTCTGACATGGAGAACAGAATCTTTCTAGCGTCTGCATCTTTCAAGTCTGTGAAGATTTCCATATGAGACAGCATAAGGAAATTATCAAAGTCAAACCCTCGTTCTTTCAGATCAGCTTTAAAATCTCTTTCGGCTTTCGGAACGCCGTTGATTTCGTATTTGTTGGATAATGCAACCTTGCCCAGCTTCCCGTCCTTTGGTTTACTTTCTGTGCGCTTCTGAAATTTCGCTACGCTTACTGGCTTTCCATCAATTACAAGGTCAATATCGACTCTTGGTAGACATTCTCTACCATCATCAGGTCTGATATCTGGGTTGCTTTTTAAGCTGTAGTCCTTGTCGCAAAACTCCCACATATGAGCGTCTGCCAGTGTGGTTTTCCCGCATCCGTTCTTCCCGGAAACGACTGTTCTGTGTCCAAACTCTATTTTCTTTTCCGACTGGCCTTTAAAGTCGGTCAATCTAATCTCTCTTACTTCGATTTTTTTCATATTACAAAATCTCCAATCTCTTTACCGATACATCCAGTTCCGTGATTCTCTCCTGTTTCTCTGAACACCATCTTTCTCGGCTCTGGAATCTTCCGAATACCTTTAACTTCTGCCCTTTCTCAAGGTTTCTAACGGTCTCAGCATTCTCATTCCAGACAAGGCATGAAATACAGTCTGATTTCTGGTGCCCGTTACGTCTCTTAGCTCTCTTAACGCTTAACAGGACTCTGGCAAGAATCCAGTTTCCTTTTTCTTCTCCCTCTTCTTTTACTACTTTCAGCGGGATAATGTTAATCACATCTCCGATCAGGTATACTTCGTTTGCATCCTTTTCTTCCGGTCTGTCAAGATAATCTATTCCCAACGCCGTGACATAATCTACTGTAAGTTTATGGTCCTTCCGGCTTCTCATTTCTCCATACACGGAAACGGTAAAATCAGTTCCTCTTTTCACCATTTCTTCTGTGGTAATTACAGGAATAACGTCGTAAATACAGTTGTCTCGGAAAATGTGCATTTCTCCGGTATACATCTTCCTGCCATTATGGTTTTCATGTGTCTGGATAAATCCCTGTGGAATATCTCCGGACAAAAGAACCTGATTTTCGCTACGCATTTTCATTTTCCAAATCACCCTCTTTCAAAATCTTTGTAAGCATCAAACCGAGTGTTACGACTGTTTCTCTGAGATTCTTGTTTTCGACTTTAAGTTTCTTTTTTTCTTCCTCAAGGTCGGAAATGATCTCACTTGCAAGTGTTGGTGTTTCTGCGTTCTGGATGTGTGTTTTTGACATAAAAAATGCCCTCCTAATTATTTATTTGATAAACACAGGAAGGTGTGTTATACTTGTCCTGTATTTAACTTACCCAATTAAGTTAGATACGCGGCTCCGTGTGGTATTTCCGGTACCCATGGAGCCAACTTTTAATCTGAGTCGAGGCCTAACATAGCGATACAAATTTTCTTGTCAATGATTACGCTCTCGCTAGAATCGAGGTATGCTTTGAACGCCTTTAGTCTGCCAACTAATTCGGCGTATTCCTCGGCTACGGTCTCTGCTCTGAAATCCATCTTATTTTCTTTCTCCATCATAATCCTCCTCACAATACGGACATTTGTTGTCCATCAAAATTTTGTTTAAATGGTCAGTTACTTTCTTCACATTTTCTTCCTGCTGATAACCGCCCTCTGCAATGCTGTACATATCAAACTCTCTTAAGGATTCTTTCTTATATATGTTGATGTGCAAGCTGCATCCGATCTTGTAGTTTGCGAAATGAAAAGCTACCGTTCTGCCAGTTTCTTTCTGAACCCGTCTGCATAACTGGTACAGTTCATCTACGGTCTTATCAAAATCATTTATCTTCATCGAAAAGCCCTCCGAATAAATCTTTAATAAGCGTTGTTACAGGTTCCTTGATTTTTTTGTTAAATTCTTCTTCGTTCATCAATCCGACTTTGACTATTTTGTCAATATCCTGCTTCACAGATTCCTCTGTTTCTTTATCGTCTTCCATAATAGTTACTTTGTTGATTCCCCGAACGATAACAGCTAAGTCAGATATTAATTCTGCTTTACTGCCTTTAAGTGTGATTTTTCCCATTTTTGTCTCAATCATCTTTCTTTTCCTCCGATTCTTTTAATTTCATCCGGGTAAATAACCACGAATGATAAGATAGATATTACGATTGCTACTGCAACCGGCTGTGATGCGCTGTCAAATCTCCAGAACGGCAGGTACGGTGACATACCGCCGATCAGAGCTGACAGGATTAATGCTTTTGCCATTTTTGTGTCCCTCCGATTTTTTTAAGTCGTGAATTGGAACATGCTTATTTTGACGATGCTCATATTTGCCAAAAGTATTTTCAAATTCGCAAAGAGTTCTCTGAACTTCTGGAAGCACACGATGAACATTTTTTCTTAAATTTGGGAAAGAAATAAAATGTTCATCCAGTGTTTCAAATACCTAATCTGCGTGCGTTAGACAAAACATCAAGGGCATAGGCAAGATATGGTTCATCTATGCCCTTTTTAATATTTTCTTCCACCTGTTCTCCAAGGCTGAATGCCAGGCTTGCGATTATATCTTCCAGATACACTTCTTCGCCGTTTTCTTTCCGGAGGAAATACCTTGCGTTTCCGAGTTCGTTATCTCCACGCATCAGTTTTCCTGATTCGAGATTTCTGACAACTTTTAATTCCGTCACTTTTCCGCCTCTCTTTCTTATAAGAAACTCTCCTGCGCATTCTCAGTATCAATGCGTTCTTTCAAGTACATCGGCAATTCATATTCATTGATGATTTTCACCGCCAGATCGCACTGGTTTCTCTTGATTGCCTTGTAGGTATTCACGCCAAACTCTCTGCGAAGCTGCGCATCAATGTCACTGTACACAAGCTGGCGTAATGAATTGTCTTTGTATGCCGGTGTATTTTTACCGCCTAAAAGAGGAACTACTTTCTGGTTCTTTGCCTTTGTGATTTTCTGGCATTCCAGTGCGAGCAATGGCATATCTTTTTTGAACTCCTGTAAATCATCGTTTACGGCTTCAATCTTTTCTTTAAGTTCGATGTTTCCCTGTGCAAGAATCTGGATTTTGTCATCCATAGTCCACAACGGTAATTTCGGCTTCTCGAAATATTCATCCACCAGTCTGTCATATACTTCCCACGCCTTGTCGGTGTTCAGCGACTTTGCATGGAGGAATGCTCCCTTTTCTGTCCAGAGGTAGAGCTTATTGATTCTTGACGAATCGTCAAAATGACGTTTCGTTTTAAACTCCTTTAATTCTTCTCCCTCAAGGCAAATGAAATGTTTGCCTTCGATGTATCTTTCTTTGTTTCTGCTGAAATTTTTTGAAATGATTTTCGTGTCAGTTCCATACGCTTCAGCAATCTGCTGTGTGGTAAGAACTCGAATGTTCTTGTACTCTGTTACTGTTAAGTTGTTCATGCGGATCCTTTCTATTGAGTTTCGTTCCTAACCTCTTTATAATGTAACCACAGGCTCTATAACGCCGAGTAATTTGAAAGGAGATAGGAATTTTGTTATTACTTCCATACGTAGATGGTCTTTTCCGATCCGGTGAAAAAGTAACTGAAACTACTGTTTTCACCTGCTGTAATTGCAGCTCTAAAAGAACTGTAAAACCCGGTAAGATCATCCCTAAATGTTCAAAATGTAACGACTACACCTACTGGTTCAAAATCGTGACGCTTTGATTGCTTTCAATGTCTGCGAACATTGTTTCCGGGTGGTATTCATCCTTTAAATCACTGTTTGCATAGTCGATGGATTCCACTTGGAAGCAGATGTTTGCTCCATTTTCAGTATTAAATACTTTCAGGTATTTTTTTCCTTTCTTGGAAAAGCACACCACCCGGGTCTTATCTGGAACTCTAACAACCCGTGGCGAAAATAAACATTTCAAAAATCGCTTTGGCATGATTTTTCTCCTTTCTTAGTCGCTGTTCGCGATTTCAGTTTCTTTTGTCTCAGATTCTTCTTTCTTATCTGAAAGACTTTCTACTTTTCCGAGAATGTATCCTTTGTCAAAGTCTGACATTTGTGGAATCGCATCTTTTAATTTTTCAACGATTCTTTTTTCTTTTTCTGACATCTTTCTCGCTCCTTTCTTTAAGTACTTTGTACGATTATATGATAGTACATAGTGCTTTTATTGTCAAGCATATTTTTCGTACTTTGTACGATTTTTTTGTTGATTTTTTCTTTTTACTGTTTTATAATTGAAGTCAAGGAGGGAGGTGAAATAATGAAGGACCGTTTAAAACAAATCCGAAAAGAAGACCCGCACGGCAAAACACAAGATACATTCGCTGAATTTCTAGGAATATCTAAGCAAAATATCTCAAGCTATGAAATGGGTAGAAGAAAGCCATCTGACGGAATCATACAATTAATTTGTAGTAAATGTAACATAAATGAAGAATGGCTAAGAAGCGGAACTGGTAAGAAAGACATTTCCATAAGTAAAAATGACGAAATATCAAAATTATTCGGAAACGTCTTAAAGTTGAATGATAATAATTTCAAATATCGTTTAATTAATGCATTAGCAAAATTAGATGACTCTGGATGGGATGAACTAGAAAAACTTATTGACATGATTTCCAAGAAGTAAAAAAGAAAGACAAGGGCAATGCGCAAACCCTTGTCTTTTTCTTTACGTTTATGCTATTCTATCAATGTTTTAATAAAAATGTATATTGATCTCAACCAATAAATATTGTCTATCTTCTGTATCATCTCAATAATCTCTTTCTTATAATCCATAAATAGCCCTCCCTGTCACAACTACCACCTACACCATAATATATGCTCGGCTTGTGGGAAACAGAACCGAACACCAGTTCGTTTCTAACATTATACCACCGATATTCCCTCTTGGCAACTGCCAAATATACACATGGACTTTTGTTATTTCGTAGGCGAACTTCGCAATTTCAAAGAAAATTGTGCTTTTGTGAATATAACATTCGACATTACAAATTTTCTTGATCTCGCTCAACTCCTGCGTCTGGGCGGAATAAGTTTGTTCCGCAGCTTCCTTTGTGATCTGTACATCTCTGCGGTGGCGTTCTGATATATCATGCGACGGTATATGCACCGCACAGAATATTTCGCAAAATATCAGGATGAGTACGACTATCCTGTATCTGTTTTTCTCCATGATTACCAACTCTTTCTAAAAATTTATCACACATTATATCATACTGTTGTGCATTTTTGTCACTGGTTGCAGAATCATTGAGTTTCGCGACAAAAATATATTGCACTTTGAATATTCCTCTATCCGTATTCTGACTGAGGTGGTATAATATTGTAAAACTTTTATAGAGGGGGAAATTGTATGGGATTGATAAAATGTCCAGATTGCAAAAACAAAATCAGTAGTTCAGCGCCAGCCTGTCCGTATTGTGGCAGACCGATGAAAGGGAATAACAGTAAATCTAGTTCTATAAATCACAATGTCGGTTGCTCAACCTATGCTTTTCTTGCAATTATTGTGATGGTGTTTATTGGTTGGACAGCGGGGAAAAGTAATGATAATGCAGAAGAATCTATTCAAGTGTCAAGGGATACTTCTACCAATGACGTTTCTGCCGAGAGCGCTTCTACCAAGGATGCTTCTCCTGTGGAAGATAATTCCTTTACCGAAATATCTCTTCCAGAACTATACGCTAATTGGGAAAATTATAAATACCAAAATGTAAAGGTTTCTGGAAAAATCAGCGAAGTGAGTGAAACAGAATTTAGAATCTACGGCAAAACTGCCAGTGGGGAAAACGAAATAAAGGTTATTCCCAAAACAATGCCGGGTGACATTCATGCCAAAGAATGGGTTACTGTGACCGGAAAAGCTTCAAGAGACCATATACTCACTCTAAACGCAATAGAAGACGCTGACATTGTACAAACCGGAGTCGATGCGAAGAAAGCATACAAAAGCTTAAGAAATGAATATTTCAAAGAACATCCAGAAGAAATTCCACCCACACCAACTCCTAAGCCTCAGGCTGTATCTGTTGATGATTCAATTGTTCTTCCTGCTCTAAAGTTATTTGATAACTACGAACAATATAATAACCAATATATTACCATTTCCGCTCCTATAAGTTATGCAAGCGAAGGCGTTGTTGAAGTTGACGATGAATCTGCGGGAAAATTTTATATAACACTTCTCGAACCGCGTTCTGACTTGTCTGAGGGGGATTATATGACAGTTACAGGCCTTGTTGATGGAATGTCGCTTGGAGAAGTTCAAATAGACAATTCTAATATATCTGCTACTGGTGATGAACCAGCCCGATTGTTTGAACAGGGCAAGCAAGATTATTCAAATGAGTCCGGTAAAATTATTGAAGGGGTTGAATTATCTGAACAGGATTTTAAAGCAAGATGTAAAGAAATGTGGTATGAAGATATCGCATTTTCAGACAAAAATCTTGAAGGTGAATATGTGAAAGTTAAGCTGTATATAGAGGATTCTGGCGTAATAAATCCAAAAAAATATTATGATTCGCAAGTCATGGAATTGATTCAGAAATATCATCTTGACAGAACGATAAGTATGGTTGGAATTTATTCTAAGGATACTGATAGCTACGGCAGTAGTAAAGATCTGGGTGTTTTGTATTCTCTGAATACGGGATACAGTGGAAGCGATTTCACGCCCGGAACATACATAACTCTTTATGGTAAAATTATAAATTATGCCGTCAATAAATGGGACGGTCATAATTCTGCGTACTTTATGCCAAAATACATAGAGCGGAACTAAACAAGAGGGGCGATTGCCCCTCTTTCTTTTGCCTGTCGTTCTTACAGGCAGTTTCTTTATCCACACATCCACCCGGACACAGAAACCAATTTTGCGAATTATGTCTAACTTTAATGCTTTACACTGTCAATTTGTCGTGCTAAACTTTGTTGTGATAAAATAATAGCATAAATGGAAACTAATGTGTGTGTACTGTCAAAATCATTGCGTATTTTGGCAAAATTGAAACGAGAAAGGGGAATTACATATGAAAATAGCTATATGTGATGACTGCCAGCTTGATATTGATCTGTTCAAAGACCGCATATCGGGATTCTTACGAAGCAAAGGTGACTATCGCTACGAAATTAGTGAATATTCGGCAGGTTATCCACTGATCGAGGATGTAAAAGAAGGAAAATGGTACGATGTGATTGTACTGGATATGGTCTTGGAAAAAGAAAATGGTCTGGAAATCGCAAACAGGCTCCGCGACATTGGATATAACGGAAATATTATATTCTGGACGGGCGACAATAACTATCTGCGAGAGGCGTTCGATATTGGTGCCATGCAATATGCAGTAAAAGGTAGGGAGTGTGGCAGAATATACCGAGCTATTGACGAAATCTTATCGCATATAAGGGATGAAACACTGACGTTCAAATTCCGTGGACAGATTAACCGGCTCAAATATGGTGAGATTGAATACATTGAGAGTCGGGCAAGAATTTGTCATATTTTCGCGACAGATAACCGGTGTTTCGTGACTGCTTGCAAGCTGAATGATCTGGAAGAAAAGCTGTCTGATAAACGATTCTTGCGCTGCCATCAGAGTTATCTGGTGAACATGGATCACATTCAGACGGCGGGTGATAATTTCATCATGGATTCTGGGGACATTGTCCAGATAAGACAGAATGGAGCAAAGGAAATTAAAGAAAAGTACGAAGAATACATAAGCTGACAGCGAAAAATGACCGCCAACCCGGGAAGGAGTAATTGGCGGTCATTTTTAATGTCACACTTAAAAATAAAAGGGTTCGCAATACGAACTACTATATCGAACACGTTTTATTATAGCATTATAAAAGTCATATTACAACTGTCATTTAGAAATATCTGTGATTCTGGTGAATGTTCCTTTCGGAATAAACTCAAAAACAAACCCTTCTGTCGGATGTGGGATGCGGATAAAGTACCATTTAAGTCCAGAACTGTCAGTTTCTGTGTACTTCATAACTTCCACAACCGCACCTTTTTTTAACTTCGGAAACAGTTTGGACGGGCTTTTTTTATTAGATTTTGTATAACATTTTGTGTCTTTTTTTATCTGTGCAATGTAGGCTCTTGTGTTCATTTTCGAGTTCTGGTTTGGTTCTATGTCATCTCCAGATAACGAACCACTAGTAACTGCAATTGCCACATGATGATCGTCATTTAGAAGAATATCTCCTGTCTTAATATAATCGCCAGACTTTAGATATTTTGAGTCTGTCAGTACTTTCGCACCTACATCTTTCAGCGCTTGTCGCATATCGTAAGTAGTCAAATAAATGCTAACTGCTTTCAACTTTGCATTGTCCAGACGGTATCCTGCACCTTTTATGATAGCTGCTGTACTGGCGCTGCAATCACTCTCACAGTCTTTTTTTATTTTAGCAGGGTCATATCCATTGACTTTAAGCTGTTGCCAAAATGTGTATCTATCATTATTATTTCCCACGGTTCCCTGATCGTAACCAATATGGTTGTTTTGAGCCGCTTTCGTTGCCATATCTGCAATCATATCGGCAATTGTTTTATCTTCAAATCTCAGAACGCAGAGCCATGGTCTGCTGTACCAATTCATAATCTGATATTCTGTTCCGGTCTGATCGCCGGCTTTTCCGCCTGCATATCTGCCGTTCTCATCGTGCCCGCAATTACTGATTTTTACTGTTGCCATTTGTTGTACCTCGCTTTCTGGAAAATGTGTTTTTAGTGCATTATAAACAAATCTCTGCCGGCTCTTATATGCCCCGACCTGGTTCCCTGTATCGGTCTGGCAAGCTGCATAGAGATTATCGAATGTATATGGTTTCTGAGTCTTTGCCAGAATCCTCGTTACTGCCCCTAGTCCACCTTGGTGTCTGAAGTTCACACACATGGCTTGCGCTCTAGCGTCCGTAACGCCCTGTTTAAGGGTTTCTTCTGTATAGATGGCTAATTGTTCATCCATAAGGTTATCTTGGCATTTAACGCCCAAATCGGACGAAATAAGGGTAACTATGGCATTAGCAAGCTGTGACACTCTGGAAATATTAAAACATTCCCAGTTTGCGGTCTGAACTTGCTCCAGAAGTCTGACCTTGTCTATCTTCTCCCACTGTTCCGGGTCGGCATCGTAAATTCGCTCCAGAAGCGTTTTTGCTTCAGTTCCGTACCACGCTCCTGCCCCGATTGTAATTGCGTGTTCATCTGAATTGTTCTCATAGGCTTCTGTGAAGTCCGAATAATCCTGTTGTCCATAAACCTGTCCGCCGGTTTCGACTGCATAAATAATCTTCCTGAGAACTGTTTTCTGTTCGTTTGTCATATCACATTGTTCCTTTCTGTTAAATATGCCTTGTAAGCTCCGTATTTGCCACTAGAATCAATTTTTATATGTCGTTCGAGGATTTTATCAAATCGCGCGCAAAATCGTTATATGAGTCAAATACAAGGTTACGAATAAAAATGGTTCGACTTGGGGTGAAACGAATTAAGAATGTCAGGGTCGAATAAGGCTTATTCGACGATTAATATATATCTCGTATATATATTAATTATATTCTTATTCTATTTCTTATTCTTATTCTATTGCGTTACATTGCGTTACTTGTAACGTTATTGTAACGTTACATTGAGATATTATGTAAACGAAAATTGCTTGTTGACAGAATATTTATTTCTGGATTTTATTATTTTCTCAGATGATTGAGTTATTCTGAAAACTAGCAAAATTTACGTTTACAAATTATTCATTTTTTATTTTTAATATAGTTACATTTTAGTACGGTAAGGGCTTGGATTTTGATGGTTTTTAGGCAAATAAGGGCTTATTTGGTCTTTTCAGGAAAATGCGCTCTTATTTGCGGTTTTGGGGCTCTTATTTGGCGAAATTAATATTGAAATAAGCAAAAATTCCTTATTTTGCATCCTAAAGGAACCTATTCTTCAAGCATATATTTAAGAACATCTTCTGCCGATTTGAATGCACCGCTTCCTGATGTGTATATTGTTGCAGGAAAGTTGGAAGTCGAAGGACCAGGTCCATAATTCAAAGGTCGTGGTAAAACCGAAAATGTTCCATCACTATTTGAGGTACCAACTCCAAATATATTTCCGTTCCCTTTCACGCTATTGTGGCTCATTTCCCAACTAATGGTTTCGTCAAGAAGTTCTCCTTTCATGTTTCTCATTCTTAACGTGTACAATACATTTTTCTGGTTAATATACTGTAATATAGTGCTAGGGACTCTTTTCGCTTTAAACATAATACATGCTGATTCATAATATGAACGGCCAGATTCTTGTTTGACATATATTCCAGCTTTTTCAATATCTGTGAAATATATTTTTCCATCTTCGGTCTGATTACGAACAGAAATTTCACATTCACAAGGATATTGAGTGCCGTCATAGTCGACGTGTGTCCACACTGTTCTTACAGCACAAATTTCTTTCATTGGAGGTATTCCAGATTTTTCCCACAGTAAAATATCGCCACCATAAATCTTCGTTACGTCCTTACCTTTGACAGGAAACCCAGTGATTTCCTGTCTGTTCAAAAATGCCTTATATATCATCCTATCATTTCTCCTCGAATGTGAAATACAATGTATCTGCCCGGTCAGTTCCTGCGGCTACAAGAGCGTCATAATCAGCTTTTTTTATTCGCTTTATGCACCTTAATTGTGCCTTTTTCAATTGCTCAGAAGTGCTACCAGAACCACCGGAACTGTCCGTAAAATCATTAATCGTTGCCGGCGAAAATTCAGAATCCGAACCGTCCGTAAATTCCGCATAACTGATTGTCGGCATTTCTGATCGGGTGCGGTTGACGGTTCCAGATATTTCGGGAGTATATTTTCCTAACTGTTGGCTGTTGCTGTTAAACGGTGCATTGTTAGCAGAATAGGTGTCAATCATGTCTGTAGCGCCGATTTTGAGCGTCCTGCTCATGATGTATGAATGAACGTACCATTGCAGTTCTGTAGGCTCCTGATCGTCGTGCTGAATCAGCTTTTTATAGTAGAGTTCGACTGCCTGCCCAACCATATTCAGTGGGTTTCCCTGAACCTCGGCAGTATATCCCTGTGCACGGTAATATTTCCGCAAATCTTGATTTACGAATACGCCATAGCAAATCTTCATAATTGGTTTAGCCCTTGAAATACCACCATATTCGTCTGCATCCCAAACGTAATTTAGCCAGTCTTCATTTCCTACAAAGAAGCTATTTCTGTTGTAATAAACGTTGTTATCATACGCTTCTTGCGCTGTATAGTCACCTTGTGTAAAGCCAAAGGCTCTATTCGGGTCGGGGTCACAAAATATAATATTCGGGAACCAGATTCTGCCCTCTTTTGCGGTAAAACTTTTGAACGTATCAAGGTGTACTTCTTCGTTATTGTAGTATTTATAAATGTTCTGATTACCAGTGGTCTGCCCGTATTTATAGCTGTTCTGGCGAAGCTTCAGATACTCAAACTTGCCATCCCTGTTCATCCATCCAAAACGGTCATTCTGCAAGCATAAATCTTTCAGAATGTTCACTACATTCATCTCATTTGAGTTATTCGTATCAGGCACATAGGTGTCGTCCCAATGCAGTTTTGTACTAACTTGTTCGAGTCCCAAAAACTCAAATAATTTATCCCTGAATTGCTTTTGAGTAAGCTTTTTCTTCTTATCAGTCGTCTGGTTTTTATACCATCGAGCAATGTCAGTATTTCGTAATTTATACAGATAATCATATGCGATAAAATTACGTGTCAGGGAATTTGCTTTCCGCTCTGCGCTGTCGATTTCGCCTGTAAAGATTTTAATTTTTGTTCCTTTTCTTTCAATGTAAACTTCGATTTTTCCAGATGGATAAAACTCTTCCGAAGTGCCATTGAACTGATCGTGGTGAGCCTGAAACGTTATCTGATTGCAGACACAGCCGCCGAAAATGAAATAACTTTCAGAACAAATAGACTCCTGCAAAGTAAGCGTATTCTGTTCGATATTTTCATTTGTAAGGTCAGCAAATTCGCCGTTAATCCAGTGTACTGTTACTTTTATTGGTTCGGTTTTTTCTTCTTCAACTTCACCAGAGCCGCCGCCAGAACCGCCACTTGAACTATCATCAAATGGGTTTTTCCCGTCGTTCGTGACTTTAATTTGAAAACTGTCAGAACCAATGAATTTGGAAACTCCGTTGACCATGGAATTATAAGAAACTGTGATGGTCTTAGAACCTGCGGTGGAACTATCGAAGCCAGAAATATCATAATCTGTAATTTCTTTCTCGGTTCCGTCCTGCCTTACTTCTGCTACAGTCAGTCCGGTTGGGTCAAATGTTTCTCCGATTTTATAGTAAACCTTGGACGGAAAGCTTGTGATTCGAATTCCCGAAAGGTCATATACGGTCACTTTAAAAGTAGTAGTATGCGTTTTATAAGTTACTGTGATTGTCTTTTCACCAACAGATGAACTGTCAAAGCCAGATAATTCAAATCCGCTTGTCTTTGTTTCTGATGTTCCATCGGTATATTTGACGAGAATAGACAATCCAGTTGTGTCGAATACATCTCCTTTCGGATATTCGGTTTTTGTGGACATGGTTTTTACTTCGATTCCAGAAATGTCTACCACGAGAATACTGAAATCCACGGTCTTTTCATCGAATGTAACCGTTACAGTTTTATTTCCATACGTGGACATATCCGGGTTTGACAGGGTATAACCGGTTACTTGTTCGGACGTATTATCATTGTAATATGCAGTAATTATGAGTCCTGCGCTGTCAAATGTTTCACCTACAAAATATCTGATTTTGGTTGGCATATGAGTAATTTCAAGTCTGGTTACTCGGATTAACCATGTAATTGTGCCTGCTGCTCCCCATGGGGAACCAGAAATTTCATTAGTTTTCTTGTTAAGCGTGATATTCGCTGAATTGGTTTCTCCGAAAGCATTTTCGCCAATGCTTATCACACTTGCCGGAATGAATACATTTGTAAGCTTTGTTCCGAGAAATGCTTGTTTTCCAATAGTTTGTACACCGTCTGACAATGTTAATTTTTCAAGCATAGTATTTGAAAAAGCGCTTTCATGAATAGCTTTTACGCTCGGAGGAATGGTGATTTCTGTAATTTTGCAACTAGCGAAGCATTCCCTTGGGATTTCGGTAATTCCATTTTCCAATGTTACAGATTTTAGCGTCGATGAACACGGAACAAATACATGATCACCAGTGAGCTTAACTGCTCCTTTTAAGATCAGCGTTTCCAATACCCCACTAAGTATTCCTGTCACGCTAGTTCCAGTAAACGTACCGCCGCGTACTACTAGATTTTTGCATTTTGGTATGAATAGTCCATTTGAGTTATCGAATGGCACATTTGCATCACCTATTTCGACATTTTCTATCGTTACTCCACTAAAAGCTCCGGATGATAATGAAACTAATGATTTCGGGAATACAATTTTTTTTAAATTTGAACATTCTCCAAATGTGCCGCCCTCAATTGTTTGTAAACCATCACGAAAAAGTAGTTCTGTTAGATTAGGACAAGAGTAAAACACACCTCCTAGAATCGTTTTAAGCGATGATGGAAATTCAAGTTTAGTTCCTAAAAAAATTGAAAAATTTCCACGTTCGATTTCTGCGATCGTGTTTGAAAAAACAATGCTTTCCAATTTTTTGAATGAGGAACTAAATCCGCTCCTAATGCCAGTGATTCCGTCTCCAAAAACCATTTTTGTGCATCTTTTATATAAGCTGTCAGGGATAGAAATGTCGGATTTCTCTAAACTATCAGATAAACTATATGTGAATTTTCCAGTTCCAGATATGGTTAAAGTATTTGCATCAATGTCGAATTCGGCTGTCACATCTTCGTAATTCGGAGAACCGATATGTATCAAAAGAGAACTGTATACTGTGACATTTGACGTAATTGCCACGCCAAAATATTCTACATTAATAGGAATTACACCGGCTTCCAAAAGCGCCTTATTTTCAATTGTGTATCCACTTGTCACTTCCTCTGAGCCGTCTGAGTATTCTACAGTTATATAAGATACCTTAAGATCTAATGCATCACCGACAAAATAATATTTGCCTTGACAAAATATGTCCGAGATTCTTTCTGGTTGCATAATAGTAACTTCAAATGTACAAGTGAAACTGCCATAATGAACTGTAATTCCACATTGCTTTGGAGAACTACTGTCAAAACCAGAATATGTACAATCTTTTGTGACATCTATAGTATTTCCGTCACTTGCCGTTGCGGTCACCACAATGCCTGTAGAATCAAATTCTTTCCCTATGTGATAATTTACCTTGCTTGGCATAGTGGTTACTGATATGGCGGTAATAGAAGCTTCTGAGACGGAAATCTCAAATGTTGCGGTCTTGCCAGATACAGTAACGGTTATAACTTTTGTTCCTGCGGAACTGCTGTCGAATCCAGATACTTCAAATCCAGTTGTTATTGTTTCTGATGTTCCATCGGTGTATGTTTGAGACACCACAAGACCCGTGGCGTCAAATAATTCGCCCTGATAGTACGTGGTCTTATCTGGCATTTTTGACACAGTAATTCCAGTGACATATTTGTCAACAAACTTCTCATAGCTAACTTGCTGTGACACACCTGCGTTTTTTACCAGAATCGAAACCGGAACCGTAGAAGATACGGAAAGAGTTAGGTTTGTTGTGGTTTTACCGTCGGTGATTGACGATGTACCGGTGTATGAACTGCTTGTAGGTCTCTGAACGACATTGATAAATAATGTCTGCCCCTCTATCAAGAATACTTCGTATTTCAGCGCATATGATGAAGATGTGCTTGAATAATACACATATCCTTCTACTCTGATTTTGAGGAATCTTTTTCCCGACGTAAGCGTTCCTTCCTGTCGGTAAATATAATAAACCGCGCCATCCCTGCGCCAGATTTTGAGTTGTTCGGCGTTTTGCCCGAATCCGATAAAATTGTTACCAGAAACATATATGGTGCTGGCGGTCTTTCCTGCATAGGTAAACCAGTCAACGCCCGTGACGCTAACTACATCATCGTCGTGCTTCTTGTTGTTAACAATAGCAGTCATCCCGGTCGTTGTATTCAATAAACTGTCAAAAGATACTGTATCTGCCATAATCATCCTCCCGTCTATAAAATAAAAGAGCGCATGAGCTGTGACACCCATGCACTCTGGTTGCTAGTATTCGATCAGTGCGATTCTGATTTTGTTATATAAAATGTTATTTCCTACAACTCTGATAGGTTTATACTCAACATCAGGCATATAAAAAACACCTGTTTTGTAGGTGTTTTCCTCGTCGTCCCAGTATGTGACCTTGTACTTCCGCTGTGCCTTATTGACTAAGCCTGATTTGAAAACAGACTGCATCTCTATTTTGTCCGGCAACCACATCGGTCGCGTGTTGAAGTCTATTTTTGTCTTAAAATTCGGGCTTGTGTCTCTGTGCAAGAGGTTGTTTAAGTCTCTGTACGCTTCTATCTCTGTTCGCTGATTCGGAGTTGCGGAGTAATCATTATAGGCTAAGAATTTGTTCGGGAGAACACTTCCCCCAAACTTTAAAAAATAACCTTGGAAACTGCTCCCTGAAATAAAGTCGCTCATTCTATCACCTACCCTTCAAATATTCCGTATCCATTACGATTTCTGAACTGCTGATTTTCTTCTTTCAGATATCCAATCAGATGTCCGTCTGCATAGATTGCCATGCCGTTCAGAGCGTTTTTGACCGCCTGCCCGATCATCTGGTTATTGTCAAACGTGTTACTGCTGATTGCCATGACTTCTTTCCGAATGTCGTCCACAAAATCATCTGTATCAACAGACATTCTGCTTTTTACTTCCTGATAGGATGTACTCTTTGTAATAATGTCTGCGGATGGCGTGTTAATCTTTTGCACTTCTGCGCTTATGTCATTGATGGTTGATTCGACTTTTGGAAGCATATTCTGCATACCGAGTTGGAATCCCTCAACTGTGAATCCGCCGAGTTCCATCATTACCTGCGATGGGCTATGGATCTTTAAAGCGCTCCGAAGCCTGTTTTCTATGTTGTGAGCAATTGCTTCTGCGTTTTTGTACAGATGTTGGTTAGCTGCGGCAATCATTCCGTTATTTAAACCAATAATCGCATTCCATCCAATTGTATAGAGTCTTCTCATAGAGTTTAAAACTACGTCAACAACACCATTCATAGCTTTTGAAACATTCAGTTTCATTGTACCATTTATGTATGATACAATCGCTTCTCCTGCCTGTTTCCATTTGGCAACCATAATATCGTGCTGAGTTGTAAAATGAGTTCTGACATTTGTGTCCATGAGAGTGAGTTCAGCTACCGTATCAAGACGCATCTGGTGTACTTTTTCTTTTACATCTTTTGCGACTTTTTCATAATTTTCAGTCATGGTTCCGCTTACTTTTTTGGAATTAGATGTAGAACTTGAGCTGTCTTGATCTTTTCCGGTAATTTTATTCCATAAGGATTTGACTTTTGAAGTTATTCCATCTAAAATTCCTGTTATGTTTTCTTTGAGGTTAGTAAACACATCAAGAGCGCCTTGCATAGCGCCGCTTACTCCGTTCTTCAATCCCTCTATTAAATATCCGCCAATGTCAGCAAATACTGTAGATGGGGAATGAATGCCGAAAAGATTTTTTACATTACTGATAATTTTATCAACAACATTTTCTTTGAACCATCCTCCGATATCTTTAGCAGCATCTTTTACACCACCAAAAAGTCCGAGTATAATATTTGTCCCGATATCCCAAATACTACCAAGAATATTCTTGAAAGCTCCAACAATATCAGAAGCTAAATTCACGAATCCCTCTCCGATTTCGCTAAAATCTAATGTAAGAAAACCATTTATGATTTTAAACACATCGGAAATCACGTCTATTCCGCTTTGTAAGATACTAATTAATCCAGAGAATGCATCGCCTAAAACAGTTATGCCTGTTGATATAACAGTTCCGCCAACTGATACAACCAATGTTTCAAAGAACGAAACTATTGATTTTAACCCGCTGTTGGCATAGAAATTGTATAATTGACTTCCAAGATTAACAAACGCTTCGCCGAGCGGTGATATTGCAGTTTTGACTTTTTCAAAAGCTCCAACAATACTATCCTTGATTTTCTCAAATGCAATTCCGACAGTGTTCCTGAAAGACTCAGATGTATTCCAAAGGTCAGCAATCGAAGCTATAACGCCTGCTACAGCTGCTGCTATTCCTGCGGCGGCGGCTCCTACTGGAACTGAAAGGCCTGTTAAAGATGATAAGGCGCCTGCAAGCGAAGTGGATGCTGAAAGGAATGCTTCATAAACAATTCCACCCTCTTGAAATAGTCCAATCGCACCAGAGAAAGCAGTTGCGACAGAACTTGTGATTTTGCTTGCTAATGCAGTAGAAGCAAATACAGAACCGATACTGGTAACAACAGGAAGTAATTTTGCGGCGATTCCAAATCCTATGACGGCTTCTACAAACTTACCGGCAGATGTCTCTCCAAGTCCTGACCATATTCCGCCGAGAACGTCAAGTAACACCGTGCCAAGTTTCTGTAGATTTGTCCCCCAGTCAATCTGGCTTAGGAATGTTCCGATGTTTCTTCCAAATTCCTCCCAGTCTACTTTTCCTGAAATACTAATAAGTGCATCTATCAAATCTGAAATGAACGCATTTAATGATTGCCCATTTTGTGTCCAATCAGCATCAATCACTCCGAATTTGTCAAGTGCGGCAACAGTAAGTCCCAACCCTGCCGCTATCGAAGCATATGGGTGTGCTGCTAACATGGCAATGCCTTTTCCTATCGCTCCATTTTTACCGAAAATACTTCCAAACCATGTAAGTCCTTTAAATGCTACAAAAGCTGTCAGGAGCTGACCGAGGAAATAACCGATAGATTGTGCCTGCTTCGGTGAGAATGTTGCGATAAACTCTTTGAACCTGTCAATCAGATCAGGAAGTTTATTAACTCCATCTGCCGCCTTGTCGAAAAAATCATCGAAGAAATCAAGTAATCCTGTTCCGACATTCTCAGCAAATGGCTCTAACACATCCCATAACTGCACAAGAGAAGCGTTAATCTTATCCCAGTTGATTTTCATGAGAAAATCATTAAAAGCATTAATTAGTCGTGGTAATCCTTTTTCCCCAAGTGTCCACTTGCCAAGTGGAACTAAAAAATGATTCCAGAAATCTTTTAATGCTGTCCATGTGAAATCTCTGAGTTGTTTCAATCCATTGTCCCAGAGATTTTTCAGTGCTTTTGTGGTAGGTTCTGCGGCTTTTGCAAGTTTCTTAAATGCGTCTGTAACCTTATTAGCGAATGCCATAGCCTTATTTTCCATGGAATTGTATGCAGCATCCCATTTCTTCTGGTATTCGTTCAGAAGCTTGTCAAGTGCATCATTGAGGATTCCTGCATCAATTGCAGATGTGTCAATTTTTGGCGTTTTAATTTTAGAATTTGCAAGGTCTGACAGGGAACTATCGTCTTTGCTCATGATTTCCAGTTCATCATAGGATGCGAGGAACTGTTTTAATTTTTTTGCGCTCTTGGTTGCATTTTTCAGATTATTGTCTGTATCTTTTGTAGCATCATCTACGTCCGAAATTCCAGAATCGTCTATGGAATCAAGTGCATTCGAGAGATTTTCACTTCCACCACCGATAGAACCGAACATTTTTCCAATCTTGGTATCAACTCCGAGAAGCGAACCAACGTATGTCAGAAGTCTCTGGAACGCAATCACAAGACCATTGATGTACGGTAATACTGCCGCAACGACCGGCATAAAAATGTTTCCTAATGCTCTGGCACAGGACACTAAGTTTGCACGAAGTATACGTAACTGGTTGGCTGGCATATTTATCGTATTTGCCATATCCGCCCATGCATACCGGGTGGAATCCAGTATGACTATTGTCCTCAGCATTGCTTTACTTGCTTGGTCCATCTTAGATACAGCCGTTTGCAGCCCGAGATTCGAAGCGTATTGCTGTAAGTTTGCTACACGAATGTTTGCACCATATTTATCTACGGCGCGGCTCATACCTACTAATCCAGAGGATAAGTTTTCGTAAACTGTTTTAAAATCAAGATTTTTAACAGATGCAAGGTCAGCGCCGATCATGGTTAATGCATTCGACAGTTTTAATGCCTGTTCAGAAGTTGTTCCCATAGATGATGATAACTGTGCAAACTGGCCTTGATAATTTAAGAGCATGGACGGGTCCATACCAAGCGACTTACCGGTTTTATTTGCCGACAAAATGCCATTATCGGAAACATCGAATCCAGACATTTTAGCTGTAAGCTCTCTGGCTCTCTGACTGAACGAATCTGCGTATGCTTCTGCGGAATCATACCCTGCTTCTGACCAAGTTTTACCTGCTTTATCTGCTACCTGGCGGAACGCCGCTTGAAAATAGTTGTAATCTTCAAGAAAATTCATAGAGCTTTCAATTGCACTCCCGAACTTTCCGACGGCAAATTTCAACGTCCAGAATTTTGCCACCAGAGACATGATGCTGGGCAAGCTTTTTTTTGCTTTGCTTCCTACGCTTCCAACAGCATTACCAAGTTTTCTGACTTTTCCTGTCGAAGCGGACGCACCCTGCCCCAATCTGGAAAAAGCGCTTGCAGTAGACCTTGCTGCCCTACCAGTATTCCCGCCTGCATTTGCTAATTGTGCAATAGCCTGAGTCATTCGAATTGTACTGCTACTGATTCTAGGAGCGGTACTCATCGTCTGGAAGAATGATTTTAAGCTATTTGCCAGATCATTAAGCTGAGTTGCTGTCTTTCCGGTTTTGTCTCCTGCATTTGCCAACTGAGATATTGACTGAACAAATGTATTAATTGGCTGAGAAATATTGCCTATTCCAGAGAATGAAACTACAATTTTTCTGAGTTCTTCACCAAGATTTGGAATTTTTGATGTAACTGCATCAATAGAACTGCCTGCATTCGCCAATCTTGCCAGCGAAGAAACAAACCGGTTCACATTGTTTGATACGTCTGGAATATTGCTAAGACCAGATAATTCGGAAATCATGTTCTGAATCTTTCCAGACACATTACCTGTGGAATTTAATGTTTCATTCAATCTGCGAATAGCGTTTACGAATGAATTTAACCCAGTATCTCTCAAGTTCAAGCTACCAAGCGTACTCATGGACTGCGAAAGCTGGCTTAATTGACTGCTTATAGAAGATATGTTATTGAGTGATTGAACAGCAGAATTGACCGCACCTACGGAAGCTGAAAAGTCTCTAAGATGCTTGATACTCTCAGACATACGGCTACTCAGGCGATTCAGTTTATTGCATAAATCATCAATGGATTTACTTGCATTTGATACGTTACTGCTGACCTCTATCGCAAGGCTATCTATTGTGTTGTCAGGCATATAAGCACCTCCTTTTTTTTAAAAAAATAAAGGGCAAGCAAGACTACTATTCATCCTGCTTGCCCTCTTTATTACCTATTTCAGATATATTTGCATTTGCCTGCCTGATAAGAAGTTCGTAGTAACGTTCTTCTTGTCTTAGTTCTGCTTCTGATTTCTTTGGCGTATTTGGATTATGTTTGACCCAATTATTTTGTTTTTCCTGCGTAATTGGTTTGCTCGGATAACTAACCTTTCTCGGAAATAATGCGCACGAAATACTCGTCTTGACATACAATCCGGTCAGCCATGCCTGATAGTCCATGTTTATTAACTGCGACTTAATTTCTTCATTTTTTGAGATTCCATATTGTTCTATACGGATTCTCAGGTCTTTAAGAGTGCTCCTGAGAAATTCTTTTTTTGACATTCCAATACGCACAGCCATTGGGTATAATTCATCCCAGATTATTTCGCTGTAGCTTTTTTCAAGTGATCTGTCGGCTTCTTCGGTGCTTTCTTCGCTTTCACAGAGTCCATCGCCGCATTCAAGTTGTCCATGAACGTTTCCAGACCGGTTAATTTGAAAAAACCGTCTTCCTCCATTTGTTCGATACACATAGAGAAGAGACCGTAGAAATTGCCCTGCTCATCATCTTTATGTTCAGACATATACTGCGCTGCAAGTTTTTTGGCAGTATCAAAATCCGGGACAGTGCCATCACCATCAGAATGATTGCCATGGTATTGAAGTAATCCGGCATAGAACGCATTGAGTGCAGTATTCGGGATGCTACTCATTCCAGAAACCATCTCCCTGAGACTCTTGTCCGTTCCGCCGCTTGCGGAAACTAACATATTCATCACAGATTTCACGCAATCATCAAACAGTGATGCTTCAATCCCATATTCAAGTTTGTAGTCTTTGCCGCCGATTTTTAAAACTTTATACATATTATTTGTCCTCCCAAATGTGTTTAAAGGCTGCTGTCAGTTGGAACTACTGCTTCACTCGGGCCGACATATTCATTGATAGTAAGAGACATTTCGACGGTTAACAGGCCGTTCTGATCTCTCGCCGGTTTAGGAATGATTGTCGGCGGCTCGATTTTTGTGAAGAATGCTTTTTTAAGAGAAGGGAAGTATTCTTCGTACCACATAGATTTTCCGTCGGCTTTTCCTGTTTTGTACTCGCTGATTAAGGTTTCCCATTCAGTGATAGTTTCATCGGTCACGTTCACAGTTACGTTGAATGTACCACCTGTAGAACCACGTCCTGCGATAGTTCTTTCGACTTCATCTTCAAGTGCAGAAGCGTCGATAGTTTCTACGTCAATTTTGATTTCATCAGAAGCATTGATTCTGTGAAGAAGTTTAAATGCTGTCGGTTTAGTACCTGCTGTTGTTTCAACTGCATATCCGGTAAGCGAACCAACGGTACTTACGCCTGCTATATTTCCTTTATCTGCCATATTCGGCTCCTTTCTGCTTTTCAGCTATAAAATCACAATAAAAAAGAGCCACACGGCTCTGATGCGTAACCCTACATCCGGGAGATAAAAGGATCGCCGTCCTTTCTATTCATCTGTGCCTGTTTTCAGTTCCGGAAGCCCTGCTACAGATGTAAGCAAGGATAAAACGCCGGAAAGAACGGACGCAGATACGACCATCTTCCAGTCAACGCTTCCAAGGACTGTCGCGGTTCCGATTGTTGCAACTGCCGTCTGAGCAATTGTCTTAACGGCTCTGATTCCCGCAGCTTTCAGCCAATGTAATTTATCTTTACTCATAGGACACTCTCCTTTCTTTTTGGTATAAAAAAATAGAAGCTGTTACGCTTCCAATAATTGCCCGGTGTAAATTCTGCTGTACCGGCTTATAATTCGTTTAAAACTCTTTTCAGAGTTCGCAACTTCTTCTGGTCCGTATGTCCGGCGAAATCCCATTGAAACCATAGCTTGATGGCTCTTGCTGTCGATTTCATATGCTGTTGACAAGGCTTTTACACCTGATGCGTAGCTCTCAGTTTGAAACGAAAGCACAGTCGCGCATTCACTTCCATCAAGGCTAGATGATTGTGTTGGATTTCCCATCAAAAATAACCGGGCATATTTCTTTTTGTCTGTCGCTATTGTCTGGCTTTTTTCCATGGAGTAATTGCCTTTGCCGACAAATGCTCCAACAATCTTGCTCCAACGTAAAAGTGTTTCCTCTACTGGAGGATAGATAACAGTCGGCATAGGGCACCTCCTTTTGAGCATGAAAAAAGCACCCACCGCTCAGGTAGATGCTTTTATATGATACAGTATAACATTTTATTAAGTATGATTCAGTATGAAAAAACCTCTTTTGCAATTTTTCTGATGTTCTGCATAATTTTTACGCTTGCCTTGTAAACCGGCATGGTGGCTTCGGTATCTACTCTCTTCCTAAATCTCTCATCTGCAAATTGCCTTTATAAAATAGATCATCTGTTGCCCGTATTCCTCTGTAATATCTTCCGATAACTTTTTTATATGGTACATTATATATTTCGCACCATTCTGAAAGTGGCTTATTAACGCCATCTATTTTAAGCATAACAGTATTTCTTCTATTGCGCGATTGGAACTTTCTGTCAATCCAGCAACAATTTTCAGGGCAATAATCGCCATTCACGTCTTTTCTTTCAATAGAGAGATTCTTGTTTGGTTCAAAGCCTGTTTCATCAGCCCATTTTGAAAAAATCCGAATATCTTTCCATTCTTTGCAGACCTTAATACCCCGCCCACCATAGTTGTTGTAATGTTTGCTATACGGATTACCACATCTATTAATCATTGCATTCCATATGCTGTAAACAGGATGATGAGTCAATTCATGGTGATTTGTTATGCCAAAATTAATAATATCTTGTTTTTTCTTATCGCATCCGCAAGAAGTAATGACTTTAAGGGTATCACTTCTTACCGATTTTATTGTTCCACATTCACACCTTACAATCCAATAAGATTTCCTGTTAACAATTTTATCTAATTTCAATACTGTTAACTTTCCAAATTTCTCACCGGAAATATCTTTTACATTTTCGCCTTTTACAAATTGACCTTTTTTGTTCCTATATTTAGAATCCGCACATCCGCAATTATCAATCTTTCCATGTACAAGCCTTGTAGAACTTATAATTTTGGTATTTCCGCAATCACATTTGCACATCCACATAGCATGTTTCCCGCTACCTATAGTTCCTTCTGATTTGATTCTATAAACAGCGGTTAATTTTCCGAATTTCTTTCCGGCAAGGTCATACGCAAACTTTGGCATATAATCATCTCCTATATAATTATTTAATTTAATTATAAACTATATAATTTATTTTTTCAAGAATATTAAAATTTACAATTTACATTTATAATGTTATAATTTAACAAATAGTTGATAGGAGCGTTTTATGGAACTAAAATCCAAATTAAAAGCAATAATTATTTCACAAGGGTTTACTATGAGTCAGGTAAATAGCGAAATAAATCGTAGGCATGGAACAAATTTTACATTTCAAAATTTTAGCAATCGCTTCAGAAAGGAAACCTTTTCATATTCTGAAGTAGAAGAAATTTTGAATATTGTTGGATACCATATAGAATGGATAAAGGATTAACTGAAAACTTCTTTGGCAATTTCTCGTACGGAAATGATAATAGCTTCTTCCGCATGGTACATCGGCATATAAGCCCTATTTCCAAAAGAGTGATGCAATTTTCCACTTTCGTCTTTATACCACCAACCGTTAGGATTGTCCCAATTGCCTTTTCCGGGGTAAGTACCCATTCCGTACTCATCCCCGGATGGAAGTGGATAGCTGTCAGTGCCGTATGAAATCCCTGCTGAAAATTCTACAAAAAGCACATCTGTACCAGACAGCCTTACTGTTACACCGGTTATTTCACCTTTGATATTATTTACGATTTCGGTATAATAATTTCCCTTTTCTTCTTCTGGTATTGATTCCATTGTAGTTTGAATAACGTTCAGACCGATTTCAGAAAGCCTTTTGATGAATATTTCATTCTTACTCACAAGCGACTTTTGATACGCTCTGAGCTGCTTTATTGTGTCATGTATAGATTTCTGCGACAAGTTGACTTTAATGGTCTTATTCGCCATCCGAACCATCTCCTATATACTTGATACCATATCGCGCTACATTCCCTATTTGGGTATCAAGAATCTTTTTCAGACGGTAATCCGGCGGGACTGTAGGCGTTCCAGATTCATTCAGAATAAGTTCTCCAGATTCGTTCAATTCCGGTTTGTAGTCTATCCAGAATACATCTGCAATCTGTGGTTTAAAGCCACGGTCAAAGTTCGTGATGTATCTGTCGTAGTCCGGGATATAACCGGCGGATAATTCTTCTGGCGTTCCGGCAGTCGCAGATACGGAGAGATGATGTGGTTCTGGTTTTTGGTACGTTTTGATTGTATCTATCCCGTCAAGGTCTTCGGTTACTCTTGACCAGTATATTGTTTGTTTTTGACGTTTTAATCCTCTCATGGCGATTTCTCCCTTCAAAAAGAGTCTTTTTATTTTAATCTTATATTGCATATTTCATATGAGACACTTTTACATCTTCATCAGATACTTTTGCGTAGATCATTGTCGTGTTAATGTTGACATGTCCAAGAATCTTTTGTACCTCAGTAATCGGCGTACCCCTTTGAAGCATAAGAGTCGCAAGGGTATGTCTAAATAGATGCGGTGTCAGAGGTCTATCCAGTTCTGCCCGCTCACCTATCAATTTAATAATTCTTTCAATTGCTTCCTTTTTGAGTGCTCCGTGAGGTTTGCGTTCACTCACAAATAGATATTCTGTTTCATCGTTTCTTGAGGTAATATACTGTTTTAAAAGTAATTTGCTACGGGCATTTAGGTACGTTGTTCTATGTTTATTTCCTTTACCAAGTACAACTACTTCGCCTTTGTGAAAATCTATGTCAGATATCTTTACAGTGCAGGCTTCGGTAATCCTAGCACCAGTGCTGTATAGGAATTCAACTACCGCCCTTTCACGTACCGTTTCGCATACTTGTCTGATTCTTTCCAGCTCCATATCTGTAAGAGGTTTCTTCTGTACACGCTCGTATTTGATATTCTTAATTGACCGGCACGGATTCTTATCCACGTATCCTTCTCCTGTAGCCCATTCGAAGAATGCATGAATGGCAGCCCTGCGGCCGTCCAGCGTTCGATTACTTATACCTCTGTTCTCCTGCGTCGTATACAAGTAAACTCGAATATCATTCGCTGTGATGTCTTCTACTTTTTTGTTTACACTGAAGAAAAAATCATTCAGACACAGATTATAATTTTCCAAGGTATTTTGACTTAAACCTTCGATTTTTCTACTTACGATGTAAGTTTTATAAAAGTCTGGCAGATAACCGGTGTACTTTACAACACCTGTTTCTCTCTGCGTAATGTCAAAATCGTTTACATACAAAGATAATTTGTCTCTGATTGTTTCAAGATACTCCTCTGGAATTTCTCCATACAGTTTGGCCATAAATCCATTCACGAATTTTTCACGCATAAAAATACCCTCCTTTTGGGTTCACAAAGGGAAGGTATCGTGCTATAATATACCCGTACCCTTTGTGGTGCTGGAGCTGAACTTTTTGATTGGTAGTCGGGAGTTCAGCTCCCTTTTTGTGTTATGTATATTATAACGCTTCCCATGTGAAAAGGGTACTTTTATTCGGTTTTTTAGAATGTATATTCATGCGTTTTCTTTAAAATGGCAGCGCATTTTTCGGCGGCTCTGCTCTTATTTTTTCCGGAAGTTCATCATCTTCGGCATCTGCATACCGGCGGCAGTTGTATTCTGCAATGTCCATCTCCTTTTCGATTTCTTCCAGGGTTTTGTTGCTTTCACCCTTTTCGAAAAGGAACAGGTCGTAGATGATGGACCAGAGCTTACTTATGATCTGTAGTTTCGTCATTCTTCTTCTCCCTGTGTATTTGCATCAGGCACATGTACAAGATTCCGGTCATAACACCTATACCGTATATCCCAAGCCCGAGCAAAATCATGCTTCTTCCTCTGGAGCGATAAGCTCCTGATATTCTTCCTCTGTGATCTTCTTTTTCTTTCTGGCCTGGTCTACCATTTTCAGCCAAGCTGAATACGGAAATTTCTTTTTCATTTTTATAAGTAATTCGTACATATTCCTCCTATTCCGGGATGTAAATGTCTCCCATTTCTGCTACATACTGGATAAGTAGTTTCTGAGTCTCCAGCTGTTCTTTCTGTTCCTTTATCTGCTGTTCTACGCTCTTTTCCGGTTCGTAGGTTAAATAGTTCTCCGGATTGTTCTGGATATCTTCCAACTGGTCAGCAGAGGTTACAAATTCATTGTAGTCGTACTCATAGACGGTCTCTGAATATGTCTGTGTTTCTTCTGTTCCTGCCTGCTGTGTTTCTTCTGTGACTTCTTTTTCATTTGTGCAGATAAATACATATATCCCATCTCCGGAATCAAATGTTTTAAGCAGCGGCTGCTTCTGCGTAAACCTTGCTTTCTTCACGTCTTATCACTCCTTTACATATCTTCATAATTTTCTTTACTTTCCATTTCTTTCGAATGTGTTTGCTATTTGTGTTCTTCAGAAATCCATAGAAGCTACTACATCGTTTTGCCAGCTTAAACGGTATTGGCTTATGTGTCTTATAATATTTTAGAGCCTTTTTATACGCCCTTCTGATTCTACGGAAGTTTCTTCTACGAACAGTCATTTTATGCTGATATATCCGGTATCCCATCATATCCACGAATGTCCTGGTTATTTTGTAGATACGGAATGTGCTCTTAATGGTCAGCCCCATATCTTTTGCTTTTCTGATGAACATTTTCATAGCCTTCTTGATGTCTTTCTTATTTGTTCCGGCAAACAGCGTATCATCCATATAAAACGTCTGCTTCTTAACGAGATTAATCCGTTCATTGCATCCATTCCGATGTTTTCTGATACGGTACATCCCTTCAGCAACAAGGTGATACAAGATGCTCATGTACAGATTGCAGAGAAACTGGCTAAGATATGAACCTATGCTCAAGCCTTTCTCGAAACTGTAAATCAATTTTCGGATTAATTTAATCAGTAGATCGTTCTTGATATGGCATTCCAGGAATTGCATAAGTTTGTCCCTGTCTATGCTCTCATAACATTTCTTTACGTCTGCCTGAGCAACGAATGTGAGCTTATGGTTTCTCAACCATCTTCTTACGTCCCTTGCACCTTTTAGAGTCCCACGCCCTTTGATGGAAGCGTACTGGTGCTCTCCAATGCGTTTCAGAATAGGCTGCAATGCTATAACTGCTATGTAATCATACAACTGATGCTTTATATTCTGGATTCCGATTCTACGGATTTTCCCGGACGATGGGTCTACTTTTTCCCGGTACCATACCGGAGGGAATTTAATGTCCCAGTTAATGATTTCATTCTGGATATCATCAATCACTGCTTCCACCAGAAAACGAATGGCATTCTTTCCGTTTCTTCTGAAAATGCAGTAAATTTGATTAACATCCAAAGTCGTATATGTACTAAGTAATCTCAGCACATCATTTCTTTTGTACTTTTTCTTCAGACATTTATATACCGCTGTGCTGATTAATCCGCGGTCTGTTATATCAATGGCCTTACAATATCTTTTCATTCGATTATTTTAAAGAGGGTTTTCGGTTTTTCTACTAGCCCCGAACACAGCCTCATGCACTGTATTCCTTACTTGCCGTCTCCGGCTTTCGGCTGGCCTTTCTTACTTATTTTAACGCTTATGCGTAAAGAGCCTTTCGGCTACACCCTTTTCAGGTACGAAACACGATGCATATATACTGGTTTTGATATAAATAATATCAGGAGCCGTAGTTCCACCTGTCATTCCAGAGCCCGCCCCCGCAAAGCACGCACGCGGAACCGGAGTTCGTCCCATTCCTGAGGTTCCCGGCTGCACCATGAGTCCTTATGTTTTATTTTAAAAGGAATTAAGGGGAAGGCCCCTCTTTTCCTTCGGAAAATTCACCCCTAAGGGCCTTTTTAATCGCAGGAGCCGTAGTTCCACCAGCCACGCCAGAGCCCGCCCCCGCAAAGCACGCACGCGGAACCGGAGAACGCCCCATCCCAGAGGTACCCGGTTTCAAGTGATTCTCTTGTCCCCGATGTGGCTGTTCCTCCGGCGTAAACTCTGCTTCCCATTCCTCGATCAGAAGAATCGGCTGCAGCTATTGGCCACCATGCACCTGTTTCTTCATCAATTTCTACATCACCAACCCACCAGTCACTTCCTTTGCCATCTGCACTGGCAGGTATGTTTCCAACAAGTTTATATGTACTCTTGACAATATTCTCGTTATCGCTCCATGCAGTTCCTTTTTCACGGATATATACATCTTTGCTGTAATCACTTTTGAATACCATCACTGTATTTGCAGCTACATGATAAGCACCTACCTGATATTCGACACCCTGAATTCTGTATGGATGTCTTGCTGATGTGTTTGATACAGCTGCACCGTCATGCTTTCCAATTACTTTCTTCGTCTCGCCAGTGTGAATGTGCATAGAAGACATTGTGATCGGTGCATTTAAGGTATCCGTAAGTTTTACAGGTACTGTAGTAAATCCTTCTGAAATATCCAGATACACTGCTTTGTTTCCGCTTGCAAGGTCTTCAATACGAAGAATCTTTACGTCGTCCGCATAGGAATGCATAGTTCCGACTCCGCGGTCTTTATTTACTGCACCATTGTTGTTAGAACCATATCCAACAGAAACACATAATCCAACTTCCAGGTTTGCTGCCTGTGCTGCTGTTACCGGGAAGTAAGTTGCCTTCTCCGACCTCTGCTCTGCTGCATCGAACTGGAAGTTCCAGTTGTTTACACCCTGTGAAATCTTTCTGGAACTCTTCTGCCCGCCTTTGATCGCATTGAAAATCATGCAGAAAGTCTGACGTTCTTTGCCGCATCCTAAGTATCCGGCTCCTTTCCTCTGGTAATTCTGATGGATATTTCCGTAACTCTGGTTTCTTAAAATCTTCTTTCCGGGCTGTGAGTGTGGCAATCCGTCAGAACCGGCTACAGATGGAAATGCAGACAGAAGCCAATAAGCAGGTACGGAGCCATCAGTATTCTTCTGAAATGGCTTTAATCCCAGTTCCTCATGCGGTGTATCAGACCAAGACCAGAGGAAATAATCTCCTTTATCTTCTTTCCGGTAATAGAACATAGTCCCGAAAGAGCACACGTCTACGGTGTCAGTCTCTGAATATCCATCCTCGCCCTCGATTGCGGTCAGTTCATAGTCTTCATTGTCGTGGCGGATATAATTTCCGTACCACCACTGAAATTCTGGACGGTTCGCATATCCGTCTGCACCCTCTACGGTATCTGTGGACGGTTCGTATGGAATCAGCTTGTTTACGCCTAACTTCTCAATCGTAGTTGTCGGATTTACCGCTGATTTCCACTCTTTTGACTGGTACACCACACCTGTTCTCTGGCGGTTAAGATATTCTTCTACGGTATCTGTATGTGGTGTGCCACAGATAATGTCGTTTATGACACTAATCTTTTTCCCTACTTCTGCTGAGTCTGCCGCTTCTCCTGTTTTGGAAAGAGTAGAATCCAGTGCCACGTACGCCTTTCCTGTTTTTGAGTCAACAGCAACCTCGAGGGATTCCGTTGTTTTTTCTTTTGCAGTAATTCCACCTCTCTCCGATTCTGTCGGAGCAGGTGGAATAAAAATATGTACCGTATCATTTTCACGGTCATAAAATCCTTTTGTTTTCTGCGTTTTCATGTGATTTCTCCTGTTATTTATTATCCATGTTCATAATAATTAAATGTGCTGCACCTACGGTTTTAATAGTTAACTAAAGCCCCCTTTAGTTAATTAAATGGATAACGTCCTGCAAATTCATGACCAAGGATATTGTGTGCTTCTTTAGATGGATGTGTCCCATCGGGACACATTGATTTTATATTTAAACGTCCGATAGCACTATTGAGTGTACAATCAATATATTGTACACCATATTCTTCGCAAATTGTTTTTATTGCGGTGCAATAGTCTTTTAAGGTTTTTTTACTGCCATTATATCCACCGTAACCCCAATTATATTGATAACTTGCTCCGTATGGGGCGCGATTGAATGGTAGTACAACGCATAATTTTACAAGTGGATTATGTTCTATAATATATTCTATTGCGTATCTAATTCCACCACACACTGTTTCAGAATCTTTTGTATCTGTAATTTCTCCAAGTCCTAAATTATAATTCCAATCATTTGTACCTAATTGTATAAATACAGTCTTTGCAACAGAAAAGTCTATTGTAGTAAGTAGTTGTCGTAGTACAGTGCCATCATTAGCAGTTCTTAGCCAACCTAATCCACCATGACAATAATTAAGGTTTTCCAAGCCTAAAATATCGCACATAACCTGGACATAAGAAATGGCTGTATCTACCGCAGTATGCTGATATCCACCTTCATCCAACCAAGACCAAGTGCCGAGTGGTATAGAATCACCAATAGAAATTAGCTTTTCCTTTTGCTGATTGTGCAGACAAATCCATTCATCGACAGTACCACTAGCTGTAATCATTCTGTAGCCACAATTACCTTCCCTGTCATAAATGTGTTGTGTTTTAATAAAATTATTTCCAATGGAATAATTAACATTGTTTACAAATAAAATAAAACCCTTTTTTATAAAGTTTGGCTTATCGGGAATTGTGTCAATAATAGTAGAATTACAACCATAGCAACCATTTTCAAGGTAAGTAGACAGTGATGCGCTTTCTGAAATCATATGCCTGTCCGTATAAAAAGTATCAAACAATGAAAATTTTATCTTAATTTTAGACGAAGTTTCTAAAACATTTGCAATCTCACTATCATCAGATTTTTTAACGAGGAAAGCAACATGTTTAGGTGAACCATGTTCTTCCCAATTAAAACTACCACCATTTTTCCATTCTAATCCAGCATAAAGATTATCAAAATCATAAAAATTCCACATATACCCATCTTCTATAGTTACATTAAATTCTTTTGACATATTAGAAATGTCAATGTTTTCTGTTCGAATACGATTTTTTACATCGGTTGTTTGTCCATTTTTTATGCTACCCAAAATCCACTTACTTCCATACAACAAATCGTATTTTTTATTAAAAAGCGAATCATTAAAAATTCCAATGTATTTAGTATTATCTTCCTTTAGTGAATTAGTTATTTCTCCAACTGCACCCGCATCAGCTGCGGATCCGGTCTTAGTAAGAGTACTATCAAGACCAATGCCCTGATTCAACTCCATCTTCTGATCGGAACCAAATTCAAGACAGTTTGTCTCGGAGTTATACTCAACGCCCATCGGAAACATCGGAACGATATCTCCAACTTCATTGATTCCGGCAACCTTGCCAGAGTTTTCGGAGCCTTGATTCTTGTCCAGTTTTTTAGAAATGTCTGCTGACATCTCAGTGAATTTATCTCCTGCCGCCTTTGCATCAGCGGCTTTGCCGGATTCTTTCAGCGTGGTGTCTGTGCCATTGAGATAACTGTCAGGAACTTTAGTCAAAAAGCCAGAATCATTTTTTAACTCACTGGTTTTGCTCGGAATTTTTGTATCTGCCGGAAGTGCCCCGACTTCATTTGCCGTATAGATTGGCTTGTTCTGCTGTTTTACCCAGTCTGCCAATTCGCTTGATTTAATGTACAGTGACATATCAATTGGAGCGCCCATAGTGTCCCATACTACACCGTTCCATGCCACGTTCATTCCTGCTTCGCCGTAGACAGATTTAGACTCGATATTGTACATATCTCCGATGTCTGGATTTAACGGAAGCAAATCAGCAGTCGCAACTGTGCCTCTGTATCTTACAGGGCTGTTTAATTTTGCTTCCATATCGGAAATCTGGCGTTTTAATATTGCATATACTTTCTTTGCTGTTAATGCCATATGCTTCTCCTTTACAGTTTGTACCATGTATCGGTAGGTTTGTGGTATTCGTATAATTCAGAGGTATCAAGACACAATGCCGAAGAACCACTCTGTACATAATGCGGAAGCTTTGATACGTCTTTTGAAAGCCCCTCATAATCACGAACCATACCTTTTGCATCTGTACATACCCAACTGCCTAAATCTGGCAATTCGTCACCGGGGTTGTACTTAATTCCATCAAAAATAACTGTGTTTTCTGCTCTTACCATCTATGCAATCATCCTTTCTGCTCCGATAGGAGCCACATATGTGAACTGGTTTCCTAATATATCTCTAGCCGTGCCGATCACGAAATGACCGTAATCTGCCAGAATATTGCATACAAATTCTTCCGCATCCACCCAATACCGTTTCTTAACCATGCGGTGAAGCTCTGGCAACAAGCCATAGCTGAACATCACGCAATGACCTAACTCATGAATGAAAACACGGTTTAGAAGCTCTCCATGCAGGTTATTTGCAATTGAAATTATCATTGTGGAATAATCCGATACTGCAAGTGTTCTGTTGCCTGTACGGTCAATTAACACGCTGTCATGCGGAGATACGAACTGTACTCTCCATAGGTCACCGTTCATGTAAAATTGTCTTAGCATGGCTTATCACCATCCTTTTCAAATTAAATCAAGTTCTTGGAATACTTTAAAAATCTTTGGAGATTGAATTGCAAACCAATCAACCATTTCTTCGTTTGTAGCCCATGCTCCATAAAAATTGGCAGACGAAGAATCAAGTCCACTTTCAAATAAAAAAGCATGAACAATTTCATGACGTAGAATGTTTTTCTTCCAATTTTCGTAATCTCTTAATTCACAATCATCTTTTTTGTTACACACTATAATTTCGTGCGCGGACATATCCGTGTATCCATCTCTGCCTTTTCCATCAAGTAAATCGTCGTCTTTTTCATTCCTGAAATATATTTTGTACTCAGTTCCTAAAATATTTACAGTCAAATTTTCCATAATCAATCCTCGAATTTCATTACGAATTTTCCACCGCATTCGCATTTTTCATGGCAGTCATACACACTCCAATTAGTTGTTGATTTGTCAGCACTTGGTTTCTGTGGTTTTCCGCATTTCTCACAAATCATTTTAATTTTCACTTCTGCTTTTTTTCTCGGCATATTATGCACCTCCATAACTAAAAAGCCCCTGTTACATTCCTGTAACAAGGGCAAATCTCATTTCATGTTCAATTCATCTGCTGTATGAAGCGTGTCAGATCAGTTTTCATCTGCTGTCTGATTGATGCGTCTGCATCATCCCACATTTCTTTCATGTTGCGGATGATATCTTCTGTGTACTCTTTCATGGAATCGTCCATTTTTCTCTTTGATTCAGCATCTTTAGAATCGTGATAATGTCTACGATTCTCGCTGTATCTGTCGTATGTTTCCCCGTATCTGGATTGCCTATTGTTCATACCGTCCATTCTCATATCGCTACGGTCTGGATGATAGCCCATGCGGTACATATTACGTTCAAGCTCTGGATTGCTCGGATATTCACTTACCCAGTCGTCATCCTGCATATGGAGATACGGCATATATCCCATTCGGCTTCCTCTGCCTTTTGGTGCAAATCTGCCGTTTGCGTAACGATAGTTGTCATATCCCATGCGTCCAAGATACTTCTCTCCCTGTTCACATTCGTCCATAGCTTCTACGATTCTGTAATCTTTATCTGCGCAAATCGCACACTTTACGGCTTCCATGCAATCTTTCAGATCGTCCCAGTCTTGAGCAGTAAGGTTATCAAAGCCATGTGCTTTAGCTTTCTCCATAGCCCATTTGCCCATTTCCATTGCAACTTTATGCATTACAGTTCCCCCTTTCTAACAGCCTGTGTAACAGGTGTATCTGTCGTTGGGGCTGTACCATTAATTGCTGTTAAATTGTTACTCGGACTACAAGCCGGATTTCCTAACATCTTGAATACTGCGCCAGTTGCGCTTGTGGCTACTCTTGTCGCATATTTCGTTCTGATTCTTATGCCAGACGCTGTAACTTGCGCACAACAACGGTTCTGTAACGGATACAGGGTTGTTCCCGTTCCTATCTGAATTACTACCGGGGCGGTAATTGTGGTGGCTTCTGGTATACTTTGTGCGATCACAATGCAATACTTTTCTCCATTGTTGTAACTGCCTGCCGGAAGTGTGATTACAAGATTTCCCCCTGTAAACGCAACAGCTTGACTGATTACAAGATGACTGCAAAGTTTACAAACATTCTTACAACTCATATTTTTACCTCTCAATCAAAATAAGAGGTGAGCCGTAACCCACCTCTTAGAATTAGTCAACCTCTAAGGGTGAGTTACTTAGCAGCATCCACTGTTGCATCCGCATCCGCCGTAATAGGTATTCGGATTAGGAACAACGTATGCCGGGATGGCTGCCGGATTAATTGCATTGATTAACTGCTGAGTCTGTGAAGCCATAGCAGTTGTAAGCAGTGCAGACTGGCGATCCTGAGATGCAGCACGTTTCAGATCAGTATTTTCTGCCTGTAATGTTGCAATCTTATCCTGAGTCAGGAAATCAAGGATTGCTCTTGTATTGCTGTTCTGGTTTTCCAGAAGGTCTCTGGTGTTATTGTTCATTGTGTTCTGGAGAGCACAAGTGTTGGTAGCCATGTTGTAGTTTACGCCTTGGATAGCTTCTCTCGTTTCACAGCAACAGTTTGCTAACTGAGACTGCAATGCATTGGTATTCTGCATATTGGCTACAGTGTCAGCATTAATTGCCTGCTGAACGCCATTGAAGCCCTGAAGCATTCCAACGTTCACGCCGTTGAAGCCACTCTGCATGGTATTGTTGAGTGCATATGTACTGTCGCAAATACCCTGCTGAATACCTCTGATACCGTTCTGAATATCGTTAAGAGCAAAGCCCTCATTAATATCCGCACGTGTGGCCCATCCTTGGAATCCGGCACCGTTCGCACCGTTTCCACCATTGCCACCAAAGCCGCCGCCCCAGCCGCCAAAACCTCCCCAGCCGAAGATTGCGAAGATCAGGACGAGCCAGATAAGTGAAAAGCCATCACCGCCCCACATATCATTTGCGCGACTATTAGAGCCTGTAGCAGCTGCAATGTCGCTAAGGCTGTAATTTGAACCATTCATCATGTTTTTAGTCTCCTTAAATTTTATTTACAATAGGAGACATCCGCGGCTGTCGTCCCAAATTGTAGCGATTCTGAATCACCCAATTATGGGGAAGTGTTATAATCCAAGGAATTTCTGGATAATTCCATCTGGAGATAAATGCTTTTCTTCAAAAACATTCTGTTGAATTTGATGCAGTTGACTTGCGTCACCTTTTTTATATAAATCCAACGCATTCTTCAATGTTGGATTATTTCCTGCAAATTTACTCATATCGTTCATCATGTTATCGACACTTCCGAACCTCTGAGAGATCATTTTTTCAAATTGCTTTTTCATCATGGCGTTTGGATTGAATGTCATCTCTGCCTACCTCCGTTCTGCTTAGGTTCCGATGTCCCCGACATCTGCGTCGGAAACATATTCTTTATTTCAGAAATCTCCGAACAAACATCATTCCTAAGCTGATTAAACATTGCTTCAATGTCAATCTGCTTTTCATCTTGCTTAGATTGCTGTTCGTCTGGATTTACGAGTCGGTAAACAAAAATCCTGCTTCTTCCATCGGATTGAAGCTGTTTTCTGTAAATTTCAGTTCCGTCTGTTTTTGGATAGTAAACAGGATTGCCGGACATATCCACATCTTTTGCCTTTACAGTATCAATCCCATCCACCATCTGTCCTTGAAGCATAGGTGATTGTGGAACCGGCTGTAACTGTTGCATCTGTATTTGACCATAAGGCATTGCCTGTTGGTAATTATTCTGCAATTGCGCCAGCCTGTCCTGATACGGCTGTATTTGCCCATATGGATTGTTTATCATTGGCTGTTGCGGATAATACGGATAACCTGCCATAATCTGTTCCTCCTGTCCGGGATTCAAGAATCATATCCATATCATCTATGGAACGATGCTTTTCCCATATACCCTCGTAAGGGTTTCTTAACATAATCATTGTGTTTTCTCCTATGACTATATTATATAGGAAGGAACTCTGTTTTTGAACGTCACTATTTCGCCACGTTTTCGCCATAATACAAAGAAAAGCCCCGACAGTACATCGGGGCAACTTTGGAAATTTTCTTCTTTATTCTTTTATTAATTCGGTCTATGGTTCTTGGACTATACCCCATAAGTTCAGATGCTTCCCATAGTGTCTTTTCGCCATAAACCCGTAATCGAAACAGTTTTTCTTCTCTGGAATCGAAGCCTGCTTCTTTTAAATAAAATTTTCTTTCATCTTCTGAAAAGTCTGTATAATTCATATTTCCACCGTCCTCCCTTACAAGTGGAATCAAACTGGAAGAATACCGCTTAACATAAAACCGATAACTGCGCTGACAATAGATGTAATAACACATACAATGATTGTATCGTAACGCTTTCCCGGGACTGCCATGAGAGTCTTTATATTGTTATTCATCTCATCCACAGTTGACTTGATATGATTCAAGTCGTTTTCACTTAATGCCGTTTTTCTTTCCAGTTCCCCGATACGCTCATAAAACTCCTTATGTCGGTCGGATTGTCTTTCTTGCATCTTTCGAAGATTATCTTCTAATTCTGCTATGCGGTGTTCATTAAAACATTCGTGTTCACATCCCATCGCCAGTTCCTTTCTTCACTCCCTTAACATTTGCTTTTCCCTACTGAATATAAGCAACCCAGCGGCACTCCGGGAGGACAAAAAATACTGTGCCACGTGACCCAACCATCTTATTAAATTAAACTTCCTGCAAATGGAAAAACGCCATGACTAATATATATTTCCGTTTCGGATTTCCATTTTCGACTTACTGAATTTTCAGAATGCGATTCTTGGAACTCGGCTCCCTGTTTCACAAGGAAATAGAGAGCCAGATCAAATATACAATCATAACAGTATTCCATATCGGTATTGATTTTTTCCTCTGTATATCCAGACGGATAGTTGCGCTTCTTTTTAAATGAACGAATTGCACGCTTCACAGACAAAGAAATCATACCGTCAGTTTCCGCATCATCGGATAGATACTCTTTCAGATCATTTACAAGCCGTTCGTCCATTTAAGATCACCTACCCTTGCTGAGATAAAATTTCTGAGATAATACCAGCCTTGTTTGTCGATGTCAGGGCATAGCCATTGTCACTTGCGAGCTGTTTCAGTTGAACTACTGTCATGCTTGACAGCTCGCTTTCTGTATACTTGCGTTTACTTGCTACAGATGGTGACTGGCTGTTCTCGTCAAGACTATGCCCGTTTATTCCCCCGCTTTGGTGCCGATTACGATACCACCATTAGCTTTTGGTACAACAGGAACGAACATACCGGATGCTTTTGTCCATACTGCCACAGGGTCTGGAGTGGCCCACATAGACAGTGTTACGAAAGAACGGTTCTCTTCTTGTATAAACTGTCTGTATTCAAGTTCCTCTCGTGTTACGCCCCAGAGTCCAGTACCAAATGAACCGTTTGGCTCTGCTTCATACAGTGTGAATACATCTTCTTTGAAGTATCTTCCTGTTTTGAGAGAACCATCCGCTTTTCTGAATCTGAATTTTTCGTCACAACGATCAATTGTGATTCCGTATTCCTGCATAAGCAGATTTGCAAGCTCCTGTTTTGTTAAGAGACGTTTGTTCGCTGCTCCCAGAACTGCTGTCTGCATTGCAGTGTTGTTTCTCATGTAGTTAATCATTTTAAGTGATGTCAGGGCTTTGTTTACCACAAATCCATTATCTTCTGCAATAGCGACCATCTTCTGGATATCACCCATGATATCTGCATCTGGTTTAGACCAGTCTGTCATTTCTACTTTTGCATCGGACGGAACACCATAATCAATGCCCATATCCACATTGTTTTCTTTAATTTTTACAACACCTGTGCTAAGAAATTGGCCTTTCATGACATTCGCTCTGGCAACAACACCTTCAAACAGGTTGGCTGCGTCATCAAATACAAATTTCTTTAAATTCTCATCATCCGGCACACCATTTTCAATTGCCTGCTGTAATCTCTCAGATTGATTAATTTTTCTCTTAATAAAGAGTTTTTCAGTAAGGACTTTTTCAAATCCCGGTCTGGAACCAATTTCCGCTTCGGTATCAAGAGCGTGAACGAATGCTACCTCCGGCAGTCTCTGTCCAGCCATAAGTCTGTAGTATTCAGCTTTCAGGTACTGAGTTTTAACATCCGGGAAAATGGTATCAAGGATACCCGGCCTTTTAACACTGAAATTCTGAGAAAAGTTAAGTCTTTCTTCCTGTGTGATTGATTCTAAAATATTAAATGGCATCTGCTGTACCTCCTTAAAATTCTGGGTCTGTAGTAGTCACAAAAACGATACCTGCTTTTTCAAGCTCTGTTTTTGCAGTGGTTTCTACTGTTACCGGAAGTCTTTTTTCAAGAACGCGTCCTGCAACAATTACAGAAATCGGTCGTTTTGTGTCGTCCGTCATATCAACATCTTCAAACACGATACCTTTAGCACCAGTTGCATTTGTCGGATATACGGAACCTGCTTTGATAATCTTCTTAGTTCCAACGGTTTCAGCATTTGTCTGCTCTGCTGTATAGGTTTTAAGTACAAGCCCTACCTCGGATTCAAGGATGTTAGGTGTGGATTCGTACTGCTCTGTTTTCATAAAAGCCATAATCTAAATCTCCTTTACTTAAATATTTACTGGGGCATTATCATCTGCCGGTTTATTTTCTGGGCACATTTTTGCTGAGTACGCCTTGGCGTATTCGGATGCTTCACTCTTCTTTTCTGGTTCTCCACCAGATTTACCGCCGCCCGGATTCGGTGTTTTTTTGAGAGCTTCTTTCTCCCAAGCTGCTTTTGCGGTATCAAGAGCGTTTTTATTTTCTACGGAAATTCCATCGACAAATGTCTGAGCTTCTTTGAGAGCATCCTCTGCGTTCATGTTGGAAAACGCTTTGATTGCTCCTGCATAGGCATCCCCTTTCATTCCTGCGTTTGCAAAAATAGAAGTAATTTTTCCTGTCAGAGCTTCTTTCTGGGAAATTGCAAGTGCAGATTCAAGGTCAGAAATTCTTTTTTCGTTTGCAGCTTTTTCTTTCTGACGTTCCAGTTCTGCTTTCTCAGCTTCAGTCATGTTCTGTTTTTTTAATTCTTCCAGTTCTTTTTCCAGTGCTTCTGCTTTATCAGCCTGCTCTTTTGCTTTCTGGGCTTTCGCTTTCTCTTTAGCCACATCAGAATTTGACTGATTCAGAAAAGAAGTAATCTGGTCATCGGTTGCATCTGGAAAAATCCTTTTAACATCTTCTCTTGTCATTGAAATCTCCTGTCACCAATACGCTTTTTTACGCTGTTCGCTCAGCTCAAGGTGTCTCCCATGTTCACGCTATCGGGGTGCATATTTTTGTGTATTAAAAAAGAGACGATTTCTCGTCCCTTAATTAGCTGTATCTTGCAGAGCATCTGCAATTGACTATCTCATTTGTAGATGGTGATTGTGATGTATCTTTTGGAAAAAGCATCAAACTGTTCCCGACGACAAATAATTCTTTAATTGGAATTGTTGTACCGCCGACTTCCAAATGGGTTTTTCTTTCTCTCTTATCTCCGACGTCAATCCATGTCTTAGTTTTTTTTCCAGATTCCAAAGCGTCTGAATATTCTTTGTAATTGAGTATTGAATTTGCTTCACACTCAGAAATAAACATCGCTCTGTCGTTCGAAAGATAATAATCGTTCGGATTGACCTTAGAATCTTTTGAACCCTCTGATTTTGTATCTTCTCCTATAATTGAAGAATTTTCCCCATATAAAAATGTAGCTGCTACAATTTGCTTTGAAATTTCATTGGCATACTGTTTTACATAGGAATCAACTGGCAAGTACTCAGAAGCCACGTCGATATATCTTTCATATAATTGAGTTGTGAGATATTCTTTATCTACCTCATCATTTTCAATCATAATTGCCGCCAGAGCTAAAATATAAAGGATAGCCTCTTCCATATTTTCGGAAAAAGCTATCCTCATATTCTTTTCTCCTTCGGTCAGCGACATCTTGTTAAAATACTGGCTATATGGTTCACTCCTGCGGTTGTCGAGTTCTCTGACGTTTAATTCGTCATAAGAAGCTGTCTTACTCATTCTTTGACCACATCCTTATTCAGAGAAATTGGGTTGAAATTCCCTAATAGTTCTTGTGCTTTTTGAACTTCTGCGCTTGGGTCTGCCAGTTCTGGGTAGATGGTTCCAAGATACGGCAAACTCATTTCGTATACTTTTTGCGGATCACTAAATAATCCGCAAGTAATCAGCGCAATAAGTGGATGGATTTTATTTTTGAACAGATAATCAAGCGCCTGTGCTTTGACAAGCATGTTATCTGTCGGGTTTCTGGTGATTTTTACATCAAAATCTCTGGTCGAAATATTTACATCCATTGAAGTTTTTCGGATGATATTCAAAATAATTCTGGCAGATGCTTTTTCAGCTTCTTTCGTAAATGCTTCTACCAATTTTGCGTCTCTCTCCGCGAAATCCCAACCGTTCCTCAGATACACAGCATTTCCTGTGTCTCCACCGGTATTGCTCTGTCGATTCGGCATTGCTTCTACAATCAGCATATTGTTGTAAATATCATCTTTAGCAACCTGGCTCTCTGACTGATTTAGTTCAGCAGTCATTAAGTCAACGTCTGATTGTGTTCCATTCCCGACGTCTTTTACAGATACAGCACCGAGTTTTATCATTTTTACAAATTCTGCTTCGTCAATCTCACAGTTTTTGAATTTCATCAGAGCTTGTACAAACTGCTCAACACCATTCAGCCTATCAGATTGATATTTGTTGATTGCATCATACATTGTGATCGCAATTTCGATATCAGAAAGTCTGTCATGATTATTTGGGTATTCGACAATTGGAATTCCGCCGAAACCATTAATTCCAGATTCTGTTACTGCTCCATTTTGTATTTTGAAATACTGTCTTGAGGAATAGCATTGATAATATTGCTGATTGTCCTCGTCTTTTAAAATCTGAACGGAAAGCATTGGTTTGCCTGTGACGCTCGAATAAATAATATATACATCCTGTGGTGATGGAATAAATATTCTAAAAGGCGGTAAATCTCTGTTTTCTGTCCATTCATCTTCTCTCAGAATTGCTTTGTATGCAGTTCCTACAGCACTCTGGTATATTCCCAGCTGAATGTTTCTGGCATCTGCGTTGGCTTCATCCAGATAATCATTGAGCCGGTCAACTTGTTCATTTGTTTTTTCACTCGCTTTTTTCTTTTTGCAGACATACTGAATAGGTTCTCCATATATCTGTCCGGCCTTGAATTTTACTGTTTCAAGAGCATGATTTTCGACAACTTTGTTATTAACCTCAGGCCGAACAAGTTTCTCACGATATAGAATCGGCTGGTCGCCTTTGTAATATCTGTATAGATAATCTATCAAGGTTCTGTTCCTGTTGTGGATTCCAATTGTATCAGAAAGAACCTGTGCCACATTCTGGGGAGTAATCTGGTCTACGCCAGTATAGGCAATCTTTCTGCCAAACTCTCCTTGGCATAGGTCAACAAAGTTTATTTTGTTTCTCCCCACTGCCTATCCTCCTATTTTTCTGCATGAAAAAAGCACTGAGTTTCCCCAGTGCTACATTATTACATTTTATATTATACAACGTTTTTAAGTATGTTTCAGTATGGAGTTAAGATTCGAACCCTTTTATTTTTTTCACCGCTGCTATTGCGGACAAATGAAGTTCTTTAGTCCTCTGATATGAATAACCTACTTCATCGGCGATTACATCAAGTGACTTTCCTTCTGCATATCTTTTAAAAAGAATATCATAAAAAACAGAGTTAGTCACGGAATCAATCGTTTTAGTAACTTCAATGCGAACTTCCAGACACTTATTTGTAGTTTCGATAATATCATTTTTTAAATCTACGATTTTAGCTACTGTTTCTCCAATTTTGTCGCATGGTCCGGATGTCTGGACTCTTTCAGAATCATATGAAAAAGATTTTATCCCTTGTGCAAGAGACTCAAGATATTCAAGCTCTTCGAGCTTGTTTCTTCTGATTTTATCATATCTTTGGATTTGATTCAAATATTCTCTTGTGTCCATATTATCTCCTTCCCCAAAATGGATTGTGCGTCGCTTTAGCCTTACCGCCCAACGGATTTCGAACGTATTCCGACATCATAGCCAAGCTGTCAGGACCATCATCATGTGCTACTTTTGCCCTTGTGGTATATGTAGTTACATTCTCCATAAATAGCCCATAATCAGACTTCGGTTTATACTGGCTTGGATATAAAAAATAAAAATGATTTATAATATAATTTGAATTGACAAGGATTTTTGTCTCTTTGTTTGCCTGAGTAGATTTGGTTTCTATTTCTGCTCGGCATTTCCCATCAATGAGTTTTTGGACGTCATGAGCGACACGATTTCCGACGTTATTTGATTCAAAGCGAATCATATGTGGGTTGTGTTTAGTCAGTATGTCTGCGGTCTTTCTGTCCAAAATATCGTAATCTGTGGTATCATCGAATACAGCGTCTACAATAAAGAATTTATCGCCATATTGATATGCAATCGGTAATGATTCAAAGTCGGTTCCTTTGTCTTTTGTATCGCATACTGCCCATATCGCATCTGCTTCTCTGTCTGGTATAATTGTGTATTCGTCCGTGCATCCATCTGGTACGTCATCTTTATGAAAGAAAAATCTTTTCAATTTGTCTGGTGGAAGCAATAATCCCTCACGTTCTACTGGTTGTTGCATATACAAACAGTTAAAAGAAATTTCATCCATGGACTCTTTGGCATCATTGAAATACTTTTCAGAGAATCCATTTACGGAAAATAAAAAATTACTCTTTCCATCATCCGTAAGAGCCGGTACTGCTATGAACCTTGCTCTTGGATTGCCAGAATATAACTGTTGTAATTTACCGATAGGGTCATGGACAGACCATCTGGTAGCAATATAAAATTCTTTGCACCCTTCAAGTCTACGAGAGCGCAAATCGTTCACCACTTTAGTCCATAGGGTGTCAAGACGATTCTTATTCAGTGCTTCTTCAATTCCAGACACAAGGTCGTCGGCGGTAAGGAATCGGTTGCATCGGGTCGCACCAGTCAGAGAACCATCAATTGAACGGAACGTCCATGTTTTAAAACGTCCGTTTCTTTCAAGATTTACTGTTGTTTCTTTTGCGTTTGTTCCCTGTATTTCGACATTTGGAAAAATCTCATGCCATGTATATTCAACAGGGTCGTTGATAATCTCCAATACTCCATCATAGAGAGAGCGAGTCAAAATACTACTATGTGCAGATGATAAATTAAAATCATTGGGGAACCACCCGCCAACAAGTGAAAGAAAGAAATCTTCAAGAGTCGATTTGCCACAGCCAGGAGGTACGCTCAATGCAAATATATCAAGCTTATCGTCCATCAGGTCTTGCAACGAACTTATAATATTATGCTGCAAAAACACATTTCTTCGCGGTTCATAAAATCGTTCTTTTGGAATTCGATTCTTTTCAAGGTAAAGCAATCCACTGTCAACTTGATAGTTCTGTGCTTCCAACAGTAAATATTTCCAGTAAATATCGTCAAAATCTCCACTTCCAGTAATAGCAGCTTGCCTTTCTGCGATATTGTGTGCATACTGGCTTACCTTTATTCCCATCTGTTGCGCATCTGGATTATCCTTGAAAGGAAGGTCAATATTCATATTTAACAGCAGATCAAGGCAGTCTTTCTGGTTTTGATAGGCTGTCATATCGCCATTGATTATTTGATTTAGGATTGCCCGATACCATTCAAGCGAACCTTCTGTGATTTTTTGCATAAAAATAGAGCCAGACCTCCTTTCTCCTTAGGATTTAGTCTGGCTCTCATGTGGCTCTTTGACTGTTTATTCTAACCAATCATTATCTAAGTAATAAAATCCAAAAACAACCGTTCCTGTCAAGATAGCCCATAAAACACGAAATAAAATTAACCATACTCCGGTTTCTAAGAGTTTTACTGTTTCTTCGATATTTTGGTTGTTGTAAAATTTAGTCTTATCACTGATTGTTTTGTCTTTTAGTGACGTAAAAATTGTTCCTTTGTACTTCGTTCCAACTCCGTAGTACTTGTATCTGATATAACTGGACTCTTTTACTGTATCAATGTACTCGTCATCTGGAAGAACGATTTTATTGCTTTTAAAATCAATTCCGCAGAAATTTATTTTCTTAGCTGTCTTGCTTTCTTTTCCTGCATAATCCCAAGTCCAATAAGTTTCGGTGGTGTAATAAGTACTTTTTCCAGATTTATGTGCTACTCTTCTGGTGTGCCGCGTGTACTTTTCCTTCACTTTTTTAACGTATATGTATTTGCCACTAATCTCAGAGTAAGTGACTGTATCGACAGCTTTTAAATCTCCATATACAAAAGCATTACCGACGTTAGTCTCCATTCCATACTGAAACAAATCTGTGGATTGAATTTTTACAGCTTTATTGTATTTATCATTTTGATTTATCTGCCAGTCAGATATTTTGGAAGAAATCACTATTCCTATAAGAAGCATTACTGCAATGATTGAAATACTAGCAATAATTTCTCTCTTAGTAACCTCAAAACTTCCAAAATCCCAACCTCTTTTCGTCTTCATATCTCTATTCCTCAAACAGGTTCTGCGGTGCCGATTCTGGTGCGCCGAAATCAAGCAATTCAAATTCTTTTTTATCATATCCGAGCATATTTAAGAATGATCTCTGCGGAAATGCTTTCACATATTTTCGATATGCTTTGACTGATTTATTGTAATTCTCCCTGTATTCTGCAATAAGATTCTCTGTCAAGGAAAGTTCTGTCATAAGTTGCTTATAGTTATCAGAAGATTTCAACTCTGGGTACGCTTCACTCACAGCCGAAATTGCAGTAGTAACATTCTCAATATCATTCGAACCAGAAGTTCTTCCGGAAGCAATAGCTTTTAATGTTTCACTTTCATGCTTATCGTATTGCTTCACACAATCTGCAAGATTATATACCAGATCAACTCTACGCTTCTCCTGTATCTTGATATCCGAAGATGCTGATTCCACCTGCTCTTCCAATGCTATCGCATGATTCTGGAAACTCTGCACTCCAAAGATTCCGAATATTGCAATTGCTATAACTCCTACAAGTGAAATTAATAATACTTTCCATGTGCTTTTCATGATTTATTCTCCTTTCGCTGGCCATTCAAAGCCAAAATCTGAACGTTTGATTTTACATCCGCCCGTTAGAAAGCATTTGATTCTTTTTTTATTCATACATTCACCATAAACTCTTTCTTACAGTTGCTTCCCTTACATTTGTACGGCATCCGATGAATTTTTGTAGTAGGAAGTATTTTCAACGCTCTCTTTCCACAATAAGGGCACGATACCCATTTCTCGCCGTTTACTGTTTTGATTTGTGCTGAGCCGTCCCATGGCTCAGGCATATTCATATATTCAGAGAAGTCGACTCCCTCTGATTCAAGTGCTGTTTTAATGCTCATTTCCCGTTATCCTTTCTTACTAAGGTGAAAATTGTTTCGTAGTTATCTCCGATGTAATCCGAACATTCTGGATTTTTATGAAATAGAACAGTGTTCCCTGCCAGAAGCACACGCTTGTCTGGATAAAATCTGGTCGGGATGTTCATTCGATGGCATTCTCCTTCAAGATTATATATAGTATCAAAAAATCCAATATCGGTACCTGAATAATTAATTCTCATAAGCGAATATGTCCCTATCTGGTCGAACTTAAAATGATTTTATTCTTACACTGCGGGCAAATGATGTATTTTCTCTTGTACCCGAATCCAGATGGCATATCTATATTTTCATCTTTCACATCTTCGGACTCGTCATAGCTTAATACTGCACCGCATTTGTTACAAGTTGCTTCTTTTAATGTACCAGGTTTCAAAATCTTAATCATTTCTCTCTTTCCTCCCTGTGCTTCATCTGGCATTCAATCATCTTTGATATATTCTCGCGTTCCTGTTTTATTCCGTGTCCCTGACGGAACAATTCGCATTCAAGGATGTTTCCGCATCTGGAACACTCGTCTTTAATTTCTTTTCCTGCTATTTGCATTATTCGTCCCCGCAATAAATTAAAAGGTGTTTGGCAATTTGTTTAAGTTCACTTTTTCCGTATAATCGGATCCCATTTTTTAATCCGCGATCAATCAACCAGTTTGCTACCTTTATAGGGTTTATGGGCGGTTCGTTTTCCAGCTCTTTTATAATAAGACCGCCACTATTAACAAGTTCAGACAAATCACTCATGCTTATTCTCCTCCCAACATTCACAACTATCATCCATACATCTAAAGTCTGCACAATGTTCACTGTCGCCATTACAGCAGACACCTTCGCATACTGCGTACCATTTACACGTGCGACAACATTTACATCCTTTTGTGTCCATAGGCATCTCCTTAATAAAAAAAGTCCAGTGCGCCGACTTGAACGGCATAAATCTCCCAACGAGAAACACTGGAACCGAACGAAGTAAGAGAAAAAGATTCCAATGATTGCAGTTCATTGGAATTGAAAAGGGAAGATTTGAACTTCCATGTACATCCCATGTCCAAAGACACATACTCTCCCATTACGATGTACTATCCTCTGCGTCTGCCTTTCTATTGTATCGGATTCATCGCCGTCAATAGTTCCGCCACTTTTCAATCAGATCATTATCACTCAATGCATCAAACGTCCATATAGGAGGGGATTTCCACCCTTTTACTCTCATGTTGCCGGCTAAGGTCACCTAAGTTGTGGGTTTAAACCTATACTACCACAATAGCGTCTACGTATTCCGCCACTATATGGAATCGGAAAGACAAGAATCGAACTTGTGACACACAGCTTATAAGGCCGCTACTCTACCACTGAGCTACATTCCAAAAAACCAACAATAGCTATGCTAAAGTCGGATTTCCTATCTACTCATGGTAGACGGAACGGTGCATACACGATTCGAACGTGTACAACATTTCTGTTGGATAGGTTAGCAACCTACTCTGATACCATTACAGCAATGCACCATATCACCGCTTGTCACGGTCAGTTTAGAAACTGAGTTGAATTTCACCTCTTTCGCTATAGCGTAAATCCACCCGAACCATAGACCGCCTGTATACAAACAGCTTAACTCTAAGCGGATTAAAGCGGAACGCCCGGAATCGAACCGGAGACCAAAGCGCGACTTTGTCAGTTTTCCACTAGCGTACATTCCACATAACCCGGAAACCCCGGGTTAGCAATATGTTTATTGTGTTATGCTTTCCACTAGACTGTTTTATGCCATGTCAGCCACATGACGTTGTTTCGGATTTGGATATTAATGTCTTTGTGTACAACGACGAAACCTTTTATATGTCTCTTGAAAACTTCCTGTCCTCAACGTGCACCTATTGACGACAATTTAACTCAGAGACTGTGCCGAACGGGGAATTATCTTCATCGAACAGGCTGTGCCGTTACACACCTTTCATGAAAATAATCCACATACACTCATTCAACAGTTTTTTCTGTCCATAAAACGGATAGACAGCATATGGAAGAAATGGAAACTACAGGACTCGAACCTGTGACTTGTCGGTTATGAGCCGACCGTTCTACCAACTGAACTAAGTTTCCTAAGCAGAGGGTTATTGCAGTTCAAGAGTAACTTCCTCTGCTGTTGCGATTCTTGCCCTCGCAGTCGCAACAAAGGGTCCGCTGCTCCACAAAATGTGGAAACCATCCGGGACGTTTGAAGCCCCTTTATTCATCCCCTGATGGGATAGATGGTATTTCAGAGGAACTATATCATGCCAATGATATAGCTAACTAGGCTAGTGGGATTCGAACCCACGAATTCAGCAGTCAAAGTGCTGAGCCTTACCGCTTGGCGATAGCCCATTATTTGTCCGGGTAAAGCCCCGGACTCGTGATAGAGTGATATATTTTATAAAATTTTAGAAAGCATCATGTCTATATTTGTATCGTTAAGTCCGCGCCAGTTACTTCGGGAAATTATATTTCACTGACGCAGACCTAAGCTACTCTGGATGCCTCGACCTGTCAGATTCAAAGGCTTTCCCGAACCTAAGAACGACAGGCTTCTGCTTTTCTTGTATTTTCACCCGTTCAATCAGTATGGTGAACAGGGGAATTTGTATTGTGAATGCTAACCACATTGGGTTCTCCTCTTATTCTGCAAAAATCCAATCTTCTGCTAACATATCTGCTTGAGTTGCAAGCCATCCCATCTGTACGCCAGATGTTCCAACAAAAGCAATGGATTTGTTTCCGATTGCATCATGCTCACAATTTACAATTTCATTATCAGCAGTCTTATATGAAATTCCAGTGGCAATCTGAATGTACTGTTTCTTTCCATTCCAACCTTTTCTCGCTACTTTAATTCCACGTTTTAAATATTTGATTGCATCCCCAAAAGAGAATGTTGCTTCTCCACCAAGTATTGGGCAATTCCGACTATCCGCATAAACCCACTCATCGGAAAGAATATTCTGAAGCGTATACTCCACATTCTGTGTTTCTCTTATATCCAGACAGCCACCATCTTTTGTGTACATAAGGATTGTCTGGGATTCTTCATCCCACCACCAATAGCCAGCCCATGACGGGAGTTTTACTGGAATTCCTGATTTCATCTCTTTAAATGCTTCTGAAAATTTCATTACTTGCGTCCTCCTTTATAATTCAAAAATCACAACTACATTAACTGCGAAACATATTTCCATCAATATAAATACTGTCGACGCTATTGGATTGCTTTTCTTTTCGGCTTCGTCCTGTGATATGAGGAATGCCAAGACCAATGTGAAAAATACGATATCTAACATGGCTGCTACGAATTTTGCTAAAATCATTCTCTTTGTTCCTCTCCGATCATGAAATCAAGAATCTTACCGGCAGTTTCTTCTTCTGGCTCGAATGGTAAACCGCAGGTACAATACTTCTCAATTGCTGTTTTAAGGCTTGCTTTGAAGCCATTGTAAACTTCTCCGTGTGTCAGAAGTTCGTGCCTTAAAATGGCTACTGCGTCGGTTAGTTTCTGTTTTGAAAGGTCAATCTTCACATCTCCATTCAGATCTTCATACGCCGTCGCGTTCCCCAAAAGAACTTTGACTTTATTTGCTTTAAATATCACGTATCCTTGAATTTTTCCAGGGTCTGGTTTTTCTCTTGTGAAAATCGCTGTTTCATCCATTACATATGCGTAATATACTGGGTCAATACTGTTCATTCTTC